>Ga0134099_1000036_pt1 | contig 177515 bp, 146 predicted proteins | sample 10_taG_2_FD_105482 | JGI IMG/M metagenome (GOLD analysis project Ga0134099, IMG submission 105482) | Switchgrass degrading microbial communities from high solid loading bioreactors in New Hampshire, USA - 10_41_5_180_A2 metaG | ecosystem: Engineered > Bioreactor > Semi-continuous > Anaerobic >...
CCTGGATTTGGTAGTGCGCATGCATATCACCAAGGGCTATCCAGTATGCTGCGGTATCAGGTGATTCGCCGGTCAGGAAACGGAATACTTCAATTGCCTTTCTGACTTCACCCAGGTTGGCATATGTCCAGCCGAGGGAATTCCGGACTGTGTAATCCTTTGGCTGAATTTCGAGGAATTTTTCATAGTATTCTCTGGCTTTCTGCTGATCATTCGAGGCATATATTTTTGCCAATTTCAGCATTGAGCCTGCATGTGCGGGATCGATTTTCAGGACTTCAAGAAACAATCTTTCGGCTTCAGCGGTATTACCCCTGTTCAGTTCTTCAACGGCTTTGTCATAAATATCGGTGGGATTTGAATTCGCCATGTCAATGGTAACCATGTTTTTTTCCTGGATAAAATTAACCTCGGCGCCGAATATTTCGGCGATAAATCTTACCGGGACATGGGTCCTGTTGTACTTTACCTGGACAGAAACATCCAGCTCGCGTTCTGCGCCGTTTACCCGGATTTTATTGCTGCCGTTCCACATTTCAACCTTTATATCGCCTTTCGTTGCCCAGATTGTGCCTGTTGCAGAGTCCCAGCCGACTGTGGCTCCGAATGTTTCCATGATACCTCTTAGCGGAACCATTGTTCTTCCGTTTGAGAAATATGGGTCGGTATCAAAGAACATTTCCTTTCCGTTAAGCTGGATGCGTATCGGTTTTTCCTTTTTTCTTGTGATTGCTATGACATTGCTTAATTTCCTGGTTGGAGCCGTAATTACCTTATTATTGAACATGAGTGCCGATGACGCGCCGCCGTCGAGGTTGATTGCATTGACAAGACCGATATCTTTAAGTATTGACGCAAGTTCATTCAGCGTTACGTTGTTTACCGTGCCGAGTACCAGGTACTGGTCTTTTGTTTCACCGATAAAGCTTCTCTGGGCACGGTTTACGAATTTCTGGTCGGTAAAGCCTTCCTTTGCAGCGTTTACAACTATATCGCCGTTCTTAAGAAGCATAGGGCCTGCGCCAATGGTTGTTCTTACATCCGACCAGTCAATGGGGGTTCCCTTTTTTATGCCGTTCGAAAAGTCTGTCTGGTTGTAATTTATTTTATAATCCACCCTGTCTCCAATCCTGAACTGGGAAGAATATGTATCGGCACCGAATACCAGGGTAAACCCGTCGCTGTAAATGGGGCTTATACCTTTCTGGATTGCTACAACCCTGTTGTTTCTTGTTACTATTGCTGTTTTGCTTCCTGCGTCTACACTGGTTCCGAAATCGGGAGTGTAAAGGACATTCGCGTCTTTTGATTCATAAACCTGGTTTATACCCCAGACCGACCAGTTATACGGGTATTCCCAGTTCCCGTTTATTGAGCCCGATATGCTTGTATACAGTGATTCAAACCTTATCCTGTTATCGGCTGTAAATCCGACGGAAGATCCGCTGTTCAGGATATATGCATTTCTGCCTTTCAGCTGGATATTGCCTGCAGGCTGCATGTCGGTATATGAATTGAAGAAGGTGCCGTTTATCGCGGCTATAACTTCAGTTTCTTCATCCCTGGCACTGCTGTAAATATTTTCGAAACTGTCAACCTCACCGACTGTACCCTTTGCAAGTACCGCTTCAACTCTTATGTTAGGATCCTTCATGTCTATCCATACAGTTTTGACTTCCCTTGTACCATCCTTAAGTTTAATCTGGAATGTTTTGGTATAATGATTGCCGGCCGCAAAGACCGAGGTTTGAAGTAACATGCATAATGCCGTTACAAGGAGCAGAAAAAATAACTTTTTTGTTTTCAAAGCTTTCACATCCTTTGTCGAATAATAAACAGATTATATCACAGTTTTTGCCGGCTGCACCAACCGCATTTCAGGCCATTGGGAGTATATCGGTGAAATTATGTTACCCTCTGGTGTATTTTGAGTTTTTATTGGATAATTAAGGGGAAAATTTAAAATGATAAGATTTCTTTTGCCGCTGATAAAAAATATGAAATGAGGGATTTTGGATGAAAAGAATTCAGATGAAAAATACCGAACTCAATGTTTCACCGATATCGATTGGCACCGTAAATTTTGGTACGAGTACCGATGCTAAAGCAGCAAAACACCAGCTTGACCTCTTTTTTGAACTGGGCGGGAATTTCATAGATACTGCCCATGTATATGGTGATTGGGTTGACGGGGTAAGAAGCAGAAGCGAGAAAATAATCGGTGAATGGCTTAATGCTGCCAGTGTAAGAAAGGAAGTTGTAATAAGCACAAAAGGCGGGAATCCCGATTTGTCGGACATGGATATTTCGAAAGTAACCCCGGAAAGGGTAAGAAAAGACCTTGATGAAAGCATTGAATACCTGAAAACCGATTATATCGATTTGTATTTCCTGCACAGGGATAATCCCGATGTTCCGGCGGATGAATTTCTCGGTGTCCTGGAAGAAGCCAGGGATGAGGGTAAGATTCGGTATTACGGGTGTTCGAACTGGAAACTTGACAGGATTATTGCGGCTGAAAACTATGCAGGGAAACATAAACTTGCCGGTTTTGTATGCAACCAGCTTATGTGGAGCCTGGCTGACATCAACAGTGCAGGAATACCCGACAAAACCCTCGTGTTAATGGATGAGGAAACATACGAATATCACAAGAATACAGGGCTTAACGCAATGGCATATACTGCAGCGGCAAAGGGGTATTTTACCAAACTGTACGAGAAAAAAGACATATCCGAAAAAATAGCGGTAAGGTATGATACTCCTTCGAACAGGCTTATTTTTGACGAACTGGTAAAGACAGCAGAGAGACTTAATGTAAGCCTTATAGAAGTGGAACTGGCATTCCTTATGCACCAGGATTTTGTTTGTGTTCCCATTGTTACGTTTTCAAACGATGAACAGCTGAGGCAGGGCATAAAGAGCTGCAGCCTTGAGCTTGAACCTGAAGTTGTGAACAGGCTGAGAAGCCTGAAAAAGCATGTAATATAGCTGTCTGAAAGTATAAAGAAAAAGCTCCGTCGTTGTCAGACGGAGCTTTCTGTTGTTCCGGTTAGCGGGAGCACTACAGGTCCAGGATGCGGTTTTCAACCGGAATGATTGTCTGCCCTTCAAAAAGCTCGAGAAGGGTGGTTGATACATGGAGAGTTATAACGTTTTTGCCGGGGTTAAGAAATTTGCCGTCAACATGCCATACATACGGGCTCCAGCACCGGTTGCCCATGTTATGCCCGTTTATTGTCATTGTCACCGAGTCCTGGAACTTATTGTCACTGATTGCGAATTCATAAACCTCGTCATCCCGGTGATCGACGATTTCAATTTCTCTGCTGTATGAAATCTCACCGGCGTAAAAAGGAAATCCGCATTCACATCTCCAGTTTAACCTTCCTTTACCTGTTAACCCGTTTACATGCCATATCCCGTTATTGTCCCTGTATACTCCGAAATCCCCGAACAGGTATAAAGGATTGGCAAGCCCTCCTGTCTGAGGCTGGTTTTCCGTGTATACCTTTATTGTATTCTCTCCTTTTCGGAGCAGCCCGGATATATCGGCTGCAAGGTTTGTTTCAAGGTAAAACTCCATCTTCGTGAATTCGTCCGGAGTTATTTTCTCGCCGTTAATTACCGCGTACCACTTGCCGTCAATGCTTCCGGGCTCCATTACAAGCCACGCGGCATAAACGTTGTCCATGATGAATTTTGAAGTATATACCGCTGTCATTTCGGGAAGAGCAATTTCTTGTCTGCACCCGAATTCTACGGTTTTAAGTTCAACCCGAACCGGGACATTGCCGTCAGCTATCTGCTGTATCAGGGGTTTGCAGTCTACTTCGGTATCCGAAGAATAAGTTAATGTCCTTCCGTCTTTTAGCGGGATGAAAATATCCAGCGCCCATTTCCCGAGCCTTAACGCATTTTTCCGTGTGAGCCTGATATCCCATTCATCTTCTGTGCCGATAACTATTTTCCCTGCCGGAGTTTTTGCCTCTGTGAACCCGGTGTTTTCTCCGTCGGTTATAAGCAAGGATTCAAAAGGTTTAAAGGAAAGTGAAACAACGGGTTTCCCGTTTTTACAGGAAGCCTTGATTCTTCTGCCGGTCTTCCCCGGACCCGGGGTTAAAATGCAAAAATCATTGCCGTTAACATCGGGCAGGACAATATCGCATTCAAAGGATTCGGCCGATGTGTTGACTAAAAAGTAAATGTTTTCTTCATTTTTTGAAAAACGGGCGGCCAGTATATTTTTCCTATGGTTCCTGTCGCACAGGATTCTTATACAACCATCGGTATTCTCAGCGACAATTCCAGGCACATCGTCCGCTGCCGGAACAAAATATGTGTTTTTTGCCCTGAACGGCTTGGTTTCCTTGTTTTCAGCATAATTCCGGTATATATCGGCCGAGTCTGTTCCGAAGAACTGATCCAGGAAATTCTTTGCCCCGTCATATCCGTCAATTGCTTCTATAGGAAGGCAGCCTGTAAATACCGTTACTCCGCCCTTTTCCATGTATTCCTTTATTACCTTCCATGCATCCTTTTCTATATTAAGCGCAGGCGGTATTACGAGTACTCTGTACGTTTCGTCTTTAACTGTTATGCCGTTGCTGTCCGCGATTCCCCGGGCCAGAAGCTGCGGGTCGATGATATAGTAATCCAGCTGACTTGAAATCAGCGCTTTCTGAAGTTTTGAAAAATCATTGCGGATTTTGTCCCTCAAATGCTGTTTTTCGCCCATCGCAGTCCAGGTGCTGGTAACCGGGTCGAGAACCAGTGCATCAACCTTCCTTTCTGCTTTGGAGAGAGTGTCCGCCAATGAGACTATATAACCCGACATGGTATCCATGTGCTTCCACCACGGCATCTGGAAAAACTGTGACGGCGGGGCGTCATGCTTTTTTAATCCGTCGGTCGTGTAGAAAAACCCGTGCGGGACAAACATGTCAATGCCCTCGTAAACAAGCCAGTCCAGCATCCATTTCATGTCCTGGATTGTCATTCCCCAGCCTGTACTGTGGAAACATTCGCAAAGGCATCGTTCCTTTTCATAGAAATGGCAGCCGGAGCTCAGGAGTTTACCGTTGCTTCTGTACCTCGGCGGAGCAATTCCAGGTTCCGCGCCTGTTTTGTCATGGCCCGCGTCAATTCCGGGAATGTCCATATGCTGAATATGGCTGCTTCTTAATATATCCTTTTCTCCTGCATAGAGCAGGTTGTTTTTGATGCACCATTCGTGTATCTGCTTGTCATAGCTTTCAATGAAGGCTTCAACGGCAGTGTTCCAGTAGTCGTAGCGGATTTTGTCGGTGCCGGGGCCGATGTTGTCGAACAGCGCGGGAAGATTTCCGGTAATATCATACCCGTTCTTTTTCAAAAACAGTTCGGGCAGAAGCGGTGACCATGGAAGGTCATTGCCGAAAGGAGCTGTCTCATCTGTGAAAATCCCCTTTATTGTTTTTCCGAATTCCGAACCAAAATGCTTTTTGTACTGCTCATGGGTAAGGTTAATGAACCGGGCTATGGCGTCCCTGTTCAGCGGGTCCATGAATGTGCCGAAATATTTGAAATGCCTTACACGGCATTCTATAAAGACAAAAACTTTCCATGTTCCTGAGGGGACGGGCCAGATTAGCTTTTTTGCAGGATCCCCGGTGAAATAGCGCTTGTTGTTGTACCGTGACAGTCCTCCGTGAAGAAAAATTTCGTCCCTGTATATAATTCCGATATAATCACCGATATCGATCCTTTTTTCCCATAGTAAAAAATTGTTTTTAACGGGGCATGCGACTGCGCCCAGAACCTTTCCGAATTCCATTTCCATCTCAAGGGTTGAAGGACCCTGAACCGTTGTTATATACGGCTTCAGAATGCGGGCTTCGTATTCGGGATGGCCGGCTGTCACTTCGCCGGCTGCAATGCCGCTGGGATAGGGATATTCATCATACAACCAGACCTCAAGCCCGACTTTTTTTGCCCTTTCTATGGCGATACCAACCTTCCCGAACCATTTTTCGGAAAGATACGGTATCTTAAGCCCCTGCCGCGGGTGGATGAAAAAGCCTCCAAGCCCTTTTTCCTTCATTTCGTCAATCTGCCTGACAATGCAGTCGTCATCCATATCGCCGTTCCAGAACCAGAACGGCTTAAGGCCGAACTTTATGTACTGTTCTGATGTATTCATACAAAAATCACCTGTGTAATAAGTTTAATGTAAAAGCCGTTATTATAATTTTAATCCTGCTGATGTAAAAAAGCCAGGACAAAAAAAAAGACACGAAAAAGGTACGGAATTTGGTAAAAGCGTTTTTTTACCTTCCCGAATACCTGAAGGTGAGTATCAGATTGAAAACTGCAAGAAACAAAAGGCTTGCACCCAGAACGAACTCAACTGCATTTCGTTCCGGAGTGGTAAGGAAAACGTAAACAATAACAATTCCTGCCGCCCCAAAAATAACGGACAAAACAATTGAAAGTACTTTTTTTGCTTTCATAACAACTTTTACCTCTTTTCTTTATATGAAAATAATATCAAAAATATTGGAAAGAATCAATTTATAGAAATAATGTCCTCATATTCTTTTAAAAACAGTTCAAATTCGATATAATCAAATTACATAATATACATCAGTCAGGAAATAAAAGGGAGAAGTTATTATGGGATTGTATAACGACCTTGTGGAACGGAAAAAATCGATGGCAGTTGTAGGTCTTGGATATGTGGGCATGCCCCTTGCGATAGAGTTCGGAAAGAAAATAAACGTTATCGGTTTTGATACCGATAAGCGTAAAATAGAGAATTACCTGAAAGGAATTGACGTTACCGGCGAAGTGGGCAATGAAGCACTGAAAAACACAGCCGTCCGGTTCTCCGGCGATGAAAACATACTAAGCGAAGCGTCTTTTTATATAGTAACCGTACCCACACCTGTTGCAGAGGACAAGACTCCTGACCTTAACCCGTTGATCGGGGCAAGCACGTCAATAGGAAAGCACCTTAAAAAGGGAGATTTTGTTGTATACGAGTCCACCGTTTACCCGGGAGTAACCGAAGAAGTCTGTATACCCGTGCTTGAAAAGGAGTCGGGCCTTAAAGCCGGAACCGACTTTAAGGTGGGTTATTCGCCCGAGAGGATTAACCCGGGTGACAAGGTCCATACCGTCACAAAGGTCCTGAAAATTGTTTCGGGAATTGACGACGAGGCTCTTGAAGAGATAGCAAAGGTTTACAGTATCATTGTCGAAGCGGGAATTTACAAGGCTGAAAGCATTAAGGTTGCAGAAGCGGCAAAGGTGATTGAAAACACTCAGAGAGACATCAATATTGCCTTTATGAATGAACTGTCGATAATTTTCAATAAAATGAACATAAACACGAAGGCCGTTCTTGAAGCTGCCGGGACGAAGTGGAATTTCCTGAAGTTCACGCCCGGGCTTGTCGGCGGCCACTGCATAGGCGTGGATCCGTATTACCTTGCCTACAGGGCGCAGCGTATAGGATATCATCCTGAAATCATTCTTGCCGGAAGAAGAATCAACGACATGATGGGCAAGTACGTGGCTGAAAATACGGTAAAGCAGTTGATTAAAGCCGACAAACAGATTAAGGGAGCAAGGGTCTTCATCATGGGGCTTACGTTCAAGGAAGATGTACCCGATACCAGGAATACAAAGGTTGTGGACATTGTCCGCGAACTCCGGGAGTACGGCATTGAAGTGTTTGTTTCGGATTACATGGCCGACCGGGAAGAGGTCTATAATGAATACGGGATAGAACTTGTTGAGTACGGCGAGGTCAGCAATGTGGACGCAATAGTACTGGCGGTATGCCACAGGCAGTACAGGGAAATAACCCTGGACATGCTTATGGATAAATATTCCGAAGGTACAAAAGTTTTAATTGACGTAAAGGGAATGTACCCGCCGAAGGATGCAATTGCGAAAGGTTTTTTGTACTGGAGCCTGTAAAAAGACAGAAAGCAGCGGTCAAGGTTCTTTTGATTTCACGGAAAGGTGCGAAAGAACCTTGATACCGTTTTTCGGTATATGGGGGTGAAATACATATGCTTAAGGAATTCAAGCAGTTTGCGCTTAAAGGCAATGTTCTTGACATGGCAATCGGTGTTATTATAGGTTCTGCTTTCGGAAAGATTGTTACTTCACTGGTAAATGATATAATAACTCCTATACTGGGTATTTTCCTCGGGAAAATAGACGTTAAGAACCTGAAACTGGTGATACGCCCGGCAGAAGGTGAAAACAGTGAGCTTGCCCTTCTGTACGGCAGTTTCCTTCAGAATATTATTGATTTTCTGATTATTTCGGTATCCATATTCCTTGTCATAAAATTTTTCAACACGCTGAAAGCCAGGGCTGAAGCTTTAATCAGGGAGAAAGAGAAAAAAGAAGAGCAGACAGAAAAAATTGAAGAGGCAAAAAAGGAGGAGCCTCCGAAACCATCGAAAGAAGAGGAACTTCTGACCGAGATAAGGGACTTGCTTAAGCAAATGCAGGAATAGGAAGCGGGGAAATATTTCCGCTGCTTCCGAACGGGAAAAGGGTGTTGGTACATGGAGTCTGCATGGTATGCACTGTTTGTAAAAACAGGGGAAGAAAACAAGGTAAAAGAACGGCTGGATTTTCGTTTCGGCGGAAATCCCGAGGTGAAGATTCCGAAAAAGATAATAAAGGAAAGAAAAAACGGAAAGTGGTACAAAAGAATACGGAACTTGTTTCCCGGGTATATCTTCATTCACGGCGTTCTGGATGAGCATAATTACGAAAAGCTCTGGAGGGTTCCCGGGCTTTACAAACTGTTGTGTACCGACAGAGAGCCTGTTCAGATACCACGGCGCGAAATAGAGGTTTTCAGCCATCTGTTTGATGACGATGATACAATCGGGGAATCCGATATCTTTTTTGAAGGCGATAAAATTACCATTGTAAACGGACCTTTAACTTCGCTGCAGGGAAGAATTCTCAAGGTGGACAAAAGAAAGGGCAGAGCCCGTGTAATACTGGAATTTCTTGGAGAGGAAAGGATTATAGACCTGGGCGTAAACATAATTGAACCTGCAAAATAAAAAACAGGGACAGGAAGGTAATATTTATGGATAATCAGAAAATGAAATTACTTGCAGACAGGCTTATAGCGAACGTTGAGAAGGTAATTGTGGGAAAACGGGACATTATTGAAAAGCTTTTCATCTGCCTGATCTGTTCGGGCCATGTTTTGCTCGAGGATGTGCCCGGAACGGGAAAAACACTGCTTGCGAAAACCTTAAGCAGATCACTGGATCTTGAGTTCAGCAGGATCCAGTTTACACCCGACCTGCTGCCGTCGGACATTACCGGGATTCACTACTACGACCAGAAACAGGGGGATTTCGTTTTCAGGAAGGGGCCTGTTTTCACCAATATTCTTCTCGCAGATGAAATAAACAGGGCTACACCGAGAACACAGTCAAGCCTCCTGGAGTGCATGGAGGAAAGGCAGGTTTCAACCGACGGCAAAACCTATCCGCTTAATCCGCCCTTTATGGTAATAGCAACGCAGAACCCGGTTGAAACACTTGGGACATTTCCGCTGCCTGAAGCCCAGCTGGACCGTTTTCTCATGAAGCTGTACATGGGATATCCTGAAACGGCCGAAGGCATTGAGATATTAAAGAGATTCCGGTATGAAAACCCGCTGGTTTCGGTTGAATCCGTTGCAGGCAGAGAGGACTTCAATGGTATTGAGGAAATTTTTAAGAACACCCGGGTAAGCGAGGATATTTATTCGTATATTATCCAGATTGTAGAGGCAACAAGGAAGCACCACGAGGTTCTGCTCGGGGTAAGCCCGCGCGGAAGCCAGGCCCTTTTAAAAACCAGCCAGGCTCTTGCCGCCATTAAGGGACGGGATTACGTGATTCCGGACGATGTAAAGCAAATGGCGATACCCGTTCTGGCCCACAGGATCATAGCAAGGCATTCGGGAAGCGAAAGCGGAAAGCCGGTAACCCATACAATTCTGGAGCAGATTCTGCAGAGGATTCCTGTTCCTTCGGAAGACAGGCTGAAAGAACAGGCAGGTGTATAGGAGATGTGGGTTTACAAGCTGATTTTTGCCGCAATCGTCATACTTTTTATTGAATCGGTCGCAGTTATGAAGTACGGGCTGTCAAAAGTCAGCATTGAAAGAAAGTTTGATACCCTGCATGCGAATTTCGGCCAGAACGTTCACCTGATTGAGACAATAAGCAACGGAAAACTTCTTCCGGTGCCGTGGCTCAAGGTGGAATCGAGAATTGACAGCGGCCTTAAGTTCGGCCTTCAGGAAGACCTCAACATTTTGCAGGACGAATTTCATATAAGCGTATTTTCTCTTCTTCCGTATACAAGGATTATTCGGACTCATACCGTAAAATGCACAAAAAGGGGTTATTATCATTTGAAATCCGCAGCCCTGACCGCCCGTTCGATAACCGGCAACGTTTCGGCGATGAAGGACGCAGCCACCGATGCAAAGCTTTATGTGTTCCCCAGAACACTTTCGCTTTCTGAAATGAATCTGCCGTCTCACAGCTGGCAGGGTGACAGGGTTGTCAGGAGATGGATACTTGAAGATCCTTTTATCCATGCGGGAATCAGGGAATACACCACATCTGATCCTATGAAGAATATTAACTGGAAGGCAACCGCCCGGTTCGGCACTCTCCAGGTAAACAAATACGATCCTACTGCGAATCACAGGCTTATGATATTTCTGAACGTTGATACGCGACCCGATCAGTGGACGCTTACCGATGAACCCGAAAGGGTGGAGTACGGTATTTCGGTGGCGGCAACAGTGCTGGAATATGCCTACAGAAACGTTATTGAAGCAGGTTTCGGTTCAAACGGGTTTCTGAAGGATATGGAGAGGGAACCGGTGAGAATTGAGCCGGCAGGCGGGAAAAACCACCTGGTAAAAATTCTCGAATGCCTTGCAAGGCTTGTTATTGCGCGAAGCATAACCTTTAATACGCTTCTTGAAAGAGAACTGGAAAATAACCCTGGCAATATGGATTATCTTTTTATAACTGCATTTGTTGACGATGATATCGAAGAAAAGATAAGAAGACTGCGAGCCAAGGGAAATGCGGTGGAGATACTGAAAATATGAAAAAACAGGTAATACTGAGATGGCTGTGGTGCATACTTGAATATCTGATGTTTTTTCCTGCGGTACTGATACTGGCAGGTGTTTTTCTGCCTTACAGGACTGTTGCTGTTCTTTTGCCGACACTTCCGGTGCACCTGTTATTCGGTCTTGTTTTGACATCGGGTCTTAAGAAAGTCAAAAACTATGTCATTGTTCTCGCCGGAACAGTTTATACTGCGATTGTCACCGCTGTATACGGTGCCGTAATTTCATTCGGTTCAATTGACGGTATTATTGTTGTCGTCGCCGGAACGGTCTTTTTCTATATCTGGGGGATAAGGTCAGGAACGGGGGAATCAACGACAAGGCTTTTCCTGTACACAGCCGGGCTTATTATTCATATAATATCACTGTTTTTAATAAGTAATATTGATAACCTGAAACCGTATTTTATTATGGCCATGTGTGTTTCGATATTTTACTGTATAGGCGGGCTTCCCCTTGCCAACAGGCGCTTTCTGATAAATGAAACCTATGAAAAAAGCAGCCTTAAAACGATACCCGGTTCTGTAAACAGGGGCAATATTATTACTGTTTCCATAATCCTTGCATGTATAATTATCCTGTCATTCTGGCGCTTTCTGCTTGATGCCTTTGTTTTTCTGGCAGAGCAGCTGGGAATTGTAATATTAAAAATAATTGAGTTTTTAGGTTCTCTTTATGAGGATTCGGAAGGCGGCATGGTCGAAGCACCTCCGGAAATGCCGCTTCCTCCGGCTGAGGAACAGAACTCCGTTGTTCCACTTATTTTGAACGTGATATCCCTGATACTGTTTGCCTTTATACTTTTCCTTCTCATCCGTTATATTGTAAGGAATTATAAACGTATCTATTATGCTCTGTACAGCCTTCTGTCATCCTTTTTCAGCCGGTTCCAGAAATGGGGTTCAACCGAGCAGGGATATTTTGACCGGGAAGAATCGCTGCTGAAAACAGAAGTTCAGAAAGGTACGTCGGTATTCAGAAGGCTTTTCAGACGCTGGCCCAAATGGCGGGATATGAAGGATAATGAGAGCCGGGTAAGGTTCCTGTACGCGAAATTTGTTACAGATCATATGAAAAAGGGTTTCAAACTGAGACTGTCCGACACTCCGGCCGAAGTTGTAAAGAGTATTCAGAAGTTTGAAGGCGGAACTTCGGATCATACAATGCTGGGCGAGGTATACAACAGCGTAAGGTATGGTGCAAAAAAGGCTGATGATGACACAGTCCGGATGTTAAGGGACAAATACCTGTAATCATAAATACTGAAAGATTGGGGTGCTTATGAGATGAAAAGGGGATTACTGGCCATTCTTCTTGTGTTCCTTGTAAGCGTTTCAATGACAGGGTGCGCGATTGATGCTACTGTACTTCTGAACAGGAATAAGGAAGACACCCGGGCAGAGCCTGATCCGAACGTGATGAGATCATACAGGGAGGTATTGCTGAACGAAACCGAATTTTTCAGTACTGACAGCAGTAAAAGTCTGCTGCTGCAGGATTTCCTGGAAAACAGGGAGATTTATGACAAGGTTTTTAGAGTAACGCGTTTTGCTGTACTTGACATGAACGGCGACAAGGTGCCGGAGGTGGTTCTTGAGCTGTCGTCAGGGGATAGCCCTTATTTCTTCGAAGTACTGCATTATTATTACGGAACGGTTTACGGTTACCTTTTTTCATACAGGGACATGCAGCAGCTGAAGGAAGACGGTGTGTTTTTCTACTCAGGCGGTGCCGGGAACACAGGAATCGGAAAACTGAAATTTGAAGGAATAAACCTTAAGACAGAAATTCTGGGGTACAGTGAATTGGGAGAGGGCGAAACAGAACAGGACGCAGTATATATTATTGAAGGTGAACGGGTCAACAGAAAAGCCTTTGATGCTTATTTACATGAACAGACCGAAAAGAAAGACGCTTACTGGTATCAATTTTCTGAGGAAAACATAGAAGCACTGTTTATGACTGAAAATGCTGAAGAGAATGAAGATCTTGGAGATATTTAGCTGCATGTACCTGGTCCGACGGCTTACATAATCCGGAATAAAAAGGCATGGGCTGTTATTTGCCGAAACCCATGCCTTTTTGCTATTCCGGAGGGCATCATGCTGCGGATGCTCAGACGCAGACGAAACTGCTGATGTTCTCCAGGTCGGTTCCGAAAAATACCCAGTTAAATCCGGTCCAGCGCCATCCTGCTACTGAGCGTGGCCCTACAAATACAAGCCATGCCCAGAACTGTCTGCCGTTTTCAAGCCAGATATACACGTAACGGAACAAGCATGGCCGGATTGAGCCGGGATCCACGGCGCGGATGGATATGCCATCATCCCTTCTTTGAGGTATGAACGGAGGCGGGGGTCCCTGAGGAGGTCCCTGTTGCCCGGGAACACCTGCCGGAGGTCCGAATGGGGGAACGCTGGGTGGACCGAAAGTTGGACCACGTCCCGGAGGCCTGCCCGGTCGTCTGAAGAATCCATCAAAGGGAAGCTGTGCCTGGTATCTCTCGTCCGGCATATTCATCACCACCTTATTCGGAACTTGTACTATATAATATGGCGGAAAAATTAATTTGGACACAATTATGTAAGTTAATCCATGATTCAGAATGTACTTTTAAGCGGGCTCTGCGTATTAAAAAAATTTTTTAAAAATTGTGGAATTTATATTCCGGGCATGATAAAATATATATAGTTAAAAATTTAACAATCATTTTCTGAAGGGGGAAATACGATGAAAAAGTTTTTGAGGGTCAAAATGGCCGATGGAGTTATTTACGATATTCCCGCTGAAATTATTGCAGAGCACAGGGCAAAATATTTTGAAAATAATTCGGCTGAAAAACTTACTTACCATGCAAGTTCAGTCAAACCAAGGCTTTACAATGCAGAAAAGGAATTTGCGCTGAATAACGACGAGGTTCTGATTGAATGGGCTGAGACCAGAATGACATGGAAGGACGTTGAGCCGCACGCCATTAAAGTAAATATCGACAACGATTATGACAGGAAATGGCCGACTGCTCAGAAGCAGGTAATAAGCTGCTAATAGTAAAAATACTCGCCGTCTATTTTCCTGTAAAGATCTTTTGATTTGTTTGCAAAAGGTTTGTTGTTGAAGAAAAGACATTTGTCGATGTTATTGATTCCTTCCAAGGCCATTTTTGCAGCGATGACACAGGATTTGTCAGGTATCAGTTCCCTAAAGCCCTGCCTGTGCGCCGGAGGAAACTGTTTTGAATACCTGTTGTCAAATATAACATCATATATGGTGTCCGGGTATTCCGGATGCTTTGTTCTGTTCAGGACAACGTTTGCAATGGCGACCTTGGCTTCAAGACTCAGGTATCTCCCTTCGACGTGAACGATTCTTGCAAGCCATAAGAGATCTTCATCGGTGTAGTGCCTGTTTAAAACATTGGAAGCGGGTATATCCACCCCTTCTTTTATCATTTCCACCGAAATGGTGCTGTCATCCCATTTTACTTCAAAATCCTTGATTTCGGCCAGGTACCGGATCGGAGCCATTGCCCTTCCGTTTATGCCTTCGACGTTTACGTCCATTAATATTTCCTCGTCGTTTACAATAAGCTTGTTGCTGTCTATCCACATCTGTATTGTGTGGTCGTCATCATAAAGCGTGATTTTCTTTTCTTCCGCGTCCCAGTCAACGTTCATGTTCAGGGCTTCGGCAATGAACCGGACGGGCACAAAGGTTCTGTTTTGCTTAATGTACGGGTTTATGTCGGTAAAAATAGGGGTGCCGTTGATTTTCAGCGTAATAAAGAGTTGCTCGGCCAGTCCCTGGGCATGGGAAATGTATGCAGGGAAAAGCAGCAGAAAAAGTGAAATTATTAAAAATGTTGCTTTTAAAACATTTTTACTACATATTTTCACCCTGTTCATATACAGCACTCCCTGTTTCATTATATGCAAGGCTTGTTTCATCCGTGAATGCCTTAAGTTCTGATGCCCGTGCTGCAGCCAGGCCGGACAAACCGTATGAAGATATTGTATCATAAAAAACGGCTGTATATAAAACAAAAAATAAAATGTAAGTAATTTGCAACATTAAGGAAATATAATCAGGCCCGGGTTTTATACCGGCCGAACGGTATATACGCACGAAGACGCTGCAAATGCTTTAGGATTTGCAATGTGCTGTTGACACCAAAATACTGCCGGAATGATAAATGGTGTTAAAATTCCTAATATATGCAAAATCAGAGGTTTTGGGATTATTGACAGAACCGCAAAGCTGTAGTAAAATAAAATCCCAGGGTAAATATACAGTAACATGCGCCCGTAGCTCAGCAGGATAGAGCACAAGTTTCCTAAACTTGGTGTCGCACGTTCGAATCGTGTCGGGCGTACCAGGGGTTTCAGGATTTCCTGAAACCCTTTTTTATTGCTGATGCATTGCCAGGCGTCGCAGAATTGATTCAAACGATCTCATTTCATGCAATCCTTCAGTTTCCTATTGTATTATCAGTTTTGCTTCCAATGTTAGTTTGCGCAAAGCGTATTTTTTGGCGTAACCACAGGTCAGGTCACCAGCTTTGGCGTTATTTCATAGTATAAAAAGAAACTAAATCATGGGAGACTGATACTGTGGACTGCCTTGCCGTTTATGATTCCGGAAACTACACTATCAAGATGTGCAGGCATTTTGAAAAAAAGGGTTATGATTTTGAAGTTATGTCACTGCCCTGCAGAATTGCGCATACAGGCTGCAGCTATTGCATGAAATTTCCTGAAGAATACAAGGATATGGTGATTTCCGAAAGCAAAGCAATGAATTATCCTGTCCGTCATCTTTACAGGGTTATCAGGGGGAATTCGAAAAACACATACGAAAAGATACCCCTCTGATATATTTTTCCTGTTTCAGTTAATGTTTTATCTTATGGAGCACGGGCTCAGTCCCGTATTATATAAGGCTGTTTTTTGCCTTGGGTAACCGCGGATTCTGACGCACAGGTACCGGTACTTCAGTCGGTATATTGGCTTTTGGCTGTTTTACAGGGAGGCAGATGTTATATATACCCGGCGGAATATGCCGGGGATATTTTTATCAGCAGTATAATTCTTTATTTACGCCTGTTTTGTATATTAAGCATTAATAAGCAAAAAAATATAAGTCTTGTAATATACCCTTTTTGGTGATGAACTGCACGGAACATGAATACCGGAGTAAACCGGGAGATAGTCCAATCCCGTATGCATTGTATAAAGATTTCATCTGTGAAATACAACGGGTACAGCTTAATTTTACGCCGGTTTAATGCATTCTGACTGTATAAGAAAAATATGCCGGCCTATAATTTATTATATTGGTGATTAAAAATGAAAACAGAAAAAAACCAATCGGTCAAAATAATGGAAACTGTGCTGGTAATACCTTAAGTGTAATATAGGCAGTTTAAATTTGGTTTATAATAATGTATACTATATGAATAGAAAAAGTATGGCTAATGATTGTCATGGAGTCTTATCGATGAAGTCATGAGCATGGGAAACCGAGGGGTATTATGAATTTGGATGATTTGACAGGTGTGCTTGAATATGTTAAGGAAATAACAAAAGACGCGGGACAAATTATACTGGAAATTTACAAAAAGGATTTTTCGGTTGATTACAAGGACGACAAAACACCGATTACCGAGGCAGACAGAAAATCAAATGATTATATAGTCGAATGTCTTAAGAACAAATATCCTGAATGCGCAATACTTGCGGAAGAATCCAAGAACGATCCTGAAAGACTTAAAAATGACTGGTGCTTTATTGTGGATCCCTTGGACGGAACAAAGGAATTTGTAAAGAAAAACGGCGAGTTCACCGTGAATATAGCCCTGGCCTATAAGGGAAAACCTGTCCTGGGGGTTATCGGCATCCCCGTTACCGGCGAACTGTATTACGCTGCAAAGGGGAAAGGCGCCTTTTACGAAAAGGACGGGCATATCGGGAAAATTCATGTGTCTTCAAGGACAAACGACATACGCATGGTGATAAGCCGTTCACATACATCTGAAAGACTGATGCAGGTGATTGAAAAGAACGGCATAAAAAACCTAAGAAGCGTCGGAAGCGCAATAAAAGGTTGCCTTGTTGCAAAGGGAGACGCAGAAGTGTATTACCGTTTCGGACACACAATGGAATGGGATACAGCCGCTATGCAGTGCATTGTTGAAGAGGCGGGGGGAATTTTCCGGCAGATGGATGACAGTGAAATGACCTATAACCGGGAAAACCCACTGAATGAAAAAGGGTTTTATGCCATCAACCATCCTTCCAACAAATTAACTATATGATTACCGAAAGATGAGGTGATTTGATGAACCACCTTGACAAGCTTGAAAATAAATCCATACACATCCTGAGGGAAGCCTATGCCAATTTCAAAAACCTGTGCATGCTCTGGTCAATAGGCAAGGACAGTACGGTTCTGCTGTGGCTTGCGAGGAAAGCCTTCTTTGGACATGTACCGTTCCCCCTGGTGCATATTGATACTCATTATAAAATACCCGAAATGATAGAATACAGGGACAAGCTTGCGCTTGAATGGGGACTGGACATGATCTACGGGGAGAACAGGGATGCGCTGGATAAAAAGCTTACATATCCGGACGGAAACGTTAGCAGGCTTGAATGCTGCAGGCTTCTTAAAACCGAAGCGCTGAAAAATACATTGAGCGGGAAATGGCCGAGGTACAGGCTGAACCACGCGAAAAAGATTTACGAAATTGATAAGAATACAGAACCGTTCACAGGTGTTATTGTCGGTGTAAGAGCCGATGAAGAAGGAAGCAGATCAAAGGAAAGATATTTTTCGCCCAGGGATAAAAACAGTGACTGGGATATAGGGGATCAACCCCCTGAATTCTGGGGCCAGTTCAAAACCGATTTTGCCCCTGGAACACATCTTCGCATACATCCGCTTCTGGACTGGACCGAACTGGATATATGGGAGTATATAAAGCGGGAAAACATCCCTACGGTATCCCTTTATTACGATCAGGGCGACGGCAGAAGATACCGTTCGCTGGGCTGCTGGCCCTGCACGTTCCCGGTAGAATCCGATGCCAGGGACGTGGACGGGATTATATACGAACTTAAATCCGGGAAATTCGCAAACATTGCCGAACGTTCAGGACGAGCGCAGGACAAGGAGGACGGCGGTGGACTTGAAGAACTGCGAAAAGGCGGGTATATGTAAAATATAAAAGGACAGGGGTTATTGAAATGGCGAACAGTGAGATCCGATATAACAGGCGGGACCTGGTCAACAAGCAGGATATGAATATCGTAATCGTGGGCCATGTGGACCACGGCAAGAGTACGGTAATAGGAAGGCTTCTGGCAGATACGAATTCACTGCCCGAAGGTAAACTGGAACAGGTAAAGGAAACCTGTCGGCGCAACTCGAAACCTTTTGAATATGCTTTTCTTCTGGATGCACTGAAAGACGAACAGGCCCAGGGTATAACCATAGATACGGCACGCTGTTTCTTTCAGACAGAGAAAAGAAACTACATTATAATTGACGCTCCGGGGCATATAGAGTTTTTAAAGAACATGATTACCGGTGCGTCACGTGCCGAAGCGGCTCTCCTGGTAATTGACGCAAGCGAGGGAATTCAGGAGAACTCGCGCCGGCATGGCTATATGCTGTCAATGCTCGGTATTAAGCAGGTATGCGTACTTGTCAACAAGATGGACCTGATTGATTACAGCGAAAAACCCTTTAAACGCATAGAAAGGCAGTACAGGCGTTTTCTTAAAAAGGTTGATGTGGAACCGGTTTGCTTTATACCTGTCAGCGCAAGGGAAGGCGACAACATAGCCAACCATTCGGACAAAATGCCCTGGTATAAAGGAATGAATGTGCTTGAGGTCCTGGATTCATTCAAAAGCGAGGAACTTCCTGAGGACATGCCGTTCCGCATGCCCGTTCAGGATGTATATAAATTCACCAGGGGCGGGGACAACAGGAGAATTATTGCAGGAACCATTGAAACTGGAAAAATATCCGTCGGGGATGAAGTAATATTCTATCCTTCGGGTAAACGCACCCGTATAAAGACTATAGAAGGCTTTAACAGGGAGCCGGTAACCGAAATCGGGGCAGGCTGGGCTACGGGCTTTACCGTGATCGAGCAGATTTATGTAAAGCGCGGCGAACTGATGTGCAGGGCAGATGAGCTCAAACCGAAGGTTACCGGGCGAATGCTGGTGAACCTTTTCTGGCTCGGGAAAAATCCCCTGGTCAAAGACAAGGATTATTACCTGAAACTTGGAACGGCAAAGGTCGGCATGCGTGTTGAGGAGATCAGAAACGTTATTGACGCATCGACCCTTGCAGGCAGAAAGAAGGACCGGGTTGACCGGAACGAGGTGGCGGAGTGTATTCTGTCGCTGGAAAGACATATTGCTTTTGACCTGACCGGTGACATCGCAAAAACAAGCCGTTTTGTGATTGTGGATGACTACGAAATATCGGGCGGCGGAATTGTCATAAGCGAGCTGGAGGATCAGACCAGCTGGGTCCGCGACAAGGTTCTTCTGCGAAATTACAAGTGGATTGGCAGTGAGATCAGTGCCGAAACCCGGGCAATGAAATATAAGCATGGCTCAGCCCTGATACTTATTACCGGGGAATGTCAGAGCCCAAGGAAGGAACTGGGCAGGGCCCTCGAAAAGCAGCTGTTCAATGACGGAAAACTGGTATATTACCTCGGTATGGGAAGCGTTCTTTATGGCGTGGATGCAGATCTTGTTGATCATGAACTTATTACTCCGAGCAGGCAGGAACATATCCGCAGGTTAACCGAGGTTGCCCATATAATGCTGGATGCAGGCATGATATTTATAATATCCGCAAGGGAGCTTACAGCGGAAGATTATGATGTAATATGCACCGGAATTCCGCCCGAAAAAGTCACGGTGATCTGGGTCGGCGAAGAAAAGACCACCGATATTCCCGTAACAATGCATATTGAAAGTGTCAGTAACATAGACGAATGCGTAAACATGATTAGGAAGCATGTTAATCTTTAAGGCATATAGACGTTTGGGCAGGAGGAGTTTACGTGCGACTGTCAAGAAAAAGTGAATATGCTCTGCTGGCTTTGATTGATCTTGCCAGGCATTACGGAAAGGATGACCCGCCGAAGATAGTTGAGGTTGCCGAAAGAAACGATATACCGAAGAAATACCTTGAGCAGATATTCCTTCAGCTGAAAGGGGCGGGATATGTAAGAAGCATACGGGGGTCAAAGGGCGGTTACGAACTTGCGAAACACCCCGACAAAATAACCCTTGCGGAAATAATAAGGCTTATTGACGGACCGCTGGCATCGGTTGGTTCAGTGAGTACATATTTCTTTGAACATACTCCCATTGAGAAAAATGAAAAGCTTCTGCAGGTGTTTAAGGAAATCCGTGACTTTGTGGCCGATAAACTGGAGAATATGACAATATCCCAATTTATTTGAAATATAGAATTCCCGGCCTGCCCAGCTGCAGGCATTCCCGGGAAAAATCCTCTGCCTGGCCTGTCCATTATGGTACACAGCATGGTGTTTAAATGTTTTACAAAACTTTTTTAGTAATAATATTGCAATATTCCAGAAAATGTTGTATATTAAGTCTATATACTATATAGACATTGAGGAGAATGAAAATGGATGCAACATTTTTTTTATTTCTGATTGCAGGGTTTATTGCCCAGATGATTGACGGCAGTATCGGTATGGCCTATGGTGTAAGCTCCACAAGCCTTTTGCTGAGTTTCGGAGTTCCGCCGGCGGCAGCAAGCGCATCGGTGCATACGGCTGAATCATTTACCACACTTGTTTCGGGAATTTCCCACTTCAGGTTCAAGAATGTTGACAAAAAACTGTTTGTATCACTGGTTATTCCGGGTGTAATCGGCGGAATTCTGGGTGCGTACATATTGTCAAACATTGATACTACAATTATTAAGCCGGCTATAAACATATACCTTATTGTGATGGGCATAAGGATTATTGTTAAGGCTTTCGGAAAAACCAATGAAAAAGCGGCGAAAAAGCTGGAAAATGTAAGGCTGTACATCCTCGGCATTCTGGGAGGCTTTCTGGATGCAATAGGCGGCGGTGGATGGGGGCCGGTTGTTACAACAACACTTGTTGCCGACGGCAATACGCCAAGATATGTTATAGGTTCGGTAAATGCGTCGGAATTCTTTGTAACGGTGGCGCAGGCCGTGACTTTTGTCACCGTAATCGGCCTGGGGGAATACTGGCAGATAATTCTCGGACTTGCAGCCGGCGGCGTTCTGGCGGCCCCGTTTGCCGCATACCTTGTGAAGAGGGTGTCTCCGAAGGTAATTATGATTTTGGTCGGAGCCGTTGTTGCAGTACTGAATATACGGAATATTATTCTTATGTTTGCCGGGTAAATTTACGGGATTTACTCTGCCGGAGATAAACGGAAAACCTGTTATCCTGTATGGATGCAGGTTTTTTTGTTTGCCCGGGGAGCACTGTTTTTTTATAAAATTCTGACAAAAAAATTTAATAAATATTTAAAAATTCGCCCATGCAGCGAATGGTACATGAGGCTGTTTCTGTGGTATAATAATATGATTGACCATGAGATAACTGGCAGGCTTATTTATTCGGACAGAAATACATAAGTACAGTGAGGTTGTCATGAACTGCTTAAAACTGACCGAAAGGGATATAGGGAATTATATAGGTGATTCGAGGATATATCACAGAGGGCGTTTATACTTTTATAACGGCTTTGTGGAAGACGTGCGTTTTGATGAAATAAGGAACTGCATTACGGCAAAAGTTTCAGGTACGTACGATTACCAGGTAAAGATATTTTATGATTCGGCAAAGGAGATCTATGCGCAGAACTGTACATGCCAGTACTACCAGGAATACGCAAGGCCCTGCAAGCACATTGCCGCAGTCCTTTTCGAACTGAACCGGAGGGCAGAAAACGAGCAGCTCAGATATAAGAACAGTTATAAGGCGGTAAATGCCATCCTGAGAAAAATGGAGTCCGAAAACACCAGATCAGCAGGTGAGAAAACCGAACAGGTATATTTATATCCCACGCTTTATATAACAGGATCGGGAAGGGATATTCGTGCTTTCCTGGAACTTAAAACGGGCATTACGCGCCCTTATGTTGTCAAGAATACCGAGGAGTTTCTGGATGCCTGGATTAACGGCAAAAGAATGCGATTCGGAAACCAGCTTGTCCTGGACAGTAACAGGCAGTACTTTGCCGGCCGGGATCAAAAGCTGATGGAAATACTGAAGGATATTTACCTTACGGACAATGAAATGAAATACATTGACAGGTACGGCTACACTGGCTTTTTAAAGGGAAGGCAGGTCATGCTCACCCCTTCAAGGCTGGAAAAGCTTCTGGATATTATGGTGGGTGAAATACTGGAGGCTTCAATGTTCGGCGGCGATGTCAGCGCCGTGCCTGTTGTGCAGGAACCCGTTCCCGTTGTGTTTGAAATAAGGCAGATGGATGAATGGCTTTCTGTCAGAATGAACCAGAATACCGTTCCGACAGAGCTTATACCCGGATCATGCTTTTATTACCTTAACGGAATAATTTACAAAGTGCCCGATACGCAGAAAAAGTATCTGTCGATAATAAGCGAAGGGTTTAACGTAGCAGGCCTGAACGAGTTTATTGTCCCCGGCGAATACCGGAACAGGTTTGTTTCCGAAATCGTGCCGGTAATGAAGAAGGCCGGGGATGTGCTCGTAACGCCTTCACTGAAGGAGATGATAGTCCAGGAAACACTTAAGGCCGAGGTATACCTTGATCAGTACAAAACGGGTATTTGCGCGAGAGTTGTGTTCAATTACGGAAAATACAGGATAAACCCGGTACCGGGAAGTAACTCGCTGATACCGAAAGATACCTATATACTCAGGGACATCGAAAGGGAACAGCCCATACTGAACATTCTGTATGAGGCGGGTTTCAGTGCTGAGGACGGGCAATATGTACTTACCGACAAGGAGAAGGTTTACATGTTTGTTTCCGGAATGCTTCCCAGGCTTCAGGAAACGGCAGATGTATTCTATTCGGAAGACTTCAGGAAAATAACCGTAAGGCGGGAGGTTCGCGTGTCCGGCAGGGTATCGCTGGTCGGAAACCTGCTTGAGCTCAGTTTTGATACTGAAGACATCAGCCCGGACGAGTTAAAGGGTATTCTGCAGTCGCTGAGAAGAAAGAAAAAGTTCTACCGTCTTAAGGACGGCGGAATTCTTCCGCTTTTCATGTACCCCGATTTGGACAGGTTACTTCATCTTGCCGATCAGATGGATATAAGTCCGAAGGATTTGGACGGCGGAAAAATCTATCTGCCCGTTTACCGTGCTTTTTACCTTGAGAACCTGTTCAATGAGACAGAAAACGGGATTATAGAAAAAACAAGGGATTTTGAGGAGTATGTCAACAGTATTTATGAAATAAAAAACAGGGTTTATGAAATACCCGCTTCGCTGACCGGTATTCTAAGAGACTACCAGAAAGCCGGGTTTCAGTGGCTTAAGGCCCTGACACAGACCGGGCTCGGCGGAATCCTTGCAGATGACATGGGGCTGGGTAAAACCCTTCAGATACTGGCTCTTATACTGTCCGAAAAGGAGAAGATGAACGGGCCTGCACTGGTTATTGCCCCTACCTCACTTGTCTATAACTGGATGCTTGAAGCCGAAAAGTTTACTCCCGAACTCAAGGTCCTGACTATAACCGGGAACCAGGCCCAGAGGAAAAACCTTCTCGACAGGATTGGCGAGTATGACCTGGTAATTACGTCGTATCCGCTTATAAGACGGGATATTGAAGCTTACCGTAAGCACAGTTTTTCGTTCTGCATCATTGACGAGGCTCAGCATGTGAAAAACCACTATACCCAGTCTGCAAGGGCTATAAGGAAAATTTCAGCCCGCACCCGTTTTGCGCTGACAGGTACACCGATGGAAAACTCGCTGACCGAGCTTTGGTCAATATTTGACTTTATAATGCCCGGGTATCTTTATACACAGCAGAAGTTTCATGAAAGGTTTGTCAAGCCTATCATAACTGACGGAGACAGGAATGCGGGAGAGGATTTAAGCCGCCACATCAGGCCCTTTATCCTGAGAAGGATGAAAAAGGACGTACTGAAGGAACTTCCCGAAAAGATCGAAACAATTGTTACATGCGAAATGACGAAGCCCCAGAGGGATATTTATGCAGCCGTACTGGCCCAGGCAAGAAATGAAATAGAGGCAACGATGGACGAACAGGGATTTGAAAGAAGCCATCTGCAGATCCTTGCCGCGCTTACAAGGCTAAGGCAAATCTGCTGTCACCCGGCGTCGTTTATTGAGAATTATGAAGGCGGGAGCGGAAAACTCGACCTGCTCATGGAACTTCTTGAAGAAAACCTTGCCCTGGGGCACAGGGTACTGCTGTTTTCACAGTTTACGTCAATACTGGATATAATAGAAGAAGAGCTGATTAGGAAGGGATTAAGCTGTTTCTACCTTTCTGGCCAAACCCCTGCCGATGAACGTGCTTCAATGGTGTCAAGGTTCAACGGCGGCGAAGGTGACGTGTTCCTGTTGTCGCTGAAGGCAGGCGGTACAGGTTTAACCCTTACCGGGGCGGATATGGTAATACACTACGATCCGTGGTGGAACCCCGCGGTGGAAGAGCAGGCCACCGACCGCGCCTACCGTATCGGCCAGGACAAGGTTGTGCATGTTTTCAAGCTCATAACCCAGAATACAATAGAGGAGAAAATCCTTCTTCTGCAGAAGAAGAAAAAGGAATTGATTGATATGGTTATCAAACCCGGTGAAACCCTTCTCAATAAACTGACGAAAGAGGAAATAAGGCAGCTGTTTGAGGATTGACAGGCTTTTGCCCGGGAATTTCGTCTTCTTGATGCAAATATTGACTATGTGATATAATTCATTAGTTAAAAACATTGATACCAAGAGGTAAGGATAGGTATGTTTGACAAGCTTGAGGCAATTGAGAATAAATATGAGGAAATCAATTTAAAAATAGCCGATCCCGCGGTTATTTCTGATCCGGAACAGTATGCGAAGCTCATGAAGGAGCATTCCGAGCTTTCCGAGATCGTAGAAAAATACCGGGAGTATAAAAAATACAGGAAAGCCCTGGAAGATGCGAAGGAAATGCTGGAAGAAAAGCCCGACAAGGAGCTGCGCGAGATGATTATGGCAGAAATAGAGGACGCGGAGGCAGGCATTGAAAGAACCACCCGCGAACTCAAGATTTTGCTGATGCCAAAGGACCCCAACGACGAAAAAAACGTTATCATTGAAATCCGCGGCGGTGCGGGCGGCGAGGAAGCAGCCCTGTTTTCTGCCGATCTTTACCGCATGTTTACCCGGTATGCCGAAAGAAAGAACTGGTCCTATGAAATTATAGACGCGAACGAAACAGAACTTGGAGGTTTCAAGGAAGTCGTCTTTTCAATAGAAGGAAGGGGCGCGTACAGCAGGCTGAAGTATGAAAGCGGGGTTCACCGGGTTCAGCGAATTCCGACGACCGAATCGGGCGGACGTATTCATACATCCACGGTTACGGTAGCGGTACTTCCCGAAGTGGACGATGTGCCTGAAGTTGAGATTAATCCTGCGGATATCAGGGTGGACACATACCGGGCATCGGGAGCAGGAGGCCAGCACGTGAACAAAACATCCTCGGCGATACGGATTACGCATATACCGACGGGTATTGTAGTAACGTGCCAGGACCAGAGATCCCAGCATAAAAACAGGGAAAAGGCGATGAAAGTACTTAAGGCAAAGCTGTATGAACTTGCCCAGTCAAAAATTGATTCCGAAATTGCAGAAAACAGGAGGATGCAGGTAGGAACGGGCGACAGAAGCGAGCGGATCCGTACCTATAATTTCCCTCAGGGAAGAGTAACCGACCATCGTATAGGTCTTACATTGTATAAACTTGACCAGATTCTTGACGGGGACCTGGACGAAATAATCGACGCCCTGATAACCGAAGACCAGGCCCGAAAGATAGCAAACCAGCAGTAAGGCAGGAAGCACCGAACGGTTCTTCTGCTTTCTTCCTGTCTTTTGCCTGCGGTTTCTGCTGCGTGTGTTTTGCAGCAAGTATTTTCTGTTGATTTCCGCGTTGATTTGCGTTTAAAGTGAAAAGACTTTCCGTGCTCTGTTATGAGTAAAACTCTTCTATGTACTTTTCCACGTCCTCCCGGGTTCCCCTGAACGGTCCGTGTGTCTCCATCTTAAGGGAAACAAGCGCGGTTGCGAAAAGAAGGGATGAACGGATATCCCGTCCCAGCCGCTCTGTTATATATCCGCTGAAGCAGGTATCGCCGCGGCCGGTTCTTCCCGAAAAATTCCTTGACTTTATGGGGCATGTGTATATTTCGTTCCCGTCGTAAATCAAAACCTCGGTGTGGTGGGTTATCATTATTTCCTTTGCGCCGAGACCGTGGAGAATTTTTGCCGCCTTAATCCTGTCGCTTTCGCCCGTAAGTATTTCTGCCTCAGCAGCGTCTGTCTTGAAAAAGTCGATATACTTCAAATATTTTTCTTTCTGTTCCCAGTCAACAAATACCATCGAACCGTCCCTGGTGGCATGGCGCAAAAGGCACTGGGCGTCAACCGCGAGTTTTGCGCCCGTTTTGCCCAGCATTTCTATAATTTCATCCGGAAAATCATTGTAAATAAGGCCGGCTATATGATAAATCCTGGTTTTTACCCGGGGTATGTCATTTATACTGAAGGGTTCACAGGTGTTTACCGCTGTACATATTCTTTTTTCCCTGTTTTCAGAAAGGTACCTGTTTATTATTGACGTCGTGGTTTTTGATTCTTTCCAGTAAACATCGGCGCCGGAACCGTAAAACACATCATTTATATTTACGTCACCGGGGTTGAATTTTGTAAAAACCGCCGTGGTGTGGCCTGTTTTTGCAGCAGCAAAACCCGACTGTACGACAGCCCCCCCGACTTCCCTTACGGTATTGCCCTCGTGGTCGATGTTTATGTCCAGCGAAACGGGACCCATAATCAAAACATCATATATCCTGTCCATGTTTATCTTTTCTCCCATTCCTGTTCCTTCAGAGTGGTGTAGATATAAATAACCGCCGAGAACGATGAAAACAGAAACATAATAACCGACAGCGCGGCAGCAAGCTCATAGTTTGAATACTCGGAAAACTGCTTTCTCAGGTAAACGCCGAGCATGACCGGGTTGTTTCCGCCCATGACATATGGCGTTGTAAATGCGCTGACGTTGCTCATCCATACAAAAGTCATTGCGACAAAAACGTCCCTGTATGTAAGGGGAAGAATCATCTTGAAAAAAATATTTGTCTTCTTTGCCCCCGCATCCCTTGCGCTTTCTATTACCGAGTCGGGTATGCCCGAAAGCGAGGCAACGATAATCATTGTTGCAAAGGGGATATTGAACCACAGGTTCATAAGGGTTATACCCCTGGCATTATACATAAGGCCCGGTTTCCAGTCATGGCCGAATAACCTTGATATGCGGTTAAGAAGACCCGTATCCCTTATAATGATAATCATTGCGTAAACTGCAACGAGGTTGGGCACAAACCGCGGAAGCAGGTACATCGTGCCTATGAACCTGCTGATTTTCGAATCTGTAAAGCGCAGATACATGGCAAGCAGGTATGATATTACAATTGAACCGAAAACAGTTGCAATAACAATGCCCATCGTATAAACGATATTGTTAACTGCTATCTGGTCGGTAAACAGGAATTTGTAATGCTCCAGCGTAAAGCCGCCGCCTTTTTCCCTGAAACTGAGAATGACTGAGTTTATTATCGGATAAACCACTATTCCCATTGTGATAATCAGCGACGGAGCTATCATCAGGGCTATGAAAAGACGGGTTTTCCACGTTAATTTTTCCCTCATAGGAAGCTCTCCTCTTTACAATATTTGGACCTGTATCTATAATAAACTTATATCAGAGCCAGGCGGGGCAGGGTGATGGCTGTTATATCGGAAAAAGCCCAATAGGTCGGCAAGATCACCCCGCCTGTTTTCTTTTTCAGAATATGTTAATCTTAATTTTAAGGCAGTGTTGCTATATGCGTGTCCCAATATTCGTTTCTGATGTCGCTGAGTTTTCCGATGGATATAACGGTAAACTTCGAAACATCGAGGCCTTCAACCATATGTATTACATCTGAATTTATAGTTGAAGCGTCGATTACCGGTATTGCAAATATGGTTTCGAGGCAAATCTTCTGCCCTTCGGGTGAAATCATGAAATTAATGAAGTCGTATGTATCTTCGGGATTGCCGCCGAAATCGGGTATTGCAAATACAACGTCGGTACCGTTCAGCGGAGGATCAAGCTGATAAATCTTCACTGTTTCAGGCAGAATGCCGTTGGAAATGTTTGTGAGTACCTGGTCGGCCCATGCGGGAATTATGTCAACTTCCTTGTTGATTAAAAGATCAAGAGTTCCCTGGTTCTTGTTCGGATATACGGTTTTTCCGCCTGACTGATAAAGGTATGGATGGATTTCCTCAAGCCATTTCCAGCCGGCTTCCCATTGTTCAACCCATTTTTCGTCGCTGGAAGTATAGGCTTCCTTCGGCAGATTTCTGTACAGGGCCCAGTTTACAAAGCCTCCGCCGGCCCCGCCTGTACCCGGTGAGTTGTAGGCAAACCTGCCCGGATTGGCTTTGATCCATGCATCCAGTTCTTCAAAAGTCTTCGGCGGATTGGGTACCCGTTCGGAGTCATACGCCATAACAACGGTTGTGCCTCTGTATGGGACAACGCACTCAGGATAGAAACCGGATTTCATTATTACATTCTTGTAGTTGGGGATTTTGTCGAAGTCAATTTTTACAAAATAGTTGCCGTTTGCTTTCTCAACATATTGCTGCAGGGCGTCGCCGTTTTCAGCTATAAGGTCAAAGTCGGTGTTTTTCTGGCCGGCAAGCTTTGCAGCGGCAAGCCTGTCACTCAGACCCTGATCGCCTGAACCCGACATGATGAACTGCAGTTCAACAACGCTCCTGGCGTCGGGTTTTGCATTGTAAACTTCAATGGCTTTTTCAAACAAAACGCGCAGGTTGTCTGATCCCGTTGTCCACAGTGTGACCTTGGGTTTTGCGGTTGTTCCTGAGCCTGAGGAACCGCCTGTCGGTCCGGCGCAGCTGCTGAAAATAACAACCGAAACGATTAGCAGCAGCGCAAGGATAATGCTTTTTTGCCTTTTCATAAACTTTACCTCCTTTTAGTTTTTTATTTATTATTTTTTCCTATTTACAGCACACGACTGATGTCTTGCTGACTATACCGACCTATTGAGCATGGTTGCAGGTAATGTATTTGAAGCAGATCAGGATGCCTTTTCTTCCTTCGCAAATTCATGGTATTTTGACAGCGTTAATGTAACATTTTCGCCCGGACTGAATGTTTCTGAATTTTCGCACGGTATAAATGCCTTAATGATTCCGTACTGGGTATCGACGGTGACCTCGGTGTAATGCCCGAGTATCATAGTGGCTCGCACTTTGCCCGGAATGCCCTCTGTGCCTGTTTCCCTGTTGATTACTATGTTTTCAGGCCGGACGGCAATAGTTTTGTCCCGCTGCTCGAGGAAATTCATTTCTCCAATAAAACCTGCCACATACCTGTTGACAGGATTGTTGTAAACTTCAGCGGGGGTTCCTATCTGTTCGAAACATCCCCTGTTCATTACCACTATGCGGTCGGACAGAGCCATCGCTTCTTCCTGGTCGTGCGTAACGAAAACAACGGTGATGTTCAGATCAATCTGGAGTTTTCTCAGTTCTTCGCGCATCTGGGAACGGATTTTTGCATCGAGGGCGGAAAAAGGTTCATCGAGAAGAAGCACCTGGGGTTTTAACAACAGTGATCTGGCTATTGCAATTCTCTGCTGCTGCCCGCCGGATAACTGGCCGGGATACTTTTTTTCCATCCCCGTCATTTTCACCAGTTCCAGCATATCCATTATCTGCCGGTGCCTTTCGGCTTTCGGAACCTTGCGCAGTTTCAGCCCGAAAGCCATGTTTTCATAAACCGTCATGTGCGGCCACAGGTTATAGTTCTGGAATACCATTGCGGTGGGTCTTTTTTCAGGAGGCAGGTGTTCAACAGGCTGGCCGTCTATCAGTATAGAACCCTCATCACATTTCAGAAAACCGCCTATGGTTCTTAATATAGTCGTTTTTCCGCATCCGGACGGCCCCAGCAGTGTAACCAGTTCTCCTTCCTTTACCTGCAGGTTGATATTCCTTACGCCTTCATTGTTTTTATATAATTTGGTCATGTTCCGGATTTCCAGTTTGATTTTATCAGCCATCTTCAGATTCCTCCTTATTAACCTGCTATTGCATCTTGTATCCCTTGGCCAGTGTTTCACTTCCGACGTATCTGTTCATCAGAAGAATCAGTATCAGGTTCGGTATAATAAGAATAAGGGCAAATACCGCGCCGGCGGTTGCGGGATAGTCGAGTATGACCCCGTACATTTCCACAGGCATGGTCCTGTACCGTGGCAGTCCGACAAGCAGAGTTCCCTGGCTTTCGCCGAGCGAAGCGATAAATGTGAACATCGCCGATACGGCAATTCCGGGCCAGGCCAGCGGAAGCGTTACATGCATGAAAGTTCTGAACGGGCTTGCGCCCACATCCCTTGCTGCTTCTTCCTGTTCACGGGGAACGCTTCTGAAAGCACCTGCCGGGAGCCAAATCATCAACAGCATGGATTCAAGCATATGTATCAGAAGAACTCCGAGAAAAGTCCCCATGAGATTGAATTTATAATAGATAATACCAATTGACGTATACAGGCCGATTTTCGGGAAGGCATTGCCTATAAGGAAAGAGAACATTATAAGTTTTCTTCCCCTGAAATTGAAGCGGGAAAGTACGTAAGCGGCAGGCAAACATATTATCAGTGACAGGATGGTTACAATGAACGCAATGGTAAAAGACAGCGAGATGGAACTTACCAGGCTTTTCTGTTTGAAAACATATTCCCACCACTGAAAACCGAATTCCTGAGGTATTATTGCGGGTACCTGGTATTTGTTTGCAAATGCCAGCATGAACATATAAAGCAGGGGTCCATAAAAGAACAGCATGAAGGCCAGCAGGATAAGCCATTCATAAAATCTTTTCCGGCCCATGTAGTAATACAGCCTTTTTGGGTTTAAAAACTTCATTATGTAATTTCACACCTCCGGTTAATAATATAAAAAAATCCATAGTCAGAAATTTAACAATTTCATTCTTATGGATTTTGCCCTGGCCACGTTTTTTGTTGTTATGTTTTCTATACCTTTCAGAAAAAGTCGTTCAATTTCACTTTCGTCGTTCACTGTCCATGCTGAGATTGCTATTCCCGCATTTTTCAGAATTTCTATGTTTCTGTCTGTGAGGAGTTCATATGGAATGTTAATTCCGCTGACTCTATATTCACGGCATACCTGCGCGGCTGTTTCAAGATATGTATCAATGCCGGGATCTTTTATGTACTTCCACGGATTATTGTAAAAGTCTTCCTTACGGAATTCGGGATGCAAGCCGGTGAGTCGGCCGATACAGATTTCTTCAAATGCATATTCAATATTCAGGAATATACTGGACATTTCAGTTATTTCCGGGTGAGCGCTGATGTAAGACGGTGGAATTGTTCCGGTAAGAATAAGTCTGTCAGAACCAAGACCGTATTGTCTGGCAAGACCTATGACGTCGAGAGGCAGGTTCATTTCTTTAAGATCACAGTTTATGATGATATCAGTACTTTGAGATGCAATGTCAAATAGAGTTGAAAGCCTGGTACAGGTGTCGTAAACGTCCTGGTCCTGTTCGTCGTGGGAAAGGACCAGAACAGAGTTTCTGTCGCGGCGGACATCCACTTCAACCGCATCTGCACCAAGAGCAATACATTTATACAACGATTCAAGTGAATTCATATTTGTGTTGTCATTACCCGCATGTCCCGTAATCATTGGGTAGCGCATAATTACTCACCTGAATGAAACCGGTTGCAAAAATAGTCAAAAAAACTGAATATCTACGAAAACTTAGATATTCCTGGTAATTGACAGTGTTGTATTAATATTTTATAATGAAACCGGTTGTAATATTACATTTTTAATATTATCATATATTGCACAACAATACAACCCGTTTTTGAAATTTTTTTGGAGGGTTTGACAATGAAAGTTAAGCTGGCTGATATTGCGAGACTTGCGGGGGTATCAAAGTCAACTGCGTCACGGGCATTAAGAAATTCCAGCCTTGTAAAGGAAGAAACCAGAAAGCTTGTTCTGGAAACAGCAAAACTTTTGAATTATAAACCCAATTCCATTGCAAGAGCCATGGCTACAAAGCGAACCAAAATCATTGGATTTCTGATGTATAAAAAGAGCAAACCCTATGTTTCGCATACTTTCTTTGGACCTATACTTGACGGTGCCATTGAGGAAGCCGCCAAACAGGATTACCATATTATAGTTGCCGCAACTAATGATATGGCCGATACATTCAACAAGCATTTTATCCAGGACAGTATTGACGGTGCGCTGCTGGTTTCACTGCACCCTGAAGAAGTAATAAAGGAATTTGACAGAAGGGGAATACCCCTGGTTGTAATCAATAATTCGGTTGAATCAAGAAACAACGCTTTCATTGAGGACGACAACTATGGCGGCACATGCGCGGTAATGGAACACCTGATACGCGACAGGGGGCATACAAGAATTGCGCACATTACCGAAAACAAGGATCATCCTAGTTACAGGGTAAGGTACAGGGCGTTTCTGGATATGCATTCGAAATATGGCATACCCGTTTATGACGGCGTGGTTCTGGTTGAAAACGCTGCTTCGTTCGAAGATGGGTACAATGCAATGAAGGACCTGCTGCTCAGAAAAACGCCCCCAACTGCCGTTTTTGCAGCCACCGACGTGCTTGCCATAGGGGCTATGCATGCAATTAAGGATGCCGGGTTAAGAATTCCTGAAGATATAGCCGTTGCAGGATATGACGATATTTATGCTGCGGCCATTGTGGATCCTCCTCTTACCACTGTCAGGGTTGACAGGGAAAGGATAGGGAAGGCTGCCATTGTTGAGCTGATGAAACAAATCGAAAACCCGGAAACTCCAAGCAGGGTAGTGACGATAAGCAATGAACTGGTTATAAGATCCTCGACATAAACTTGTTGAAAAGAAACAGGAACGGTTCTTTTGCTTTTGAAAAGAAGGGGAAGATCCGTTCCTTTTTAACTGCTTAACGGGAGTTTACTGCATTGATAACCGCTCCTATAAGGATAATGTGCATTGCCCAGTAAAGCCACATAATTAGAAGTATTATTCCTGCTATTCCCCCATAGATTGTGGCAAATCTGAAAAATCGGTTCATAAAAAAAGAAAAGGCCGATGATAATATAAGCCAGAAAATTGTTGCAAAAGCTGCACCGGGAAAAACCTCCCCAATTTTGAGCTTTTTTCGCGGAATGGTTTTATAAAGAATGATGAACATGGTAAGCAGAAACAGTACGGAAAATTCATAACGCAGGTAATCCCATACCCTGATGAACGCTTCAGGTGATCCCAGGTATTCAAAAACTATTTTTCCCAGGTAATGTCCGAACAGAAGAAGTATTGTTGAAATTATTATAAGAAGTATAAAGGCTATGGTAAGGAGCATGGAAAAGCCAAGCCTTTTGAGGATGTTTCCCTCATCGGTACCGTACACTGTGTTAATGCTTACAATGAGGGACTGAACGGCTCTTGTAAAAGGCCACAGCGAGGCAATTACGCCGCCTATGGATATAAAAAGGCTTTTATGCGCCTGTGCGCTTTCCAGAATCTGCAATGTGAGCACATAGGCCGAAGAAGGCAGAAAGTTTGACAATGCCTGCATAAAAAGCGTATCATCAAGCTGTGTTTCATGAATCAGCGTAAGCATAAATGCAACAAACGGAAAAAAGGCCAGAATAATATAAAAGGATGTCTGGGCAGCCAAAAAGGGAACCTTTGCATTGCTGTAAAGGTCGTATACCCTCTTTCCGTAATCATAAGTTTTTCTGAACGATTTTTTCATTAAGCCGTTCTGACTCCCCGGTCAAATACTTCGTAAATATATTTTATGGAAGGCAGCATAAAATAATGAGAAAAAAGAGTTTGGAATTTACTTATTCAGGGAAGCAGCATATTCGCCTATTTTTTTGTCCATTGAGGAAATATGCCTCGTAAGCCAGTCAATAATCATCTTATTGGTTTTCACCAGCAATACGAGATTACCCCCGGATTCGGTATATTCCCTGCGTATACGCGTGAGTTCATCCCTGAAGTGGGCATGAGCCTTTTTCTGCGCATCCAGTTCCGGGTAATTAATGCTTGCCATATACTCTTCTTCGTCTCTGAAATGGGTATTTGTGTATTCTTCAAGAAAGTCAAACATCTGTAATATGTACTCTTTGGCTTCCCCTCTCTGCCCGGCGGAAAAAAGCTGATCAGCCTTTTCAAACCAGATTTTGTGCTGTTCATCGATGAAATCCACACCGACCGAAAGATTTGGTGTCCATTTAATTGCCATTATCCTTAACCCCCTAAATTTTTCATCTCATGGTTCAGGGTATCAGAACCGTTCAGACCGTCAGATACCCGTTTAGCGCAAAAGTCATCATGTACAAGCCCTATAAGTTATATACCCGGTATTAAAATACTCTATCATATCTTTTTATAATGGTTTACCGGTTATTCTTATACAGAATATCGGTAAATAAAAAAAACAATTGACACATCGACAGTTAAATTATTCCGGGGCTCACAGATTCCTGCGCATGAATGTACTCCTTATTGTTGTCATTTTTGATTTTGAGAAGATGTACACAGACTGAACTGACGTTGTAAAAATACAGGATTTTTTAAGTACTACAGGGACCATGTTCCTGCCTGCCTTCAGTCTTTTATAAACGACAAGCTTAAGGACCTTGTTAAAATAGGTAAACTGGTAGCAGTTGAAAAGGAAAAAACACCTGTTGAATACAGGATGTATGTAAGGGAACAGGATGCAAAGGCAGCAAGAAATGCGGAATAAAATCTGAAAAAAGTGCAGTTGCAGGCAAAACCGGGTCTAGATGGTTTGTAGCCGTTTGGCTTATAATTAGTCAGACACAGTTGCCATAAATTTTTTTGTGTGCTAAAATTATAAAAAATTTCATAAGGCGGATTAACAATGGCGTTAATATAGGTGAATCCTGTATTGGCGCCTTTTTTATTTTACAAAGGGAGTGGCGCAGGTATGAGTAACAAAAGGAATATAATGACTGTTGCAATGTACTGTATTTTGGGAACCGTAACATTTTTGCTGCCCTTTTCCTCAAAACTTCTTAACATATCTGTTTTCTTACTGATTGGTTTGTCGGCAGGTGCATTCCTGGCAAAAAGCGGGTTTAAGGCTGACAGTGAAAGAAATGAATTAATCAGTGAACTGAAAAAAGAACTGGCAAAACTGAAGCTGGAGCTTCACGTGGCATCAAACCGAATCTGGTCGGTTTCAGAGCAGCTGCATATAAACCTTGATGAAAATAACGGTTTTGCGCAGCAGGTATATGCTCAGACATCAGAAATGGCCAACATAAATACCGTTTTTAATGAAAAAATTCAGGAAACCATCAAGGAAGTCAGGGATATGATAAGGCTGCTGGAAGAGTCAAGAAGTATCACCCTTGAACTTGAAACGCTGGGGAAAAGTTCGGAAAGGATCCTTGAAACCAGTAAGTCGGAAATACTTGAGATTACCGGTATTATTCGTGACATAGAAGATGCTTTTAAAATCACTTCCGATTATATGAATAAATTGTCCGATATGTCGGAGGATATTGTCAGGATTCTGGAAACGGTAAACCATATAGCGGGACAGACCCGGCTTCTGTCTCTTAATGCGGCAATCGAGTCGGCCAGGGCAGGGGAAAATGGCAGGGGCTTTGCTGTTGTGGCCGGAGAAATACAGAAGCTTGCGATGGAAAGCGAAAAGTCTGTTAAGGAAATTAAAAGCCTTCTGGCAGCAATAAACGAAGAAATTACAGGCGTTCACCGGACTGTAACCGAAAATGGAATAAAGGTAGAAAAGGGAGTAAAAAGTGCAATTAATATTACCGGCAAGCTGAGCGGAATTCATGAATCCTTTCACAGCCTGCTGGACATGGCGAAGAAAATTATCTTTTTGTCTGAAGCCGAAACCAGGAGTGCGGGCAATGTAGTAAACAGGATATGTGAAGTTGAAAGTCTTACAGATGTAGCCGGGGAAAGTGTAAAAAGCGTGGAGGAGGCTGTTTTCAGACAGATGCAGAGTATCATGGAAGTAGCCGAGATGGGCGGCCGCCTGAACGATGCATCTAAGGAATTAATGGAACTGCAGGACAATCTGGGCCTTGATGATTTGGTTTCTGAAACCACAGAATACTCCGGCAGAATAAATGATGCTTTTGAACTGTTAAGGAATATGGCCGCACTTCCGCAGATAAAAAGATTGGACAGGGAAAGTCACAGGGAGGTACTGGCAAGACTGTTACATGAATATGATTTTATAGAAGCTGCATGGAGTAATGACGCCAAGGGCAGGTTTATATGTTCCGTACCCGAAGCAGGAATAGCAAATGCAAAAATAAGGGACTGGTTTCAGAAAAGCATCCGGGGTGAGGAATTCTGTTCAAAAGTTTATATCTCGGCAATTACCAAAAATCCCTGCATAACCCTGTCGATACCGATAATCAATGATGATAGTGTTATTGCAGGAGTGCTGGGAATAGACCTTAAGCTGAATTTTTCAGCAAATACATAATGCCGGTTATAAACACATGATTTTAAACTGAAAAGTTACTGATTAGGATTTTAACATAAACGTAAACAAATATCCTTCCCTTCCGATATTGAGTTTCTTTGTAGTTTTGTTAGACTGATACAGATTAAGATTTTAAGTTGGAACAATAATTTATTACAATAAATGGTTAACAAAATAAGTTATTATCTAAATTAAGAAGAGACAAGCCTTTAAATATAAGACTTGTCTCTTTGTATATATATAAACAATGTAAAAAAGATATAATTTCATAATTAGGTTTATTAACACTATAATAAAATTGTACAACAAGATATTAATATTCATTTTACATGACAGGTATTAATACAAATATCAGAAAGAGTATAAAAATTATTGTTAATATAAGGACTGCCGATGAACCAATTACGACGGCCTTGTTTTTTCTTAAAACACCGAATATCGTTCCTAAAACTGATATTACTAAAAAAGCAGATAGATACATTGTTAAACCCAATGAAATTCCCCCATTCATAAAGAATTAATTCGCAAAATTCTACTAATGCGTAATAGATGCTAAACCATTGACATTATATTTCCGCATTATTCACCATATCTACGTTTAAAAACAGCAGATACATATGCACACATTGACGCTGATATGAAGAACAACGTAGCGAAGAAAATTAATGATTTATTTACCAAAACGGCAGAAGAAGATTTTCAACCTAGAAGAATGTTAGAAGTTTTATAAAAAAGAGATATGTAATTATCTTACATATCTCCAAACCCTTTAATATGGCGGAGAGAGAGGGATTCGAACCCTCGGTGCCCTTGTGGGGGCACACACGATTTCCAGTCGTGCGCCTTAGACCAGCTCAGCCATCTCTCCATAAACATATGACCAATGGTCCGACAATAACTCGCCTGATAATTCTAACACAGCAGATTAAGCAGTGTCAAGTTTATTATTCTGGAAGCAGAAAGGACGGGGCAACAAGAAAATCTCCCGTTTTATGAAATGTAACCTGCTTTTAATATTATTGAAACATTTCTAAAAAATTCAGCATAAATCCGTTAACAAAACTTTGATAAGATTAGGCTGGCAAAATAGTGCCTGTGAACGGGCAATGGCTGAAATATAATGATTTTCTTCGTTTTGACAATACACTGGCAATAATTAACGGTAACCTGATAACGCATGGTATGTTAACATAAAATTAAGTCTGTACGAGGAGGAGAAAGATGTCTTATTTGGGAAAAGTCCTGGTGGTGGATGATGATCAGAACGTACTTGAGCTGGTTAAATTATACGGGGAACGTGAGGGTTTTCAGGTTATAGGACTTAGCAATGGCGACAGTTTGCTGCCCACTTTTGACAGGGAAAATCCCGATGTAGTCATACTTGACATAATGCTTCCCGGAAATGACGGACTTACTCTTTGTCGTCAGCTGAGGGAAATACGCATGATTCCGATTATAATGCTTACTGCCAAGGGGGATGAAGCCGATCGCGTTTTGGGACTGGAAATGGGAGCGGATGATTATGTTTCAAAACCTTTCAGCCCAAGAGAGCTTGTCGCGCGAATAAAAGCCGTGCTGAGGCGCACTCAGCTGAGCGACATCAGCGGAGGACGAAAAATAAGATACCCGGGACTTGAGATACAGGCTGACACCAGAAGAATCCTGGTTAATGGGGAACAGAAGGAAGCAACACCGAATGAATTCGATTTACTGTACCACCTGGCCCAGCATCCCGGAAGGGTTTTCACCAGGGAAGAACTGCTGACGGCCGTATGGGGGTATGACTATTTTGGAGACCAGCGTACCGTGGATGTGCATATCAGGAGACTAAGAACAAAACTAGCATCACTTCCGCATGAATACCTGTCAACAGTCTGGGGGGTCGGATACCAGTTTACGCCTCCTGTCAGAGAGGGAGAGATATAAGTTGGATGTAAACTTAAATAAAGCCAGGGACAAGCTCGGGTCAATATTTCGCAGCATATTTGGGTTCTGCCGCAAAACAGGCGGCGTAATCAGACGGGTTGTGCTTGAACAGTTCAATAAGAATATTTATACCAGGATACTGTTCACGAACGTGATATTTTTCGTAATAGTTCTTATTGTTCTGGCCTCGCTTTCAAATTCCGCCGTGAAAAAAGCAACGTATGACCAGGTTCAGCAGGAGCTGCTGCGCAAGGCAAAAAGGGTTAATTACGCACTGATGCAGCAGACGGCAAATATATTGAACTCTTCATCGGATACATCCGCCGAAGGAGGGAAATGGGACGGGCAGGAAACACTGAAATTCCTGGCGGATATTTTTGACGTTAAGATAACCGTTTTTGACAGGGAAGGAAGTATACTGGGAGCTTCGGCTGAGCAGGAAATAGTCCCGGGAAGCATGGTTGATGAGAAACTTGTCAGGACAATAACCAACGGAGAGGTGAAAATTTCACGGAGTGTGGATACAGAGACAGGTCAGCAGCTTTTTACAGTGGTTATTCCCAATCTTTTTATCGGCGGAACTGTTACACTTGCAGTTTTTATTTTTATTTCGGTCTACCTGGCATTTCACATTTCCAGGCCGATTTCCCGGCTGGTTACCACTGTTACCGAGATAAGCCGGGGCAGTTATGTTTTGTGTGATGAAAGGGAATCCCTGGATGAAATAAATGCGCTTGCCGTTCAGCTCAACAAACTTATTGTCGGGATACGGGAAAAGCAGGCTGAAAGTTACCGTATGGACCTGGAACGGGCAAGGTTGTTCGCGGAGACGTCACATGAGCTGCGTACTCCGCTTACTGCAATCCAGGGGTTTGTTGAAGCCATCCGGGACGGAATGGTACAGGATGAAACACTGATGAGGAAATACCTGGATACGATATATACACAGACTGTCCATATAGGAAGGCTTGTGGATGATATCATGATACTGAGCCGCCTGGAAAGCGGCAGCATAACCGTTGAGAAGGTACCGATTGATTTGTCTGCCCTTGTGGAAGGCGTAGTAACATCAATGGAAGCCCTGGCCGCGGGCAAGAACAATACCATAAAGGTGGAGAAAAAAGCTGAAGACGCCTTTGTAATCGGGGATGTTGACAGGATGGAGCAGATTCTGAGAAACCTCATTAAGAATGCCGTGAATGCCACTGAAAACGGAACCATAACAATTGCTACAGAGGCAATGGCGGATGAAGTAGTACTGGCAATTAAGGATAACGGAATTGGTATAGCCCCTGAGGATTTGCCTCATATATGGGACAGGTTTTACAGGGCCAAGAGCAAACGCGTCAGTAATATGCAGGAAAAAGGAAGCGGACTGGGACTCGTGATTGTGAAGAAGCTGGTCCAGCTGCAGAATGGCAGGATTGATGTTGAAAGTCAGCTGGGAAAGGGTACTACTTTTATAATCAGGTTTCCACGTTTCAATAAGGTGTAGGCAGTGCCTCCGGAATCAGCCGGAGGCTTTTTTGTTAATATTTTTTAATATTTTGATCAAATGTTTTAAATTATCAATTAAAATCGGATAACACCTCCCGTTTATAATGGGTCACAAGAGACGACGGCCGGAGTCTCAGGGGAGGTGATAGAAAATAAAAAGCTGACCGCGGTTATTCTTACTTAACCAGGAAGAAAAAGAAAAGCGGCAAAAACAAAAGAATTTAAATTTCCGGATAAGGAGGGAAAGACAGATGTTTATGGATAAGAAAAAAGCAGTGAAAATGACAATGGGATATGCGGCTGCAATGCTTATGCTTTTCGGAACCGTAATGCCATCCAGCGCGGCATCAAATTATAAAACGGATGATAACAAAAATGCCTGGTATTCGGTATACAGACTGGCCGTCCAGGACAAAAAGGATTTTAATGATGAAAAAATCAAAGTAAAAAAGGATGAACTGGAAGCCGCAATAAAAAAAGCCAGAGAACTGAATAAGGAAGACTATACTGCCGAGAGCTGGAAGAGGCTTGAGGAAGCCCTTAAGGAAGCTGAAAAGGTAATGGCAAATGCCAAAGCGACCCAGAAGACGGTTGACAATGCGAAAGATAAGCTGAACAGGGCAATAAGGGAGCTTAAAGCAAAAAAAGAAGTAAAAAAAGATGAACTGGAAAATTTAATCAGGAAAGCAAAAGAACTGAATGAAGAGGACTACACCAAGGAGAGCTGGAGCACGCTTAAAGAGGCTCTTGCAAAAGCCGAGAAAGTAATGTCCAAGGCAGATGCAACCCAGGAGATGGTTGACAAGGCGGCAGAAAAGCTTAACAAAGCCATCAGTGAACTGAAAGAAAAGGAAGAGATTAAGAAGGAAGAACTGGAGGCTGCAATAAAAAAAGCCAGGGAGCTGAATGAGAACGACTATACGCCCGAGAGCTGGAAACAGCTTAAAGAGGCCCTTGCAGAAGCAGAGAAAGTAATGGCAGACGAAAATGCCACACAGGAAATGGTTGATGAAGCAGCTGCCGGGTTAAACGGAGCAATCGATGCGCTGGAAGAAATTGATGAAAATCATGATGAACAGACTGAGATTTATAAGGAATTGCTTGAAGTATTTAAAAAGCTTCAGCAGACTTTTGACAGACTTTTAAACATTTTTGACAGGATCTTCGGATAACCTGATAAAACCTAACTGGCCCCTTCCTTGGTTTTTTTAAATAATGGGGAGACATACACATTATTCTGGCGGGAAGCAAAAATCAGATGTGTTGTCTCCCCGTAAAAGTCAATACCCATGTATGGCGGACTGTCATCCCGGATGGTGAAACTGTAAAGGAGATGGTATAAAATGAAACTGAACAGAAAATTTATATTAGTACTGGCAATTCTGGCAGCAGGAGCGATTTTGCTGACAGGATGCGTAGGTGAGGATGAATTTGAACTTGACGGCGATAGCGGCATAATAGATCAGTCCGATACTCAGGATGAAGAGGGAGATATCCCTGAAGAATCCAATACCGGCGAACAGGATACGGACGAGAACGGGGAAAGCGGAGAAACACCAGGCGTCACCAGCGAGACTGCCGGTGGAAACAAAAGCGGGATGAATGAAGACTATGATATTTTCAATGGTATACTGAAAGAAATCAACCTGAATGAAAGCACAGTTACCGTGGAAAATGAAACAGAGGGTGAACTGGTACTGAAAATAAGCGAAAACAGCAGGATTATGGAAGGCGATTCGGCAATAACCTTTGATGAACTTGAAAAAAGTGTAGGAAACAAAGTTATTGCAGAGTATGACGAAGCAAAAAATGTTATAACTCTAATCTGTTTAAATGTATAAAACTTCAAGGGGGCACAGGGACCATACCCGTGCTCCCTGATTTATCCGTTCAGGCATAAGGTGTTGATCCTGTCAGCCATATCATCAAGGTGAACAATTTCATCCTGGAGATTGTTGCTTATCACAGCCTTTGGCATCCCGAATATAACCGAAGAGCTTTCGGACTGGGCAATAACATAGCTGCCCCTCTTCTTTGCCTCAATAATTCCCTCGAGACCGTCCGAACCCATTCCTGTCATAATGATGCACAAGGCATTTTCTTCATATACCTTCGAAATCGACGACATCAGAAGGCTGGCTGAAGGACAGTAATGATGACCGGCAAATTTCTCCTTGTCATAAAGTGAAACAATTCCCTTCTTTTCAATCATAATATGTTTGCCGCCCGGACAGATATAAGCACGGCCCGGAATTAACTGTTCGCCTGCTTCTGCCTCCTTTACCGACAGGCGGGAGATCCTGTCCAGTCTTTCGGCCAGCGGCTTTGTAAAAGAAGGCGGCATATGCTGAGCTATCACAATGCTTGCCGGAATATCCGGTGATATCCGGGGAAGCACTTTTGCCAGTGCACCTGGGCCTCCTGTAGAAATACCAATTCCGATAACCGAAAATGTTCTGTGTCCTGAAGGAAACACGACAGGCTGTACGGTTTTGAGACTGTCTGAAAGTATTTTTTCCTTTGCTTCCTGGATAACGGCACCAGGAGGCTTTTGTACGTTCTCTGCGGTTACGGTGAGTTTAGCGTCCTTTGCAATGAAAATTTTTTCTATCAGATTTTTTTCAGTGAGATTATCCTTATGTATATAGTCAACTGCCCCTTTTTCCAAAGCTTCAAGCGTTTCATGAGCTCCTGAATAGGTCAGCGAACTTACCATGATGATTGGGGTGGGGCATTGCTTCATTATCAGTTCAACAGCTTCAATACCTGACATGTCAGGCATGTTGATGTCCATCGTGATTACATCCGGCTTAAGGATTATGGCCTTCCGCAGTGCATCCATGCCGTCCCTGGCGATGCCTACAACTTTTATTTCACTGCTGGTTTCAAGAAGAGTTCTTATCCTTACCCTCATGAATGATGAATCATCTACAATCAAAACTTTTATCATGCCATGTTTCTCCCAAAAATACTGCTGATTTAATTATATTATAGGGACAGGACCTCGTAAAGAAAACAGCACTGTTTGATTAATAATCTACAAAAATATTGCAGATTGTATTTCCGGTGTTGTTAATAGTATACAAAATTTTAGACTATATGCATTCATATGTTTGCCATGTTAATATATTAAACACAAAGCAGGCTGAAAACCGGCCTGGATTCAAATCTTTCCATACTTGATCCACGGATTCGAAGTTTAAAACCAATATATATGAACCTGGGGAAGCGGGAAAACCGTCCCTGTGATTCCTTAACGGAAGGAATGATGGATAATGGAGTTTAAGGCAGTTACGGCAGAAAGAGTTTCAAAGCCGGGTCTTTTCAGGAGAATAGGGCGTGCTGTACAAAGAGACTGGCAGTTATATATACTGCTTCTTCCCGCCCTTACGCTCATATTTATATTCTGTTATTTGCCGTTATACGGGGTCCAGATTGCATTCCGGGATTACAAGGCCGTATTCGGGATTACCGGAAGTCAGTGGGTGGGTCTGAAAAACTTCAGGGATTTTTTCAACGCGTACTATTTCGGAAGGCTGCTGGAAAATACTTTCCTGCTGAACCTGTATGGGCTTCTGTGGGGTTTCCCCGTTCCGATAATCCTGGCAATCATGCTTAACCAGATTGAGTGGCCGCGATTCAAAAAATTCACCCAGACGGTTATCTACATACCACACTTTATTTCCACAGTTGTTATGGCGGGTATTCTGTATCTGTTCCTGTCACCTGACAGCGGTATAATCAATGTTTTTATAGAAGCCTTCGGGGGCAAACCCATTCATTTTATGATTGAACCGAACTGGTTCCGTCCGCTGTTTATAATTTCAGATATATGGCAGCATGCCGGCTGGAATACTATTTTATACATTGCGGCACTAACGGGAATAGATCCTGAGTTATATGAGGCTGCCACAATTGACGGCGCAACAAAGCTGCAAAAAATAAAGTATATTGATATACCCCATCTTACACCGATTGTTGTAATGATGTTAATCCTGAGCTGCGGAAGCCTGTTGGTTTCGAACACGGACAAGGCGCTGCTGATGCAGACGCCGGGCAACATGGTGAAATCCGACATAATAGGCGTATATGTATACCAGATGGGTCTTACGAAAGCGCAGTTTTCATATACGTCAGCTATCGGTCTTTTCATAAATGTAATCAACTTTGTCATGATTATAACCGTGAACTGGATTTCAAAGAAACTCGGTGAAACAAGTCTGTTTTAGGAGGAAAAGACATGATGGCATATACCGGCGTTAAAGTGAAGAAAAGCTTTGGTGATGCATTATTTGATACTGTCAATATAATTTTCTGGATTATCGTGCTGATTGTTGTACTGTATCCTCTTTGGTTTATAGTTATTGCTTCAGTGTCCGATCCTGATGCTGTTATGGCGGGAAAAGTTCTTCTGTGGCCGAAGGATTTTTCACTGATAGGGTACGAAGCTGTATTCGGGCACAAGGAACTCCTGAACTCATATCTTAATTCCGTATACTACACAATTACAGGTACGGCTCTGAGCGTCACGGTAACAATGATGGCGGCGTATGCACTGAGCAGGAAATTTTCAGGGAGGAAATTTATAAATTTCCTGTTTGTTTTTACAATGTTCTTCTCTGGAGGACTGATTCCGCAGTTCATTATGAACAGGAGACTGGGACTGTATGATACAAGGCTCCTGATGATAATAATAAACTGCGTTTCAGTATGGAACCTTATGGTAGCAAGAACATACATTACCATGAATATTCCGAACGAACTGTACGAAGCTGCAATTATTGACGGCGCAAGTCATTTCAGGTTTTTTATCCATGCTGTCCTGCCCCTGTCGGGCACGATAATCGCGGTCCTTTGCGTATATTATGGCGTTGCAAGGTGGAACGACTATTTTACGGCACTGGTTTATATCCGCGACAGATCAAAACTGCCATTGCAGACAATTCTCAGGGAGGCGGTGGCGACGCTCACCACGAGTACTTCAACCGATGCATTTTTCTCGGCGTATGAAGGCGATGTCAAAGGAATGACCGAAGCCATCCGGAAAGCCTTGGTTGCCAAATACTGCAGCATAATTATTTCAACGGTTCCCGCCGTTATTCTTTACATACTCATGCAGAATTATTTTGTAAAAGGCGTTATGCTTGGTTCGCTGAAGGGTTAATCCCGAAATTTTATGATTCCGGGCTTAAAACGGTTACTTGCCGCTTGAAAAAGCGGTGTAATTAATAAAAAATAAAAAGAGAGGAGAGATAAATAATGAAAAAATCATTACTGGTGCTGCTGCTTGTACTGACCGTGTTTACCGTTGCATGCGGTGCACCTGCGGTTAAACCTGGAGGAGATGAAACACCGAAAGACGATACACCGGCAACAGAAGCGCCGAAAGCAGAAACGCCCACAACGGCTCCGGCACCGTCCGGCGACGGCAAAATAAGCGACAGGAAAATTACATTGCGCGCATTCCAGTATGTGCTGGAAAACCAGCAGGTAGACTTCGAAAACATGTGGTTTTACCAGGAACTGGAGAAAAAGACAAATATACATATTGACTGGGAACTCGTCAAGGACGCGGACTGGAATACCAAGCTGAACCTGATGTTTGCTTCCGGGGACTGGCCTGACATGATCCTCCGCGGGGACATAGACATTGAGGAGTATGGAGTAAACCAGAAAATCCTTGTGCCGCTTGACGACTACATTGAAAAATACATGCCCAATTACCACAGCCGTCTGTATCTGAACAACGCAAACGTATCAATTCCGGCATCGGACGGAAAGATGTACTATATCGGCAATCTTATAGCACAGAATATCAACCATGAAAGCCACTGGTTCATAAACAAGACATGGCTTGACAATCTCGGGCTTGAAATTCCGAAGACAGTGGATGAACTGACCAATGTTCTCCGGGCATTTCGCGACAATGATCCGAACAGAAACGGTGAAAAAGACGAAATCCCGATGAGCGCAGGTGGGCTTACGAACCACATCCAGGGCGTTTACACGTACTTTGCGCAGTTCGGCGTACCGCTGCAGTATTTTGTATATGCATGTATAGATGACAATCAGAAGGTGGTTTTCCCCGGCTATATGCCCGGATTCCGCGATGCCGTTGAATGGCTGCATCTTTGCTACAGGGAAGGCTTGCTGGATCCGGAGGCAGTTACCCAGGACTCCAACGTCTGGGGCACAAAGATGAATGCAGGAAGAATTGGCTATACAACATACCTGCGTCTCATCAATACTGCCCTTACGCCTGATACCGCGGCGAATTATGTTTCAATACTTCCTCCTGCAGGAAAGAACGGCGCTAAGGTTCCTAGGATACTTGAAGTTCCGAGCATTGGAGCAGCGCTGACCGTTGCCAACAAGCATATCCCTGAAACACTGATGTGGTTAGATGCCCAGCTTGAAACAGAAACAATGATGGTATCCTATAACGGACCTATCAGGGAAGGCGGCCCCATTCCTCCGACAATGAAGATAAACGATCAGGGCAAATACGAAATACTGTATGTTCCCGAAAACAATGAACTGTACAGGTATGTTCCGGTTTATCATGCACAGTTTTTTGCACCCGGCGATTATTACTTCAAGATTTACGAAATGCCTCCGCATCGCGTGGAAAGATATGAATACAGTAAGGAATATGAAGCAGCCGGAGTGCTTGAAAAATACTCATACACTTACCTGCAGAGACTTGTAAAGATGCCCAACGATGAATCAATTGAAATCTCACGTTTATATAACGAAATTCATAAATTTATGCAGGAATCCATTACCAATTTCATAACAAACGGCGTAACGGATACAAGCTGGCAGCAGTTCCTGAATACAGCTAAGGCTGTAGGTGTGGACCGCTACGTGGAGATTTACCAGAAAGCATATGATAACTATCTCCTTGCCAATCAATAAGACGGTATGGTAAAATAGTTTACAGAAAGAAAGAATTAACATCCTTTCAGGTCTTCGTATTAAATGTTCTGTTTAAGATAAACCGCAGTACGGCTTTCTGTCCTGCGGTTTTGTTATATTACCTTTAGAAATATTGCCGGGAAAAATATTTAAAAAGCAGGAGTGGAAAATGAAAAAGGTCTTATGTCGTTCCATTCTGTTAAAATATATTATTTCATATGCCGCCGTTATGGCCGTGCTCTTTATAGGTGTGGGTATCTACGTCAACAACAGCTATGCGTCGGCCATCCGGGCCAGCATTGTGGAGGAGAATACAAACCGCCTCAGTGCACTGAGAATTCAGCATGAAGAGAAATTATCCGCATTAATCAATATTGCAAACCAGATTAGTTTTTCTCCCTACATAACTCCATTCAGATTGAAAGAGAACGCGCTTAAGGCTTACTACCTCAAGGAACACCTGGTCTCCTACAATGCTGATAATTTTTTCGACCAGCTTTATGTTATTTTTCATGAAGATGAATACCTGTATTCGTCGGCTACATCCATGTCCCTGGATATATTTACCGGAACGCTTATGCATTATGAAGGAATTTCATCTGAAACACTGTCAGGGCTTCTGCGGAAGAATGACGGGGAAATATGCATTTTGCCCGGTACTAGCGTGCAAAGCGTCCTGACAAGCGATACGAACAAAAAAATGGTTACTGTTATTATACCCCTGCGTCTTAGCGGCAAATACATTGTCGGCAATGCGGTATTCCTGATACACGACAACTCCTACCAGCGCATGTTTGCTGATGAGATATCCCAGGATCGGAACATGTATATCTTTTCCGGGCAGGAGGTTATTTCGGCAAGAAGAACGATAGATGTTCCAGATGAGGTTATTCTTAATGAAATTTCGCAGATGGAAGGTTCATTTATCCGCAATGTTACATTGGAGGATGGTTCCAGGTACATACTTTTTGCCCAGCGGGGAAGTATTCTTGATTTATGTTATGTTTCGCTTATTCCCCATGAAACGGTTCAGATGCAGACCGCCCGTTCCCGCCTGGCATTTTCCCTTTTCCTGCTTTTGCTAAGCGTTCCGTGCGGGCTTCTGACCGTTTATTTTGCCAACAGGCATGTACAACCCATCAGGGAGATACAAAAAAGCATCGGTGGGGAAATAACTTCCGAGGATGGATTCAGTGCGATTAAAAAAGGAATAGAGACGCTGAAGGGAGAGAACAGGGCTTTACACATCCGTCTTAATGAAAGCAGGGATGTGTGCAGGGCCGATTTTGTCAATAAATTTGTAAAATGCCGTTTTTCCGGCCGTGAGCATGCAGTGGATACTGCTGGCGCACTTGGCATGGATATTGACAGGTCTTTTTACTGCATTTCACTTATGTCCGCACTGCCGCCTGAAAAGGGTGCACTGGAACTGCTGAACTCCATGCTTACCGGGAATAGCGATGTAGCCGGATACGGCATGGAAATTTTTGACTGCGAACAGTATTTGTTTATATTGTTCTCAAATGAACGGGAATATCTTGAAAACTGGGTCGGCAACGCAAAATCCATTCTGTCTTCGCTTGACAATGAAGCTGTTATAGCAGTCAGCAATATTCACGTTGATTTTTCCGAGGCAACGAATGCATACCTGGAGGCAAGCACTGCATATGACAACCGGTTTGTGATGGGAAGCGAGAATGTCCTGTGGTTTTCAGATATCAGTTCTGCAGCGAAGGATATTGAACCATTTACGGAAAACTACCTTGAAGGTTTCCGCAGGGCACTTTATGCCGGTGATGCTGATGCGCTGCATGACAGAATTGATGAGCTTTTTCACATTCTCAGAACGAAAAAATTCTCTTTGTTCGCGTTCAGAATTATTTACAATGAAATTATCAGCATGCTTCTGAACAAATATTTAAGTTACGGAGACGTCAGCGAAGACTCTGTCAAGTATTATGATATCTTTGAACTGTCCAGGTGCCGCAAGGTTTCGGATTTGACCGAAATTCTTCGTCAGCTGTGCAATGACATTCTGCGCAGGGAAGAGCAGAATATGCCCAGTGAGAATTCGGTTATCGGGCAGGTCATTGACTATATACGCGAAAATTATACCGATCCCGGTCTCAGCATAGGTACAATAGCTGGTATTTACGGTATGAGTGCCGCGGCATTGTCACTGAAATACAAGGAACAGACAGGCATGTATCCGTCCGAATACCTTATGCTTCTGAGAATGGAAAAGGCCAAGGAGCTGCTGGCTTCAACAGACATGTCCATTCAGGATATCGGAACATCGGTGGGATATTATGATGCTTCCAGTTTCATTCGCCGTTTCAAGCAGCATATGGGTGTTACGCCGGCAAAATACAGACTGCTGATGAAAAATCCCGCAGGTTGAAATTTATGCCATTTCCTTGTACTGTCCCGGTGTAATGCCCTCATACTTTTTGAACACGCGGATGAAAGTATTGTTGTTGTAAAATCCCACGCTTCTGGCAATATGCGATATGCTCTGGTTTGTTTTTTTCAGCAGCTCTTTCGCTTTATTAACCCTGTAGCGGTTAACGTATTCCAGCAGGCCTTCGCCGATTTGCTCCTTGAAAAATTTTGACAGATATGTATTGTTGATTTTAAAATGATCTGCCATTGCAGTGAGGCTGAAATCTTCGTCCTTATAATGCTCATGAACGTAGTTCAGAATCTCTTCTTTCAAATCCTTGTTATGGCTGTTTTTCTTCTGCTCTATATAATTGCATACCTGCCATAGGATTTCCATTATTTTTTCCTCTATTTCTTCGACAGTATCGCAGCTCAGCATGCGTTCGACGGGATTCAGGGACTCAATGAAGGAATGGCTTTCGGCCAGATCCATGTCGGCTATTGTTTTCAGCAGCGTTGAGGCGATGTCAAAAATAAAGCACCGCGCAATCTGTATTGGTATCAGTTCTTCGGAAAACATCGCCTGCATTACTTTTCTCAGGATTTGTCCTGATTTTTCATAATCACCCGTTTTTATTGAATTTACCAGCCGCTGTTCTTCTATCAGGTCAAAACGGTAGTACTGCTGTTTCCGGTTCTTCTGAATATCATCATACAGCAGTTGCTGTAACTTGCGCAGCAGGGCTGAGTTGGTTTCATTGATTTCATTTGCAACTATTCTTTCGGCTTCATAATATATAAATCCGCTGATGATCAGTGGAATTGCAAGAACGGAAATATAAGATATCAGCCAGATGAATACAACGCTTTTCCTGAAATGAAAGATTTTCTTCCAGGACAATCCCATCCCACCTTATAGCTTATATATATTAATATAGCATATTTCTTCAGGTTAACTATAATCCAGTTTCAGCAATTATCCCTTCAGCGCGCCGATCATTATTCCCTGTACGAAGTATTTCTGCAAAAATGGATATACCATCAATATGGGCAATGTTGCCACAATAATCGTTGCGTATTTTATTGTCTCTCCCAGCGGCTCCTTGTCGAGACTGCCGACGTTTGTCGTCATATCATCGGTGCTGCTGGCAATAAGTATTTCCCTCAGCACAATCTGAAGGGGATACTTGTCACGCGTTCTTAAAAAGATCATGGCATTAAACCATGCATTCCAGTGCCCGACGGCATAAAACAGGATCATTACGGCAACAACGGGAAGCGAAAGGGGTAATATGATTCTGAACAGAATGGTAAAGTCATTTGCGCCGTCAATCCTCGCGGACTCCTCCAGGCTGTCCGGGATGGCCGTAAAGGCCGTTCTCATCACTATCATGTTATACGTGCTCATGGCTGTCGGCAGAATAACCGCCCACATGCTGTCGGAGAGCCCCAGCTCCCTGACGGTCAGATAGAACGGAATCAGCCCTCCGCTGAAAAACATCGTGAAAACCACCATCATCATCATGGCATTCTTAAACATTACATTTTTCCGGGACAGCACATAGGCCGACAGAGAGGTCATCAAAAGGTTAATGCTTGTACCGACGGTTACATAGAACAAGGTATTTCTGTAACCGGTAAGGATCATCGGGTTCTCAAACACCAGCTTATATGCTTCAAGGCTGAACCCCAGCGGTTTCAGCAATATTCCCTGGTGCCGGACAATTTCATAAGGCTCGCTGACTGATGCGAAAGCCACATAGAGAAACGGATATAATGTAACAACGATAAGGAATACCATAAAAATATGGTAACACTGTCAAACAGGATATCGCCGGGACTTCTTTTCATTGTATCATACTCCTTCCAGTGGTACAGCTGCCGGTGCCCTGGTTTTACCAGAGGCTTGTTTCATTTACCCTTCTGCTGATCCAGTTCGCGCACAGAAGCAGCGTGAAATTTATCACCGAGTTGAACAGCCCGACTGCGGAACTGAAGCTGAAACTGAACTCCATCAGGCCTTTGCGGTAAACATAGGACGAAATTACATCCGCCGTTTCATACGTTCCGGGATTATAGAGAAGGATTATTTTTTCAAAGCCAACATTCATCATGTTTCCAATCCTTAATATCAGCAGAATGACAATTGTAGGCATAATACCGGGAAGCGAGATATGCCGGAATTTCTGCCAGCGGCTGGCGCCGTCGATCCTGGCTGCCTCATACTGCTCAACATCAATGGAACTTAGCGCCGCCAGGTAGATAATTGAGCCCCATCCTACCGACTGCCAGATATCGCTGATGATATAGATTGGCCTGAAATATTCCGGCCGCGATAACAGGTTAACGCGTTCACCGCCGAAAAAAGCGATGATGTCATTAATCAGCCCTTTCGGCCCGTAAAGTTGACAATAATACCGCATATGACCATCAGGGATACAAAATGGGGCAGATAGGATATGGTCTGAACTATGCGCTTGAAAACCCTGTTATGCAGCTCATTAAGCAAAAGTGCCAGAATAATGGGAGCGGGGAAACCGAAGAGCAGTCCATAAAGATTAATAATCATCAAACTTATCAATTGGTTCAACACCGAAAACAAATTTCAGGAACATTTCGTCCACATATGTGTAAACTTCATTCATGATATTGGCCAGCTGTGCGCTTTCCTCCGAAGTTGCCGTAATCTTGGGAAGTCTTCTGTCAAAGTAGGAGGATTCTGACCAAGTTTTTACAGCAGCAACCTGATCGGGATATTTCATGAATTGCTCGAAATATTCCCTGGCCTGAACGAACGGACCATTGTGTATCTTCATTTTTTGTGATGACTGTTATTTTTTATGAAATAAAAAAACGGGCAACATGCCTTGCATATTTCCGGGGAAATAACCTTTAAAACCGGAAATAATGCGGTTTTGCCCGTTTATTACATGTTTGGGTTTCAAAAATATGACGGCGGCAAAATACCCATAAGGTTATGAAGAATGCTGTAAATTCGCTGTAATGATTCTGAATTCTCCTTTCCTGATGGAGGAGATCATATCGTTGATATCCTCAAGACGCCTGTTAAACTCCAGGCCTGAAACTCTGGAAACCTGGTCAGAATGGGTGTCTGAACCGGCGACCTTGATCAGGCCGTACATATCGGCGTATTTCTCTGCGCACTGGTTCTGAAAATCGGTATTTCCGCAGTTAATTATTTCAACTGCATCCACTCTTCGGGGCAGAAGCCGGATCATTGAAATATATGAAGCTTCGCGAAAAGGATGGGCATGCACAATAAATCCGCCTTCACTGCGTACAAAGTCACAATATTCATGTATTTTCAGGCTGAGCAGATCAGGATGTTTTAAAAGCCATTCCCTGTCAAGTCCGAAAGTCAGGAGATCGGTGCCACTGTGGGAATATTCCCACCCGAAAAAAACATCAAAACCTATTTTTTTACCCTCTTCATAAGCCTTTTCAAATCCCCTGCAGTAGAGTTCAACCCTCGTTTCCCACGGAAGATCGCAGGGGACGGTAGTGTTACCGTTAAAAAAATGCTCTGTGATACAAATACCGGCAAAACCGAGTTTTTTATAAAAACGTACGAGTTCGGCGGGGGTAACAAGGCCGCACTTGCTTACCTCGGATGTATGCGTATGTATGTCGTAAATATAAGAGTTCATAAAAAATCACCTTTTTGTGTCGAATTAACCACCCTGTAATTCTACCACTTAAAACCGGTATTAAACAAGAGACAGGAATTGGGTGTTTCTGGTATTTTGTTTGACAATTTTACTTTTACATGACAAGTTTATTAATTTATGGTTATCTGCATTGAATTACACATTATGATGTGGTAAAATAACAGTACTTCTGGGTTTACATAAATTATCCAGTTCTTCCTTCTTCCCTGATATGTTTTTGCGTAAAATTATATATCAACAGGAGGTTCGGTATCGTGAAGCTGATGTTCAGGAAAGTTCTACCGGCAGGCTTTATCGTTTTTCTGTCTTCGTTTTTTTTGCTGAACTCATTTGCGTTTTCTGACATATCGGGCCACTGGGCTGAAGAAGCTGTATACAGGTGGGCGGAAAAAGAAGCGGTCAGAGGTTTGCCTGACGGTACTTTCAGGCCGGATGCAAACATTACAAGGGCAGAATTTGTTACCATTATAAATAATGTAATGAAATATGAAAACAAATCGGACGAAAAGTACATCGATGTTCCTGCCAATGAGTGGTATGCGGAAAATGTGGCAAAAGCCGTTGCAGCAGGCGTGACCGTGGGTATAGGAAACGACAGGTTTGGTCCGATGAACCTGATAACAAGGCAGGAAGCCGCCGTAATGATTTACCGTGCATTCAGGATGCAGGTAAAGAATCCCAATGCGGCTGATAAGTTCTCGGATGCCGCTCATATAGCGCCATGGGCTAAGGATGCAGTGAGCACTCTTGCCGAAAACGGATATGTGTCGGGACGTCCGGGAAACAAATTTGCACCGCTGGAATACATAACCCGGGCCGAAGCCCTGAAAATTATTGACAATATACTGAGCGACATTGCCCATACCCCGGGAAAATATTCGGGAGCAGTACAAAAGAACCTGCTTGTTAATACACGGGATGTTGAACTGAAAGATATGACGATAAACGGAAATCTTTACCTCAGTGAGGGTATAGGTAACGGGAATATAATCCTGGAAGGCGTAACCGTTAAGGGGGATATTCTTATATCCGGCGGCGGAAACAGTATTATCCTTAATAACACCACGGTTGAAGGAACCCTGTATGTACTGAAATATGACGGAAAGGTAAGAATTGTCGCCCGGGGCAATACCGAAATAAAAAATACGCAGGTATTAAGCGGTGTAAAACTTGAAGAAGAAAATATTACAGCCGCAGGATTCAGAAATGTACACGTAGTTTTACTGAAGCAGGGTGAAAAAGTTATACTGAACGGGGACTTTGATGATGTTGATATTAATACACCGGGTGCTGGAGTAGTTTTGGAAAAAGGTTCGGCATCATCGATGGAAATCAGGAGCGGTGGATTCGGAACAATGGTTGAACTGTCCGTAAACAGTGAAATTGATACGGTGAAGGCTGACGCGTACGTTGCTGTAAGGGGGGGCGGGACTGTAAAGAACGCCGAAATCAGAGCCAATATGACAACATTTGAAATGGTACCTGAAAATTATACCGTATACAAAGGAGTCATAGCAATTATCGGGGGGACGGCAGTAAAAGGCGGTTATGTCTCGTAGGAAAACTGTATAAGGTGTCAAGGCAAAGTCCTTAGGAGACGGCGTATTTGCTTATCGGGGACTGAAGAACGAGGACAGCTTATCCTGTAACTAAGCTGTGTTCTCAGTCCTCGAATTTTCCGTGTTTCTTTTTAAATTCGCTGGGTGAGCAGCCCTCCACCTTCTTGAACACCCTGCTGAAGTAAAAGGCATTGTCAAATCCCAGATACTCGGCTACCTCATATATTTTCATGTCTTTTTCAATCATCAGCCTTTTCGCTTCCTGGATTTTTACCTGGCTTACGTAGTCAATGAAACCGCAGTCGGAGTATTTTTTGAACAGAAGGCTGAGATAGTTCGGACTTATACCAAGCGCCGCGGCCACTTCGTTCAGCGTCAGTTTCTTTGTGCAATTGTTTCTGATGTACTGTTTCGCATTAAGTACAATCCGGTTCTTGTAATCCTTCTTTTTAGTCATAAAATATGAGTACAGCCCTTCAAAAAGGACATTGAGCCACTGCATAATCTGTTCGGTGGTATTCAGTGTAAACAGGCTTCTGTAATTCTGGGGATAATCCCTGAAAATATCGGAAACAAGTTCTTCTCCGTTCGGAAGCAGCGAGATTGACAGGTAGAGAATATTGCTTGCAGCATCCAGCGCCTGCAGGAAGTAGGAAGGATTATCCATGAACAGTTCCTGTATCGACGAAAAAACATTTTTAAGACGGTACGGATCAAATTCTTCATACGCCGAGACTATATCATCCTTAAAAATCGAGATATTGAATATGTTTTTGACCGGTTCCGGAAAATCATGCTCATCAAAAAAGAAAAGCGGCCTGTCGGGGGAGGACATGCTGAAAATCTGCCTTGAATCAAGAAAGGAAGCCGAGATATCCAGCGGATTCTCGACCAGCCTGCCCACCGATCCATGGATTGATGCACCGTAATAGTTCCGGAGCATTTCTGCCGTGTTTTTTACTGAATTGCGGATTAACTCTATGTAATTAGGTAATTTGTCTTCAGGGATGAGGAAAATAACTGAAAAATGCCTTATATCGAGTGCGGTTATATAGCACTTTACATATTTCGGCAGCAGGGTTTTTATCATTTGCAGGGTGCTTGAATAGAAACTGAGCTGCTGCCTGGTGTCCATGGTTTCTGTTTTCGGACTGGTTATTTCCATGTACGATGCAAGATAACCGGCCGCGTCGAAATCCAGCGAAAGTACCTGCGCCTGCAGACGGAACTGTTCCTCATTTTCAAACAGGTTATTGAGAAGCATTATGAAAAAGCGCTCGTGAAAAAGCATTGCCTCAACCGGAAGAGACTGTTCCCGGTACTGTGAACTGCGCATTACCTCATCCAGGATTCCGATGGCGGTGTTTATGCTTGCCTTAAGGCTTTCCTCCGTCAGTTCAAATTTCATAAGGTATTCCACTGCATGCAGAGACAGCGCCTCTTTCGCAAGATGGAACTCCTCATAGCTCGTAAGAACTATGAACAGAGGCAGACGCCCGTACTTTTTCTGGCACTCTTTCATCAGCTCCAGACCATCCATGATGGGCATTTTCATATCGGTAATGACAATATGCGGCATGTGCTTTTCGATAAGTTTCAGCGCTTCCTCTCCATTGGATGCAGTACCGCATATCTCAATACCGAGCTCAGCCCAGTCCAGCATGGATTTGACGCCTATCTGCACCAGCGGTTCGTCATCAACAATCAGTAAACGTATCATTGCCGGAAGTAATCCTTTCTGAATAATTTTAAATTATACCATAATAAAACACAATCATTCGGTTTGATTATCGGTTTCCGGTTCAGCAGGGCAGGGTTTACACGGAAGAAGAATGGTAACGGTTGTGAAACTGCCTTTCACGCTTTTTATAGATAATCCGTACTTCGCGCCGAATTCAAGCCTTATCCTGTTATGCACGTTCGATATTCCGATTTTACTGAAGAAGCTTGATTTGCTGGCCGATTTTTCTGAAAGCAGGGATTCTGTCATTTCTTCGTCCATACCGATACCATCATCGGTAATATCAATCTGAAGCTCCCCGTCAGTATTCCTGGATATATGAATTATTATCGTCCCTGCGGTACCTTTGGGTTCAATTCCGTGAAAAATGGCATTTTCCACAATTGGCTGCAGTGTAAACCTCAAAATGCCGCAGCTGAGCAGTTCCTCATCATCTACGGCGATATCTATTGTTATTGCCCCGCCATACCGGTATTTCATTATTGTATAGTAGTCCATAAGAAGGTTCAGCTCTTCCGAAAGCGGGACAAACTGCTTTGTTCCTTTTGAAATGTTTTTCAGAAGCCTTGTAAGAGCGGTTGTCATTTCGGCAATACCTGGAGCATTCTGGACGGTTGCCATCCATTTTATTGACATCAGCGTGTTATAAAGAAAATGAGGATTTACCTGGCTTTGCAGCATCTGGTATTCGTAGTCCCGCTTCTGCTTTTCCATTTCCAGCCTGCTGCGCATCAGGTTGTTAATGCTTTCAGCCAGTTTGTTTATTCCCTTCCCAATTTCACCGAATTCATTTTCCCATTCAATTGAAACATCCCTGGAAAAATCGCCTTTCCCAATCTTCGCCATCGTTTTCTTAAGCCTGATTACAGGGGTGTTTACCATTTTATTGAGCAGAAGAGACATAAAAAAGCCCGCCAGAACGATAACCAGGCAGATTAATATCAGGATCCCGAAAAAGAACCTTGTCTGGGAAAAAAGCGTCCTGGCGTTAATTTCACGGGTTATATAGCATCCGGGGGTATTAAGAGGGCGTGTGACATAATAAAGGTTTTTATCGTATCCGGTATTTACAAATGTATCACCAAACAGCGTGGCAATATTTTTTCTGTCGTTTTCCTCAAAGAATTCAGGTCTGTATGCGGCAGGCATAAAAATGCCGTCTTTGTAAAGATACATGTTTCCCGACAGGGTAAGGTATATTGACTCGGTATCACTGTGGTGATACATATTAATTGCATCGGAAAAAAGATTCGGCGATATGCAGATAAAAACCCAGCCGGTTATCGATGAATCATACAGGCTGTATATAGGGCGAATAAGGGGAAGTATCGTGAGTTTATTCTGAATTTTGAAAGGGTCGTATACAAAACCCATGTCAAAAGTATAGGGATTGCTGTGCAAAGCTTTCTCAAAATAGTCCAGGTTTTCAACCACTTCAAAGACATTTACTACACTGGAGTGGCGGATTGTGACAATTTGGACAAACTCATTTCTGCCGCTTGCCACAAGAACCCTTTGTATATATTCGGACGAATCGTTCGTGTTATACTGCTCGTTCAGGTACTCGTATACCGTTATTTTCTGCCTTGCGGTTTTTGAACCGTAAAGCGAAAACTCGCCGATTATGCTGTTCACCTGGCACCATTCCGCAAGGGAATAAATGTTTTTGAGATCGCTGTTGATGGTATCTGCAATAACCTGCAGACCAAGCTCTGCCGACTGTACAAGATTGTTCCGCAGATAATCGTGGTATACCCTGTAACTGATAACGGCTATAAAAGATGAAAGAACAAACGAAAACAGCAGAGTTGATACTATAATTTTGCCTTTAATGGTTTTTATAAGCGGTTTCATTTAATCTTTCCCCGGCAATAAAGTAATAAATTCCGCATATTTTCTTCGGTTTATAACGTTATATAAATTTCCTCATGACTGTTAAAATTATTATAGCACAAAACAGGCAATCACTCTAATGAGTGTAATATTTTATATTTTCATTTTAAAATATTGCATGTTTGCCTCAGGATCGGACTGAGACCGATAAAAGTTTGTTGAATATGGAATGAATTTTATAAGATATGCCATTCTATTATTAACAGCAGTAATTTATCATTGAAAATGTCATTATGTACAGTTCATGATAATGTACAGTCCAAAAAAAATTGAAGGAGGATTGCCTTTATGAAAAGGAAATTTTTTGTTCTCATTCTGTGCCTGAGCCTTGCAGTTACAATGCTTGCAGGATGTGCGTCCGGAAAATCCGGAACGGGAACGGGTACAGCAACTCCGTCACCCTCACCGTCCGGAGGAAATACAGGGAAAACGGACGGGGAAAAGGTTACACTCAAATGGGCTCTCTGGGACTACGAATCCACCCCGTACTGGGGCGCACTGATTGAAGAGTACAAAAAGGTTAAGCCCAATGTAACCATCGAGTATACCGATTTGGGTTCCACAGACTACATGACTGTCCTGGCTGCTGAATTATCGGGAAGCGGCAGTGAATTTGACGTTGTAACGATTAAGGACGTTCCGGGATATGCAACACTGGTCCAGAAGAATACACTGGTTGCACTGGATTCGTATATTAAATCAGCAGGCATAGACCTGTCACAGTACGGCGGTATTATTGATCAGATAACAGTTGACGGTAAGCTGTATGAACTTCCTTTCAGAAAAGATTTCTGGGTAATCTTCTACAATAAGGACATTTTTGATCGAGCCGGCGTGGATTATCCTGACAACGACATGACATTTGAAGAATATGACGCCCTTGCCAGAAAAGTAACCGATACAACCTTCGGCAAGGAAGTATACGGAGCGCATTACCATACATGGAGAAGTGCAGTTCAGCTGTTCGGCATCCTTGACGGTAAACACTCAATTCTTGATTCTGATTACTCTTTCTTTGAACCTTATTACAACATGGTGCTGAACCAGATGAAGGACGGCGTTGCCATGTCCTACACCGATGTCAGCACTGAAGGACTGCACTACTCGGCAGCTTTCGCAAACGGCAATGTGGCAATGCTTAACATGGGTTCATGGTTTATAGCCACACTGATAAGCGGGCTTCAGAAAGGTGATTACGATCCTGAACTGTGCGGCAACTGGGGAATTGTAAAATATCCGCATGCTGAAGGTGTTGAACCCGGTTCAACCCTCGGAACAATTACAGGCCTTTCGGTAACCGCAGTTTCAAAGAACAAAGAGGAAGCTTTTGAATTTATTAAATGGGTAAGCGGTCCTGAAGGTGCGGCCGTTTTGGCGAGAACAGGAAACTTCCCGGCTATAATGACCGAAGAAGCAAAATCAATTATTGCCAACCTCGAAGGTTTTCCTCAGGATGAGCAGAGCAAGGAAGCTCTTGAAGTTTCAAACCTCTACCTTGAGGTTCCGTATGCACCGAATGTTTCGGAAATTAATGCTATACTCGATACCTATCATAAGATGATAATGAGCGGTGAAATATCGGTCAAGGACGGAATCAAGGCTATGAATGAAGAAGTTGCAAAACTGAGAAAATAGATTATGACCGAACTGGGAGTACCTGAAAACCTTGCTGGTACTGAAAGCGGGTAAAGCCGGTGTTTAAGCCGGCTTTATTCCGTAAAAAGGTCAGGGGGAGAATTCCGGATGGATGCAAGAACATCTGAAATGCTTAAAAAATCACAGAAAAAACGAAATATCAAAAGAAATCTTATAGCGTATTCCTTTATAGCGCCGAATTTTATCGGGTTTGCGGTTTTTACGCTGATACCGATGGTATTTGCGTTTATGCTTGCCTTTCTTGAATGGGACGGGAATAACCCGATAAAATTTGTCGGGATTGATAATTTCCGGGCCCTTGTTTATGACAAATTTTTTATAGCGTCGCTGAAAAACACAATTATCTACAGTATCGGGACGGTTCCGCTTACCCTTGCTACATCGTTGTTCCTTGCTGTCGTTCTGAACCAGGAAATAAAGGGTCGTGCATTTTTCAGGACACTGGGCTTTTTCCCGTATGTGGCGTCACTGGTTGCGGTAACTTCGGTATGGACGATGATTTTTCATTCTTCAAAGGGACCTGTAAATGCAATACTGTACTATGTGTTCAAGGTGCCTAAAGATAAGCTTCCGAACTGGTTTGCAGGCAACCTTGTATTGTTGATGCTTATATTGTTCAGCGTATGGAGATTCATGGGATATTACATGGTAATGTTCCTTGCCGGCCTGCAGACAATACCGAGGGAACTGTACGAGGCCGGTACGATTGACGGGGCCAACTCGTGGCAGAAATTCAGGTATATCACGTTGCCTGCGCTGAGACCTACAACATTCCTGGTCTCTGTGATGCTGACAATTAACTGTTTCAAAATTTACGACATTGCGGTTATGCTTGCAGGCGGCAGCACAAATACGCTGTCGGTATCGTCGATGGTACTGGTTTACTATATTTACCAGAATGCATTTAACTTCTGGAAGCTGGGCTATTCCAGTGCCGTTGCAATGGTTCTTTTTGTTCTGGTTTTCGTGATAACCCTAATCCAGTTCAGGGGCCAGGCAAAATATGCAAATGAGTGATAATTGAGGGGTAGTAATATGCTGAGATCAAACAGAGGAATAAAAATATTCAAAAACATCATACTTTACCTTATTCTGCTTATAATGGCGGCCATCACGATACTGCCGTTTCTCTGGATGCTCTCTTCGTCTGTCAAACTGGACAGGGAAGTATTCAACATGAACCCCTTCGTATGGATTCCAAAGAATCCCAGGTGGCAGAATTATGCCGATATCTGGACAAAGGTGCCCTTCTTTACATTCGTAAAGAATACCGTGTTCCTGACGGTGGTTGTAACCGCACTGCAGATTCTGACCAGCAGCTTTGCAGCATATGCCTTTGCAAAACTTGACTTCAAGTTCAAGAACAGGCTCTTTTTCTCATACATTGCAACAATCGCAATGCCATGGCAGGTATATATGGTGCCGCAGTTTCTCATGATGAGAAGTTTCGGCCTTAACGACAAGCTTCTGGCAATAATATGCCTCCAGGCCTTTTCGGCTTTCGGTGTATTTTTAATGAGACAGTTTTACCTGAGCATCCCCGATTCCTTATGTGAAGCGGCAAGAATTGACGGAATGAGTGAATACGGCATATACCTGAAAATCATGCTTCCGCTGTCAAAACCCGCAATTGCGACATTAACTATATTTACTTTCGTGTTTACATGGAACGACTACCTCGGGCCGCTGATTTACCTTAAGTCACAGCATAAAAAGACAATTCAGCTTGGACTTAAAATGTTTATAAACCAGTATTCTTCAGAATACGGACTAATAATGGCCGGATCGGTACTGTCGCTGATCCCTGTAATAATTGTATTTTTGTGCCTGCAGAAATATTTCGTTGAAGGAATCGCCTCCACCGGAATTAAAGGCTAATAAACCTTACTATGTAAATATGTTGTTCTTAATGGTATAATACAGATACAGGTTAAAATGTATTTACCGCGGTCGGAGGGGAAAATGAAGATTACGGGGTCAGTCAGACTCAGGCTTATTATAGTCTGTATACTTCTTGGAACAATACCTGCCATTATTGTAGGTGCTTTTTCGACATACAACGGATCGAAATCCGTACAGGACAAAGTAAATGAAGGCAATATGAGAAACCTTGAACAGGTACAGATGTCTGTGGAGCAGCTTCTGTATACTGCAGACCATATACTGGCCCAGTTCATTGAAACCCCCGCGGTAAAGTCCAGCCTGCATGTGGACATGCAGGGTGAGAATTTCCTTATTTTCAATATCCTCGAGGATGCCATTAATAACCTGCCTACTTACAGCCTTGGGGCAAATGAGATTTGTTTTGCCAACCTTGAGAAAAAGTGGGTTATAGATAACAGCGGAATATACAGCCTTGATGATTATAGGGGCAGGCAGTTTCTTGAGGAGCTTGTGAAAAGGCAGGGAACCTCTTTCTGGATTGATGATCTGAGCATTGGACTGCAAAGCGGTCCAGCCGGCGAGGCGGCAGGCGAAAGTGTATGCCTTGTGAAGAAGTGGCCTCTTTTCACAGGTGAACCTTCATGCACTGCCATTATGAAAATACCTTATACCCAGTTTTCAGGCCTGATATCGGAAAACAGAACGCTGGGAAGGGTAATGGTGATTAGCGGGGACGGGTTTGTCATAGCCCATAATGACAAGGAAGAGACAGGGAAAAACTACAATAATGTTAGCTATTACCGGAAAGTACGTGAGCAGGCAGAAGACAGGGGAAAATTCACAATTGAAATAGATAATGTGGATTATACCATTAACTTTCTGAAGTCGTCATATAATGACTGGACGTATCTTTCAATTACATCCATTGCTGAGATATCCAAAGATTCAAGGGCGATAGTGTGGTTTACTATTATCGCCTGCCTTTCCGTAATAATAATAGTCAACGTAGCGGCATTCCTGATTTCGGACAGGTTTTACAAGCCTATTCAGAAACTCTACAATATGGTCGTAAAGGTGTCCGACAAAAAGGACCAGCCGAAAAGCCGCGATGAATTCGGCCTTATAGAAGAACGTATCAGATACATAATGAAAGACAATTACATGCTGAACCAACAGCTGTCCGTTCAGTCTGATCAGCTCAAGGAATACTTTATTCTGCAGCTGATTCTTCGCGCTCTGGATAAGGATATCATAGATTCAAGGCTTAAATTATATGGTTACCCCGCGCTCGCCGAACCTGTATGTGTCCTTGTTGCTAGAATTGACACCTTCGAGGGTACCATTTACCAGAAAGAGGACACCGATCTGATGCTTTTTGCAATAAACAATATTGTTGGGGAGATTCTCGAAGATATTATAGTTTTAAAGCCGATTGTAGTTGAGGAGTATCAGGTCACAATCATAAAAGTAAGCAACGATACCGGGAAGATGAAGGAAATTGCCTTTGCGGCAACCGAGAAAATCCAGAATACCGTGAAAGAAACCCTGAATATTTCTGTAAGCATCGGTATTAGCGAACCGGTTTCGGGCTACGGGGATATAAACAGGGGATACTGTGAGTGCATAGAGGCATTAAAACATCAAATCAGTCTTGGTTACGGCGCCGTTATATTTTATCACGACATTCGGAACCTGGGCGGCTTGAAGCCGGTATTTCCCGAAAAGCTGGAGGAGGAACTCCTGAATGCGGTAAAAACATGTTCCTTCAGTAAGGCGAACGAATTATTGCACCAGTTTATCAACAGGATATTCATGGTTGAAGCATCGAGGCATGAATATCTGACGTCGCTTGTACGTCTTCTTACTGATTTGCTGCAGATTCTCAGGGATTACGGTCAGTCATTTGATATTATCGTAAAGGACGGAGTTTCGGCTTATGAAAAGCTGTTCAGCCTCAAAACCGCAGGTGAGATTGAAAAGTGGTTCTCTTCCGAAATTATAAAGCCTGTCATCAATAATATTCAGCAGTCAGAGAAAAACCAGTACAAAAAAATAGTGGAACAGGTTCTGAATATTATTCACGAGGAATTTCACACCGAACTTACCCTTGAGGATTGTGCCGCAAGGCTTAACTATCATCCCAGCTATATAAGAAGAATACTTAAAAATGAATCGGGTATTGTTTTCAGTGAATATCTTGCCCAGTACAGGATTGATATGGCCAAAAAGTGGCTGGCTGAAACCGACATGAAGATCTCAGACATTGCCGAAAAGCTGAAATATAAAAACGCAGAGAACTTTATCAGGTTCTTTAAGAAATATACAGGCATTACCCCGGGCAAATACAGAAGTTTAAATAAATAGTTTTTTGTCGCTAAAATGACTATTCAATGCAATTTTCATGATATAACAGCCGTGATGCATGATTATCAATGGTTTTGGGGTTATTCATTTTTTCCTGTCCGATTAGTATCCATTCTGACTATGGAATTCAATTTGGTCTGAGCTTAGAATAGAGTTGTGATTTGAGTTCATTTTGAACAAAACATGTTTATTTTTTCCATCAGGAAATATTAAGAAAAAACATTTTTTATTCTGAATCGGGAGGAGATTTTTTTGAACGGTGTGTCTTTACAGGCAGCCGGGGGAAAAACAGCGGCCGGAAAAGTCAAAAAAACAAGCAAACTGACGTTGATCAGAAAGGATATATGGCTTTACATACTGCTAATTCCCGGCGTAATACACTATATTGTATTCAAATATATGCCGATGTGGGGCCTGTTGATTGCGTTCAAGGACTATAATGCGTACCTTGGCTTCTTTAACAGCCCGTGGGTTGGTTTCAAACATTTTGCAGAGTTCTTTTCCAATCCGGATTTCAAAAGACTTTTGTCCAACACACTGCAGATTTCATTTTATAACCTGGTTTTTGGTTTTCCTGCGCCGATAATCATGGCGCTCATGCTTAATGAAATCAGGAAGGAATGGTACAAACGTGCGGTTCAGACCCTTGTTTATATACCGCATTTTATATCCTGGGTTATTATTGCGAGCCTGACATACACTATATTTAACTCACAGGGTGTTGTAAACAAGTACCTGCTGCAGATGGGAAGGGAGGCTTCGGTGCCGTTCCTCACCGACAGCAGATATTTCAGGGCCATGATAATTGGGCAGACAATCTGGAAGGAAACAGGTTTTGGTACGATTATATATCTGGCAGCATTATCGAATGTCGATCCTCAGCTGTATGAAGCTGCCATAATTGACGGAGCAAACAGATTCAGGCAGTTATGGCATATCACATTACCGGCTATCAGAAGTACGGTAGTAACGCTGCTGATCCTGAGGCTGGGGCATATCCTGGACAACGGATTTGACCAGATATTCCTTATGAGCAACTCACTGAACAGAAAAGTTTCCGAAGTGTTTGACACTTATGTATATATTATAGGTATTACAAAGGGTGCGTTCAGTTACTCGACGGCTGTTGGCCTGTTTAAGGGCATAATTGGTATCATACTAATTTATTCAGCCAACTGGCTTGCCAAAAAGGTCGGAGAATCAGGCATACTGTAATGCCCTGAACATAAACCGGGGACATTGGAACTGCAAAAAGGAATTTGTCTAGTTTAAGGGTGATTCGGATGAAATATAAAAGATCGTTTTTATCAAGGTTATTTGACGCTTTCAACTATACTTTCCTGGGGGCTTTTGCGTGTACGGCCATTCTGCCGTTTCTGTACGTGCTGGCATGTTCGTTTTCATCTGAGAAGGAAATACTGGAAAGGCCGTTTTACATTATACCGAGAAATATCCAGCTGACAGCCTATAAATATATATTTTCATCGCCAACATTGCCCAGAGCTTTTATGATTTCGGTATTTGTAACAATTGCGGGTTCTGCAACTGCCATGTTTTTTACACTGACACTGGCCTACCCGCTGTCAAAAAAATACCTGCTGGGCAGAAACATACTGCTTGCACTGATATCATTTACCCTGGTCTTTGGCGGAGGCATGATTCCCACGTTCCTCGTAATCAAAAGCCTTGGATTTATAAACAAGTTCTGGGCTTTGATACTCCCCGGGGCCATAAGTACATGGAATCTGCTTGTTGTAAAAAACTTCTTCCAGGAACTTCCGCAGGAACTTGAGGATTCAGCCAGGGTCGACGGATGCAATGCCCTGGGAACATTCCTCAGGATTGTACTTCCTCTCTCGATGCCGGTTATCGCAACGTTCACGCTGTTTTATGCGGTGGGATACTGGAATGATTACAGAAGTTCGCTTCTTTACATGACCGACAACAAAAAATGGCCGCTGCAGCTTGTGCTGAGACAAATCGTTCTTATGGCAGCCGGAAACATTGACGGTGCAACTTTTGACGAGGCTTATACCCAACCGCCCCTGGAAGGTTCCAAGAATGCCGTCATTGTTTTCGGAACGGCGCCTATCCTGCTGGTATACCCGTTCCTGCAGAAACATTTTGTAAAAGGAATCATGATTGGTGCTATTAAAGGCTGATACGTATAAAATCAGCGCTGTAAATACAGCGCTGTAAAATAAAATAATAATAAAGGAGAGGATAGAGGAATGAAAAAAATCAGTATCCTTTGTATTGTGTTAGCTGTTATTTTTGCCTTAACGGCATGTTCCGCTCCTAAGACAGGAGGAACTGACTCTGACACAAAACCCACTCAGGCTGCACAGGGAGATTCGCAGCCGACACAGGCACCTGCCAAGAAGAAAGAAATTGGCATTCTGGCAATTACCTTTACAGGTACGCCGATTGCTGAAAATGAACCTGCAGTGCTGGCCCTGGAGGAACTCACAGGCTACGACATCAAGCTTGAATTCCTTCTGAACTCTGCATATGAAGATCAGCTGAATACAAGAATGGCTGCAGGAAATCTTCCGGCTCTTGTAGCAATTACCGGAAAAACAGCGAGCGTTATCAGCTATTGCCGTGCAGGGGCTTTCTGGGACATCACCGATGAATACAAGAAATACCCGAACCTTGCGAAGGCAAATGAAATCGTTATGAACAACATTTCAATTGACGGAAGAATATATGGTATTTACAGGGCAAGACCCCTGGGAAGAAACGGTATCTCATACAGAAGAGACTGGCTGCAGAATGTAGGACTTGAAGAACCTAAGACCATGGATGATCTTTATAATGTACTTAAGGCATTTACTTATAACGATCCCGACAAAAACGGCCAGAATGACACCTATGGTATGACATGGTGCAAGTGGTATGGCCCGCTGGATCAGATTTCCGTTGCCCTTGGCGCGCCCAACAAGTGGAAGGTCGAAAGCGACGGTTCATTTACACCTGATTTTGCTACCCCTGAGTACATGGATGCACTTAAATATATGAGAAAACTCTACGAAGAGGGATTAATCAACAGAGACTATGCAGCACTGGAAACTTCAGACTGGACAAAGGATTTCCAGAACAGCAAGTCCGGTGTTCATATTGACGTAAGCGACCAGGCATGGCGTTTCCAGAAGAAATTCTCAGAAGAAATGGGTATGCCTGACGATATCGTATGGGTAATGGGTATGCCTGAAGGACCTTATGGCAAGAGAGTTCTGCCTACATCAGGTCATGCAGGATTCGTAGCAATAAGCAAGAACGGTGCTCCTACAGAACAGGATATGAGAGATGCCCTGAACTTCCTTGACATCTGCAATACCAAGGAAGGACAGAACATTCTCAACTTCGGTGTTGAAGGTGTTCATTATGACCTGACTCCGGAAGGATATGTAAAGAGAAGAGCATTCCCGCAGGATCCGATGGAAGGATTCAACCAGTTCATGACCAACGTTGTTGACGGACTGCTGCTTATGGAAGAAATGCAGCCCGTACAGAAACGCCGTGAAGAGGTTATCCTCGAAAATATTCCATACTGCGTAGCAAACCCTGCAGAACCGCTGACTTCTGACACTTATGCAAGCAAGGGTGCTCAGCTGGATCAGATGATTACCGACGCAAGGAACCAGTTCATCGCAGGCCAACTTGACGAAGCAGGCTTCAAGGCCGTTGTTGACGAATGGTATGCACAGGGCGGCAAGCAGATTTGTGAAGAATATGCAGCAGCATATAAAGCAGCCAACAAATAAGAAAATATAATTAGGAATTAGTTAATGCTTTGGCAGTGTTCTTCCTTGATCCAACACTGCCAAAGCTTTTTTTTTCGGGAAAATGTATTGAATGTTCCGGTATTTTGCAAACAGATTGTTTTTAGTGCCAGAAATGTTATAATAAAAACATGGTTATTATGATTCACGTAAATGGCTTGCATTTTTTTGTTTAATTTTTCTCAAACTTATAAAACAACGGAAAAGCAAGCGTTGTTGTTTCATAATGAACGGTTAGATCAGTGAAATGTTTTTCGAGGGGGCCGTATGTCTGTTTCCGTATATAGGAAAACTGTATTTTTCATGATTGGCATTCCGGTTTTGATGTTACTGCTTTTTCTGGGATGCAGCAAAAATTATCAGTCGCCGGATACCGGTGAAACAATTTCTGAAAACAGGACAAAACCTGTTGAAATGAAGATTGTCCTTGGTTATGCAGAGGAAATTCCGTCCAAGGATAACCTTGTCATACAGGAAATTAACAGGCTTGCCAATGCCAATATTATTGTTGAATGGACGCCGATGGTTTCATACAATGACAAGTTCAATGTGCTGATGGCTTCAAACAACATGCCGGAAGTGGTTCTGGTGCCGGATGTAAAGAATACTACTTTCGTGCATGCCGTAAATGCGGATATGTTTTGGGAACTTACCCATCGCATACAGAATTTCTCAGAACTGAAGGATATAAATCCGATTCTGCTGAAAAACGCGTCTGTTAACGGGAAACTGTTTATTATACCCCGTGAAAGGGAACTAAAAAGAAAAATGGTGGTTTACAGGGCAGACTGGGCAAAAAAAGCCGGGCTTGGCCCCCCGGATACAATTTCCGGTATCTACAATATGGCCAAGGCTTTTGCCGAAGGCGATTTTGACGGAAACAGCCAAATTGATACCATAGGTTTCGCGCTGGGAACGGTAAACAATGAAATTGACTGTTTTGATGCCCTGGTAGTTGCATTCGGCGGTTTTAACAGGTGGGGAGTAAAGGACAACAGGGTTATCCCGTCCTTTATGACCGAAGAATACCTTAACACAATGAAATGGCTCAGGAAAATGTATGAGGAAAAGCTGCTCAGCCCGGATTTTGCAATAACAAAGACAACCCAGATTGTTCCCGATTTGGTGGACAAGGAGAAAACCGGATTATGGCTTGCCTATAAATTACCCGGACTTTCGGATCCGGTATTGAAGGCAAAACAGAAAGAAGATCCGTCAGTAAAGAGGGAAGATGTTTACGATTATGTTTTTCTCAGAGATTTAAACGGCAATGAAAGAATAGCGGCTGAAACGGGAATTGCAGGAGGTTTTGCCTTCCCGAAAAAGTCAGTGACAACGGAAGAACGGCTGAATGAACTGCTTGGCGTGTTTAACGTTATTCAGAGCAGGGAAGGACAGATACTGATAAATAACGGTGTACCCGGTGTGCATTTTGAACTGGTTGACGGCAAATATGCAAAGGCAATCGACCCGGAAGTTTTCAACAGGGAGGTAAGTCCAATAGGACAGCTTGGTACAAGCGGAATGAAAGCATACATTATAGCCGATGATGAAATTTCCATACGGCTAAATATGGAAAGAAGAAGTTACAGCAACACAAGCATGATTTTCGATGTTACTGCCACACTGTCTTCGAACTCATATAGTTCGAATTACACAACACTGCAGAAAATTATCAGTGACGCCCAGTTCAAGTTTATAATGGGAGAAATCGACGAAACCGAATGGGACAAAGCGATAGAGAAGTGGCTGGAAGCAGGCGGTGAAGCTGCAATAGAAGAATTCACCAGGGCATATTATGAAAATGTGTATTAAACTTCTCTGTTTGATTTTCTGAATTCAGTGGGACGTTTACCCATATATTGTTAAACACCTTTTCGAAATTAGTCAGGCTGTGAAGTCCGGTCTGTTCAGCAATTTCGGAAATGCTGACATTGAAGTCAAAAAACGTTGAAAAAAAGCATTGTTATCAATAAATGTGCAGATTTTTGTTTTTGGTTGTTATATAATTCTATTGCGCCTTAAATACCATGTTTTTACAGGGGGGAGAACTTATGCCCGAAAGAAAAAAATATGCCCAGGTCGGTATCGGAGGCAGGGCCCGTTTCTTTTATGAGGCCATTGCCAAGGATTTCAGGGATACGGCTCAACTGGTTGCTTTCTGCGATATCAACCAGACACGCATGGACTATGCGAACAAAATATTGAAAGAGGAGTTTAATGCAGAACCTGTTCCTACATATATGGCCGACCAGTTTGATGAAATGATTGAAAAGGAAAAGCCTGATTATGTTATTGTAACAAGCATTGACCGTACGCATCACAAATATATCATCAGGGCAATGGAACTTGGTTGTGATGTAATTACCGAAAAACCAATGACAATTGACGCCGAAAAAACCCAGATGATTCTGGATGCAGTTAAAAGAACCGGACGTAAGCTGAGAGTCACGTTTAATTACCGATATGCCCCGCATAACACGAAAATAAAAGAACTTATTATGAACGGGACAATCGGTGATGTGTTCTCAGTTCATTTTGAATGGCTTTTGAACACGCAGCACGGAGCCGATTATTTCAGGCGCTGGCACAGGGATAAACGTAACAGCGGCGGTCTTTTGGTTCATAAGTCGACACACCATTTCGACCTTGTGAATTTCTGGCTTGGAACCCGTCCTAAAACAGTATTTGCAATGGGTGATTTAAGATTCTACGGAAGGGAAAATGCTGAAAACAGGGGAATTACAAAATTTTATCACAGGGCTTACGGCAGTGAATATGCAAAAAATGATCCCTTTGCATTGCACCTTGAACAGAATGAAAGACTGAAAGCCATGTACCTTGACGCGGAAAAGGAAGACGGTTATTACAGGGATCAGAGTGTTTTCGGCGATGGAATAAGCATAGAAGATACAATGGGCGTTATGGTAAGGTATACTGACAAAACCATACTGACCTATTCCCTTAACGCTTATATGCCGTGGGAAGGGTTCAGGGTTGCATTCAACGGCAGCAAAGGAAGAATTCAGGTTTCAGTTGTTGAAGCATCATATGTAAATGCCGGAGGAGACAAGGCTCTTGAAGGAGCGGTCAGGAAAAAGAGTATTGCCGTGTTTCCCATGTTCGGAGAGCCCTACGAAGTTGAAATACCGGAAGGAAAGGGCGGACACGGCGGAGGGGACCCGATACTGTTAAATGACCTTTTCGGCACACCGGAGGAGGATCCCTTCAACAGGGCTGCTTCCCATATAGACGGAGCTTATTCGATACTGACAGGTATAGCAGCAAACAAATCAATTGCTACAGGTCTACCTGTAGATATAGATCAGCTGGTAAAGTTTTAGGCGTTTAAACTGAACATACATAACGGGAGGAATTTCCTCCCGTTTTTGTTTTTCAGGACAATTACAGGGTTTCCGGGGATACGGAGACAAAATAGTTATCCTCAAAGTAGAAAATTGATTCATATCATGATAAAATATTGTATACGCTTAAATGTAAAATTTAACTCCAAAAGGTTCTGCAGGATAAACAGGTTAAATTTTGGGGGATGTAATATGGAATTGCCACTTGTAAGCATCATAGTTCCTGTATACAACTCAGAAAAAACACTGGTTCGCTGTATTATCAGCATACTGAAGCAACAGTATAAAAATACAGAAATTATTCTTGTCAATGACGGGAGTACTGATAACAGCCTGTCAATCTGCCGGGAATATGAAAAGATGGATTCAAGGGTAAAAGTTATAGACAAGCCGAATACCGGTGTTTCGGATACACGGAATATTGGAATGGCTTTTGCGTCGGGCAAATATTTCCAGTTTGTGGACAGTGATGACTGGATTGCGGAAAATGCTACAAAGGTTCTGGTGGACAGAATCCTGGAAACAAACTGCGATATGGTTATATCGGGATTTTACCGTGTCATTAACGGGAAAAAATCAGAAAAAGCCCATATTCCGGTTAACAAGGTCATGAGCAAAAAAGAATTCGTTTCACATATGATGCAGGCACCTGCCAATTTTTACTACGGTGTTATGTGGAACAAACTTTACAGGGCTGATATTATCCGCGCCCACAGAATATCCTGCTGTACAGATCTGGACTGGTGTGAGGATTTCCTTTTTAACCTTGATTACATGAGATATGCGGAATCTTTTGCTTCGATGAACGTTCCAATATATTACTATGTTAAAACCAAAAACAGCCTTGTTGAAAAACAGTGCACTTTCAGAAACATTATCAGCATGAAAATAAGGCTTTTTGAATCGTACAAGGAGCTTTTCGAAAGTACCGAATTGTACGAAGAAAACAGGGCGCAGATCAGGAAGTTTTTTATCGCCTATGCAAAAGACGGCGGTCTAGGATACATGGATACATATTTCATGAACTTCCTCAGAAAGAAAAAGAGCAGTTGAACCATGAATTATACTTAAGATAACGGGCGGCGGTTCAGTGCCCGCCGCTCCGCTGTGGATCGGTCATCAGGTTTCGTCGGCCTTCGTCAGCACATTTATAATTTCACCAACGTACATCCTGTGGTAGTCTTTTTTCGGATAATGGCGATCTATGCCGGGATCAATGAAATTACCCGGATTTATGTCGTCAAAATATATTTTTCTGCATTCGAGAACAAGCCTTGCTTCATTAAAGAAAACAGAGCCATTTTCGGTTTCTGCTGCGGTAAGACCTGTTTCCATGGCCTTGTCACAGTTCCTGCCTGAATGGGTACCGCAGAAGTTCAATGCCGTTCTGTATTTTTCGCTGAAAAATGATAATGTAAATGTTTCGGCTTTTTCGATAAACTCATAGGTGTAACGGGTTGGTCTTACTACACAGAAAGCTATGTTTTTATTCCAGAGAACACCCATTCCGCCCCAGCTTGCAGTCATCGTGTTGTATGAACCGAGGCTTCCTGCCGTTACAAGCATCCAGTTTTCTCCCACTGCTTCAAACGGATTGTCCTTTATATCCTGTGGTGATATTTTTACAAATTTTTCGGGCATAAAGATACCTCCCCCTGTATGAAGTATTACTTTTAAATATATTACCATAATCTGCTGCATTTTCGGACATTTTATACATTATTTTTCCTTAAACGATGCAACGGGAAAAGTATGCGGAAAACCCGGCTACTTTTAAAATTAAAGTATTTTGGTCCCGGATGGCATTATCTTTATGATTATGTTATATTTAGGCTGATATGACAAACGGCAAGAAAGGGTTTTAACCCGGTCATGAAGAAACTGAGAGACGGGGGAAAAGAATATGGATTCGGATAAGTTACAGCTTGTAAATAACGACAGGTTTGCAAAATATATCGGGGCAGAGGTTGTAAAAGCCGAACCGGGCTATGCTGTGGTTGAAATGAAAATTACCGGAAACCACATGAACGGTCTTAATATGGTCCAGGGCGGAGCCATTTTTACACTGGCTGACTATGCTTTTGCAGCGGCATCCAATAACAGCGGAAACGTTACACTGGGAATCAATGCCGGCATATCATATTTGAAATCCCCGCAGGGAGCGCGTCTGACCGCTGTGGCAAAGGAAGTTCACTCGGGCAGAAAGATATGCCATTATGAAGTGGAAGTGTCAGATGAAGACGGAGAGACGGTGGCGCTGGTCCACGTAACGGGATACAGGAAAAAAATAAATTCCTTGACATAAACCGATTAAAAACGTACTATAATAAATGATGTAACGCGTTACATGGATTATTCTGGCAGAGGACATTTATAATGGTTCCGAAATGCCGGATAATCTCTTTTTTTCTCATTCAGACAAAGAATTATGAAGCATAAAGAGGAAATGATATGAAAAAAAATAAGATTTCAATAAGAGATATAGCCAGGGAATGCAATGTTTCGGTTGCTACCGTTTCAAGAGTTATAAACAACAGCGGAGCCGTGAAGGAAGAAACACGGAAACTTGTCCAGAGTGTTATTGAAAAATACAACTACAGGCCCAATGAACTGGCCAGAGGCCTGTATACTCAGCGAACCAGGTCCATAGGCGTAATTCTTCCCGAAATAACCAACCAGTTTTTTGCCAAGGTTTTTCTTGAAATAGAAAAAGCCGCGATAGAATACGGGCAAACCGTTTTTTTATGCAATACCCTCAGCGACAACGCGCTGCAGGACTTCTATACCCTGCGTCTCAGTGAGAAACAGGTGGATGGCCTGATTCTTCTGGGAGGACGCGTCAACGAAACCAAAACAAATGTTCAGTATGTTAAACTGCTGAAAAATGTCATTTATCCGACTCCGGTCGTGATAATAAACGGAAAACTGGAGAATTATTATGATAACTGCGCATCGGTAAGTTCCGATGAATATGAGGCAATGTTTCAGGCGGTGGATTACCTGACGGGTCTTGGACACAGCAAAATCGGATTTCTTGGCGGAATACGCGGTGTTATGTCCACGGATATTAAACTTGATGCACTTCAGAAAGCCGGAAGCATGTATGATTTTATTATGAAAAATGAATGGATAAAGTTAAGCAGTTATACCTATCAGGGCGGCGTGGAAGCAATGAAGGAACTCCTGAAGGAAAAGGATCTGCCGACTGCCATAATATCCATTAATGATGAAGTGGCCGCAGGTGTAATAAACACATGTATCTCCAATGGATACAGGGTACCGGATGATTTTTCTGTTATGGGATTTGACAACAGTTCAATTTCGACGATAACAATGCCCAAAATTACAACCCTGGCCCATCCTTATGAAGAGCTTGGTTCCATTGCCGTGAATTTTCTCAACAACATGATAAACGAAAAATCTTTCAGAGATGTAACGAATATCAGTCTTAAGATGAGTCTGGTTGAAAGAGAATCATGTTCTGCTCCAAGAAAATGGCAATTAAGGTGACGTAACGCGTTACAGCACAAAAACCGCTTTTATGTCAAATTTATTTCGCATTGGTTTGTTTATATACACCAATTATTTTTTTATTTCCCATGATCATTATTGACATGTTGCATAAATAAAATTATAATGTAATTGTAACCGGTTACACTAAATTTTAGAGGTTTTGGTATGAGAGGGAAAATGAAAAATATTATTAAAAAACGCACATTATTATTCATGTGCATACCCGCCATAGTTTACTTTTTCATATTCTCTTATCTTCCACTTCCCGGCGTATGGCTTGCATTTGTCAGATTTAACTACAGGGACGGAATATTCGGAAGCCCGTTTGTGGGGTTTGAAAATTTCAGATTTCTCGTATTGTCCGGACAGCTTTGGACCCTGACAAGAAACACCGTTCTTTATAACCTGGCCTTTATAATCACGGGAAATATACTTCAGATTACAGTAGCCATTCTGTTTAATGAAATGGCAGGCAGAAAACTCAGCATATACAAAAAAGTGTCACAAAGTATTATGTTTCTTCCCTATTTTATTTCCGCAGTGGTTATAGGAGTATTCGCATATAATCTTCTCAATGTACGCACAGGCTTCATAAATGCAATTCTGAAACAGCTGGGCCGCGATACCGTTAATTTTTATTCGATACCCGGATTGTGGCCTTTTATTATAGTTCTCGCATATTTGTGGCAGACAACGGGATACGGTTCCATAGTATATTTTGCAGCAATAATGGGAATTGACTCCGAGATGATGGAAGCAAGTGAAATTGACGGTGCAAATGCATTTCAGCGAATCCGGTACATAATTCTCCCGTGTCTGAAACCTACATTCGTAATTCTTCTGCTGTTTGCCCTTGGCGGAATAATGAAAGGTAACTTCGGACTGTTCTACAACCTCACGGGAGCAAACAACATGGCGCTTTTTGAAACAACCGACATCATAGAAACTTTCGTTTTCAGATCGCTCAATGTCAATTTCAACTTCTCCATGGGAAGCGCAGTTGGGCTGTACCAGTCAATATTCGGATTCCTTCTTGTAATGACGGTAAATACGATAGTAAGGAAAATTGAACCCGATTATTCACTGTTCTAGGGGGTTAAAGAATGCAGAACAATGTTAATGCTGATGTTCTTGCGGGTGTTGATGCCAGAAAATACCAGGGCTCACAGAAGGTTATAGACAAATCCCAGCGGTTTATCCAGGTTATAGGGGTCATTTTTACAGGAATCATCAGCATGTTATGTATACTGCCTTTTATCCTTATAATTTCAGCGTCCTTTACCGAAGAAAGAAGCATTACCCTGTACGGGTTTTCACTGATACCCCGCGCTGTAAGTCTTAATGCATACAGACTGATATTTATGAATCCAAAACAGGTTTTGGGTTCTTATGCAGTGACGGTCGGCATGACTGCTGTCGGTACCGCAGTGGGACTGTTTATTATATCAATGACAGGTTATGCGCTGCAAAGACCTGATTTTCCGTTGAGAAACGTGATATCCTTTTACATATATTTTACTACACTCTTTTCAGGCGGCTTAATTCCCTTTTACATGATGGTAACACAGACGCTGAAACTTAAAGACAGTTATTTTGCGGTACTTCTGCCTTTGCTGATGTCACCGTGGCTTATAATTCTTATGAAAAATTTCCTGAAATCAATTCCGCATTCCATAACCGAATCAGCCACCATTGACGGGGCAGGCGACTTTTACATATTCCTGAAAATAATACTTCCCACAGCAAAACCGGCCTTGGCCACTGTCGGACTTTTCCTTGCCCTGTCATACTGGAATGAATGGTATAACTCAATGCTGTTTCTTTCAAGCAAGGTTATATATAAACCACTGCAGCTGTTTTTGTACAACACTATAAACGAAGCAAGGTATATCCGGGATTCGGCAGCGGCTTCAAATATTCCTGCAGTGGATATCCCCATGGAGTCCATGAAAATGGCAACAGCCGTAATTGCCACGGGTCCCATTATATTTGCCTACCCGTTCGTTCAGAAGTATTTTATACAGGGTATTACCATTGGTGCTGTAAAGGGCTAGGATTTAATAACCTTCCGGTTATTCAAAACTTAATAAATATTTTTAAAAAGGAGGACTTTTCATGAGAAGAAGGAAAAGTAATCTCAGAAGGTTATTGGCTCTTTTTTTCGCTCTGTTGCTGGCAGTTTCTGTCACTGCATGTACAACCGGCAAGGCACCTGGCGGAACTGACGGTAAACCCGCATCTTCAGACGACAAAGTTATAGATACTTCCGAGTTTGTGACGATTACACACCTGTCACTGGGTAACAAACCTACTAACGGGCAGTATGAGGCTGTTAAGGCTGAATGGGACAAATACCTGAAAGAGAAGCTGAATTGTGCTCTGGAAATTGAATATGTAGGATGGACCGATTACCTGACAAAGTATAACCTGCTTCTTGCTACGGGTGAAAATCTTGACCTGATAAACACCGCTTCGGACTGGCTTGAAATGTGGCCGAACGCACAGAGGGGCGCATTCATGGTACTTAATGATCTGCTGCCGAAATATGCTCCGATTACATGGGAAACAGTTACCGAATCCAGCTGGGCTGAGGTTACATATAAGGGAGATATAATAGCAATCCCGGAAGACATGTTTTCCCAGTGGATTAACCACGGATATATGTACAGGGGAGACTGGCAAGAGAAATTGGTATAACAAAGCCTATAAAATCCTGGGATGAATTCCAGGTATATCTGCAGGGCGTTAAGGATCTCTACGGCGATAAGGGTGTTATTCCCTTTGATATCGCAGGAGCATCAAATATGAAGGCGCTTTATGACGGCTGGACAATCTCAAAATCCATGATGATATGCATAGATCCGGTACCCGACGGGCTTGCTTACGGAAAATCCGATGACGAGTGGTGGGAAGTAAGATCCCGTTATTTCCCGCTTGATGACGGTTACGATATGCTTCTTGACTTTGCAAAGGAAATGAAGGAATGGGGAGACGCAGGATACTGGAGAGAGGACGTACTGAACAACACCGCGGACAGCTGGGTGCAGCTAAAGGCCGGTCTGAACGGAACACGTCAGCATCATACCCAGACATATGTGTATGCATACAAGGAACTGGAAAGGGAAATACCCGGTGCGGATCTGCAGTTCTTCCCGTGGTGCGAGGAAAGCAAGAACCTGACAAAGATGTCCATAACCCACGGCGCAACGGCAGTCGGAGCAAGGAGTAAAAACCCGGAAAGAGCACTTATGGTTTATGACTTGATCCGCAATGATGAAACAATGTACAAACTTTTCAACTGGGGTATTGAAGGCGTGCAGTATATTATAAATGAAAAAGGACAACGGGATCTGCCCCCGGGATATGTTACTGAACAGCACGGATTTTCGTCCAACTTCTGGGGAGGCCGTATGGACAAGTTTGAGATGAAATATCCGAACGCAACGATAATAGACAACTGGAAAGAGATTTATGATAATTTTGAAAGCTATGCAAGACCGTACAGGTACGGCCGATTTGTATTTGACAAGTCATCCGTTGAAAGTGAGCTGGCAGCTTTAAGTGACGTAATTAACAGGCATCTTCCTGCAATATGCGTAGGTAAGGCAGGAGATCCCGTGGCTGCGGTAGAGGCATTCAGAAAAGAGCTTAAAATGGCAGGGCATGACAAGGTACTGGAGGAAGTACAGCGCCAGCTTACAGAATTCAAAAATTCGTTGAATTAAAGCTTTAACAGGCTGACGGGTTGACAAAAAAAAAGTACAGGCTGTCTTCTGGCAGCCTGTCAACACAAAAAGGAACAGGGTGGATTATGGATAAGGGCGTTTTGAACAATATGATTGATTTGTGCCTTGACTGGAAATTCAGGAAAGGTGAAGAGCAGTATGCATGGTACAAGGGGTTTGACGACAGGTCGTGGCGTACGGTGAACATACCGCACGACTGGGCTGTGGAACATCCCTTTTCAACAGAACATTCCAGCGGGACAGGATATCTTCCGGCCGGTGCGGCCTGTTACAGGAAAACTTTTTACCTTCCTGAGAAATACAGGAACAAGCGTATTTATGTGGTTTTTGACGGGGTTTACAACAACAGCATGGTCTGGTGCAACAGTTACTACCTCGGAAAAAGACCGAACGGATACACCCAGTTTATTTATGACATCACCGATTTTGCATGTTTCGGGGATGTGCCGAATGTACTGACCGTGAAGGTTGATCACAGGTATGTTGCCGATTCGAGATGGTATACCGGTTCGGGCATATACAGAAAGGTTTACCTGGTAATCAAAAATGATATACTGATTCCGGTAAACGGCGTATTTGTTTCTACCAATTATGCTGATACCGAAAAAGCCTTTGTTGAGATACAAACAAACATAAAAAACGCTTCGGGCAGCGACAGCGATGTTTCTGTATGCCATACCCTTTATGCCGGAAATTACACGGTCTCAGCATGTGAAAAATCTGTCACCGTACCCTGCGGAAGTGAAGTTTGTGATTTGCAGGTTCTTGAGGTAAACACACCACGGTTATGGTCGACTGAAAACCCGTTCCTTTATACCCTTGTAACCGAGGTAAAAAGGGACGGGATGATAATTGATCGGGTTGAAACAAGGACGGGAATCAGGACTTTTCATTTTTGTCCCGATAAAGGCTTTTTCCTGAACGGAAAGAACATGAAACTTAAAGGTGTGTGTGTACATCATGATGCCGGCTGCCTTGGTGCTGCGGTAAGGAAAAAGGTATGGGAAAGAAGGCTTAAGGCCCTGAAGGAAATGGGCTGCAACGCAATCCGCATGAGTCATAACCCGCATATGCCCGAACTCTATGATCTGTGTGATGAACTTGGATTCCTTGTTATAGATGAGGCGTTTGATGAATGGGAAGGCGTGAAGAATAAGTGGGTGAACGGTCACAATGTCTACCCGCCGGCTCATTATGGCTATTATGAGGATTTTCCGGCATGGCATGAAGATGATTTAACCCAGATGATACTGCGTGACAGAAACCATCCTTCGGTTATACTCTGGAGCATAGGGAACGAGATAGATTATCCGAATGATCCGTATTGCCATCCGAAATTTAAAATGGTTACCGGCAATAATGACAAAAACAAACCCGAAAGGGAAAGAATGTACGACCCGAACAGGCCAAATGCAGAACGGCTTGTTGTAATTGCAAAAAGGCTGGTATCAATTGTAAAGAAACATGACAGGACGAGACCCGTTACGGCAGCACTGGCACTGCCGGAACTGTCAAACCTTACAGGACTTGCGGACTGCCTTGACGTTGTGGGCTATAATTACAAGGAGCATTTATATGAAGAGGATCATAAGAAATACCCGGGGAAGATAATCCTCGGTACTGAGAATACGAAAGGTCTTAAAGAATGGGAAGCAGTTGTCAGGAATGAATTTATATCCGGGCAGTTCCTGTGGACAGGTGTTGATTTTCTTGGAGAAACACAGGGCTGGCCATGCCATGGTTCCCGTTCCGGGCTTCTGGATCTTGCCGGATTTGAAAAACCCAATTTTTATTTCAGGCAGAGCTTATGGTCCGATAAGCCCATGCTGCGGATTTTTACCTCATCAAAGGAGGAAAGGGTGGAAAGTTTCGATTACAATGATGACCTGGTAAGATTATGGGATTACCCGGAGGGAAAATTGGTCCAGGTTGTGTGTTTTACAAACTGTACCGAAACAGAATTATTTGTGAACGGCAGGTCCTGCGGCAAGAAAAGGCTGCAGGAACATCCGGAAGGGTACCTTACATGGTTTGTACCCTTTGAAAGGGGAGAACTGAAAGCAGTCGGAACACATGACAGGGGCGGGGAAGCAAAAGACATTCTTAAAACAACAGGTGAACCTGTCAGTATCAGGCTGACATGTACCGATGAGTACCTGGCGGCTGACGGAAGGGATATAACCCATGTTATAGCTGAAATTACGGATTCAGAAGGAAATCCGGTATTTACCGCGGAGAATGAAATACATGTAACCGCAGAAGGAGAAGGGGTTTTACTGGGACTGGAAAACGGGAATCTTTGCGATACAACCCCGTATTCAGAGCATTTCAGGCGTGCATATAAAGGAAAACTTTTAATATACATCGAAGCCGGCCGGAAAGAAGGATACGTGAAAATTACGGCAAGGGCTGAAGGCCTGAAGACGGCCGAAATCACAATTCCTGTGCGGAACCGGTAGCAGCGTGCAATAATACCGTATTGTCTGTCAGAATGCATTTCCGCCTTGTTTACGGCGGCATAACTGCCGCCGTTATCATATACTTCCCTTTTTCCATGACATTGGTGAGAACAGGATAAGCATCGGAAGGAATTCCAGCCTCCCTGCTATCATATCGAAACAGAATATAAGCTTGCTGAATGCTGAGAAATCCGAGAAATTGCTTGCCGGCCCCACACCCCCAAGACCGGGTCCTATGTTTGATATTGTTGCAATGACTGATGTTGCCGATGTAACCAAATCTTTGCCGTTTAAGGATACCAATAGTGTGGAAACAACAAAAACCATAATGTAAATAAAGAAATATATCAGCGTGCCCTTAACAGTATCTTCGCCGATTACCCTGTTGCTCACTTTTATGGTGTGAACGGCCCTGGGATGTATAATACCTGCAATCTCACGCCTTGCTGTTTTAATCAGCAAAAGTATTCGCATACATTTGATACCGCCTCCGGTTGAACCGGCACATGCGCCGAAAAGCATCAGAATAACGAGGATTATTTTGCTGAAAGAAGGCCAGAGATTGAAGTCTGCTGTTGAAAATCCTGTCGTTGTTATAATGGTACCCACCTGGAACGAGGAATGCCTTAAACTCTGACCAAAACTGTAAAGGCCGTTTCTGTACAGATTGATGGTTATTAATACGACAGAAGCGAGAATTGTCCCCATATAAAAACGAAATTCCTCGTCTTTGAAAATACCTTTTGCGTCCCCTCTTATCAGACGGTAATACAGGCCGAAATTAACGCCAAACATAATAGTAAATAACGTTATAATAATTTCCGCATATACGTTTCCATAAGCCCCTACGCTCGAATTCCTGTTTGAAAAGCCTCCCGTGCCTGCAGAGGCAAAAGCATGTACAATTGAATCAAACAGCGGCATTCCGGAAATGAGAAGCAAAATTATCTGTATACAGGTCATAACCGTATATATGGTATACAGTATCTTTGCTGTCTGACCCAGTTTTGGAACCAGTTTTTCGGCACTGGGACCTGTGGCTTCTGCCTTCATTATATGGAGTGATCCTGCACTGACTGAAGGCAGCACGGCCAAAGTAAGGACCAATACACCCATTCCTCCCAGCCAGTTGGTGAAACTTCTCCAGAAAAGAATTCCCCTGGGCAGGCTTTCAATTTCTTTTAATATTGTCGAGCCGGTTGTGGTAAAACCGGATACTGTTTCAAAAAAAGCATCAATAAATGAAGGAACGGTATTGCTTATAATAAATGGAAACGCCCCAAATAATGAAATCGCAATCCACGAAAGGGCAACAACGGCGTAACCGTCCCTTTCATAAAACTTGCTGTTTCTGATTGGTATCTTATAAAGCAGTAAACCTGCTGCAGCGGTTATCAGTATGGAAATAACAAAGGATACTGCGTCATCTTCGTGATAAATCATGCTGACCAGCAGGGAAGGAATCATGCAAAGACCTTCAAACATTATCACGATACCAAGGCTTTTTAAAACCATTCGTATATTCAAAAAACAGATCCCTCCACCGATATAATGTCGTTCAGATCAAACACCTGCCTGTTCTTGGCTATGAGTATTATACTGTCACCCTTCTTTATGAAATCATTCCCGTGAGGAATAATTATCTCATTTTTCCTTACAATGACAGCAACCAGGACATCTTTCGGCATTTTAAGATATTTCAGGGGGATACCCAGAAAACCAGCAGATTCATTTATGGTAAACTCCAGTGCTTCTGCCTGGTTGTTGACAATCCTGTAAAGAGATTTAATCGGGTTCCCGAGGGCATTTTTCAGCCCCCTGACAAACAGAAGAATAAGGTTTGTTGTAATTTGTCCGGGATTTACAATGCTGTCAATGCCAAGGCTTTTAATAAGGTTAAGATAGTTATTCCTGCTTATTTTTGCTATAACTTTCGGCACACCTGCCTGTTTTGCAAGAAGCGCCAGCATCAGGTTATCCTCGTCATGGCCTGTAAGGGATACAAATGCACCCATTTCCTGCAGGTTTTCAGAAAACAGCAATGTATCGTCCGAGCCATCCCCGTGAATTATAAGAGCTTCCGGCAGAAGCTCGGAAAGCGCGAGGCATCTGTCATGATCGGACTCTATAATCTTGATTCTCATACCTGTTTCTTCAAGGAATTTTGCCAGGTAATAAGCGATTCTGCCACCGCCTATAAGCATGACGTTCTTTATTTTCTGCACGTACAGGCCGATTTTTTTGCAGAACCTGGTTACGCTTGAAGGCTGTCCGACAACGTAGATAATATCGCCTTCTTCAATCTGGAAATCACCTTTCGGTATAATTGCTTCATTTCCTCTAAGCACAGCACCAATTAAAACAGAGGAAGAGACAATTTCGGATATGTCTCTGATTTTCATACCCGAAATCGGCATGTTTCCGGTAACCCTTATTTCAACCATTTCCACCTGGCCCCGCGCGAATATCTCTATGTTCACAGCCTGCGGAAACCTGAGAATTCTCGCTATTTCGCGTGCAGCAGCACGTTCCGGGTTTATTACCATGTCAAGGCCAAGTTCGTTTTTTATTAGTGATAATTCGTCCGCATATTCGGGATCCCTGATACGGGCTATAGTGTGTGCTGCACCAAGCTTTTTGCCGGTGAGGCAGCAAACCATATTCATCTCATCGCTTTCGGTGGCTGCAATTAAAACATCGGCTTCATCGATGCCTGCTTCATACAGTACTTTTGTGCTGACACCGTTTCCCCTGATGCATAAAACATCGAGGTTTTCGTTTGCTTTTCTCAGCGCATCGGGATCCTTGTCTATGATTGTAACATCGTTATCTTCCCTTGATAATTGCTCAGCAAGGCTGTAGCCCACCTTGCCCCCGCCGATTATAATAACCTTCATAAAAAAAGCCTCCGGGTTTTACGGATAGATTCAATACTGTTATATCAAATTATAGATCATTATATTGGTGATATCAATTTTTGCGGAAATTATTGCTGTAGATATTTACAGGTCTTTGTTTCATCAGAGCATGTGCCGCGGATGTTTCTGGGGGCGAAGAAGCAGGAGCCTGCCGGTTCCGGACCACCCGCTTTTTGCAGTAAAGCTTAAAAGTTCCGGTCCGGACTTTACTTTATAATGTCTTGAATTCCTTTTATTGGGCGGATATAATAATTGAAAAATAGTTTTATTCAGGGTATGGGGTGTTATGAAGGTAAAAAGCTTTCTTAAGTATGTTGAAATACAGACAAAAGCTGCAAGTATGATTCCTTTTACTCTCGGAACGCTTTATGCGTTGCACCGGTTTGAAACCTTCAGCGTGAAAAACTTTGCTCTCATGTTTGTATCGCTTCTTTCCTTTGATATGACCACAACGGCAATAAACAATTATCTGGATTACAAGAAGGCAAAGAAGAGATCGGGCTACGGCTATGAAAAGCACAACGCGATTGTAAGGGACAACATCAGGGAAGCCGAAGCAGCGGCGGTTATAATAATCCTTGGGCTGATAGCGGTTATTGCAGGAATTCTCCTTTATCTGAATACGAATGCAATAGTTTTGCTTCTTGGAATGATATCCTTCGCCGTGGGTGTTGTGTATACCGCAGGGCCGGTACCCATTTCGAGAATTCCGTTGGGAGAAGCTTTTTCAGGCTTTTTCATGGGTTTTATAATACCTTTTCTTTCGGTTTACATACATGTGACCGATGATCGGGTAGCATCCATCACAATGCAAAACGGTATTATTGACTTAAAAATAAATCTTTCTGAAGTACTAAGAATCTTCCTGCTATCAGTACCTGCAGTTACGGGGATTGCAAATATAATGCTTGCAAATAACATCTGCGACATGGAGGATGATCTGGAGAACAGGAGATATACACTGCCCATTTATATCGGCAGGGAAAAGGCTCTGACCCTGTTCAAAATTTTGTATTATGCAGCTTTTGCCGTTATATTGATTTCGGCGGCGTCAGGTCTTGTTCCCGAAGCTTCGCTGCTGGTTCTTGCGGCTTTCATTCCCGTGAGGAAAAATATCGGCAGGTTCATGGAGCTGCAGACAAAAAAAGATACTTTTTCATATTCGGTCCAGAATTTTGCACTGATGAATTTATTGCTAATACTTGGCATTGCGAGTACAATTCTCGGCGGGTTAATCCTGTAAACCCGCCACAGCGTCTGTTTAACCCGCCGCAGGCAGGGTTATTCGTACATAAGCGCCTTCGGCGGTGTTTCCAGCTGTTATCGTACCGCCGTGTTTTTCTATAATGCTTTTTGCTATTGAAAGCCCCAGACCGAAATGTCCTTTTTTCCCCTTGTAAAACCTTGCGAAAAGATTTTTTAAGTCCTCGGTGTCAAAGCCCGGGCCGTCATCGGATATTACCAGTTCAATCATGTTCTTCCCGGTAGTACGGGAGGTTATTTCGACTTTCCTGCCGGCGTAACGTATACTGTTATCCAGTATATTCGTAACCGCACGGGTAAGTTTTTCCTCATCGCCGGACATTTTGGCCGACTCGGGTTCTATCCTGGTATGGATTTCCTTGCCTGATTTCTGTGCAATGCACTTCATACGCATTGCAACATAATGCAGCATCTCGTGAAAATCGAGCAGCTCAAAGTTATATGGTTCGTCAATCGAATCCAGTCTTGAAAGGTAAAGAAGGTTTTCAACAAGCTGGGTCAGACGCTGCGTTTCATCAAGTATAATTCTTACGGCTTCATCATTTTCGACAACACCGTACTGAATGCCTTCTGCATAACTGCGTATCGACATAATCGGCGTCCGTAATTCGTGGGAAACATTCTGCAGAAAGGTTTTCTGGGCCATGTCATAGGATTCAAGTTTTTCGGCCATGGCGTTAATATTGTCAACGAGCTCCAGTATTTCGTCATCAGCAGGAATTTGTATGCGGTTGAATTTCCTTTCGGATATATTGCGGATATGTGAGCAGAGCCTGGACAAAGGTGTTGAGATTTTCTTCGACAGGTACGATGAAAACAGCATCGCAATTGACGCAGCCACACACAGTACAATCAGCAGTATCAGGTTCATTGTCCTCTGGAATTCGGCAATTTTGTCCATTCTTGTGTAAAATATCATTTTACTTAAATTTGAGGACGGATTTCTCACCTGCACCGCGACGGCGGCATACTGTACCCCGTTATACTGGAAGGTCATTTCATTGCTTTGCTTTTTTGCTAACAAGTCCAGGATATATGAAACAATCTGTTCGTCGGACTCAAACGGTATCTCTCTCAATTCCTTCGGTATCAGGGGCTTATTATTCCTGTCGACCAGTGCAATTTCGGTATTTGACATAAAATGAGGCTGCCTTGAAGCCCTGATTAGGGAAAAGTATGTCCTCAGCAGAGGGGAAATATTGTCATTCTTAATACCGAAAAAAGTTCCTTCAGCCCGGTTTGCAACAATTCTCAGCTGGTTGAAGGTTTCCCTTTCCATGTAAATGCGGGCTGCGATATTGAACGCAACTGCTATGATCAGGATCAGCAGGACAACGGTAAAAACATTGAAAACAAAGATTTTTTGCTTTATTGTGGTTGGAAATTTCATCACTGACCTCCGTCTTCTATTTTAAAGCCATATCCCCAGACCGTTTTTATTTTAAGGCTGCTTCCTGCGTCTTCCAGCTTTTTTCTCAGCCGTTTGACCGTGTCATCGGTGGCGCGGGTTTCGGTTCTTGTTTCGAAACCCCATACCCTGTTCAGGAGTTCTTCCCTGCTTACAGCCCGGTTTTTGTTCAGGACAAGATACATAAGAAGGTTATATTCCATTACCGTAAGGTTTATTTCCTTTCCTTTGCACATTACATTTTTGGTCCCGGTATTAATTGCCAGATCAAGTATTTCTATTGTTTTCGGGTTGTCAGATTCCGCCCTGTCCAGTTCAATTCTCCTGAAAAGGCTTTTAACCCGGGCGACAAGTTCCATCGGGCTGAATGGTTTTGTCATGTAATCATCACTGCCGAGAGTAAGACCGGCTATTCTGTCGGTTTCCGAGTCCTTTGCAGATACTATTATTATTGGTACATTGCTTATCGAGCGAATTTTGGTGCAAAGGGAATACCCGTCTATCTCCGGCATCATAATGTCCAGTATAAGAAGATCTGCCTTCCTCCGGCTGAATGCATCCAGAAGCTGTTTTCCGTCGCTGAATGTTTCAACTGTGTACCCTTCCCTTACCAGGAAGGATTTTATTATATTGCATATGTTAATTTCATCATCGGCTATGTATATTACCTTGCTGCCCATATCAAACACTCCGGTCCGAAATGTTGTATCAGGTACAGTCTGAATGCTCACCGAGAAACATACGGGTGTTTTCGGATTATATTTTATCACATATTTTATACGGTAATATTATTAAAATCAGGTTGCCGCAAATTTGCCGCAATTTTGCCTCAGTTTATCGGGGATTTACATGTTCTTCACAAGTATAATTAGTACTGTCGCCATGATTACTGTTCCATTGACTTTAATCCCTTGAAAACAGTTTATCGGGAGGAAGAATAATGAAGAGGAAAAAACGTGTCTGGTTTTTTGTCATTCCGCTTTTATTGATACTTGCAGGTGCAATTTTGTGGTATTTCAAACCCTGGGAACCGGAAAGGGCGGTTTCGGCGGTTGTATCGCAGCGGACTGCTGTTGTCAGGCGCGGAAACCTGAGTGTGACGCTTTCGGGCTCGGGCTCGGTAAATCCTTCTGCGAGTAAAGATATCAAAGCCGAAGCAAGCGGAACGATAAAAGAGAATTATCTTGAAGAGGGCAGGAAAGTAAAAGCCGGAGATGTCCTTCTGGTATTGAATAAAAATGATGACGACATTTCAATGAAAAAGCTTGAAAACGCCCTTGAACAGAAAAGGCTGGCATACGAAAAACAGCTGAGGAAATATGAGGCGCTGACCGTTAAAGCGCCGGCAGCAGGCAAAGTCACGGAAATAATGGTGAAACAGGATGAAAATGTGAACGAAGGTAAAGAGCTTGTTTCAATTATAGATGACTCTATACTGTACACCGAAGTAACTTTTGACAATATAACTGCTGAAGAACTGCTTAACGCAGGGCATGTTACGGTACACCTGCCCGATTATATGACCTCTGTCACAGGCGATATTGTCTCGGTCAGGCAGGAAGGGAAAAATGCCGAAGCCAAAATCCTTGTGAAAAACCCCGGCGAACTTACGGAAGGCATATCTGTCTGGTGTGAGGCGGAATTCGGCGACATGATGTTTATGAGCTCTGAAGGATTACTTAAGTGGTACGTCAGCAGAACGGTATATGCAGAAGCTTCGGGGCTGGTACAAACCATCCATGTAAGTAAAAATGATTACGTTGAAGAAGGAACGGTTTTGGTTACGCTGCATGATGAAGAAACCGGAATAAACCTGGAGAATGCACGGATACAGCTTGAGGAGGCGGAATACAGCATTGAGGAGTTAAAGACCGGTGATGAAAAATACATAATTACCGCCCCGATGGACGGATATCTTGTTTCGGTCAAAAGCCTTAATGAAGGAGATTCGGTAAAGGAAGGAGATACTGTTGCAACGCTGATAAATACTGATGAAATGGAGTTCACCGTATATATTGATGAACTTGATATCAACAGGATTGCCGTGGGACAGGACGTGAAGGTTACTGTTGAAGCAGTGGAGGAAACGGCTTTGAACCCTGTAATCGGAAAGGTTACAAACATAGCCTTAACGGGTAATTCTTCCGGAGGTGTGACTGTTTATCCTGTAACGATAACCATGCCCGGCAGTGAAAAACTGAAAGTGGGAATGAACGTTGACGGGGAGATTCAGGTAATAAACAAGGAAAATGTTTTACTTGTACCGCTTGAAGCCCTTCATAAGGTTGGGGATTCGTACATGGTTTGGGTGAAAAACGAAAGCGGAGCGGTTTTGCCGGGTTTTGACAACTTCCGCGGAGAAAACACCGCTGACACACAACGCGGTCGCAGAGATGGCGAAAGTGACAATTCCGGGGATCAGCAGACAGAAAACAGGAATAATGCAGGCAGTCAAAACACTTATTATGAGGGAGCGGTGATGGTCAGGGTTGAAATAGGTGATTATAATGAAAACTACGCCGAAATAATAAGCGGCCTTGAGGAGGGCGACACAGTCGTCCTGCCGATGCAGGCTTCAAATACGAACGGCATATCAACGATACGGGAGAGGCTGAATCAGATGCCCGGCGGTTTCAGTGTACCAGGTATGCCGATGGGAGGACTGGGCGGCGGCAATTTTAACAGGTCTGGAGGCGTAGGGCCATGATACGAACCGAGGAGCTGTCCAAGTATTATGTTGTCGGTGATACCACTGTAAAGGCTCTTGACGGGGTTTCAATAAATATACCGGCTCATTCCTTTGTGTCAATAACAGGACCGTCCGGGTCAGGCAAATCCACACTTATGAATTTGCTCGGCTGCCTTGATACCCCCACGTCAGGGACATATATCCTGGACGGAACCGAAGTCAGTACAATGACTGAAAACCAGCTGGCAGATATCAGAAACAGAAAAATAGGTTTTGTTTTCCAGGGTTTTAACCTGGTATCCAGATTAACGGCTCTTGAGAATGTGGAACTGCCCCTTGTTTATTCGGGAGTATCCAGGAAAGAAAGAATAATGCGCGCAGTTGAAGCCCTTGAAAAAGTCGGTCTTGGCAACAGGATGCATCATCTTCCGTCTGAACTGTCGGGAGGACAGCAGCAGCGGGTTGCAATTGCAAGGGCGCTGGTAACAAATCCTCCGCTGATACTGGCCGATGAGCCCACCGGGAATCTTGACTCACATACAGGCCAGGAAATCATGGATCTTTTCTGTGAGCTCCATGAACAGGGAAATACAATAATACTAATAACTCACGACAACAATATAGCAGGACGGGCAGAAAGAATTATACGCATACTTGACGGGCATGTGGTGGAAGACAGTGAGGTGAGCTGAATGAGGTTCTGGCAGGCCTTTCGAATGGCAGTAAAAAGTATTTTTTCAAATAAGGTTCGTTCTTTTCTTACAATGCTCGGAGTTATTATCGGAGTTGCGGCTGTTATTACTGCAGTAGCCCTGGCCCAGGGAAGTACGAAGGACATAACCGACAGGATATCTCAGCTTGGAACCGAACTGATCCAGGTTACAATAGTCGGAAGGAATTCGAACAGGGATCTGACATGGGAAACAATAAAAGAGTTTGCTGACGAAAACAGCGATGTAATCCTTGCTGCAGCTCCGCAGATCACAGGCAGCATGACTGTCAGGGCTGGACGGGAAAGCCTGTCTGCAACGGTACGCGGGACAACCTATGATTATTCTGTTATAAGCAGCCAGGGTGTTTCCGACGGACGATACATTCTGGATATAGACAGTGATTTCAGGCAGAAGGTTGCCGTAATCGGAACAAGAATAAAAAATGAGCTTTTTCCCCGGGAGGATCCGCTGGGAAAAACAATAAGAATGGGAAACCAGGCATATACCGTGGTGGGTGTTTTGGAGGAACTGGAAGGTGGCCAGGAAGGCACGAAGGATGACCAGGTAATAATTCCGCTGACCACTGCCCAACGACTTATGAGAAATGCTTCGGTGCGAAACTATGCATTCATGGCGGTCTCTGCAGAAGTGGTAGACGAAGCGATGGACAGGATTTCCAAATTTTTGACGGATATTTACGGTGATGAAAACATGTTTAGGGTGATGAACTCCGCGCAAATGCTGGATACGCTCAATTCGGTAACAGAAACAATGATGATTGTTCTCGGCGGGATAGCTGCTATTTCGCTGTTAGTGGGGGGAATTGGAATTATGAATATAATGCTTGTTTCGGTTACCGAAAGGACAAAAGAAATTGGCATTTACAAAGCCATAGGAGCGAAGCGGAGAAACATACTTGCGCAGTTTCTGATCGAAGCCTTGCTGGTTACGGGCATAGGAGGAATTATCGGAATTATTGTCGGATGTGCGGCAATCTGGGGAATCGGCAAGGCCGGCATTGTTCCTGCGGTATATTCGCCTGTATGGATGCTGGTATCCTTCAGTATATCCCTTGCAGTCGGCGTTATATTTGGTTTGTTTCCTGCAAATAAAGCCGCCAGGTTAAACCCGATAACCGCACTGAGGTACGAATAGGAGGTTAAGGATATGAAAAAGTCGGTTTCTGCAATTGTTTTTTCGATTATACTGGTATTGACTGTAGTATCTTCGTCCGGTGCAAATATCCCGGAGCAGATACAATATGAAAAGAGTATTGAGAAAATGGTCCAGCTCGGCATATTTGACAGTGAACTGATGCATTCACCCGATGCTTTGGTTACGCGGGCGGATTACTGCAGGATTATTATTGATATATCAGGCCAGAAAGACAAAGCGGTGATATACAGGAACAATGTACTTTTCAGGGATGTTCCGAAAGGTGAAACAAACGGCTGCATACGGGCGGCTGCAGAACTGGGATATATAACCGGAATGCCCGACGGATTGTTTCATCCCGAAGATCCGGTAACATATGCGCAAATTTCCGCGGCCATGGTGAAACTTCTCGGATATTCCGATGAAGACCTGTCCGGGTACTGGCCATACAACTGCCTTGATTTGCTGGAAAGCCTGAATCTGTTCGACGGTATGGCTTACAGGCCCCAGGATGCGGTAACGGTAAAAGAACTGGCGGTTATAATTGACAGGCTGTTCAGAACGAAGGTGAAGAACGGACAGGAATATTTTATTGACAAAACCGGGATTTTTCAGGAAGTTACCGTGCTGAAGACGGGCAAAACCGATAGGGGTGCTGACCCGAGAAGGGTTGAAACTGATAAGGGAGTTTACTGGCTTGAGAATGTACTGCTCATGCCTGAATCGGGTTACAGGTATATAATACGCACCGATAACGGAATTATTAAGGCTTTGGCCGGTCAAAACCTCAGTTATCAGAATTATTCGGTAAAAGAAGTAACCCGGGATGCAATTGTTCTGAATAACGGGGAAAGAACCAAATTACCGGGCGGCATACCATACTATTACAACGGCAGCACTGTTGAAACCGATGACGTTTCGGGCATTCTCAGGACGAATTCTTCCGTCATTATTGCATACGAAAACCACAAGGAATCATACGGGGTTATTTTTGATCCCGTCTGGTCGGAACCTGAAATAATAACTTCTTTGATGACAACAGAGATGCTTGAAAGGCAGTATTCGGGGAAGTTTATTGACAGGGCAGGCAAAAAAATCAACCCGTCACAGCTTGAAGCAAATGACGTGGTATATGAAATTACCGATATCTGGGGAAAGAACGGGTATATAGTTGTGTTTGACAGCAAAGTGACCGGAGAAATAACGAATATAGCACCGACTATAATGTCACCGGAATCAATAGAACTGGAAGGCGTGTCATATCAGCTTGCTCCTTCATTCCCGACCGAAAAAATCAACAGGTCAGGGACGATTGAGACCGGTCAGACAGTAACCCTTCTCCTGGGAAAAGACAATATGGTTGTTGATGCGATTATAAGCGGAACAGGTGAAAACGATCATTACGCGCTTGTACTGAATGCCTATACTGAAAAGTCTCAGGAGAATGAAACTTTCGGGGAAAAGATGTATTATGTAACGTTGCTCCATACCGACGGCAGCGTAAAAACCTATCTTGCCGAAAGGGATATGGCGGCTTTCAAAGGGGATCTTGCCATTTTCAGCATTGTTAAAACCGGGGAGGATTATGATACTGTTGCATTGACCGGGGTTGAATATCTTGACAGGAAAACCCACGAAATATTCAAGGATGAAAGGATGATTGACAACTTCTATGTAGCCGATAACGTGGTGATATTCAACATGATTCACAATGTTTACGGAAGGAACAGCGATGCTGAAATCCTTAAATGGTCAGACCTGCCTTCCGGAAAGATAGAAGCCGGGAAGCTGAAATACATCCATACAACAGGAGATTTTCAGGATATTGATGTCCTGTTTTTTGACAATATCCTGGATGAAGGAATTGCGTTCGGCCTGGTTACCGATTACAGGACAGAGTACACAAGAGAGGGTGTTACGCAGACGATTACCATGCTGATTAAAGGTGAAGAATACACATATCAGACCAGCCCGGTGATAGGAATAAAAAAAGGCGCGGTACTGAAACTCAGAATGTTGGGCAATACCGTTTTAACCATTGAGGGAATCAGGGAGCCTTTTACAACCGGGAAAGAAATACAGGCTGCTGATTCGTCGAGAATACGCATAAATAACGTTACCTACAGGTATCACAGGGATCTCGCGGTTTATGAAGTAAGTGCCGACGGCACATACAAAAGAGTGGGTACCAACAAAATTTCAAAAGAGAGCAATAAAACCTTTCTGTTGTACCTGGACAAACCCCTGGCATACGGAGGCAGGGTTGTAATGGTGATTATAAGGTAAGGTACTTCAGGCAAGTATATTGCTGATACAGTGTGAACCGGTAACCGGCCGGTTACTGCATGGACAAGATATGAGTATTTTGTGACAAAATATGATTAGTAACAGGACATTGCAACGGGGTAAAATGGAGATGGTAAAACAGGAAATTTAATATTATAACCGCGTACGGGGAGGGTTAATATGGGAGAAAAACCTGTTTATCTGGATCCTAGCTGTTCCTTTGAAGAACGCGCCAAAGACCTGGTATCAAGAATGACCATCGAGGAAAAGGTATCCCAGATGCTTCATACCGCGCCGGCTATTGAAAGGCTTGGCGTTCCGGCATACAACTGGTGGAACGAGGCGCTTCACGGTGTTGCCAGGGCCGGAACGGCAACAATGTTCCCGCAGGCCATTGGCATGGCTGCAACTTTTGATGAGGAGCTTATCTATAAAGTTGCCGATGTAATTTCAACAGAAGGAAGAGCAAAATATCATGCAAGTTCTAAAAAAGGCGACCGCGGAATTTACAAGGGGTTAACTTTCTGGTCTCCGAATATAAATATATTCAGGGACCCGAGATGGGGCCGCGGACAGGAAACCTACGGCGAGGATCCCTATCTTACGGCAAGGCTCGGGGTTGCTTTTGTAAAAGGAATACAGGGAAATCATCCGAAATACCTGAAAGCAGCCGCATGTGCAAAGCATTATGCAGTTCACAGCGGTCCCGAAGCTTTGAGACATGAATTTGACGCAATAGCATCAAAGAAGGACATGTATGAAACATATCTGCCCGCTTTCAAGGCACTGGTCCAGGAAGCCAAGGTAGAAGCGGTAATGGGTGCATATAACCGTACGAACGGAGAACCCTGCTGCGGAAGTAAAACCCTGCTTACCGATATTCTGAGAGAAGAATGGGGATTCAGGGGCCATGTTACTTCTGACTGCTGGGCGATACGTGATTTCCATCTCCATCACAAGGTTACGAGAACTGCACCTGAATCTGTTGCCCTTGCAGTACGTAACGGCTGCGACCTGAACTGCGGTAATCTTTTCGGAAACCTGCTGATAGCTCTCCAGGAAGGTTTAATCACCGAAGAAGAGATAGACAGGGCAGTTACAAGGTTAATGGTAACCAGGATGAAACTTGGAATGTTTGATCCTGATGAGCAGGTGCCTTATTCATCGATTCCGTACAGTGTTGTTGACTGCAAGGAGCATAATGAGCTTGCCCTTGAAGTTGCAAAGAAATCAATCGTACTGCTTAAGAATGATGGTCTGCTGCCTCTCGACAAGAGCAAAATTAAATCGATTGCAGTGATAGGACCTAACGCGGACAGCCGCCAGGCACTGGTCGGGAACTATGAAGGTACGGCTTCGGAATATGTCACTGTCCTTGACGGTATCAGGGAAGCAGTAGGCGACGATGTAAGGATTTATTACTCGGTGGGCTGCCACCTGTATAAGGACAAGGTTGAGAATCTCGGCGAACCCGGTGACAGGATTGCAGAAGCCGTTACATGCGCTGAAATGGCTGACGTTGTTGTTCTTTGCCTTGGATTGGATTCTACAATTGAAGGAGAAGAAATGCATGAAAGCAACGTATATGGTTCGGGAGACAAGCCTGACCTGAATCTGCCCGGTATGCAGCAAAAACTGATGGAGGCTGTATATGCAACAGGTAAACCCATTATTCTTGTATTGCTGACAGGCAGTGCACTGTCAGTTAACTGGGCTGATGAGCATATTCCTGCAATACTGAATGCATGGTATCCCGGAGCAAAGGGCGGCAGAGCAGTAGCATCGGTATTGTTCGGCGAAACAAATCCTTCGGGCAGGCTTCCGGTTACCTTCTACCGCACAACCGAAGAACTTCCCGATTTTACAGACTATTCAATGGAAAACAGGACCTACAGGTTTATGAAAAACGAAGCCCTGTACCCGTTCGGTTTCGGTTTAAGCTATACACAGTTTGAATACAGTGATCTGAAGCTTTCAAAGGATATAATCAAGGCCGGAGAAGGTTTCACTGTTTCGGTTAAAGTAACGAATACAGGTAAGATGGCCGGTGACGAAATAGCCCAGGTTTACATCAGGGATGTGGAAGCAAGCTGGAGAGTACCGAACTGGCAGCTTTCAGGGATGAAGAGAGTAAAACTTGAATGCGGGGAAACTGCTGAAATTACCTTCGAAATCCGGCCGGAACAGCTTGCCGTCGTTACCGATGAAGGCGAAAGCGTTATTGAACCCGGCGAATTTGAAATTTATGCAGGCGGTTCACAGCCCGACTCAAGAAGCATAAAACTTCTGGGCAAAGCACCGCTTAAAGCAATATTGAAAGTTGAGTAACAGGCGAAAAACACCCGAACCACCAGTTTTGTTAAAATAAATTGTGCAATGGCGGAAACTTTTAGCGGAATGCTGCATAGAGATGGCCGGTCAGAGCAAGGGCAAGCAAGCCGAATGTTTGAGCAAAAATGCAACATACAAAATAAATTCGGAAGCGTTTTTGCGAGTTTCGGCTTGCCCGAGCTGAACCGGCCAGCTCTTGCAAATGAAGCGACTGTTTACGGCATTGCATAATTTTTCTTCGTTGTTGATAAAAACACCCAAACCACACGCTTTATTGAATTTATTAATGCGGGTCCTGCTTCGGGCATTTTGTCTCCTTAAGGATGCAAATGTCAATGAGTATCTTGCTCCCTCTCTCTTTTTAATTTAGAATGAGAGAGGGGATTTTTATGTATATAGAAAACCTTGTGGAAATGGACATGTTTCCTGAGCCGTTTCCTGTCAGAATTATCTATAACAGGGACAAACAGTTCACTTATCCTTCTCACTGGCATAATGCCATTGAAATAGCCGTTGCTGCGAAAAAGAGCTCAGATATAGTTATTAACAACCAGTTATACACACTGAACGAAGGAGATATAGTTTTTATATCAGGAGGGGAGCTTCACAGTTACCCGTTATCGCCAGGAAGTGAACGTATATTCATTATATTTGATCTCCATCATATAAATAACGGGAATATATTCCATGAGGAATATCCGTATATATCAAAAACAATTCTTATCAGAAAGGATGCGAACAGAAATCTCCACTCCCAGGTTTACAGGCTCGTGGAAGAGATACTGAAAGAAGCTTCAAACATAGTACTGGGTTCCAGGTTTTCTATACTTTCAAAAATATACGAAATACTGGCCGTTATAGTGAAAGGTTCAAAGGGTGCCGAAGAGCTTAAAAGTGCAGGCAGAAAGGATTTGTTATACAGAATAGGCCAGGTAGTTGAATACATGGAGAATAACTATATGGAACCGATAACGCTGTCAGAAACGGCTGAAAAATTCGGTTTCAGTGAGTATTATCTTTCAAGGCTGTTCACAAGGGTACTTGGTGTTCCGTTCAGGCAGTATCTTAACATAATACGTATCAAACATGCTGCAGAAAGTATAATACTGAACAGGGAGAGTATAGCAAACATTGCATTTAACTGCGGTTTTAACAGTATTTCAACTTTTAACCGTACATTCCGGGAAATAAAGGGCTGTACGCCGTTACAGTACAGAAAAATGCAGTGGAATCATGAAAACGGTGAGGCTGGTGGAACAAATGAAGAATAATAATATCACTTACCATGAAGGAAAGGTTACAAGAAGAGACAGGTACAGGGTTTTGGGACAGAAAGGACTGATTGTATGGCTAACGGGACTTTCCGGCTCGGGAAAATCCACCATTGCTGTTGAGGCAGAGAAAATCCTGAACGGTATGGGAAAGGCAGTTTACCGGCTTGACGGGGACAATATAAGGTTTGGACTGAACAGCGATCTGGGTTTCACTGAAAGGGACAGGTTTGAAAACATCCGGAGGATTTCTGAAGTATGTGCGTTATTTCAGGATGCCGGTTTAATTGTTATAGCCTCATTTATTTCACCGCTGGCTGAAATGAGGCGAATGGCAAGAGAAAAAGGCAGGGATAATTTTATTGAAGTTTATGTGAAGGCTGATTTGGAAACCTGCATGAAAAGAGATCCCAAAGGATTGTACCTGAGGGCACTGAAGGGTGAAATACAGGATTTTACCGGGATTTCAGCTCCGTATGAGGAGCCGGAGAATCCCGAACTCGTGCTGGACACGCAAAAAAACACCCTGGATGAATGTGTACAGCAGCTTGTTGAAAAAATTCTTCAGAGGTCAAAGCTGGAATAAACCATATAAGACCGGAGATCAGGATTAATTTTCAGGTATAATAAAATTTATGCCTTTTTCGATGACTTCAATATTTACTTCCTTCATTCTGAAAAGCTCGCCGTCAGCGTTTACATGTACCGGCGCAGTACTGACCATTCTGAGCGATTTGCAGCGTTTTATCGTAACTTCCTTCATTTTTATATGTTCTCCCTTTATAAACCTTGGGAAGAAAAGAAAAATTCTGAGTCTGCCTATTCCCTCAATGAGGCAGATATCAAGAAGCCCGTCATCGGGAACGGCTGAAGGTACGGCTTTCATGCCGCCGCCGTAGTATTTACCGTTGGCAAAAGCTGATAAAAGAACTTTTGGCATATATACTTCCTCGTCATCAATGTAAAAGGTTGCCTCGTAATTTTTAAGCCTGATAAGAGACAGGAGAATTCCGCCGATATATGCAACCTTGCCTCTTATGAAGGGAAGACGCTTAAGATACTGGGTGTTTGCAACCACGTCGGCATCAAACCCTGCAGATGCAATATTCAGATAATACATGTCATTCATTTTGCATAAATCCACGGGGACGGGTCCGGCTTTTATGAGTTTTGGAAGTAATACCAATGGATCTGTTTCAGAATAAAAACTTTTTATAAAATCATTTCCTGTTCCTGAAGGTACATTACCCAGGCTGGCGTCACTTCCGGCAACTCCCTGCAGAACTTCATTCAGCGTTCCGTCTCCGCCAACGGCATAAACCCTTAAATTCCTGTAGGTTTTTACATATTCCCGCGCTATTTCGGCGGCATGTTTCGGTGCCTTTGTAATTTCCATATGATAAGAAAGGGAATATTTTTCCATTAAAGCTTTAATATCCGGTATTATTTTCAGCGTTTTGCCTTTTCCCGCAACCGGATTTACAATAAACAGGTGTTCCATGCCAATAACCCTTTGCGTCTTCTGATTTTGCTGAAATATATCAATAATTATACATTATACCGATAAAATCATAATTTCAAAATAAAATTATGCAATCCCTTTTTTGCTGGTCCTGGCGGGTGTTTTCGCTCCCTGGGCAGCAAAGCACTTACATGTTGTTATCATAATCCTATCCGGTTTTCACGTGCATAATAAAACAGGTACTGCTGTGCAATCCCCGACAGTTCCCCGAAATACTCGCGTGAAAAGCTGCGGATTGTCTTGACATCGGTTTCCTTCCCGAAATAAAGCGTTTCCATTACCCGCTTGACCCATCTGTCTATCGGGAAGGCGTTCCTGTCAAGGCCGCTGTAAAGGAGTATGCAGTCCGCGACTTTTTCGCCTATGCCTGTGAAGGAAAGAAGCATATTTCTTGCCTTGTCGGCAGGAAGATTTTTAATTTCGTCAAGAAGCCCGGGGGAGCCGGACAGCCTTTCGGCAGCGGACAGAATATACCTTAAGCGGTAACCGCCGCGGCAGACATTCAGTTCATCAAGGGTTGAGCGGGCAAGTGAAGAGGGTACGGGAAAAGCATACCTGTTGTCCGCGCCGGGTATTTTTTCACCGTAATGCTCGCTCAGTGTTTCTATTATTTTCTTTATCCTCGGTATAAGGTTATTCTGGGATATAATAAACGACAGCAGCACTTCCCACAAGTCCTGGCGCAGCAGCCTGATTCCGTAACCGAAGGATACCGCCTTTCTCAGGTGTTCATCCTTGTTTGCAAGCACTTCTTTAATCCTGCCGTAGTCTGTATTCAGATCAAAATAATGAACCCATTTTTCCAGGAATTCCTTTTCCGTCATATCAAAAAAAGTACATGTTTCGCCGTCCCATTTAAGTCTTACAAAACGGCCGAGGGCTACACCCGTCCAGGTCTGTTTGTCTTCCTGGTTCCAGCGGAAGCATTGTCCGCATAAAAAGGTATGGGCCGGATTGAAGTCAGCCATCCTGACAGTCAGATTATTCCCGGATGAAGAAACTATACGGTACATAATACTACTCCTGTCATGCATTTGTCTTTTTATTTACGAGTATAGCATCCCTTCGGAACAATCACAATAAACAATCATTGCACACAGGATATCTTTTTGGTAAAACTAATGATAAAATAAGACATATAATGTAACTTAAAGCTGAAAAACGTCATATGTGGCCCCCGGAACTTACTGAAAGGTGGTATTGTTTTGAAGGAACGCATATACACGATACCGGTAAACGAAGCATTCGAAGTGGATTCAGAATGCCCGATGTGTGTTCTTGAAAAAAGGATAGAGGATGATGCAATAAAGTATACACTGGGCCCCTCAATGATGGAACCCGACAGGAGGATAGAGACAAACAAAAAAGGTTTTTGCAGACGCCACTTTACAAAACTTTATAACGCACAGGAAAACCGCCTGCCGTTAGGCCTTATAATAGACACTCACCTAATGGAACAGAACGGAATCCTGCACGATATGTACAACAAGGCCCTTCCCGGCCTCAAGAAAGAGGCTGAGATTAGTATGGCCGAACACCTGGTGAAGGGAATTAAAAGTAGGAAGGATCAAACCGACGAATTTATCCGGGCTGTTACAGATAAGCTCAGTGAACTTGAAAAAAGCTGTACCATATGTGAGAAAATAAATTTTAACATGGATAAATTCACCGATGTCATTTTATACCTTTACTTCAAGGAGCCTGAATTCAGGGACAGGTTTGTTTCAAAGAAGGGATTCTGCCTGCCACATTTGAAAATGCTTCTTGAAGGTTCGGTTAAATACCTGAACAAAAGACAGCGCAGTGAATTTGTAATGGCTTTAATGACGATGCAGCTTAATAATCTGGACAGAATAAAGGAAGAGGTACACTGGTTTACACAGATGTTTGATTACAAGAACAGGAATGCTTCGTGGAAAAATTCCAGGGATGCAATTCCGCGAAGCATAGAAAAAATATGCGGTCCATGCGATTTGAACAGGTAACCGGAAGGAGCGATAGCATGCAAAAAAAAGAACGGTATGGTTTTGAGGATTTGGTCGAAATAATGAAAACTCTGAGAAGCCCTGACGGATGTCCCTGGGACAGGGAACAGACCCATGAATCCCTTAAGCAGTATTTTATTGAAGAAACCTATGAAGTTCTTGAGGCGATAGATTTGAAGAGCCCGGAAAAACTCTGCGAAGAGCTGGGGGATGTGCTGCTGCAGGTGGTATTTCATGCGACGATAGCCGAAGAGAACGGAAAGTTTACTATTGACGACGTTATTGACGGTATCAGCAAGAAAATGATTCACAGGCATGAACATGTATTCGGGAAGGAACATGCTGAAACTGCGGCTGATGTTCTGAACCTGTGGGACAAAATCAAAAAGAAGGAAAAGGGCTCCAAAACCCAGACAGATATAATGAAAGATATTCCGGAAATTCTTCCGGCGCTCATGAGAAGCTACAAAGTCCAGGAAAAAGCCGCGAAGGTCGGCTTTGACTGGGATAACGTGGAGGATGCATGGAAGAAGGTTAAGGAAGAACTGGAAGAATTCCATGATGTATATCGCAGCGGCGACATGGAGAAAACCGAAGAAGAGCTCGGAGATCTTCTTTTTGCAATTGTAAATGTATCAAGGTTCCTGAAGATTCAGCCAGAATTGGCTCTTACAAAAACAATAAACAAGTTCATAAAAAGGTTTGAATATATTGAAACAAAAAGCTCTGAAAACGGGAAAAAGCTTGTCGACATGACCCTTGAAGAAATGGATGCCCTGTGGGATGAGGCAAAAGAACTTTACAGAAGAGGGGAGAACAATGAGGATTGACAAATTCCTTAAGCTGAGCCGGGTTATAAAGAGAAGAACACTGGCACAGGAAGCATGTGAAAGACAGAAGGTAACAATAAACGGCAAAATTGCAAAGCCCGGGTCTGAGGTCAAAGTGGGTGATATAGTTGAAATACAGTTCGGTGAGCATGTGACCCGGTTCCGTGTGAAAAAGATTTCCGAACATGTGCGCAAGGAAGAAGCGTCCGATATGATAGAAATACTTTAGTACCGATGATACAAAACGATATTTATTGCCCAGGTCCGAAAAATTGCCGTAATAAAAGACTGAACCGGTAATTTGATTTACCAGTTCAGTCTTTTTATGTTTTCGTTGAATTTGTAATGTCCTGAAATACACTGCCTGCCCGGGGTATGAAATGCGGCGCATTGCCGGAACATTATCAGGAAAATATCATGCTATTTCTGCCGTCAGCAGGACGGGCCGCTGTTAGAAAAACCGTTCTGTGCCGAATATACAAGGTCTTCGTAAAATGCGGCGCGGGTTGTGTAATAATACGGCATTGACCACAGGAAACCTATATAGAACCCGGGGAACACCGACAGGATAAACCAGCCTAAGAAGCTTAAATCCTGTATAAACAGTGTCAGTTTGTTTCCGTACATCATTGCACTGCTTCTGCGAATGGCTTCGGATGCTGAAATTTCCGGATTTTCAAATAAAATATACATTGCCTGTGAATATTTGTATGATGCTATAATTCCCGGTATTATGAAAAGAAGTGACCACAGGAATATATACAGTTTTGAAAGCCAGTATACTGCAAGTACTTTGCCGAACATGTTAAACCCTGTAAACAGGTTTTCTATCCTGCTGTCACCGTGCTTATACAGCAGCAGGAAATACACGTTCAGTCCGAACTCCAGCGGAGGCAGAAGTATAATTGCACCCACCAGAGGTATTATGCCGCATCCCAATGACAAAAGTATGAATACGAGCATTAACAGTGCAGCGGTACCCCATTTTCCCGAAAGAGCCGTTCTTGCTCTGAATCTAAGTTCTGACCGTGAAACGGTGGGAAAAAATCGGCCGGGAACAAAGCCCATTGAAAAACCCCCCCTCAAAAAAATAAAATCCATATTTTCGATTATATAATAAATATCGGTTTTCAGGCATATTTGTCTGGCATATTACTCATTTTATTTTCATAAAATTTCAATGCATGGACTTGCGCGGGGGTTGGAGAATATTACGTAAATGGTGGTGAATTTCATGGCCGAAGAAAAAAAGTCACTGGAACGGGATCATCAGAATATTATTCTCAGGGACAGAAAAAAATTACTGATTACCGGTGTACATAATGTGGAGAGTTTTAATGAAGAAAGCATCGTGGTTGATACACAGCTTGGGCTTGTGATTATACGGGGAGTTGATATGCATATAAATAAACTGGACGTGGAAAGCGCCACACTGGATGTTGAAGGTGAGATAGGGCTTATTGAGTACCTTGACGGTACCGGTCCTCAAAGAAAAGGCGGATTCTTTTCAGGTCTCTTTAAGTAGGTTTGATAAGGTATGCTGAATGAAGTAAAAGTTTTTCTGAGTGCCATGGTAACCGGCTTCATAACCGGTTTTGCATATGACCTGCTGAGATTGAAAAGAAGAGCAATTAGAACCCGCAAATTTATAGTCAGTGTGGAGGATATTTTATTCTGGATATTTGCTGCAGTACTGGCTTTTACAGCTGCATACATAAGTAATCAGGGTGAGATAAGACCATATTTTTTTATGGGCATGACAGCAGGCATGGGCATTTATTTCTGGCTTTTTTCCCGCCTGGTTACACAAATTATCATTTTTACGGTCAAAATTGCAATATGGCCTTTTGCCAAACTGGTTATTCTTCTTAAGCCGCCGGTAAAACGACTGGCCGCTGCTATTGGAAAGGTTACGCAGAAAATGCATAAAAAAGCGAGTAACTGCCGTTTTGTAATCAGACGAAGATTCAGGTCAATTCGGCATATAATGAGAAAAATCTGAAACCGGTTATACAGGGAACATTCTTATGGCCATGTATATGACTCCCGTAAGTGTTACTGCCGAAAAAAGTGTGGACATCATTACCACCTGGGATGAAAAATCCGGATAATTTTTAAACTCCACGCTGATTAATGCTGTATTGACGGCTGTCGGAAGACCTGCTGAAATAACCAGAACCTGTGCCATTATTCCTTTAATACCGAAACTCCAAACGAGCAGCAGAGCGAATACGGGACCGCAAACAAGTCTTACAAATACCGAAAGGTAGACATCCGGATTTTTTAAATAGAATTTCGTACGGGACAACTGGACTCCCAGGGTTAAAAGTGCGATGGCAACAAGGCCGTTTCTGACATAATTGAATGCGGGCCACAGCGGAAAACGGGTAAGATCATACGGAACAAGCTTTAACAGAAAAGCTGCGGCAACGAAATACGGTGCGGGTAGTGTCAATGCTTTTTTCGCCGCACCCTTTATTCCTCCCGAAGCCTTACTGGCATTAAATACACCGAGATTGTTTGTAGTCAGGTTCTGAACGATCAGAACAATTACCTGGACTGTCAATGCAAAATCAAGATACGGGGTTTCACCGTCTATAACAAAAGGTTTCCCGGAATATATGAGTGTTATAAGCGGAACGCCGAAATTTCCGGAATTGTAAAACATTAAGGAGTTTATAAACGCATTGGTCATGCCGACGTCAAACCGACGTATTTTTCCGATTATACTCCCGGAAATATAATTAACGGCAAGGATAAGAATGACAATTGAAAGCGCTTTCAGCATGTCCAACGGTATTTTTGTCGAGTATATATTTACGAAGACAAATGCAGGGACAAAAAAATAGAGATTTATTTTCGACAGGGTGGATACATCAAGCTGGAACTTTTTTCCGAGTAAAACGCCCATGCATATAATGGCGAATATCGGAACGATATTGTTCGTCAAAATAAATAAAAAAACGCTCATAATATACCGCCTGCTTTCTGTAGTGTAACTAAGCAGAAACAAATATTAATCAATATTATAAATAGTTTTGGCATTTCATGCAAGATTATGTATACAAAATTTCACTGCGTAAAGGTTACAGCGTTCATCGTTTATTGCCTGATTCCCGGAAACGCTTTATTGAATATTTTCCGTTTTATGGTACAATATAATTGCAGGTTAACCGATATAAATATTAATTATACAAAAGAATAGGGCTGGTTATATGCAAAAGAAAAAGAAGATAAACTTAATTCTGCTGGTTGCAATGTCGGGTATTCTTGTTTATTTTGCAGTTACGTTTGTAAAGCAGCAGGAAGAAATCAACAGTATCCGGAATGAAATGAAAGCCCTGGAGCATAAAATTGAAAAGGAAAAGGAGATTCAGGAAGAACTCTTTAAGCAGCAGGATATAATTGAAACCGATGAATTCATAGAAAAAATAGCCAGGGAAAAGCTAGGCATGGTAAAGGAAGGTGAAAGGATTTACGTTGATATGGATCAGTAAGTCCCGTTCCGGGGTTAAACTGTAATCGGGCCGTTTTTTTCCGTGTCTTTGCATTTCCTGCCTTATTGCCTTTGCGGCATATTTCTGTTGAAATCTCGTTTGAAATGAATGTACGGATGCTGATTTTTGCCGACTACGGTTGTTTAGTTTACACAAATCCATTATAATTGTAAGAGTCTGAAAAAAATCCTCATTTTGCATTGACAAAAAAGTGGGTATTATAGAATTGCGGGGTCTGTATAATAAATTTATGATGACTGAAATCCGGAGGAGATAGAAATGGAGCTTAATGAATGGCTAAATCACAAGCTTCCTGATATAGCCGATAAGCTGGAAAACTTCAACAGGAAACATTTTTTCAGCGAAAATACCCTCGGATTTGCCGGGAAAGAGCAGGTGTATCAGGTTCTTAGGAAGCTTCGTTCGGCACTATTCCCCGGTGTTTATGAAAAATATCCGATCGAGGAGAACGACATAAACATTATTATCGGGAACAATATACGAAGTGCGGCTTTGGAACTGAAAAGCCTTATAGAAAGGGTACTAATTGACGAATGCGGTGAAAAGGAAGTTCAGCAGGGAACATGCCATAAATGCAGGGAAAGGGCAAATGAAATAACTATACATCTTCTTGAGCAGCTGCCGAAAATAAGGGAACTGCTGCACAAGGACATTGAAGCCGCGTATCGGGGTGATCCTGCGGCAAAAAGCCGTGAGGAAATACTGTTAAGTTATCCGTCAATTGAGGCCTTGAGTGTCCACAGGATTGCCCATGTTCTTTACAAACAGGGTGTACCGATTATTCCGAGGATTATGTCCGAATATGCACATACAAGGACCGGAATTGACATTCATCCGGGTGCTTCGATAGGAGAATATTTCTTCATTGACCATGGCACGGGTGTTGTTATCGGGGAAACATGTGTAATAGGGAATAATGTAAAGATTTACCAGGGGGTAACCCTTGGTGCTAAAAGTTTTCCCGTTGACGAAAAGGGAAACCTGGTCAAAGGAATCAAACGGCATCCGAACATTGAAGACAATGTTGTTATATATGCCGGAGCAACAATACTGGGCGGTGATACCGTCATAGGACATGATTCGGTTATCGGGGGCAATGTCTGGCTGACGCGCTCGGTACCGCCGTACAGCAGGGTACATAATGCCCAGCCGTCACCAATCATCAAGAACGGAAATTATTAAGCAGCATGCTCATAATACATTGAGGAGAGGTTTTTATGAAACTGTATAATACACTGACCAAAAGAAAAGAGGATTTTATTCCCCTGAAACCTGGCGAAGTGACAATGTACAGCTGCGGACCCACTGTATACGATTACTTTCATATTGGTAATGCTCGCCCGTTTATTGTTTTTGATGTGCTTAGACGTTTTTTTGAATACCGCGGGTACAAGGTCAGGTTTGTTCAGAATTTCACTGATATAGATGACAAGATGATAAGGCGGGCAAGTGAAGAAGGAAAGACCGTTAAGGAAATTGCTGAAAAATACATTAAGGAATATTATGTCGATGCCCATGGCCTTGGAATAAAAGATCCGACTGTTGCGCCAAAGGCGACCGAGAATATTGATGCAATAATAGAAATGATAAAGACCCTTATTGAAAAGGGTTATGCTTACGAAGTTGACGGAGATGTTTACTTTAAAACATCCAAATTTGAAGAATACGGCAAACTTTCAGGCCATAACCTGGAAGATCTTGAACTGGGAGCGAGAATAGGCGTTGACGAGAGGAAAGAGAACGCGATGGATTTTGCCCTATGGAAAGCCCAAAAGCCCGGGGAACCGGCCTGGGACAGTCCCTGGGGCAAAGGAAGACCGGGATGGCATATTGAATGTTCTGCGATGGCCAACCGTTACCTCGGCGAAACAATCGACATACACAGCGGCGGGCAGGACCTGATTTTCCCGCACCACGAAAATGAAATTGCACAGAGCGAGGCATGCAACGGGAAACCTTTTGCAAGGTACTGGCTGCATAACGGCTTTATAAATATAAACAATGAAAAAATGTCAAAGTCGAGGGGCAACTTCTTTACCGTAAGGGATATTGTAAAGCATTTTGATTACGAGGTAATCAGGTTTTTCCTGCTTTCAGCCCATTACAGAAGCCCGATAAATTTCAGCGATTCGCTGCTTGAGCAGGCAAAAAACGCTCTTGAAAGACTGTACGAATGCCGCAACAATCTTAAATTCTTACTCTCAAAAGCAGAAAAGGATACTTTTGAGGAAGATATATACGGTGATCTGGACATTTACCGGGATAAGTTCATTGAAGCCATGGAAGATGATTTGAACACTGCCGACGCTTTAGCCGCAATCTTTGAACTGGTAAGGGAAATAAACACGAGAATTACTGCGGAAGCCGGCAAAAAGACAATTTCCAGGGCTCTTGACCTGCTGAATGAACTGACGGGTGTTCTTGGCATACTGAGGAAGGAACAGGATGAGGAGCTGGACGAGAATATTAAGGCCCTTATTGAAGAACGTCAGAAAGCAAGGGCTGAAAAGAACTATAAGCGTGCGGATGAAATACGCGAGCAGCTGCGGGAGATGGGGATTGAACTTCAGGATACCCCACAGGGCGTAAAAGTAGTAAGGAAATAATACCGCGGAAAATAAAACAAAAGGGCGCCGCATTTATGTAATGCAGCACCCTTTTTAGTATACCTGTCAGCGGATTTTATACTTCTTCAGTTTTTCATCAAGCTCGTGGACTAACTGCTCAAGATTCTTTGATGTATCCTGCAGTTCGTCAAAGGCTTTAATCTGGGAATCGGTTGTAGCCGACATTTCTTCACTCGCTGCGGCTGTTTCCTGGGATACCGAGGAAATATGCTCTATCGCCCTGATAACTTCGTCCTTGTCTTCCTGCATTTTGCTTACCGACTCGTTAACGCTTCTGAACTTGTCCACTATGGAGTAAATTGCATTGGCGATGTCACTGAAAGCCTGTCTTGTCTGCTCAACCGAAAGGTTCTGTTCCTCTGATTTTCTCCGCAGATCTTCCAGCACTTCAATTGCAACACGGGTTTCTTCACCTATGCTTTCAACCAGGTTTGCAATTTCAAGGTTTGACTGTCTGCTCTGGTCAGCCAGTTTTCTTACTTCATCGGCAACTACGGCAAAACCCAGCCCGGCTTCGCCGGCTCTGGCGGCTTCAATAGCCGCATTCAGCGCAAGGAGATTTGTTTGTTCGGTAATATTTTCTATGGATTCCGTAAAGGATGTAATTTGCTGTACAATACTCATAAACTTTTCAAACACCGAGAAAATCTTTTCGGTGGCTTCAAAGTTCTGTTCGGATTTTTCCTTGAGTGACTGAACGGCTTTTACACCGGCAGTGTTCACCTGTGTGATTTTATCGGTCTCAACTATAACTTCATTGGATCTGTTGTAAACAGCGTTAATCTGATCGGATAACTTTTCTACGGCAAGAACACCATTCTGGGCTTCTTCAGCCTGGCTTGATGCTCCCTTGGCTATTTCGCTGCTGGTCTGGGCAATCAGGTTTATGGCTTCGGAAGCATTTTTTGATACAGTATTAACTGTATAGGACGCGCTTCTTATGGAAAGTGCCAGCTGGAAAAAGCCGTCGATGAGGTTTCTGATGTTGCTCAGTATCGTGTTAACCGTTGACGCAACCGGGCCAAGAATACCATAGTCCTTCGGAGTCAGCAGAACAGAAAAATCGCCTTCCTTTATTTTCTGCATTTCGTTTGCAAACCTGTTTGCCAGCTTTTTTACTTCAAGCTCGAAGGCAAGTTTTATAAAAAACGCTTCAAGAACTGCAAATACGCCCATTACAACAAAAAATACAGGATTACCGGTTTTGACGCTGAAAAAAATACCTATGGCTAGTCCCACAACTGCGCAGGTTATGAGCGATACCTGGTTTAAATTACTGTTCTTGATTTTGTTTTCCCCGCTATTACCCATATGTATCCTCCTACAGTTAACATTCTTAATATAATTATCGGCAAATGCACAGGGTTAAATTACAAGGGAAAACAATCAATGAAGCAAAATATTCTGAATATGTTTATCTTTCGATTTCTTCTATCGTAATGTTCCTTGTATGGACAGTATGAGTCCATTCTTTTTTGCCGGAATCCTTAATACCTGCAATTGTAACCGGCAGCCATGTGATGCAGTAAAAAGGATATACAAGGAAACCCAGGAGGATTCTCAAATCCCATTTCCTGTCATGGAATACCACCAGGGGGCCGAAGACCAGCTGAATCAGAACAATAAATGACCAGATGTACGTCGGATATGAATACCCGACTATGTAGAAAGGTACCGACGGAAACACCATCTTGCACCATGTTATAATTGCCGCAAGACCAAAGCAGATAAAATGGATGGGCTGGAACAGGTAGATTCCTCCGTCCAGAGCAGCCGGATTACCTTCCCTGAAGGCTTTTTTAAAAAGTTTTGCCATGTATCTTTTTGCGCAGTCGGTATGACCCTGCATCCAGCGTTTTCGCTGTTTCCACGACTGCAGGAAGGTAAGCGGCTTTTCATCGTAAACGACGGCTTTACTGCAGAAGGCAACCCTTTTGTTGTTTAATATAAGTTTCATTGTAAATTCCAGGTCTTCAGTAAGACAGGTGGCACCCCAGCCAATTTCCTTAAGCACAGACGTGCGAATACAGAAGCCTGTACCGCATAATCCTGCCGATAAACCCAAATTGTACCGTGTTTGCTGGAAAGTCCTGTTTGAAAGCCAGAAAGCTATGGAATAGGAAAGAGAAATCCAGGAATCAAAAGGATTTTTGCTGTCAATATAGCCCTGAATAACCTCGTGCCCGTCATTAAGCATTTTGTTCATTTCACTGAGATAAGTTCCCGATACCACGTTATCCGCATCAAATACGCATATGGCATCATAATGCTCCTTTAATGCGAACAGCCTTGCAAAAGCCCATTCCAGAGCATATCCCTTACCTTTTTCATTGCTGTTACGGCGTACAAACACCCGGGCTCCGGCCTGTTTTGCTTCAAGTTCGGTATTATCGGTACAGTTGTCGCAGATTACGAAAATATCGTACAGTTCTTTCGGATACTGTTGTTTATTCAGGCTTTCCACAATATTGCCTATAACCTTTTCCTCATTATGGGCAGGAATGATCACAGCAAACCTGTGATTATGAAAAATCCGGTTCTTTTCCCTGTGCTCGGGAAAAGGTACCCAGCCTGCAATCATTATAACAAGATAATATACGCTCAATAAGAATAATATCAGCTGAATAATATATGAAAACGAAAACATAAATAAATGGATGTAAATACCCATATGTCCTCCATTATGTCTGTTTTATGTCTATAAACATATTTTCTTCATCAGAAGTAAAATTATAATTGGTAAAATAAACATATTGAACCTTACCGCAGATTTAAAATTACATTAAATGGAAAATATGTCTGTTTGGGTTACGGTAAGATAATAAACGGGAATTAAAAAACATAAACAAAAAGGGTAGCCATTGCGGTTACCCGTAAATCTGCCTATTCTTTCTTGTACATTAACTGTATGAAGTATAAGGTATTTATGCCCTGTACCATGAAGAAAACCTGTTCAGGAGATATGGTTTATTAACTGCATCATCCTGTTTTCGCGTAGGCTGTTTAACCCACCGGTGAAAGGTTACCGTCAAATTCATAGGTTTTTCCCGCCTCGGCATGGAAACTTATCCTTTGCTTTCCATACCTGAGGCAGCATACAGAGCTAACCCTTGCATAAATACTGACGTATTTAAGTTTTTTATCCTCCCATTCCATATCGGCAACAAAACCTCCGCGTGCGCAAAGACCTTTAACGTAACCCGATTTCCATGCGTCGGGCAGCGCAGGAAGAAGTTCTGTTTCCGAACGATGGCTCTGTATGAGCATTTCAGCTATACCGGCGGTTAAACCGGTATTTCCGTCAAGTTCATATACATCGGCAAACGACGGTGCTCCGCGTGTCGGCGGATGTTTTACCATAAGGTTTTTGTTGGTTAATTTTCTCTGAAGGGTATAAATATGATTTATTGCCCATTCCGCATCCTTCATCCTGGCAGAGTAGAGGATGAGCATGCACCTTGCCCAGCCGGTATCCTCCCAGTTCTCCGGGGGATTAATCCTTTTATTTATTGTTGTTTTTGCTGCAGCCGCCAGTGCAGGGGTTTTCTCAATGTCAATCTGGCTGAAAGGATACAGTGCCAGAAGATGGCTGGTATGCCTGTGCTGGGGATCCACTGCTTCAAAATCATGACTCCATTCCTTCAGCACGCCGTCCTTTCCTGTTTCAAACGGAGGAAGAGCATCCATCAAAGCTTTTACCTTCAGGTACGGATCATCCAAAATGCCGAGTATATCTGCCGCTTTCAGGTATATGTCAAAAAGCTCGCGTATGATGGTTATTTCATAAAAAGGTCCAAGTGAGGCACTGTAAACTTTACCGTTATTGGTAAAATGGTTTTCGGGAGATATGGACGGTCCGGAGGTCAGTCTGCCGGAGACAGGATGAGTAAAAAGGTAATCGGCAAAAAACAAAACGGCTTCCCGGATGACGGGAAAGGCATGATTTTTCAGGAACTCAAACGACCGGGTAAAAAGATAATGCTCCCACATATGGGTTGCAATCCACGCGCCTCCGGTAGGGCAGGGGCTTAGATTGACATGCCAGTAGGGATCGGTAAACCCCCAGGCATTAGATACCAGTTCGGCTACCCAGCCGTTAATGCCGTAGAATTTTTTAGCCGTTTCACGACCAGAAGGCACCAGGCTTTCTTCAATCCATCTGAACAGCGGAGTATGGCATTCTGAAAGATTGGTAACCTCACATGGCCAGTAATTCATTTGCGTGTTAATATCGAGATGCATATCGCATGTCCATCCGATGCGGCATGCGACAGAATCATTCCAGACTCCCTGAAGGTGCGCGGGAAGGGGTGAATTGCTGCGGGAGCTTGAAATGAGGAGATATCTGCCGTACTGAAACATCAGCGCCGTAAGGAACGGGCTGTTATAACCGTTTCTGACCTGTTCAAGGAGAGTGTCGGTCGGAAGATTTTCATCTTCAACGAGGAACAGGTCAACGCGATCAAACAGGGACTTAAAATCTCCGATGTGTTCATTTAGCAGGTTTTCATAGGAACATTCAGAGGCAGTGTCAATTCTTTTCCGGCAGGTCTCAGCAGGGTCGGTCTGTTCGAAACTTGTTTCCAGGGCGATATACAGCAGAACTTCTTTTGCGTTTTTTATAATAAGCTCATTAACGCCGCACTCCATCGTACCGCCCGAATGCACTGCGCGAAGGCGCAGACAGAAACTTACGCCTGTTTTTCCGTCGCTGTGTTTTTCTTCAAAAGCATTTCCTGAAAGAAAAAGATCGCCGTTCTCTTCGGTGCTGACGGCAAAGGGGTTGTCACCGCCGTCAGCCGAAACAGACAAATTCAAATCAGCCTTTTCAGACTCCATTTTTATTACCATTACCTGGTGTGGATTAGAAACAAAGGCCGTGTATGAGTAACCTGTGCCGTTTAATTTATATGACACGTCTGCAACTGCCGTTTCCAGGCTGAGGCTCCGCTGGTAATCGGTCACGAGGCCGGACGGGTGTCCTGTTCTCAGTTTAATACGGCCCACCGGCAGGTTTGTGCCGTAATTGTTTTTTTCCCCGACAAATTTATTAAGGTATTCATGTGCAAGGTCGTAATCACCGTTAATAAGAGCTTTGCGGGCTTTATAAAAATATACTGAGGGTTCACCGCTGAAGCGTGTGTGACCCTGTCCGCCCGAAAAAAACGTTATTTCCGACAAGTCTATTGTTTCTGTTCCGATATTCCCGTAAACCATCGCACCAATCCGGCCGTTGCCGAGGGGAAGTGCTTCACTCCAGCGCAACGCCGGCTGTTTATACCAAATTTTCAGGGAACGGATTCTGCTATTCATAATCATGTTCATTGCTATCTCCGCCTCTTTCTCTGTAATCAAAGGGATTAATTCCGACATGTTTTTTGAAAATTCTGCTGAAATACCCCTGCTCGGGATAACCCACAAGTTCTCCGATCTGTTTTATGGATAATTCCGGGTTTGACAGCAGTAAATTTCTGGCTTTTGATATTCTCAGGGATATTATATATTTCATCGGTGTAATGTTATATTGCTGGGCGAATATTTTCGTCAGGTATCCCGGGCTGTAGTTTATGTTTCTCGCTATAAGGTTCATGTTAATATCCTCGGTGTAGTGGGCTGCTATATATTCCTGAAGGATTGAAGCAATCTTTTCGGGGCTCTGCCGTGCCATCGACGGATTGAAAATTTCACTGTATGAGTTTTTTTCGTTTATTAACCTGTTTTTGACTTTCAGCAGTGCGTGGTAAAGTTCATCGGGATCAACGGGTTTCAGCAGGTATTCCACGACCTGCACCTTTATGGCCCGCTGGGCATATTCAAAATCAGAAAATCCGCTGATAATAATAAACTTCATACTGGGATTGCTTACATATAACTTCTCAAGGAGGGTTATTCCGTCCATCATCGGCATTTTAATATCTGTAATCAGCAGATCGGGTGACAGTTTTACAGCCAGATTGTAAGCCTGGATTCCTGTCTGGGCTTTTGCAATTACCTGGAAATTCAGGTCTGTATTATGTATTTTCTGTATCAGGTTGTTCAGCAACAGTTCCTCGTCTTCAGCTACAATTACCTTGTACTTATACGTTTCCATACTGTTTCCCAAATCCTTTCACTTTAATTTGGTTTGTAGAAGAAAACTGCATCCCCGGACAGGAAATGACTAAGAGGTCTGATCAAAAAATCTGCCTATGGAAACAATACCGCCCCCGTTTTCCGAATTTCCGAAGGAAAAAATAATGTTTTCCCCGCAATACAACTTCCATCTCAGGTAAACATTGAGCAGCCCTATTCCGTCTGTTTCCACTTCAGGTATGCCGCCTTTTTCGTTTATTTTTTCTATATTTCTGTTAAGCATGGCTATTACATCCTGTGAGAACCCCGCACCGTTGTCAATGACATCAATTCGCCAGAACCTGTCGTTGACCGTGCTTTTTACATGTATAAACCACGGAGGTTCGCAGTCGGTTCCGTGTTTTATGGCATTTTCCACAAGAGGCTGGATGATTAGCTTGGGTATTTCGATGTTCATTATTGATTCGTCGATACTGATACTGTAGTTTAAGCTGGACTGGTAACGTATTTTCATGCAGTACAGGTATTTTTGTATGTAATCGGTTTCTTCCTTCAGAGTGACCACCGTCTGAAAGTCTTTTGTTATGTATCTCATAATGCTTCCGAGATTCCTGCAAAGTGTGATTACGTCCCCGCACTGATTGTTTTCGGCCAGGACAATTATTGATGACAGGGAATTATAATAAAAATGCGGATTTATCTGTGACTGCAGTGCCACGTTACGTGCCTTTATTTCCTGCTGACGGGTATATATCAGTTCATCCATTGAAGCCTTCAGATTTGTGCTCATTTTCTGAAAAGCGCGGTTCAGCTCTTCAAGCTCATCGATACTGGTATTGAGGGAACTGTCCTTGTGAGTCCCGAGGGTTTCCAGTTCTGTTTCGCGTATCATGTTGCGCAGCATCTTAATAGGCCTTGTCAGGCTTTTTGACATGTAGTATGACAGGGCAATGGATATGAAGAGCAGCAGTATGATAACCCAAATCAGCAGTTCGAATAATATTTTTACAGGTTTAAGGATGGTTTCTTCAGGCATGACGGTAACATAAATCCAGCCGGTATAGGCTGACTTTTTAAAGGCTATCAGTTCACGCACATTTGTTTCGGGATTGGTAATAAGTATATGATCGGTATCATCACTGAGAGAATTGTAATAATGCATGCAGGCTGAATATTCCTGGGGGGTTATGGCTTCATACGGATAAATAAGCGTGCCGTCTCTGTTGAATACATATACGCTCGGACCGTTCTGGTACTTCTTGGAATATGTTATTATGCTTTTGAAAATGGATTTACAGGACTGTATTGTTTCCACAAATCCGCTGGCTCTGCCGTACTTGTTGAAATAAACGCGGTACAGGGATATGTATGAAATATCCTCTCCCGTTGTTTTTGACAATGAATCGGTTCTATACGGAAGGGACACATACTTGTGACCGTACAAATCATACGCGGGTTTGTACCAGTCGGTATCCTGCAGGCTGATTTTTCCTACAAATGATGAACGGCCGAAACCAATAACATTGCCAAAAAAGTCATAGATATTAATCTGTTCTACCCTGATATCTGTACCGTTTATTGCAACAACCAGTTCAGCTAGAGTGCTTTTTGTTGACCAGCTTATGTTGTCATGTTCAAAATGCTTTTCCAGGGTTTCCTTAATCAAATTGCTGTAGCCTATGTTAATAGATACCGAGTCCAGTGTCCTTACAGCTTCATCAGTTTGTTCCTGGAAACCCGACACAAGATTGACAATATTCTCTGTTTCCCTTTCTATCAGAATACCAGACGTATAGAAATAGAAAAAAAACGCAAAAAGGGTGACAAGAGTTAATGCAAGCAGTAAATATGTCAGAAAAAAACGGGTCTGAAGCTTGATTTTTTTCATAAGTATTATCACCATTTATCAAGGGTAGATTCAGATCCTTACATCGACCGTTACTCGGTAATTTATTAAGGATAGAAGTATTATACTACATTACAGCTGCAAAGTGGATAGATAATCAAAAAAGTACAAAATAAAATTTAAAAAGTGCATAGATTTTATTAAATATGTACAATTACAATAAAAATACATACTGGTTTTATAATTTCTTTATACATATCATCGGACAGGGGGGCAGTTCATATAAATTTTGTCTGTTTTACCAAATTTAAAATTATAAGGAGGTTAAGTTATGAAATCAAAATTTATATCCGTGCTTCTGTGTTTACTGATTGCAGTACTTATGCTGGCAGGATGCGGCAAGAGTACTAATAACGGCTCCACCCAGAACAACGGGCAAAAGGTTTCCGAATTTGCCGGGCAGGAACTGAGCATCCTTGTATCCCAGGGATGGATGGACAGTCATTATGACGGGGTCATTGACAAGTTTGAAAAAGAATACGGCGTTATAGTAGATGTCCAGACAGTTCCGGCAGACCAGTATTTCGATCTGCTCCATTCAAAACTGACAAGCGGTACACTCACCGATATATTCTGGATTCAGTCAAATCCCTTTGCTATCAAAAGCATGCTTGTGGAGCCTGAAAGATACTGCATGGATTTTACAGGTGAACAGTGGGCAGAGGTTATACCTGAAGAGAGAAGAATTTCATGTATGGCAGATGGCAAGCTTTACGGCCTGATGCTCTGGACAAACTCTCCTGAATTTGTAATGATGTACAACAAAACCCTTTTTGAAGAACTGGGAATTACAAAAGTACCCACTACATACAGGGAACTTCTCAGTATCTGTGAGACAATAGCAGCCGAAGGAATTACTCCGTGGTTTATACCCGGTGCGGACGGATGGCAGACCCAGCTTGCGTTTTTCCAGATCGGCGGCGTGTATGAACAGGCACAGCCAGGGCTTTACGATAAACTGAACAAAAACGAGGCTACGTTTGAAGGAAATCCCAAGATGATTGAAGTTCTCGAGCAGATGAAAGAACTGCACGAAAAGGGTTATTTCGGTGAAGGCTGGATTGCTACCGACAGCACCAATATGGCAAATATGTTTGCAGACAGACAGATTGCAATGGCTATGGCCAATCCCGGATTTATTAACCAGGTAAAATCCGAAACGGATACAAAGGATGAATTCGGCCTGTTCCTGATTCCGCTGGGAGATAACCAGACATACCCGACAAATCCGGCCGGTCCTATAATGATGGGCAATAAAAATTCAGAGCATCCTGAACTGGTTAAAGCCTTCTTCAATTTTGTCACCAGGGAGGATAACATTCAGCTGCTGCTTGATTCTCATCCATCCTGGACAAATATTCACGTGAACGAAAAAGTTGTAAACATTAATCAGCACTGGACCAAAGAGGAACTTGAGCTGATTCAGAGTGTGGATGAGTCACTTAAAATGACACCTGTTCTCCAGACCGGAACCAAGTATACCAATGATTACTGGATGGATTTCGGCAGAGATATGATCGCATACTTCACAGGACAAATTTCAGTAAATGACGTTCTCAGAAACATGGATATCAACAGGGCAGAAGCTGCCAAACTTCAGAACGATCCGTACTGGAAATAAATCGGCTGTCGGACGAATAAGGAAAAAACCGGGAGATTTTCTGTCTCCCGGTTTGTAAACGCAAATCCGTAGAAAAGGTGATATATTTGCATAAGGAAAAAGTCTATCCCGGTTATTTTTTAATACTTCCGGTGGTTTTGTATATTGTATTTTTTCTTTTGCCCTGCCTTATGGGTATAGGTTATTCCCTGACCGACTGGAATGTTCGCAGTTTTCAGGGAGTGAATTTTGTCGGTCTGGATAATTATATAGAAATTTTTACATCTAACAGAAACTATGCGCAGGGCATTATAAACACTCTCAAATTTACCGTTATATCCAATATAATCAAAATTACTTCGGCCCTGTTTCTGGCAGTAATGCTGCAAAAGGAAATAAAGGGACGGAACTTGTACCGTTCTGTTTTATATATTCCGTCAGTGCTTCCCTTTATGATAATAGGACTTATTTTCAAATCAATACTGAACTATAATACCGGTTTGCTGAACAGAACTTTGGATTTCCTGCACCTGGGATTTCTGAAACAACAGTGGCTTTCTGATCTTGATGTTGTCTGGAAAGCAATTTACGGTGTTGATGCATGGCGTGGTATAGGCTATGTTATGACAATTTTTCTTGCCGGGTTGAATACAATACCGGTGTCATATTATGAAGCAGCTGAAATAGACGGAGCAAACTTTTTTCAAAAACTCAGGTATGTTACGCTGCCAATGCTTACAGGAGCGATTACAATAAATCTGGTATTTGGAATTACGTACGGGCTTAAGGTTTTCGACATTGTTTATGTACTGACAAACGGTGGTCCGGGTCATGCAACAGAAGTGCTGACCACTTATTCATATACTTTGTTTGCAAATGGGAAATATGGCATGGCAACAGCACTGAACACCATATTGTTTGTAATTACGGCTTTAATTGGTATCGGGGTGGTAAGGTACATGAGTAAAATGGAGGTACAGCAGTAATAATGAAAAAGACAGTCATAAATATACTCAAACAGTTTGTATGTATTGTACTTTGCCTTATTGTCGTGGTTCCTTTCTACATGGTTCTTGTGAATTCATTCAAGACAAAAAATGAAGCAGCAAGAATGAACCTGTCATTGCCGAAAGAGTGGTTGTTTTCAAATTACCTGGTTGTAATTAAGGAGGGCAACCTGCTGCAGGGATTTGCAAACAGCTTCCTGTATGCTTTTGTATCTGCAGCTGCAGGCGTAATTATCTGCGCTATGGCGGCATTTGTAATAAACAGACGCAAAACAAAGCGCAACAGGAGAATTTATTATTTTATACTGTGCGGATTCTTCTTTCCGGTGAATTTCGTTACGCTGTTAAGGATTTACAATTTCATCGGGATTGCCAATACAAGGCTTGGAATGATTATTGCTTTTATCAGCGGTATGATTCCTTTTTGTATTTTCACGATCAGCAATTTTGTCAGTTCAATTCCCGTGGAAATAGACGAAGCTGCAGTAATTGACGGAGCAAGCCCGTTAATACTGTTTTTTAGGATTATTATGCCGTTAATGATGCCGGTGCTTATTACCACATTTCTTCTTCAGTTCATGGGCGTATGGAGTGATTTCATGACCCCGCTGTACCTGTCGGCAAACAGCAAAATGTGGCCCATGAACCTGGCAGTGTATAACTTCTTCGGAAAAATGAACAGTTACTGGCAGTACGTTTTTGCAGATATTATCCTCACATGTCTGCCTGTAATTATTCTTTATTTTATAGGACAGAAATATATTATTTCCGGTTTGACTTCAGGTTCGGTAAAGATGTAGTTACTGCCTTAATGGTACGGATTTCGGCCGGAATTCCCGATTGTGCCGAAAAAACCGGGGATAGACGTTATCGCTCAGCAACAGTGATATTAGTTTTGGCACATACGGCGTTGCACAAATGCCGGATGTGCTGTTTTTTTTTGATCCCGGGATGCCTGTCTGCCCGTAACCGGCGGTTACGGGAAATAATTTAATTTGCCCTGTTGGGAATGATAAAATTTGTCTTCAATATTTTTGCGGAGGATACTATGGGAAAACCATATATTAATAACGCTGTTATAGGGAACGGCAGCATGCTGGGATGCATTTCGGAAACAGGGGAACTTATCAGACTGTACTGGCCGGAACTTGATTATACTCAGCATATAGAGAAAATGTTGACAGGTTTTTTTGACAGAAATATTCCGAAAAGTACAATGTGGTTCAGTGAAGGAGAGCATAAAGTATTCCAGTCCTATATTGAAGACACGAATATACTCGAGACAACCGTTCAGATAAGCAGGCTTTCCCTTGAGGTTGTCCAGACTGATTTCTGCGTTCCTGACCGGGATGTCCTTATCCGAAGATACAAAATTAAAAACATCGGACAGAATGGCATTCACCTGGGAATGGGGCTTGCTTCCCATGTTATTTCCCATGTATTTGACATGGGTAATACACTCTTTGATTTTGAACTTGATGCCCTTGTCCATTACAGGCATGACTGCTGCTGGGCCATTGTATCGGATATTGAAGTCAGGGAATTTCAGATAGGGAATAACCCGTTCCGTGCCGTATGGGAAGGAAGGCTTACAGGTACCGAAAGCATCGGCATGTCGCCCGACGGTGCTTTGCTCTGGGATTTTGGGTATGTGGACCCGGGATGTGAGAGAAATATAACGCTGTATATGATTTTTTCACGCAGTATTAATTTGCTGAAGGATTTAACCCGTTCTGTTAAGACAGAGGGATATGACAGGTTATTTAATTTAACGGTAAACTACTGGAAAAATTACCTTACAAAATGTACGATGATAAAAACGGGGAATGAGACTGTGGACAGGATTTATCGCAGATCTCTCCTTCTTTTCGGATTAATGTCGGATAAAAATACCGGAGCAATCCTCGCATCACCTGAAATAGACGAAGGTTTTACGCAATGCGGAAGGTATGCTTTCTGCTGGGGAAGGGACGGGGCGTTTGTTACAACCGCTCTGAACGAAGCCGGGCTTCACGGGGATTCTGAAAAATTTTATGAATGGGCTGTCAGGGTTCAGGACAGTCAGGGCTTCTGGCACCAGAGATATCATATGAACGGAAATCTTGCACCTTCATGGGGGATACAGATTGATGAAACGGGTTCAATCCTGTTCGGTATGTGGAACCATTTCCTTTATACAAAGAATGTGGCTTTCCTGGAAAAAGTCTGGCCTTCGGTATTAAAGGCCTGCGATTTCCTTGAAAAATTTATTGACAGTGATACAGGACTGCCTCAACCCAGCTTTGATATCTGGGAAGAAAGGATGGGAGAACATACCTATTCTACTGCAGCGGTAATTTCAGGGTTCCATGCTGCGGCAAATATAGCCGAATGCCTGGGCGTATCAAAAAAAACAATTGACCGGTGGCGCAGTATTGCGGATAATATAAAAAAAGCCATGGAGGAAAACCTTGTAGACAAAGAAAACGGCGTTTTCCTGAGGAGCATACGCACAAAGCTTAATCCATGGGGTGATGAGCCTACGGCAGACACCGTGGTTATAAAGGTAAATCCGAAAGGATATACAAGGGAAGTGTCCGCTGTGGACCGTAGGATGGATATCAGCATGCTGGGACCGGCGGTACCCTTTGGGATATATGCTCCGGAGCATCCGCTGGTGCGCGTTACGGCGGAAAAAATAGAAAACACACTACGGTGTGAACCTGCGGGGGGGATTTATAGGTACAGCGGAGACAATTATGCCGGCGGGAACCCGTGGATAGTTGCAACACTTTGGATGGCGCTGTATCATATAAATGCGGGGAATCCGGAAAAGGCCCGCGAATATTTTAACTGGAGTGTGAAATGTGCGACCGGTCTGGGTTTTCTTCCCGAGCAGGCCGACAGGAATGACGGCAAACCTTGCTGGGTTATACCCCTTACATGGTCTCACGCAATGTTTGTTCTGACGCTGAAGAGGCTCCTGGAAAACGGCGGAATCGGCGAATTTTATGACAAAAAATGAAATCGGTTAAAAACATGAAAAAAAGGTGGTCCTGTATTTGTGAAGTCAAAAATAAAGTTTGTCTGCTCCGAATGCGGGTATGAAACCCGGAAATGGCTTGGAAGGTGTCCTTCATGCCTGCAGTGGAATACTTTCCTTGAAGAAACCGAATCTGAAACCCGTGCAGTTTCCCCAAACAGGGTTTTGCCGAAAGCAGTACCCCTTACTGAAGTATCAGGCGAATCGGAAAAGAGGGTAAAAACAGGGATGCAGGAACTGGACAGGGTTCTGGGCGGAGGAATTGTCAACGGTTCTCTTGTTCTGGTAGGCGGGGATCCGGGTATTGGTAAATCCACGCTGCTGCTCCAGGTATGCGGTGCCCTGGCTGACAGCATAAAGATTTTGTACATCTCAGGCGAAGAGTCTGTTAAGCAAATCAAACTCAGGGCTGACAGACTTTCCATAAATAATGAAAATATTCTGATGGTATCTGAAACAAATTTCGAAAATGTAAATTCCATAATTGATGAAATAAAGCCCCGGATGGTTATACTTGACTCCATCCAGACGGTATACAGCGAAGTACTGTCTTCAGCGCCGGGAAGTGTAAGCCAGGTCAGGGAAGTGACAGGACAGCTGATGAGAATAGCCAAAGGTCAGGGTATAACCGTTTTTATCGTGGGACACGTTACAAAAGAAGGCGCCATTGCCGGCCCAAGGGTTCTGGAACACATGGTTGACACTGTCCTGTATTTTGAAGGAGAAAGGCATCAGAACTACCGGATCCTGAGGGCGGTTAAAAATCGTTTCGGTTCTACCAATGAAATCGGCCTTTTTGAAATGACACAGCAAGGTCTGAAGGAAGTAGGCAATCCGTCGGGTTTGTTCCTGGACAGCCGTGCGAAGGACCAACCCGGTTCTGTTATTGTGGCAAGCCTTGAAGGGACAAGACCCATGCTGCTTGAAGTTCAGGCGCTTGTAACACCGACGGTTTTCGGTATTGCACGGCGAATGGCCACCGGGATAGATTATAACAGGCTGACGATGCTTATGGCTGTTCTGGAAAAAAGGATTGGAATGCCGTTATACAATCATGATGCCTATGTTAACGTTGTAGGCGGCATACGCATAGATGAGCCGGCGTGTGACCTGGGAGTGATCGCAAGTATTGCCGGCAGCTTTAAGAACCAGCCTGTTGATCCCGATACAGTTGTCATTGGTGAAGTGGGGCTCACCGGAGAAGTAAGGCCTGTAAGCCAGGCTGAAAAAAGAATTATGGAGGCAAAACGGCTGGGATTCAAAAGATGCCTGGTGCCTTCGGGAAATAAAAGCAGCCCGGCAGAAAGCACCGACGGAATTGAACTGCTTTATGCCGCAACCGTCGAGGAGGCCCTTGGTTTTCTGTTCTGATTCATAAAGCTTCAGGTAAAATAAAAAGCTGTCATAAACCTCCAATGACAGCTTTTTTTTTGAATTTATTAACCCATTATTCAGCATTATTTACATTGAAAACGATGGTTCATATTTTACTGTTTCTATCATATCTGCTGCCCTGGAAACCTGTTCCCGGGTTCCTGAAACTGCTATATAGCAGCTTCCTTCAGCTCCGCATATTCCCCCTGCCGCTACAAGGCGGGCGGTTGCCCCGGAGATTATCCTGATGGCATCCAGCTCGGTTACAATGTTTCCCGAAACGGGCATTAATCTTGGACCTTCGGCATCCGGCGAATTCATTACTGATGCCAGTTCATCAATATCACCGTGCACCCTCTTTTCAAGACCTACCGGAATATATAATACAGCCCTTCTGCCAATAACAGCAGCCATGGCGGCCTGTATTGTACCTCCCTTCGGATGCCCGATAAGTATCCCTGCTTTTCTTCCGGCCAAATCCACGGCATTCGCGCCTTTAACAATGATATCACCGGTCCCAAGTTCATCTGCTACATCGAATATGGTTTTGCCCGGTTTATAATAACCTTTTTCAATTACAACGTCGCCGGGGAAATCGGGCTTCTGCCCGCCAGGTTTATAACCCGGCGGAAGGGTTATTCCGCGATAGAAACCTTTTGCAGAGAAATTTTCATGCCCGTTGAAGGTAAGGTCCAAAAGCTCACGGGCAACGTAGCCGTTGGTCGTGCCTGCAATAACGACAACGGTACGATGTTTTATAGCCTCCCTGATTTCAGGGATATGAACAAACGCCTTGGCAATAAGCCTTTTTCCTGCGGCAGGTGTAAGCAAAAACAGTTTTGTAACAAAATCGTCATGCATGGAATTCATCCTCATCCTATCTCAGGCTGTATTTTCCCAAAAGTTTCAGCCTTTTTAATTCCTTGATAATTATATCATACAGATTCAAATCCAGGGTATTGCAGATTGCAGCAAGGTAAAAGAGGTTTCGTCCGATATCCTTTTCCAGAAGATCCCGGCAGTTTTCGCACAGTGACCCGCTGACATGTGTTTTCATATGAGCCTGCATTTCTTCAAGGGTGCTTGCCATCATGGGTATTTCCTGCTTTTCACCGTTTATCTTAATGCATCCGCACTGTGTCACCGCTTTAACCAGGGTTCTGGAAATCCTTGCACATGAATCTGTCATCTTTGTCATTGAATCAAGTATGCTTTTGTTTCGGATAAGAAGATCCTGAGAGGTATACTGGAATTCGTCAAGAAGTGTATTTTTCAGTTTGGTCACGGTCTATGCACCTCTTTTCCCTGCAACAGAATTATACATAACTTTTATAATTATTATAAAATTTTTCCATTTGATTTGTCAAACAAAATAAGGAGGGACGGAGCAGGGGTTTTGTCGCAGAATATTACACAAAGTTACATCGGTCTGCAAGTTTTATAAACTGTTTTCTGCGGCCGGGAATGCATAAAACATTCGGATTTTGACAATTGAGCGGGCTTGTAGTATACTTAAGATCGACCGTTTTTATGATAACGGGCCTGTGAGGACATAATTTTGGTTTCGTACATCGCTGAATGGTTTCCCTGGCTGATATGTATACCCGATGGGCTGTTTGGTGCATCCGTTTCTTCTGCATACTCAGAACAAGGAAATTGGGAGCAGGATGCAAAAGGAGTATTAAAATGTACGAGGTTGGCGATAAAATAGTATACCCAATGCACGGAGCAGGAGTTATTGAATCCATTGAAGAAAAGGAATTTTTGGGTGAGAAGTTGAAATATTATGTAATGAGAATGCCTTTGGGCGAAATTAAGATTATGATACCAATCAACAAAGCAGGCAGCATTGGGATAAGATCGGTTATTGACAAATCTGTTGCTGACATGGTTCTGAATTTTCTGGAGAAAATGAGTGTTGAAGAGACATCCAACTGGAACAGGCGTTACAGGGAAAATATGAAGAAAATTAAAAGCGGAAATGTGTTTGACGTGGCTGAAGTTGTAAAAACCTTAACCATCCGCGAGAAACAGAAAGGATTGTCCACTGGAGAGCGGAAAATGCTTAACAGCGCAAAAAGAATACTTATCAGTGAACTGGTTTTTGCCGAGAATATGGAACCTGACGAAATAGAAAACATTATAAACTGCAGAATCAAATACTGATTATATGATTTTGTGTCAGGAGAAGGTCTGATGTTGGAGAAAGCTCTTAATTATGCATTTGCTGTTGTGGGGGGAATAACCGGGTATACGGTCACAAGATTTGTGTTTGTGAGAACGGGAATGAGCCTGTTTTCGTTTACGGGTATATGCATTATTATAATTGCTTCGCTTGCATTTGGCGCCCTGATGCTTATAATAGGCTCCAAAACCGTAACCTTCGCTGTAGCGGCCGTGGAAAAGGTTGAAAAACTTCTGCTTTCGCTTACACTGTATGAACTTATGATTTGTGCCGGTGGACTGATTGCCGGACTGATTATTGCAAATCTCCTGTCCGTCGCATTCATGAGAATCCAGATTATAGGAATTCCGCTGACGATAATTACGAATATACTTCTCGGCAGTCTTGGCGTTTTTCTTGCTTTGTCAAAAAGAAACGAAAACATACTGGAGGACAGGAAAAGACACAGTTTTACGCGTAAAATTCTTGATACAAGTGTTATTATAGACGGAAGGATCCTGGATATCTGCCGAACTGGTTTTATTGAAGGCGAACTTATTATACCCGATTTTGTGCTGGATGAGTTAAAACGCCTTGCGGATTCCCATGAAGACCTGGTTAGAATAAAGGGACGCCGCGGTCTCGATGTTCTGAATTTACTTAAGGACAATTCCCGTGTATCGGTAAAAGTAGTCAAAACAAAGTACGATTCGTCAGTTGGCGTTGACGAACGCCTGATGCAGTTTGCAAAAGACGAAAAGGCGTGCATAATTACAAACGATTATAATCTTAATAAGGTTGCGTCAATATCTGGTATTTCAATATTGAATATAAATGATCTGTCCAGTGCGCTGAAACCCCTTGCGGTGTCAGGCGAAGAGATGACTGTTAAAATTGTCAGGGAAGGAAAGGAAAACGGACAGGGTGTAGGATACCTGGAAGACGGTACCATGGTGGTAGTGGAAGGAGCCTGCAAATACAAGGGCTGTGAAGTCGATGTTATAGTTACCAGCGTACTCCAGACATCCGCGGGAAGAATGATATTTGCAAAATTCAAGGCAGCCAATCTGTCGATGGCAAAATAAAAAGGACAAAAGGCAATGGATATTATGTACAAGGCTTCGGCTATCATTGTTGCAGCGGGAAAAGGAAGCCGGATGAATGCAGGTATAAACAAGCAGTATCTTCTGCTTGGCAATAAACCTGTTCTGGCTCATACAATAGAAGCTTTTGAAAAATCAGAATGCATTTCGGAAATAATCGTTGTTATAAATAAAAATGATAACGATTTTTTTGTTAATACCATAATTAAACCTTATAATTTCAGAAAAATAAGCGCCGTCGCCGAAGGCGGGGAAGACAGGCAGGCGTCTGTTTTCAACGGACTTTGCCTTGTAAGTGCGTCATCCGAAATAGTTGTGGTGCATGACGGAGCAAGACCGCTGGTAACGGCCGACATCATAAAAAGATCGGTCGATGCCGCACTTGTTTTTGGTGCGGCATGTACCGGCGTTCCCGTAAAGGATACTATAAAAAAGGTTGACAGCAATCTTGATGTGGAATATACTCCGGATCGTTCGGGACTTTGGGCAATACAGACACCTCAGACTTTCCGCAGGGACATCCTTGCTGCTGCACATCACAGTGCGGTTCGCGACGGATTCCGCGGAACCGACGATTCCGTTCTTGCAGAAAGACTGGGGTACAGGGTTCATATGGTCATGGGCAGTTACACCAATATAAAAATAACCACTGTTGAGGATCTTGCCTTTGCCGAAACCATATTAAAGAACTTCTTCCATGGCGTGGACTAACAGTCTGTTATGTTCAGGCGTTCCCACGGTTATCCTTACCCAGTTACCCATGAACGGGCGGATTATAACTCCTCTGGTGAGAAGTTTTTTGAATAATTCCTGAGAAGAAAGCTTTGTTTCAACCCATACAAAATTTGCATAGGATCTGACATAGTGCAAATTTAACCTGTCAAAGGCACCGTAGAGAAATTCAAGGCCCTTTTTCGTTTCTGTTACCGTATTGTTCACAAAATCCTGATCATCCAGTGCCGCAACTGCTGCCACCTGTGCAAGGGTATTCACATTGAACGGCGGACGTATTCGGTTAAGGTATGATACCATTTCGGCTGAAGCCATCCCGTAGCCGACCCTGAGAGATGCAAGCCCGTAAGCTTTGGAAAATGTACGCAGGATTATAAGATTCGGATATTTTTCAAGAAGCGGTACGGTTTCGGGATAGTCTCCACCCCTGGCATATTCATAATAGGCTTCGTCAAGCACTATTACAATATTGCCGGGAACAGAATCTATAAACTCTTCCAGCTGCTGCTTTGTAACTATTGTACCGGTAGGATTGTTGGGATTGCATACCCAGATGATTCTTGTTTTGTCTGTAATGGCATTTTTCATTGCTTCAAGATCATGCGTGTATTCCTTCAGCGGAATTACGACAGGCTTTGCCCCCGATACCCTAACGGCTGTGTCATACCAGACAAACGAAGGGTCAGCAAATATTGACTCATCACCTGGTTCCAGAAAGATCTGGGCAATAAGTGTTATGATTTCATTAGACCCCGCGCCGAAAACAAACTGCTCAGGGTTAAGACCGTGTTTTTCGGCGAGTTTCTCACGAAGAACGGTGGAATTTCCGTCAGGATACAGAGGCAATTCCGAAAAGGCGTCCTTTAATGCTTTTTCTACTTTTGACGAAAAACCGAAAGGATTTTCATTTGATGCAAGTTTTATTACTTCTGAAAGCCCCAGTTCTCTCTGAACATCGCTTATCGGTTTACCCGGAACATACGGGGCAATATCCTTTAAAACATCCCTGTAGCGCAAAGACATCAGTATCATCCTCTCCAGAATTTGTTTTGATTCGGTTCTGCCCGATTAATTATGATAATTATATTATATTTATCCGGAATATGCCAACAAATTCTACTGGAAACCATATTAAGGATCATGATATACTATCAGTATTGCCGGAAATCAAAAACAGTCGCAAAAGAACCAAAAAATTTCTTTTTCTATATTAACAAACTGTGAAGTTTGATATAATACGTTTAGAGTATTAATTTGGTACGGACCTGATTCTGAGTTATTCGGGGACCCGTAAGTACAGCTGACAGTTGTTTGAAAAACCTGCCTGATAGCACAGGCTAAAATAAAGGGGGAAATGGTATGAAAGAATACAGCGTAGATAAAATACGCAACGTTTGCCTGCTTGGTCATGGAGGGGTGGGCAAGACAACACTCGCCGAGGCGATGCTTTTCAATGCAAAGGCAACCGACAGATTCGGCAGTGTTGTCAGCGGAAATACCGTTATGGACTATGATCCGGAAGAAATAAGGCGTAAGATAAGCACCAACACGTCACTGGCACCTTTGGAATGGCAGGGAAATAAGGTTAACATTATCGATACTCCCGGTTATTTTGATTTTGTCGGCGAAATGAAACAGGGAATTCGCGTTTCTGATGGTGTAATAATTCTTGTAAGCGCCAAGGACGGCGTTCAGGTCGGAACCGAAAAAGCCTGGGATGAGGCAACATCTCTCAAACTTCCGAAACTTTTCTTTATAAGCAAAATTGATGAAGAGCATTCCGATTGTTTTAAAGTCTTTGAACAGTTGCAGGAGAAATTCGGAAAGAACGTTATAGTTTATGAGCTGCCCATAATGGAAAACGGTGCTTTTGCAGGAGTTGTAAATGTTGCCACAATGAAAGCATACCGTTTCAAGGGTAATGATCTTGTTGAATCCGAAATACCTTCCTCAATGGCAGATACCGTTGAAAAATATCGTGAGGGTGTTTTGGAAGCCGTAGCTGAGACCGACGAAGAACTTCTCGATAAATATTTTTCCGGTGAATCGTTTACCGATGAAGAAATTCTGAAAGGTCTGAAATCGGGTATCAAATCAGGAGATATTTCACCGGTTCTGTGCGGCTCGGCTAACAGTCATGCCGGAGTAAAATTACTGCTGGATGCAGTAGTTAATTATATACCTGCTTTCTGTGAAAAAGGAAAATTCACGGTTAAGAAACCGAACAGCGATGATACAATGGAAATTTCCGCCGATCCGAAAGAAGCCTTGTCGGCATTGGTTTTCAAGACTATAGTGGACCCGTTTGTAGGTAAGATTTCATACGTCAAGGTAATGTCGGGAGTATTGAACTCAGACTCCACGGTTTACAATGTAAAGAAGGACAAAACCGAAAAGATAGCCCAGTTGTTTATACTCAAGGGTAAACAGCAGATTAATACCGATAAGCTTGTTACAGGGGATATTGGTGCCGTTGCGAAGCTGACGGTAACGGAAACAAATGATACCCTTTGTACTAAGGAAAAGCCTGTTATTTTACCCGAAATTGTATTCCCGATGCCCATGCTTTCAATGGCAGTAAAGCCAAAAACAAAGGGTGATGAAGAAAAAATCAGTGCCGGACTTACACGTTTGATGGAAGAGGATCCCACATTCAGGGTTGAACAGAACGTTGAAACAAAACAAACTATTATATACGGTATTGGCGATCAGCACCTGGATTTGATTCTGAGCAAACTGAAGGCCAAGTTCAAGGTAGAAGTGGATCTTGTCAAGCCAAAGATTGCATACCGTGAAACCATCAAGAAGAAAGTAAAAGTTGAAGGAAAGCATAAGAAACAGTCAGGCGGACACGGCCAGTATGCAGATGTATGGATTGAGTTTGAACCCGGTCCGACAGAGGATCTGGTATTTGAAGAAAAGATTTTCGGCGGTGCCGTACCGAAGCAGTTCTTCCCTGCGGTGGAAAAAGGACTCAGGGAAAGTATTCAGAAGGGAGTACTGGCAGGATATCCTGTTGTTAATCTGAAGGCAACTCTGGTTGACGGTAAGTACCACCCTGTGGATTCTTCGGAAATGGCGTTTAAGATTGCCGCAAACCTTGCGTATAAGGAAGGACTGCCGCAGGCAAATCCGGTACTTCTTGAACCCATCGTTCGCGTTGAGGTTATAGTTCCCGACAGTTACATGGGAGATATAATCGGTGATTTGAACAAGCGCAGAGGCCGTATCCTTGGCATGAATCCGTACCAGGGCGGCATGCAGCAGGTTATAGCTGAAGTACCTGAGGCTGAAATGTTCGGGTATGCTACAGATTTAAGATCCCTTACGCAGGACAGGGGTTCATTTACAATGAAGTTTGAAAGATATGAAGAAGTACCCGCAAATGTTGCCGAAAAGGTTATTGAAGAAGCCAGAAAAGAAAAAGAGGCTGAGGAATAGTAAACCGGACTTGATAAATGACCTGACTAATATAAATGGCTGCAGCAAATTCTGCTGCAGCCATTTTAGCTCTTGAACGGCGACCAGGAGTTATTTCAGTTTTATTGGCAGACAATTATTGTTGATGACAGAAGCGGATAAAGACCCGCCTCTGTTTTTGTGTATGCTTTATAAGCGCTGAAAATGTACTATACCGGGTACTCTTCCCTGACATGCGAAAGCTGATGGGAATAACGTTTAATCTTCTGGCTCGTGGTTTTTTCGAATTCACTGGCACGTATGCTGATATACCGAATATGCTTGTATAACGGTAGCTTTCTGTTTACGCTCTTAATAACATCACGAATCAAATTCCTGATTTCTTCGGTATCAATACTCAGATTTACATTTTTCAGCTTTTCCCGAATGGCGTCAAGGTTTGGGAAAATCTGGACCTTTACCTGGGTCTCGCCTGATTCCTCGTCCTGCTCACCGTATACGACGCATTCTCCGACATATGGGCTTTCTTTTATATAGCTTTCAAGTTCTTCAGGGAAAATGTTCTTTCCGTTCTTTGTAACAATTACGTTCTTAAGTCTTCCGGTTATATACAGAAAACCCCGCCTGTCGATTTTTCCCAGGTCGCCGGTATGAAACCATCCGTTGATGATTACACGCCGGGTTTCTTCTTCATTTTTGAAATAGCCCAGCATAACATTTGAACCCTTGACGATGATCTCGCCAATTCCGTTTTTGTCAGGGTTATGAATCTTTATTTCAACACCTGGGATAGGAATACCTGCAGAACTGTCACGATATGCGCAGTCCCGGTTGCCCGTCACAAGAGGGGCGCACTCGGTAAGGCCATATCCCTGGAGAACGGAAAATCCCCATTTTCGGAAGCCCTTTGATACAGCAGGATCAACAGCTGCAGCCCCGGTAATGAACAGACGCAGTTTTCCGCCGAAATTCTCATGTATTTTGGCAAAAAGTCTTCGACGGATATCAATTCTGAAAATATTATACAGAAATCCGCTGATTAGCTGGCCTGTGAGCAGTTTCCCTTTCATACCCTTCTGCTTTTCGGCCTGCGTCCACACCTTTTTATATACATTTTCCAGCAGCAGCGGTACCGTAACGAGAATGGTGGGGCTGTATTCCTGCATATTCCTTGCTATGTGCCTTAACCCTTCATTAAAAGCTATGGATGCCCCGTGATAGATAATGGTAAGGAAGCCAAGCGTGCATTCATAGGTATGGTGCAGCGGAAGTATTGAAAGCACCCTGTCGTCGGGTGTCACTTTTACCGTCGCTGAAACACCTGTAATTACCGTACAGATATTTCTGTGGGAGAGCATAACGCCTTTTGCGAACCCTGTAGTACCTGATGTAAAAATCAGTATCATCGCACTGTCCGGGTCTACCTCAAGGCAGTCAAAATCATCTGTGCCTGCAGCAAGACTTTGTTCTCCCTTTTCAATCAGCACTGAAAACGGTACAGACCATTCTTCACAGTTATCATCCATGCAAACCCAGTGTTTAATGCCGGATATTTTATCCCTGACCTCCCTGACTGCATTCAAATGGCGACCTGAAAACACTACTGCATCAGCCTGGGACTCCATAAGCAGGTTCTGAATGTCATGAACCGGCAGTTCTTTATCCAAAGGTACGATGGTACCCACCCCGTTAACCACTGCCATGTATGTCACGCACCATTCGTATCGGTTTTCACCTATTAACGCTATGGATTTGCCTTTAAGTCCCATGTCCAGAAAAGCAGTGCCTAATGCTTTTACATGGTTTCCGAAGGTACTGTAGGTAATTTCGGACATGCTCCCGTCGGCATTCTTTTTTATAAATGCCGGACGATTGCCGAACAGGGCAACACTTTGTGCAAGCATGTCCTTCAAATCCCGTATGGGCCTGGTATAATACAGCTTTTTTGTGTTCAATGGGTAACCCCCTGTAAAATGTATTTCATTTCATTATAACATGGTTGCAGTTAAATGAATATTCTATTTATACCCGTGTTTTTTCTGTGAAAACATGGTAAAATTTTTTGCAATAAATAATTATATGACAGGAGATTAACAGATTCAGAACCCCGTCTTTCAGGAGCTGATTATTTGTGAAAATAGTAGTATTGGCAGGCGGACTGAGTCCTGAAAGGGACGTGTCACTGTCATCGGAAGCATGATTGCAAATGCACTTCGGGAAGCAGGACACCGTGTAGCTATGGTGGACGAGTAGCTGTGTGACATGATTGTCAGGCTTAGTTTATGAAAATACTGATTTTCGGAAAGCGGACAAACAGGTCTGCTTTTTTTATTGCAAGGAACCGGATAATGCAAAAACAAGTCTAAAATAATGTAAAACTGAAAAGTCTGTAATTCTCCGGTAGCAAAAGGAGTGTAGAAAAATGAAAAGAAAGAAAATTTTTTTGGCATTCATGGCTCTTGCTGTTCTGCTGGGCACGGTAACCGGATGTGCGTTGAGGAAGAATACGGCGGCACCGGTTTTACCGACTGAGAAAACTGCTTCCGGAAAGTACGACGGGAATGTTGGTATACAGTTTGCTGAAAATGTTGCTGCAGACATTCCTGCGGACTATGGTTCCAAAAACGTAATGCCGCATGCAGCAGTTGCCGAGGAACAGGGTATTGTCGGAACAGGATTTGCAAATACATCAACTGCCGCCTCGTCTGCAGGTACGTCACTTGATATCCTCGCGCAGAGAAAAGTAATCAGAAATGCCAATGTTTCCCTTGAGGTTGATGATTTCTACACTGCGTATGGAAATCTGCAGGCGATGATTACAGGTATAGGTTACATTTCCGAAAGCAATATCCACCGCGATTACTATACTTATGAAAATGAGCGCAGATCACGTATTACAGGAGAAATAACAATTCGCGTCGACGCAAAGCATTTCGATAATATACTCAATGATGTAAAAGGACTAGGTGAAGTAATTGATGACAGGATTTACAGCACCGATGTGACAGATCAGTATTTTGACACCGAGGGCAGGCTGAAGGTCCTGAAAATCGAGTATGAATATCTTGAAGAATATATGCGCTCACTGAAAGAACCCGATGACATATTTAAAACACGAACCAGGATGACCGAGCTGCAGACCGAAATTGAACGCCTCACGGGAACACTGAACAAATGGAACAACCTCGTGGAGCTGTCGACAATTTATGTAAGAATGACTGAAAAATACCCCGAAGAAGTGCTGAGAAAACAGGAGAACACCTACTGGATCAGGGTAAGGAACGCGTTTGAAAGAAGCATTACCGGCGTTGTTGAATCGCTGGGCAATCTTCTGATTTTAATCATTGAAGCAATTCCGACACTGGTCATTCTTGCCCTAGCAGGCTGGATTTGTTACATTGCTGCCAGAAGAATCAGGAGAAACATTAACAGAAGAAGTGCAGAAAAAAAAGAAAAAAGTGCAGAATTTTCAGAAACCGCAAATAACGAAATTCAGGCATAAGCTGAAAACATACAGAGTATTATGAATTCAGAACAGTTATATTAATAAACCCGCTTCTGATAAATGCTGCCACTGGCAGCTTTTTTTTTGCCACCGCTCCGGGTAACCTTAAAATGTGTGGACATAATACAGACCCTTGAAATAATAGATTTATTAAAGTATAATAATAGTCAGAGAAAGTCAAAGTATAATAAAGTGGGTGATGTTATGGCAAGATTAAGTGATTTGATTGAATCGTTTATAAAAGAAATGATGGATGCCATGGACGGCGTTGTGGAGATTCAGCGTAATGAACTTGCAAGCCGTTTTAATTGTGTCCCTTCTCAGATAAATTATGTCATATCCACCCGTTTCACAGCTGATAAAGGATATTATGTTGAAAGCAGAAGAGGCGGCGGAGGTTATATAAGCATAAGAAGACTGAATACCGAATCTGCCAGGGACTACCTGATGCATATTATACCGTCTATTGGTGATAAACTCACACAGCATACCTGTGAGATATTTATAAAGAATTTCGTGGATTATGACATAATAAGCGAGCAGGAAGCAAGGCTTATGAAAGCGGCTACGTCCGACAAGGCACTGGCGGGAGTTTCTCCCGAAATAAGGGACGAGGTCAGGACGAATATTTTGAAAAATATGCTGATGAGTCTGGTAATATAATGTGAGTAAACGGTTTTATGGTACAATATTCCGTATAATGGGTAAAATATATTGGACTGACTGAACAGGAAGGGAGGGTCCCGGTTATGTTGTGCCAGCTTTGCAAAATGAGAGAAGCTACCGTACACTATACCAGGATAGTAAACCAGCAGAAAGTGGAAATGTACGTATGCGAACAGTGTGCAAGGGAAAACAATGACCTCAAGATAAATATTCATAAGCTGTTTTCGGCAATAATGGGGATAGACGAACCCGACTTCGTAGAAACTCCTTTTACACCTTTAAGATGCAGTTTCTGCGGCATGACAATTGAAGAGTTTAACAAAACGGGATTGCTTGGATGTGCCAAATGCTATGATGTGTTCAGTGACAGCATCCAGACAATGCTGAAGCGGATTCACGGAAATGTAAAGCATCACGGAAAAATACCCGGAAAAATTTCCGGCAGGATTCGGGATGCATATAATTTACGCAGCCTGAAGGAAGAACTTCAGAAATGCATTGAAACCGAGGATTATGAAAGAGCCGCACAAATCCGTGACAAGATTAAAGCCCTTGAAAACAGCTTGCGGCAAAATGAGGGGTGATGGTATGGATAAATGGTATATTTCGAAAGGCCCGAATTCTGATGTTATATTAAGCAGCAGGGTCAGACTTGCAAGGAACTTCAAAAAATATCCATTCCCCCATAAAACCACGCCCGAACAGCAGAGACAGATAATAGAGGAAACGAAAAACGCCCTTTTCAGCGGAAACCAGATGATGAGCGAAAATTTCAGGTATATTGATTTTACAGGACTGGATGCCGTTGAAAAGGCCGTTCTTGTTGAAAAACATGTTGTAAGCAAGGAACTGCTGGAAACCAACCGGATTTGCGGTGTTCTTCTGAGCAATGATGAGCGTATATCAATTATGATAAACGAGGAGGATCATCTGCGGATCCAGTGCCTGGCTACCGGAATGCAGCTTTCTGAAGCCTGGGAGACCTGCAGCAGCATTGACGATCTCCTCTCGGAATTAATAGACTTTTCATGGGATGAGAACATTGGTTATTTAACCAGTTGTCCGACCAATATAGGAACGGCAATCCGGGCTTCGGTGATGATGCACCTTCCGGCACTTACCATGACAGGTTATATAAAACCGGTGCTGGAGGCCCTTGGAAAACTCGGAATGGCTGTAAGGGGCATGTACGGAGAAAATACCGAGGCTTCGGGGAACATGTTCCAGCTTTCAAACCAGATAACACTGGGAAAAAGTGAAGAAGATATTCTGCTCAGTATTAAAAATATAACATCGCAGATTATAGAACAGGAGAGATCTTTAAGGCAGCATCTGCTGAACGAGAGCAAATACCAGCTGGAAGACAGGATTTTCCGCTCTTTCGGAATTTTGCAGAATTCCAGGATTATCAGCACCGATGAATGCCTGAGGCGCCTTTCGGATCTCAGGCTGGGTGTAGACATGGGAATAATAGAAGGTATCAGCATTGAAAGCATCAATGAACTGGTACTTATGGTGCAGCCCGGTAATCTGCAGAAAAAGGAAGGCAGAATTCTGGACGCGGATGAAAGGGACATAGTTCGGGCAGAACTTGTCAGGGAAATACTTAACAAACAGAAAAATAGCTGAGGTGATGATATGATTTACGGCAGGTTTACGCAAAGAGCCGCACAGGCTTTAAATCTTGCAAAGGAATGTTCAAACAGTCTGGGACATAATTATATCGGAACAGAGCATATACTCTGGGGTCTTGTCAAGGAAGGCGGCGGGATAGCCGCAAACGTACTGGTTTCAAACGGCGTAACCGAAAGCAAGGTTATGGAAAAAATTCTGTCCATTGTGGGAAGAGGCGACGGAAATCTCCCACTGACTGGATATACCCCGAGAACAAAAAGGGTTTTGGAACTGGCATATGCTGAAACAAGGAGAATGGGCCAGAATTTTATAGGCACAGAGCATATCATGCTGGCTATTCTCCGTGAGGGGGAAAGTGTTGCTGTACGCATCCTTATGGAACTTGGCGTGGATATAAATAAACTCTACGACAATCTTGTAACAATGCTTCAGGAAGATACACCTGCAGCCGTTGTTGCGAACAAGCCAAGGGCCGAAGAGGTCCAGACTCCGACCCTCGATCAGTTTGGCCGTGATCTAACCGTTATGGCGAGGGAAGGAAAAATTGATCCCGTTATCGGAAGGGATAAGGAAATAGAGCGTATTATCCAGATCCTGAGCAGGCGTACAAAGAACAACCCGTGCCTGATTGGCGAGCCCGGTGTCGGTAAGACGGCTATATGCGAAGGTTTGGCCCAGAAGATTATAGAAGGCAATGTTCCCGAAATACTGAAAGACAAGAGAGTAGTGGCCCTGGACCTTTCATCAATGGTAGCAGGAGCAAAATACCGCGGTGAATTCGAAGAAAGGCTGAAAAAGTCAATAGAGGAAATAAGGCAGGCAGGGAACGTAATCCTGTTTATTGACGAATTGCATACAATTGTTGGCGCAGGTGCGGCAGAGGGAGCCATTGATGCTTCGAATATACTGAAGCCTCTGCTGGCCAGGGGAGAAATTCAGGTAATAGGTGCCACGACACATGACGAGTACCGCAAGTATATTGAAAAGGATGCAGCGCTCGAAAGACGTTTCCAGCCTATCCAAATCGGAGAACCGAGCCAGGAGGAAGCAATTGAGATCCTTAAGGGAATCCGTGACAGATATGAAGCCCATCACAATGTCAAGATAACAGATAAAGCCATTGAAGCTGCAGTAAGGCTTTCCACCCGCTACATTACCGACAGGTTCCTGCCTGACAAGGCAATAGACCTTATAGACGAAGCTGCGTCCAAGGTAAGGCTGAAAAGCTTTATCACGCCTCCTGACCTGAGGGAACTGGAAGAAAAAATTGAGCAGCTGCACAAAATGAAAGAGGATGCGATAATTAACCAGGAATTTGAAAAGGCTGCATCGCTGAGGGATCAGGAAAATGCACTTAAGGAACAGATGAATTCCCTTAAGGAAAAGTGGAGAATGAAGAACCAGACAGAAACCCAGTCGGTAACCGAAGAGGAAATTGCAGAAATAGTAAGCACGTGGACAGGTATACCCGTAAGCCGTCTTGCACAGGAAGAGACCGAAAAACTCAAGAATCTTGAAAATATACTTCACAGGAGAGTAATCGGGCAGGAAGAAGCGGTCAAGGCAGTGGCAAAGGCTATACGCAGGGGACGCGTCGGACTGAAGGATCCCAAGAGACCTGTGGGTTCGTTTATATTCCTTGGGCCGACCGGCGTAGGAAAAACCGAATTGTCCAAAGCTCTTGCCGAGGCTTTGTTTGGCGATGAATCCCACATGATCCGGCTGGATATGTCAGAATACATGGAAAAGCATACCGTATCCAGGCTGGTTGGCTCGCCTCCGGGCTATATCGGGTATGATGAAGGCGGACAGCTGACCGAAAAAGTACGGAGAAAGCCCTATGCCGTTGTTCTGTTTGATGAAATTGAAAAAGCCCATCCCGATGTTTTCAATATCCTCCTGCAGATTCTTGAAGACGGACGTCTGACAGATGCATCGGGAAGACTCGTGGACTTCAGAAATACAGTAATTATCATGACCTCGAACATAGGGGCGCGGGATATCGTTGAGCCGAAGCGGCTGGGCTTCAGCGCGGCTCTGGAGAATGAAGCAAAAGATTACGAGGAAATGAAGAAAAATGTTATGAACGAGCTGAAAAAGGCATTCCGCCCCGAATTCCTGAACAGGGTGGATGAGCTGATTGTTTTCCATCCGCTTACAAGGGAAAACATAAACGATATTGCCGCCCTGATGCTCAATGAGGTGGCAAAGAGGCTTAAAAACGTTAATATTACCCTCAAAGTTGATGACAATGTGAAAGAATTCCTTGCGGAAAAGGGTTATGACAAGGTGTATGGAGCACGTCCGCTGAGAAGGACAATCCAGAACCTTGTGGAAGACAGGATTGCTGAAGAAATGCTGGATGGAAAAATAAGCGAGGGTGATACCATCAGGATTGTCCTGAAGGATGATAAGCTTGAGTTTGTGAAGGACAATACGTAAACTGGAATGAAAACTGAAAAACAGAGAGATAACAAGAATTTAAGCGAAAAAAAGAGAGAATAGAAGAGATATATTAAATTTACGGGATTTTTTTCTTGACATGTATTCAATGCTGTATTAAAATAAAAACCGCTGCTTATGCAGCGGTTTATTTTGTTATTTCAGAAGAAGACCCGTATTGGGAGTTGATACACACTCATGCAGGTAAAGGAGGATTAGCATGAAAACATTTATGGCAAATGAATCGAACATTGAACGAAAATGGTATGTAGTTGACGTTGAAGGCAAGGTATTGGGTCGTGCAGCCAGTGAAGTTGCAAAGATACTTCGTGGAAAACATAAACCCGAATATACTCCCCACGTCGATACCGGTGACTATGTTATCGTTCTTAATGCTGCCAAGGTGGTTCTGACCGGAAACAAGCTGGACAAGAAAATCTACAGACGTCACAGCGGATGGATAGGCGGTCTTAAGGAGACACCGGCACGCAAGTTTTTGGCCGAAAAACCCGAAAAGGCTTTCGAACTGGCTGTGAAAAGAATGCTTCCTAAAAACAGTCTTGGAAGAAAAATGTTTAAGAAACTAAAGGTCTATGCAGGTCCTGAACACAACCACCAGGCACAGAAGCCTGAAGTTCTGGAACTGGATATTTAATTGAGGGGGAGGCTGATTTAGATGACTAAAGTACAGTATTGTGGAACTGGAAGAAGGAAAAGCTCAGTAGCACGTGTAAGACTTATACCCGGTGAAGGCAATTTCACGATTAACGGCCGTTCTCTTGATGATTATTTCGGGCTTGAAACCCTGAAGGTTATAGCAAAACAACCGCTGGTACTTACCGGAACGGAAAATAAGTTTGATATTATAGTAAATGTTAAAGGCGGCGGATTTACAGGCCAGGCAGGAGCTATTCGCCACGGAATTGCAAGGGCTTTGCTGCAGGCAGATGAAGAACTTCGCCCTGCACTGAAGAAAGCCGGATTCCTGACCCGCGATCCGAGAATGAAGGAAAGAAAGAAATACGGTCTCAAGAAGGCAAGAAAAGCGCCCCAATTCTCCAAGAGATAATTGTTGTTTATTTACAATCGGGTTTGTTCAAAGTTACAAAATTTGCTTATTTCAAGCGTACAACCGTCACAGGTTTAATACCTCTGGCGGTTTTTTTGTGTTTTAAATGCAGATTTGAACCGGGTTCTGGATATAATTTCATTTTTGTTGTATAATATCCCAGCAGCCTGTTCCTAAAAGTTTATCCTGTACTGAATAGCAGGGAAGGTAAACGGGTAAAGCAATGAATTAAAAAGCAAAGGGGGTGAAAATATGAATGTTCGGAAAACAGCAATTGCCTTACTTCCGATTTTCTAGATCATTAGCATCAGGGTGTATTTTTTGTCAGTTTATAACCGGGTCCGTTAACATATTCCGGGAAATATCGCCGAAGAGAAAATCAAATTCCGGGTCTCTTCACGGCTGACTTATTATCCGGCTCTTTAGTATCGTAATTATATTGTATGGTTAATACTTAATTTAACACAATTATTACATACAAAGGAAGTGTTAATGTTGAATTACAGAAATCTGATAATTATGCTGCTTTGTTTGCTCATTCTTTTGTCCGGCTGTTCAAATGACGGCTCCAAAAAAAGTGAAGAGCCCGGGAAAGGGGAAGGATCTTCAAGTATACATGCTGTTGAGGATTTGAACCCAAAAAATAAGAACACCGACAGTCCGGTAGGTGACAATTCCCAGGAAGAAAAGAATGTTAATGAAAGCGCTAAAACTGAAACAGAAGGAAATGTTGCTGCAAACAATCAGGCAGAAGCAGACGAAAAGAAAAGCGATGACAATGATGAGAAAACTCAGAAAGACCTGAAAAACAATATTGTGGAACTCATTCCCATGGAACAGCTTCCTGAACTGACCCTTGAACCCAAAAGGCCCTACACCGAGGAAGAAACTTATGGGTTTGGCGGGGTTCCGATGCTTACCCCTGTTTATCATGAAAATTTCAGGTACCAGATCCGGGAGTTCAGGGATGCATATCTTTCCATGGACATAGGTAATACAGGAAATGAAACCCTTGTTATTGATGATGAAAATCTGAGGTTTACCATTATGGACGAAGAGGGCAATGAGGTTGCCGGTTCAAAGGTTCAGGGGGCTCCTGTCCATATTGCGCCCTGGGAGATAAAAAGGGTTGTTGTAACGGCAGAAAACCCTGAGGCAAAACTTGTATTCATGGACTTCGGCGGAATACCCAACAGCGTGGGTACCCCTGTTTTCTTTGCGACAGGTGATGAGCTTAATGACTTTAATGATACTTCCCCCTACATCAAAGAATATTACATTGTTGAAGACGAGAACGGGGTTAAATATAATCAATCGGATTATGCCTGCCAGGTAATCGGCAACGGCAAAGCCAAGATGGTCGGCCTGGGTGTTATGGCGGTAAAAAATGAAAAGGTCGGTCCCATCGAAAAGGGTGATGATGGTTTTATTGCCCTCGTGAAGGTTAAGGTTGCAAATACCTGTGACGAGGTAATGAATATCGAAAAAATTCGAATTGTCGGCGGGGGTATTGTGATCGACGTTACTGAAGAGGCTTTTGCTGAACTTGGCCACAAGGCACTGCCTTTCACAATAAATCCTTATTCAATAGCAGAAGGATGGATTCCTTTCAAAGTAAGGGACGGAAGAGACGGTTACGGCATTGTCTTCTATACCAGCCTTGGAGGTTTCATCCTGGGCAACCTTGACAACTATCCTCTCTTTTAGAACTCCGGTTTCAGGCTGCTTAAACAGGACAGAACCCAAAAAAAGCTTAAAGTCGTTATGTAACGGTTCCTGGGTCTGTATAATTTACATACCGGAGTCAATAAAAGAAATAATACTGGAAACCAGGAAAAACGGGGCTCGTTATTCAGCGGGTCCCGTTTTGTTTTAAGTAATACCGGATTTTTTAATTTGTTGGCAATTCTTAATAAACTGAAGAAAAATCATAAAAAAGAAAGTCAAGAGTCAACAAAATTCGACACATTTCTCCAAAGGAAAAAAGGACTTCAATGACGAATATAAGATGGTAATAGTTTTTTCAGTAATTAACAGCTCGATTAATTTAAGCTGATGATAATACATCTGCGGAGGAGAATGGGCAATGAACAGCTGGAAAAAAGTAAAATACGTATTTGGGAACATTTCCACGAAATCCTTGGCTTTTATTATATTGCTATGGGTTGTTATCACTGTATTAACGGTTCATGCATTAATAACACGTCAATTCAGCGAGTATACGTTTGACAAAAATATGATTACCCAGAGAACGGCTTTTGATTATAAGACCGAAGAATTACCGGACGGAATTGTTGCAGCTGAGGGAATTATATTTCCGAAAACACAAAAAACTATAAATGTAATTGTTGAAACTGAAGTATCAGCTGTCGAACCTGTAAGTGCTGAGGGCAACTATTCAATATTGCTTACAATAACAGCTGAAGGGTTATGGGAACGATCAGTAGCTCTGAAGGAAAATCAACATTTCAGTACCAGAGGGACAAATATCGGGTTAATTAATGAAAATGTTTCAGTTGACCTGGAGAAGATTTATAGTGAAATTGAACTCATTTCCAGTGAAATAATCGGGTACAGGCCGGGCAAATTCTTGATAAGCATTGCGCCTGTTATCGAAGGATATATTACATATGAAGACAGTAAAATAAAACTTGAATCAGACATGTCAATGAAATTTGAACTGGCACAAAATCAAGTGGCATTAACAGGAGAAAAAGAATACCTGAAGCAGATCCCGATCGAAAAAACTGAAACGGTGGAAAACAAAATAAACATATTTGGTGCTGTTATTTCCGTTCCGGTTTACAGGTATATCACTTTGCCTGTTTTTCTGCTGTATTCCGTATTTGCATTATTGGTAATTATATCTAAAAGACAGATACAAATAGAACAAATGACCGAAGCTGACGAAATAGAAAGGGAATATAAGAACCGGCTGGTTCCCATACTGCGGCCTTTGGATTATAAAAGCAAAGTACATATACCTCTGGTGAGTATAGAATCACTGGTAAGGGTTTCTGATGAACAGGACAGGGGAATATTTAAATATCAGTGTGATGAAGAGGGTAAGATCTTTTACTATGTTATTGAAAATGATTTTATATACACATATACGGTTGATATAAACAAAAAGTAAAGGATTGTGTTTTGGTGGTTATCAGAGAGCGTATACCGATACATGTTTCTTTATTATAGTGAAAGACCGGATATATCCGGTCTTTTTACCGTATCCATGAAAATAGTTTTTGCAGGTGCAGATCCACATATTTTTTGCATTCTTTCGCCACTTCTATGTGAAGATATTTTGTATGGGCGGGAGGATTTCTGAATTTATTCCTGATTTCATAACGTATCATTCTGTTAAAATATCCGTTATCAAGAGCTGTTATTCCGTCCGGATTTGACAGAAGCGGCGTTATTGCATTATATAAAAGGGACGTAAGTGCACTGTCGGGTTCTGATGGTCTCCTTGAAACACGTGAGAGATTTTTAAAAAACTGTTCCAGAGGACCGAGCATTAAGCCACAGGAGATTCCGTTTTCAATATTTTCAAATTCCGTTATAATAGTGTTCCATTTTTTCGATACAGCCTTGTATTGATCCCGGTTACAGGTTGACAGTACGCTGGTGTATGTTCTTCTTATTGAGTGGAATCCCAGGGAGGACAGTAATGGAAGCACTATTTTCTGATTCATTTCAAGTTCTATTATCCAGATTACTGAGTCTGCCGAGGATTTTGAATGCTTTACTCTTTTCTTTCAGCATCACAGCCTTAAGAAAGCGATTTTTTAACTGGATCCAGTCGAGCTTTTCCAGTCCTTCATCAAGGTATTCATCTTCGGTGTCATTAAACAGAGCTGTCACAGATCTGACAAAGCGTTCTCCGAATGCAAGCACACTGCTCAAAAGTAGTTTATATTTCAGAATGTCCCGACAGCTCAAATTGCCTTCTTTATTTCTCAGTTTCTTTTCATATTCCCTGTAAAGAAGCAGTACGTAAAATTCATAGGCAAACCCGTTGGTAAGCTCCCTGACGTTTGTAAGCGCTTTATAGCGGGGTTCTATAGTATCCAGGTGAACTCCTGTTTTGTTATATAAGAAGCTGAGAAACCCGGTGCAATCAGGGATGGGCTGTTTTGAGCAGGAATCAAGGATATTTTCCAGTTCAGTGAAGGGATTCAGGTTTTCAGGTTTCCTGTTAATACTCTCATACATCATGTCCATTATTCTGGATGCAGCTGAATTGCCGAACAGTTCTTCCAGATAATGATTTTGATTATTAGCAGTTCCGCTGTTATCGAGGTTGTTTTTGCTGGTGTCATTGCTATTTTTCGTCATATAATGATCCCTCCTGTTATGTGAAAAATTTGCAACAAAAACTGCACGCTTTTGTGGTTCTGCCACAACTAGCTTCACAAGACTGTTTTTTCTATTATATCAGTATATTTTACCGGGTAACAATGAAAATCAGACGACTTTAGAATTATTGGCAAGTTTTATGGATTACTATCGCCGAAAAATGGAAGTTTTATATCCTTGCACAGCAAAACCATATGTGATAGATTGAGATATTATCATGGACTGACCCTGGAATGCCATACCGAACATATGTTTGCATATTAATATTTTATTTGATATAATTTATTTGCTAAATTAACTGGGTTAATGTACTTAAAAACTGGTAAATATACTTAGCAAAAGATAAGGTGCTGATGCAACTGCAGTAAATTATACGACGTGTTATACATACGGAGGTTGGTGTTTTCACTTTTATATCTGCATGGAGATGATTTCAATGAAAAATTGTATTTATATAAAGGGTGCCCGTGAGAATAATTTAAAAAATATAGACGTGGAGATACCCCGCAACAAGATGGTTGTCATTACGGGTTTAAGCGGTTCGGGGAAATCTTCCCTTGCCTTTGACACCATATATGCCGAAGGCCAGAGAAGGTATGTGGAATCCCTGTCATCATATGCAAGGCAGTTCCTGGGGCTCATGGAAAAGCCGGATGTGGAGTATATAACCGGACTGTCTCCCGCAATTTCGATAGATCAGAAAACCACAAGCCGTAATCCCCGCTCAACGGTTGGAACGGTAACCGAGATATACGACTATCTGAGGCTCCTTTATGCCAGGATTGGAATTCCGCACTGCCCGGAATGCGGCAACAAAATATCACAGCAGACCGTGGATCAGATGGTGGACAGTATAATGTCCCTGGAAGAAGGGACAAGAATACAGCTTCTTGCCCCTGTAGTAAGGGGAAGGAAGGGAGAATACAGCAAGCTTATTGCCGATGCAAAAAGAAACGGTTACATGAGGCTTCGTATTGACGGAGAAGTGTTGGACATTCATGATGACATAAAGCTGGACAAGAACAGGAAACATTCGATTGAAATTGTTGTAGACAGGCTGATAATCAGGCCCGGAATTCAGAAAAGGCTCACCGATTCTATAGAAACCGTCCTCCGCCTTTCCGGTGGTTTGCTTCTTGTGGACGTCATAGGCGGCGAAGAAATATTGTTCAGCCAGAATTTTGCCTGCCCCGACTGCGGTATAAGTATTGAAGAACTCACACCCCAGATGTTTTCATTCAACAGTCCGTTCGGGGCGTGCCCGGCATGCAGCGGTCTGGGCTCATTCAGAAAGATCGATCCTGACCTGGTTATAACCGACTATTCAAAATCCCTTACTGAAGGCGCAATAGATGTGGGCGGCTGGAATTTCAGCAATCCGGACAGTTACGGTTATGCATATCTTGTTGCACTGGCAAAGCGTTATGATTTTGATATAAATACACCTGTCGGAAAGCTGCCGAAAAAAATACTGGAGATCATTCTTTACGGTACGGGCAGTGAAAAAATTGAAGTAACTTACAGCAGGGAAAACGGGAGCGGAACCTTTTATGCGCCGTTTGAAGGCGTTATAACGAGCATGGAAAGACGTTACATGGAAACAGGGTCAGATTTAATGAAAGAATACTATGAACAGTTTATGGCTGAAATACCGTGCAATGTCTGCAACGGCGACAGGCTGAAAAAAGAAAGTCTTGCAGTTACCGTAGGCGGAAAGAACATTGCTGAAGTTACAAAAATGCCGGTAAAGGAATGCATAAAATTTTTCTCATCCCTGGAACTTACCGAGAAGGAAAATATTATATCCGCTCCGATACTTAAGGAAATTAAGGCAAGGCTCAGTTTTCTGGTGAATGTAGGGCTGGACTACCTTACTCTTTCCCGTTCAGCGGGTACATTATCGGGAGGAGAGGCACAGCGTATCCGCCTTGCCACCCAGATAGGGTCGGGACTGACAGGTGTGCTGTATGTCCTGGATGAACCAAGCATAGGCCTTCATCAGAGAGATAACGAAAAACTTCTTGCCGCGCTGAAGAGGTTGAGGGATGCGGGTAATACCCTGATAGTCGTGGAACATGACGAGGATACGATGCGGACTGCTGATTATATTATTGACATGGGTCCTGCAGCAGGTGTGCACGGAGGACAGATAGTCGCACAGGGCACGCTGGAAGATGTGATTAATAATCCAAATTCCATTACCGGCCAGTATCTGAGCGGCAAAAAAACCATAGAAGTACCTGAAAAACGCAGAACACCCAATGGCAAAACCCTGGAAATCATTGGTGCGTGTGAAAATAACCTCAAGAATATTGACGTCAGCTTTCCCCTGGGCCTGTTTATATGTGTTACCGGTGTATCGGGTTCAGGGAAAAGCTCTCTGGTAAATGAGATTTTGTACAAGGAACTTGCAGCAAGGCTTAACAGGGCAAAAACCAAATCCGGAGCCCATAAGGAGATCAGGGGTATTGAAAACCTTGACAAGGTTATTGAGATAGACCAGAGCCCAATAGGAAGGACACCGCGTTCAAACCCTGCAACCTATACGGGTGTGTTTGACCACATAAGAAATCTGTTTGCGTCAACGAACGATGCAAAAATCCGCGGTTATAACCAGGGACGATTCAGTTTCAACGTTAAGGGTGGACGCTGTGAAGCATGCAGGGGAGACGGGCTTATAAAAATAGAAATGCATTTTCTGCCCGACATTTATGTTCCGTGCGAGGTTTGCAAGGGGAAAAGGTATAACAGGGAAACCCTTGAGGTCAAATATAAGGGGAAAAACATTTCCGATGTGCTGGATATGACAGTTGACGAAGCCGTGGAGTTCTTCCGCAATATTCCCGGTATCAGCCGAAAACTGGAGACTCTTCAGGAAGTCGGTCTTGGTTATATTAAACTGGGTCAGTCATCCACCACTTTGTCGGGCGGTGAGGCCCAGAGGGTCAAGCTGGCAGCAGAACTGTCGAAAAAAAGCACGGGCAGAACACTTTATATCCTGGACGAACCCACAACCGGCCTTCACATTGCCGATGTGCATAAACTTATAAACGTGTTGCATGAGCTTGTCAATGCAGGCAATACCGTGGTGGTTATAGAACATAATCTTGATGTAATTAAAACTGCAGATTATATAATAGATCTGGGACCTGAAGGCGGCGACGGCGGAGGAATGGTCATAGCAACGGGTACACCCGAAATGGTGGCTCAAAATCCGAACTCATATACTGGGCAGTATTTAAGGCGGCTGAAAGAGATTAGCTGCCGCCTGTGAAAAAATCCGGAAGGTGATGTATATGAAATCCTACAGAAAGGAACTTGTAATTAATACTCCCACAAGAAGGGCCTTTATCAAAATAACTCCCGATGTTGAGAAATGCGTTAAGGAAAGCGGGGTCAAGGAAGGGCTTTGCCTGGTCAATGCAATGAATATAACCGCCAGCGTATTTATTAATGACGATGAACCGGGGCTTCATATGGATTTTGAAAAATGGCTCGAAAAGCTGGCACCCGAAAAACCGTACAGTCAGTATGCACATAACGGTTATGAAGACAACGCCGATGCCCACCTGAAAAGGACAATCATGGGCAGGGAAGTGGTTGTGGCGATAACTGACGGTAAACTTGACTTTGGCACGTGGGAGCAGATATTTTACGGTGAGTTTGACGGTAAGCGCAATAAAAGGGTGCTGATTAAAATAATAGGGGAATAGGTCCGGAGCTTTTCCTTATTTCTTTCTAACTATTGACTTAAATCAAAATTATGGTATATTTAATCTAGATGAATATCGTTAAACCATGGTTGAGGTTATTCATTAAAGCTTTTTGGGATGTATCAGTTAAATATAGTAATTCTTCAGGGACAGGTGAAATTCCGTACCGGCGGTGAAAGCCCGCGAGCCTTTATAAAGGTTGATCCGGTGGAAGTCCGGAGCCGACAGTTAAAGTCTGGATGGGAGAAGAATGTTTTTTATTGTGGAAAATTAGCCCTGAAGTATTTGATATTTCAGGGTTTTTTTTGCTCATAATTTAGTAGTGTATATCTGTGAGGGAGGAAGTTATGAATAATCTGACAAAACATGACAATGTCGGAAAAATGGATGTAAAAAGCAAGACTATTGAAACCTCTGTAATTGTGAAAATAGCTCTCCTTGGAGCAACAGCCGCATTACTTATGCTGTTTGAAATACCCCTGTTTTTTGCGCCGAGTTTTTATAAACTGGATTTCAGTGAAGTAGCGGTCCTGGTAGGAGCCTTTTCATTGGGGCCTGTGGCAGGAATTGTTATTGAAGCCGTTAAGATACTGCTGAATTTCTTAATAGACGGTTCTGTAACCGCAGGTATAGGAGAACTTGCCAATTTCATAATAGGCTGTTCCTACATTGTGCCCGCTGCAGCTATTTATAAGAGAAACAAAACACGCAGGAATGCAATAGCGGGTCTGGCGGCAGGAACGGTGACCATGGTTATTGCGGCCGCATTAATGAACCTTTATGTGCTGCTTCCCGTATACGCTTCTGCGTTCAGAATGCCTGTTGATGCCATAGTGCAGATGGGAACGAAAGTTAATTCATCGATAAAGGACATATATACGCTTATACTGTTCGCAACCGTTCCATTTAATGTGCTGAAAGGATTTTTGTCTTCGCTTGTAACCGTTTTAATTTACAAAAAACTGTCACCCGTTTTGCACCGCTGAAGACGGTTTTTAAATAAATACAAGTTACGGAGGATAATATGACTGACAAAGGTGAAAGAACCTGCAAGTCTGTGCAGGATTCAATTGTAGAGATGACCGAGCTGGTATTGCCTAACGACGCCAATATTTTAGGGAATTTGCTGGGCGGAAGACTGATGCACTGGATTGATATTGCAGGAGCATTGACGGCATCGAAGCATTCAAACTGCGTTGTTGTAACTGCGGCACTGGACAGCCTTGATTTCAGGCATCCTATAAAAGTCGGGGAAATGGTCCGCTTAAAATCAAGAATTACATGGGTTGGGAATACTTCAATGGAAGTAAGGGTGGATGTATATGGGGAAAACCTTATAACCGGCGAAGTGAGAAAAACCAACAAGGCATACATTACCTATGTAGCCGTTGACAGCAGCGGAAAGCCCACCCAGGTTCCCTTGCTGTGCCTTAATACCGAAGAAGAAAAAACGGAGTTTGAAAAAGCTGCACAGCGGCGTGAAATGAGGCTTATGAAGAGGAAAAAAACCGATCCGGAGCAGTAAATTTGACAAAATCCCTGAATTATCCGATATAATATATGTAAGACAAAAGAAAAAAGGGGTGGGTGCGGCTATGACATTTTCAATTGAACTCATCAGGGAGAGAAGCCTGGATCCTTTTTTCCATCTTAATGTATCAATTTATGATCACAATATTAACGTCAAAAATGCCAGAGTTGAGGTCATAAGGCGTCCTCCGAAGGTCAGCTTCATTTATCCCGATGAGCTTAAGAACGTACTGGCACCCGTGGACCAGAAGAAGCTTGAACTGGAAATGCTGAACAAAATTGTGGAATATATAATCGAGTCTTCGGATGTCAGAGGAAACCATTCATCTGTAAAGTGATTACATTCCGCCGTTACGGCTGCGAAGATTCCAGAATTCTGTTTCTTGAAGCCTTTAATTTGGGCTGGAAACGGAAATTGCCTGCCGTGTCAATATACGCATAAAAAATGTCTTTCGGATTATCCCATCCGTTTTCCTTTAATCTGTCCAAAAGCCAGTTCATATCCAGTTTGGCAAGTTTTAAGTTATGTGTAATTACCACACCGTCAATTATAAGATCAAGGGAGAGTCCCTCGTATTTGGTTTCGATGCCCAAATCTTCCGGCGTAACAGGTCTTTTTTGTGATTTCAGTACAACGCTTAACTGGCCGTTTGTTTCCAGGACGGCATACTCAACATCCGATATGTCCTGTATGTTCAGAATCCTAAGCTGTTCCAGAAGATCATTGATTGTATATAATTCCTTTCTCATGTTGTTTTCAAGGATTTTACCGTTTTTGACAACTATTCTCGGGCGCCCGCATATTATATTCCTGGCCGTTATACTCTTTATTGACAGTATTGATAACAGAATCTGGCAAACAATCAGGATACCAATTGCGGTTATGCCGTACCATACGTTTCTGTCTTCCTCGGCCAGCGGAAAAGCAGCAAGCTCTGAAATCATAATTGCTATTGCAAGTTCAAAGGGCTGCAGTTCGCCAATCATCCTTTTGCCCATCAGACGCATTGACACAACTACGATTAAATACATTAAGGCGGTTTTCCAGACAAGATTGAGTAACATGCACTCCCTCCGTGAACAGTTTGTTCTATTATCTTTCCAATCTTGACTGATTTATATTCAGGAGGGAAACATGTTCACCCGCGGTTATTCCTTTAAAAGCTGGTCAAGGGAAGGGCATTCTTCCCTGAGTATTGAGAAGAGGTCCAGATCATGATATCTTCCGTTATGAAACGTGGCCCTGCGCATTGTTCCCTCGTATTTAAAGCCGCAATGTTCAGCAACTCTGCGGCTTCCAATATTGTCTTTCATGCAGTTTACCTGTATGCGGTTGATGGGATAACAGGCAAAAAGGTATGCGCAGAAAAGCTGTAAGGCTTCGGTCATGTATCCTTTGCCCGAATAGGAGGGATGAAACAGTTCATAACCCACTTCATACCCGGCCTGATAGTCAAGGCCTTTAAAGTACAGCAATTCACCGAGGTAACTCTCGTTATTCTGGTCCATTATAAGCATTCGCCCTTCGTCAGGACCCCATAATCCGGTTTTATAGAATTCATTTTTGAAATCCCTTTCAGACGGGATTACCAGATGCCAATACGGACCCTTGTTGTTAATGTCACAAATAAGATCGTAAACCACATCCAGTTCGTATTCGCGAATGGTTCTCAGTAAGACTTTTTTACCCCTTATCATTTCCTTTTCCCTCTTTTTCTGATTGCATGTTTTCACAAAATGGTTACTGTTCCCCAGGAAATATTATATATTATTATTACCCTTAACAGGCAAGAAATCTCAGCATTTTAGCAACACACGCAATATCCGCGGCATACTCTTTCTACTGACAGTGTATTTTTCCGCGGGTATTCGGCTGTACGCTCCGGGCTTTTGGTGTGCAGCAGAAGCATGTTGCCCGGTGCCGGAAAATCACCCGCGGCACACGTTTTTCAATTTTTTTATTGGCTGGACAGGTTCGGGTGTTTTACTTCCCTGAGCAGCAAGGCACTGAAGGTATTTATCTTAAACGTGTGCTTGCGTTATTCGGTTTCATGCTGTAATATTATTACATCAGGCAGGATATTGCGGTATTTTGCACAGGTTAATTAATGTACCCATGGGGGGATTGGAATGTATTATCTCGGAATAGATTTGGGAGGAACAAATATTGCGGCCGGAATAGTAAGCGAAGATCTGAAAATGATTGTAAAGGGAAGTGTACCTACAAAAAGGGATGCTCATTATTCTGAAATAATAAGGGATATGGCAGAGCTCTCCGTAAGGCTAATCAATGAAGCAGGCTTATCAGCAGGCGATATAGAGTACATAGGTATCGGAAGCCCGGGTGTATGTGACAGGGAAAACGGCATTCTGCTGTATGCCAATAATATTAATTTCAATGATGTTCCTGTGGCAGAAGAGATGCAGAAACATATACAGCTGCCTGTTTATCTGGATAATGACGCGAATTGCGCTGCTTTGGGCGAAAGTGTTGCGGGGGCTGCCAGGGATGTTTCCGATTCTGTTACAATAACCCTTGGTACCGGCATAGGTGGAGGTATTGTATTAAACAGGCGTATATTCGGAGGTTTTAACGGAATGGCGGGAGAAATAGGCCATTCACTGCTTGTTTTTGACGGAGAACCATGTACATGCGGAAGAAAAGGATGCTGGGAGGCATACGCTTCGGCTACTGCTCTTATAAGACAGACAAAAATTGCAGCACAGAAAAACCCGGATTCCGTTATTAACAGTCTTGTGGACGGAAAACTGGAGCTGATTAATGCCAAGACAGCGTTCGATGCAATGCGTCTGGGTGACAGAACGGGTACAGAGGTTGTTGAGACTTATATCAGGTATCTGGGTGAAGGAATTGCCAATATCATGGTAATCCTGCAGCCCGAGAAAATAGTTATAGGCGGAGGAATCAGCAAGGAAGGTGAAACCCTTCTCGGACCGCTGAGGAAAGTTGTAAAGGACAATCTCTATTACAAGAAGGATAATGTTCCACAGGCGCAGATAGTTAAAGCCGAGCTGGGCAATGATGCGGGAATAATCGGAGCGGCAATGCTTGGGATGCAGGGAAGAATATGAAAGGTTGATTTTTGGTGGCTTTACGAAGGATTAAGCTGGTTATTGAGTACGACGGCTCCTTCTATCACGGATGGCAGATTCAGAGGGATCTCCCTTCTGTTCAGGAGGAAATTGAAAAAGCCATTTTCAGAGTAACCGGGGAAAAGGTAAGCGTAACGGGTTCAGGACGGACAGACACAGGAGTTCATGCCTGCGGCCAGGTAGCCCATTTTGATACCGAATCAAGGATACCGTCGGAAAAATTTGCCATAGTGCTGAATACAGTGCTCCCGCCCAGTGTTGCTGTATTATCGTCAAAGGAGGTTTCTCCCGATTTTCACGCAAGGTTTTCTGCCGTGAAAAAGACATACAAATATAAAGTGCTGAACAGGCCTATGCGTTCACCAATAATGGAAAAACGGGCATGGCATGTACCGGTGCCCCTTGATATAGACAAAATGAACAAGGCTGCTGCTTATTTCCTGGGTCTTCACGATTTTACCGCATTCTGCGCAAGCGGGCACAGCGTTACCAATTTTGTGCGTTATATTTATGAATCGGGATGGACTTACGAAAACGAATGCCTTGTTTACACCGTAACAGGAAACGGTTTTCTCTATAACATGGTCCGTATAATGACAGGAACTATGGTTGAAGTAGGTATGAATAAAAGGCCGGCCGAAAGCATACCTGAACTTCTTGAAAAAAAGAACAGAAGGCTGGCAGGAATTACTGCTCCTCCCCACGGGCTTTACCTCTGGGAAGTTTTTTATGACGAAGAATTGCCGGATGGAAGGCCCGGAACGGAGAAAGAAAACTGGAGTGATGAATAGTGAAACTGACCGGAAGAATATACAGGGGAAAAGTAGTATTAATGCAGGACGAGTCTGCATTAAGCGGAGAAGGAAAATTCCAGAAACAGCTGGAGCAGTCCCTTGTGGAGTTATGCAAAAAAATGGGAATATCGGTTCCGATGTGGCTGGGAAAAAATACACGGGAATTTGCCAGGTTCAAATGGACAACTTTTCAAAGCGATCAGTTTTTTGAGTCTGTAAACTTCGACAGGTTCGAGATACGTCTTGAGGATATCTGAAACTGATAATATAAACCCCAATACCCAGTATAAGAATTATTCCGAAAAATTTCCCGAACATGTTAATATAAAGTGTTTATATTCACATCTGATATTTTTGGATTCATGGCATGCAGATCCCCCTTCTTTACGGTAGTAAATCGCTGATTCGTACGATGATGGAACCGGCAGAATTGCCGGACAAAATGTTTTCTGTATTTCACTTCAAAAACTGACTGGAGTTATTTGGCCTGTTCCAATTTAGCTTTCAGTTTATTGTAATAATCATTGAACACTTCAATGACATTATGATTACTGTAGTTTTGAAGCTTTGGAACAAAAATGAATACCGAACCGAGACGCAGTAATACCGATATCGTAATCACTGCCTTATAACGATCGGGGAATAAAAGACCAAGGAGAGATGACGAGTGAATACCTTCCAGTAGGGCACCACCTGTTAATATACCAAGGAAGGAACCGGCAACTGATGTTACGCAGGAAAAAAAAGCTATGTATATTGGGCGCTCGGTATCAGGTGATGCGGACAGTTGCAGGCTTGTCGCGGCAAGATTGCTCCCGCTCCAGAATGCGGCGCCAACGCAGTTATGCAATAGTGTCGGCCATATGCTGCCGGGCACCGATAACAGATAGAAAAGGGGTGTCATTGCGGTAATTACACAGCTTAGCCACATGACAGTTTTACTGCCATACCGATCCAGCAGCTTTCCCCAGAAAGAAATTACCGTTATGGCAACAAGGGCCGATGCAACCTGTGAGCTTAATGTAAATTCAATATAGGAAAGGCCCATTTCGGTTAATGCGTATCGTGACAAATAGGCACCGGCAATGTTGGCGGTAAAGTTCCATGCGGTCCAGAAAACGGTGAAGCGGAAGAACTCCTTGTCATGGATAATCTTTTTGAATACGGGCAGCATTTTTAACTTATAAGGAGGTGTTTTATAAACCTCTTTCACAAAACCAAAGCATATCATGTCCAGGGCACCGAAAACACCACCCATAATCAGTACTATGGTATAACCAGTGTATCCTGAAGTGCGATCCAGGATGGCTGACACCAGTAAACCCATTGTCACGCTTGCAAGTGCCGTGAACCTGTCCCTTCCCGACAGCCAGCGGCCCCGGATTTCAATTGGCACCAGATCGGCCATCCAGGGCATCCATGAAACATTAATAAAGGAACCTAGCGACCAGGCGATTCCCACCAGGGAAATCACCGTCCATAATCTGAGCCAGGCAGGTTCGGCAGGCAAAAGGCAGGGAATAAAAGCGACAATTATCCATATCAAACGTGATATCAGGCCATATGTAAGCAGGTATTTTTTTCTTTTTTGTGTTCGGCTGACTATAGACGAAAACGGAATTTGCAAAAATGCTGCAGCCAATGGAATGGCTGTAAGAATTCCAAAGACAAAATCACCGGCGCCAAGATACTCGGCAAACCCCGTTAAAGTAGCACTTCCGGTATTGCACACAACACCCCAGCAGGAACCGAAGATATTTGCCAGGGTTATGAAGTAAATACTTCTGCGGATCTCAGGTAAAAGGGATGTTTCATTAAATATGTCATTAAAAGGCAATTTGATCCGGTGTTTCACAAAAAACCTCTCTAAGGCTTGTACAAAGTGATAATAATATATTATATGACTACAATCTGATAAAGTAAATGTGAAATACTTATGAAAATATGCAAAACGCACTGTTCAATTTCTTGCAAAAAAGAAAACCGTAAAGGATTTTAAACGGCATTATATAATGCCGCTTGAGTTTTAATGACAATAAATATTATGTAGGTAAAGTGATACAATGAGTATAAGTAAAAAACTTGATTTACAGGGGAATTACTGTTTATTATTTAATTATGTAGTATTTTGTGAGGCTATGCCCAGAACCATTGTAGAACCTTCTGAGAAGGATTCTGAGGGCAATATGGTTAAGAATAAGTACACTACAGGTGAAGCCTTAGAATACAAAAAAATGGATTTACCAAATTTTGCACGGCATTTAATATTGCAATTTATACAAAAAATAAATAATAAAAAAAGCATTGACATCTGGATGCAGATATGATAAAATCGTAAACTGCATTATCGTATTGTGTCCATGCATATCTATACCTGGGAAATATGAGGCGTTATTATTATAACATATATATGCGTAGGGTACAATATAGTTTATGGTAATTTAAAATGAAAATGATAATAGATTGGGAGAATGATAGCGTTTGAACTGTATTAAAGTAATCTGTAACACATGGTTGGGATTAGGTTCATGTATTTTAAGATACGCGATTTTCCTAATCTATTTTTGTTGTTTTTAAAAGATTATTTATCCCTTTTTGTTATTACATATACGCTGTTTATTTTGTTTTTATTTTTTTCTGATGCCTGCTGAATTATGCAGAATTGTTCTTGTGAAAAGATTAGATAACGGTATGAGGTGATATTGGATGGTACATCCTGTGCAATTGGGTAGAACAACCCGCATGAGCTATTCAAAAATTGATGAAGTCCTTGAAATGCCAAATCTTATTGAAGTTCAGAAAAATTCCTATCAATGGTTCCTGGATGAGGGGTTAAGAGAGGTTTTAAGAGATGTTTCCCCTATAACCGATTACACGGGCAATCTTATAATGGAATTTATAGATTACTCGCTGGATATGGACAATATTAAGTACTCAATCGAGGAATGCAAGGAAAGAGACGCAACCTATTCCGCGCCGCTTAAAGTGAAGGTCCGCCTCATCAATAAGGAAACCGGCGAAGTTAAGGAACAGGAAATATTCATGGGCGATTTTCCGCTTATGACCGAAACCGGAACCTTTGTAATAAACGGAGCAGAACGTGTAATTGTCAGTCAGCTTGTTCGTTCGCCCGGTATCTACTATTCAATGGAACGCGACAAGACTGGTAAGCAGCTGTACTTCACTACCGTTATACCCAACAGGGGAGCATGGCTTGAATACGAAACCGATTCGAACAATGTGGTATATGTCAGAATTGACAGGACAAGAAAGCTTCCCATTACAGTTTTGTTAAGAGCCCTCGGATACGGAACCGATTCTCAGCTTCTGCAGCTTTTCGGTGAAGACGAGAAGCTTCTTGCTACAATCCAGAAAGACAATACAAAGAGTGAAGAAGAGGGACTTCTTGAAGTTTACAAACGTCTGCGTCCCGGTGAACCGCCGACGGTCGAAAGTGCAAGTGCGCTTTTGACAGGTCTGTTCTTCGATCCCAAGAGATATGATCTGTCCAAGGTCGGCCGCTATAAATTCAACAAGAAACTTGCCCTTGCTGCAAGAATACGCAATCATTTTGCAGCCGAGGACATAGTGGACGGTCAGACAGGTGAAATCCTTGTTGAGAAGGGTAATCTTATTTCGGCTGAACTGGCATGGCAGATTCAGAATTCAGGAGTGAACGAAGTCAGCCTGGATCTGAACGGTAAAATATTCAAAGTTATAGGAAACAAAACTGTGGACATTCAGCCTTATATCAATTTTGACGCAGCGTCCGCAGGAATCACTGAAAAGGTAAGATATGACGTTCTTCAGGAAATCCTGAAGGAATATGACAATGATGAAGACATTAAGCAGGCCATAATTGCAAACAAGGATCTTCTTATTCCGAAAACGGTAACAATAGAAGATGTTATCGCTTCGGTAAACTATATATTCGGTCTTGATTACGGAATCGGCTCGCTGGATGACATAGACCATCTCGGCAACAGAAGACTGCGTTCAGTAGGTGAACTGCTCCAGAACCAGTTCCGTATTGGTCTGGCAAGAATGGAACGGGTTGTTCGCGAAAGAATGACAATACAGGATATTGATGCCGTAACACCTCAGGCTCTTATAAATATTCGTCCCGTAGCGGCTGCAATCAAGGAGTTCTTCGGAAGCTCACAGCTGTCACAGTTCATGGACCAGACAAACCCGCTGTCCGAGCTTACCCATAAGCGCCGTCTGAGCGCCCTTGGTCCCGGCGGATTGTCCCGTGAAAGAGCGGGTTTCGAAGTTCGTGACGTTCACCATTCCCACTATGGAAGAATGTGCCCGATAGAAACCCCTGAAGGACCCAATATCGGTCTTATCAGCTCGCTCAGCACATATGCGAGAGTAAACGAATACGGATTTATCGAGGCGCCTTACAGGAAAGTCGACAAAGCTACCGGACGGGTAACGAATGAAGTATATTACATGACGGCCGACGAGGAAGATAATTACGTCATTGCCGAGGCCAACGAACCTCTTGATGGGGAAGGTCGTTTCATTAACAAGAAAATCGGATGCCGTTACCTTGACCAGATTATAGAAGTATCGCCTGATGCGGTTGACTTCATGGATGTATCGCCGAAGCAGCTGGTCTCGGTTGCCACATCGATGATCCCGTTCCTTGAAAACGACGACGCGAACCGTGCACTGATGGGTTCGAACATGCAGCGCCAGGCAGTTCCCCTTATCCGTACTGAAGCGCCTATTGTTGCAACGGGTATTGAACACAAGGCTGCCCTGGATTCGGGCGTCTGCGTTATAGCAAAGAATGACGGCGTTGTTGAAAGCGTAACTGCTAATGAGATTGTTATCCGCCTTGATAACGGCAAGAAAGATGTATACAGACTGCTTAAATATAAGAGATCAAACCAGGGAACATGCATTAACCAGCGGCCCATCGTTAAAAAAGGAGATATAATCAAGAAAGGCGACGTAATAGCCGACGGTCCATCAACCGACCAGGGCGAGATTGCTCTCGGAAAGAATGTGCTGATAGGATTCATGACCTGGGAAGGATATAACTACGAGGACGCGGTTCTCATCAGCGAAGAACTGGTTCGCGATGATGTTTATACATCAATCCATATAGAAGAGTATGAGTCAGAAGCCCGCGATACCAAGCTCGGTCCCGAAGAAATAACCAGGGATATTCCGAACGTGGGCGAAGATTCACTGAAGGATCTTGATGAACGCGGAATCATACGCATAGGTGCCGAAGTACGTGCGGGCGATATCCTTGTAGGTAAGGTAACACCCAAGGGAGAAACCGAGCTTACGGCCGAAGAAAGACTTCTGCGTGCAATATTCGGTGAAAAGGCAAGGGAAGTGCGCGATACATCATTAAGAGTACCGCACGGCGAATCGGGTATTGTTGTTGACGTTAAAGTATTCTCCCGTGATATGGGCGATGAATTGCCGCCGGGAGTTAACCAGCTGGTACGTGTTTACGTTGCCCAGAAGAGAAAGGTATCGGTCGGCGACAAGATGGCAGGACGCCACGGTAACAAGGGTGTTATTTCAAGAATTCTGCCTGTTGAAGATATGCCTTTCCTGCCCGACGGAACCCCGCTGCAGGTTGTTCTCAACCCGCTCGGCGTACCTTCCCGAATGAATATCGGTCAGGTACTGGAAGTACACCTGGGTTATGCGGCAAAAGCGCTTGGCTGGAAGGTAGCAACACCGGTATTCGACGGCGCAACCGAGCATGATGTTATCGAGACGTTGAAACTGGCCGGGTTGCCCGAGGACGGAAAGACCATTCTGTATGACGGACGTACGGGCGAAGCTTTTGACAGCAGGGTTACCGTAGGTTATATGTATTACCTGAAACTCGCACACCTTGTTGACGATAAGATCCATGCCCGCTCAACAGGACCGTATTCTCTTGTTACACAGCAGCCTCTGGGCGGAAAGGCTCAGTTCGGAGGTCAGCGTTTCGGAGAAATGGAAGTGTGGGCACTGGAGGCTTACGGAGCTGCTTACAGCCTGCAGGAACTGCTCACCGTCAAGTCTGACGATGTTGTTGGCCGTGTGAAGACTTATGAAGCCATCGTCAAGGGTGAGAATGTACCTGAGCCCGGCATACCTGAATCGTTCAAGGTATTGATTAAGGAACTTCAGAGCCTTGCGCTGGATGTCAAGGTATTCTCCGAAGAACAGCATGAAATCGAGATCAAGGAATCTGTGGACGATGATTTCGATGACCTCGACGTGAACCTTGAGGGACGCGAGGGTGAAGAAATTCCGCAGATTGAGGATGACTACGATACAGACACTGATACAGATACCGATACCGATGATTTCATTGATGATGATTTCACCGTGGACGAGGACCTTGACAGCCTGGAAGACGCTGAGGAACTGGACGAGGATGCTGTAGACAGACTGTTTGCCATAGATGAAGATGACGATGATCTGCTTGACGATGATGACATATAGGAGGGTGACCGAGCGTGTTTGAATTAAAGGATTTTGAAGCTATACGGATTGGGCTGGCTTCTCCCGAGAAGATCCGCGAATGGTCCCGCGGAGAAGTAAAGAAACCCGAAACAATAAACTACAGGACCCTTAAACCCGAAAGGGACGGTTTATTCTGTGAAAGAATATTCGGGCCCACCAGGGACTGGGAATGTCACTGCGGAAAATACAAGCGCTTACGCTATAAAGGCATTGTATGTGACAGATGCGGTGTTGAAGTCACAAGGGCAAAGGTTAGACGCGAAAGAATGGGACATATTGAACTGGCCGCACCGGTTTCACATATATGGTATTTCAAGGGTATTCCCAGCCGCATGGGTTTACTGCTTGACATGTCACCAAGGGCACTGGAGAAGGTATTATACTTTGCTTCGTATGTTGTTATAGACCCGGGCACAACTCCGCTGTCCAAAAAGCAGATTCTCAGCGAGAGGGAATACAGGGACAGCCTTGAAAAATTCGGCAACAATTTCAGGGCAGGAATGGGAGCGGAAGCCATAAAAGAGCTTTTGCAGGAAATAGATTTGGATGCTCTTGCAGATGAGCTCAGGGCCGAAATTGAGGAAAGTACCGGGCAGAAGAGGATAAGAGCCATAAAAAGGCTTGAGGTTGTCGAAGCTTTCCGCCAGTCGGGCAATAAACCCGAATGGATGATACTAGACGTAATACCCGTAATACCGCCCGAACTGCGCCCGATGGTACAGCTGGACGGCGGACGCTTTGCAACATCCGACCTGAACGATTTGTACCGCCGTGTAATCAACAGAAACAACCGCCTGAAGAGGCTGCTTGACCTTGGAGCGCCTGAAATCATAGTTCGAAACGAAAAGAGAATGCTCCAGGAAGCAGTGGATGCTCTCATTGACAACGGGCGTCGCGGTCGTCCTGTAACAGGCCCCGGAAACAGGCCGCTGAAATCATTGTCAGACATGCTTAAGGGTAAACAGGGACGCTTCCGTCAGAATCTTCTGGGTAAACGCGTTGACTATTCCGGAAGATCGGTTATTGTTGTCGGACCGGAACTCAAGCTGTGGCAGTGCGGATTACCCAAAGAAATGGCCCTGGAGCTGTTCAAGCCTTTTGTAATGAAGAGGCTCGTGGAAAAAGGACTTGCCCATAACATAAAGAGTGCAAAAAGAATGGTCGAACGTGTGCGTACAGAAGTCTGGGACGTTCTGGAAGAGGTTATCAGGGAGCATCCCGTATTGCTGAACCGTGCTCCTACGCTGCACCGTCTCGGAATCCAGGCATTTGAGCCTGTTCTTGTTGAAGGCCGCGCCATTCAGCTGCATCCGCTGGTATGTACGGCATACAATGCCGACTTCGACGGAGACCAGATGGCCGTTCACGTACCGCTGTCAGCTGAAGCCCAGGCTGAGGCAAGATTCCTGATGCTTTCGGCAAATAACCTGCTGAAACCCCAGGACGGAAAACCTGTAACAGTGCCGACACAGGACATGGTACTGGGAAGTTACTACCTTACCGTTGAAAAGGAAAACGACAAGGGCGAAGGCAAGGCTTTTTCGTCGCCTGAAGAGGCAATTATGGCCTATGACAACGGGTATGTTTCGCTGCATGCCAAAATAAAGGTCAAAATGACCAGAGATGTTGACGGCGTGAAGAAGTCAAAGGTAATTGAAACAACGGTAGGCAAGCTTATATTTAACGAAGCAATACCTCAGAACCTGGGGTTTGTTGACAGAACCAACCCTGAGACCATGTTCAACCTTGAGGCTGATTTCCTTGTAGGCAAGAAGGAATTAAGCAGAATAATCGAACGCTGCATAAAGGTAAACGGTGCCCATAAGACCGCACTGGTGCTGGATGAGATTAAGAGACTCGGATTCAAGTATTCAACCAAGGGCGCCATTACAATAGGCGTTTCGGATATGATTATTCCTGAAATCAAACAGAGATACCTTGAAGAAACCGACAAGAAGATTGAAATGATTACAAGGCAGTACCGCCGCGGACTCATTACAGAAGAAGAAAGAAGAAATGCGGTTATCAATGCATGGAACAAGACCACTGAAGATGTTAAGAATGCGCTTATTGCAAGCATGGATAAGTTTAACCCGGTATTCATGATGTCCAACTCGGGAGCCCGCGGTAATATTAACCAGATTCGTCAGCTTGCCGGTATGCGCGGACTTATGGCCGATACCTCCGGTCATACGATTGAAATTCCTATCCGTTCCAACTTCCGTGAGGGTCTTAACGTTCTGGAATACTTCATATCCACTCACGGTGCAAGAAAAGGTCTTGCGGATACAGCTCTCAGAACGGCTGACTCCGGTTACCTGACCCGCCGTCTGGTTGACGTAAGCCAGGACGTTATAGTACGCGAAGAGGACTGCAGGACAGAAGACGGAATCACCGTTACCGATATCATAAGCAGCGGTGAAAAGATTGAAAGCCTTGAAGAACGCATTACCGGAAGATATGCTGCCGAAGACATAATTGATCCTGAAACCAATGAGGTTCTTGTAAGGCATCATGAACTGATTGACGGCGATATGGCGCAGTTAATAGTTTCAAAGGGCATAAAGGAAGTAAAGATACGCTCTGTTCTGACCTGCCGTACAAGAAACGGCGTATGTTCGAAGTGCTACGGCATTAACCTTGCAACCGGTGAAAAGTGCAATGTGGGAGAAGCCGTAGGTATTATTGCAGCCCAGTCAATCGGAGAACCTGGAACTCAGCTGACGATGCGTACATTCCATACCGGTGGTGTTGCCGGAGAGGACATCACCCAGGGTCTGCCGCGCGTAGAAGAACTGTTTGAAGCAAGAAAACCGAAAGGTCTTGCCATTATATCCGAAATCTCGGGTACAGTGACGATAAGGGAAACCAAGAAGAAGCGCGAAGTGGTTGTAACGAACGAATCCGGGGAAGCCCAGACCTACCTTATCCCGTATGGTTCAAGGTTAAAGGTAAGCGACGGGGACAGGGTAGAAGCCGGTGATGAGCTCACGGAAGGTTCGGTTAACCCGCATGACATCCTTAAGATCAAGGGTATTCAGGCAGTGCAGTCGTACCTGCTGCGCGAAGTACAGAAGGTTTACAGGCTGCAGGGTGTTGATATAAACGACAAGCATATTGAAATCATTATCAGGCAAATGATGAGGAAGGTAAAGGTGGATGAAGCCGGAGACACCAAGTTGCTGCCCGGAAGCCTTGTTGATATGTTCGAGTTTGAAGACGAAAATGCCAGGGCAACAACTGAGGGACTCAGGCCTGCTGAAGGCAAGAGGGCTCTGCTTGGTATAACAAAGGCTGCACTGGCAACAGATTCATTCCTGTCGGCGGCGTCCTTCCAGGAAACTACAAGGGTTCTTACCGAAGCAGCCATCAAGGGCAAGACCGACCCGCTGCTCGGCCTTAAGGAAAACGTAATTATAGGTAAACTGATTCCTGCCGGAACGGGAATGAATATGTACCGTGACATTGAAGTTGAAACAGGCTCGTCTGACGCAGAGCAAAACAGGGAAGAAACAGAACTTGAAAAGCTTTAAAATTTGATTTATACATTAATAAAAACAGCAGCGGCTTATGCCGCTGCTATGCTGTTCTTTTGCCCCTTTTTCTGAACTTGGAACAGGCTTTTTTTTCACTTCCGTCAAACTGACGCACGGTGAACATGCTGCATACCCCGAAATTGCTGTTTTCAGAATTCGGAGTAAATGTAAAGTGAATACAGTCGCAGCACCGGTATCCCAGATATTTTTGAAGGATATCCAGTTCAAAGGCCCTGAACCGGGAACAGCAAAAGTCGGGAGAAACTATTCCCTTTTCACGGCACAGTATTTCATTTCGTATTCCTACAGGAATCCCCATTATGCAGTTTTTACAGCATTTAACAGTGAAACTGCCGTTTTTCATTTGCATCATTACCTGTAATATTACTGGGACAGGCTTATTATACCATATAAGCCGCATTATAAACAAAAAACGGGAAATAGGGCTGTTACGGACAATTCGGGCAAACAGCCGGTTTTGCGGGATAAGAAGAATATAAATTAAGTTTCGGGCATATGGATTTTTATGTTCATTTCCTGTAAAATGTTACTATGGACATGCCAGGGAGATAATTTTTCAAAAGAGGGCTGTATGAAAAAGGGGCTTAACAGTTACCAGCTGAAAATTATTGCATGTGTAATAATGGTCATTGACCATGCAGGTGTAATTTTCTTTCCTGACAAGTTAATTTTCCGGATAATAGGCAGAATTGCCTTTCCTATTTTTGCATTCTTCATATCAGAAGGTTTTTTTCATACCCGTTCAGTACCGAATTATTTAAGAAGGCTTGGAATATGTGCGATAGTATTTCAGGTTCCCGACTGGTTTTCGCGTATTTATTCCATAGCTGCAAATCAGCCGGGATTCGGAGTGCGATACAAGTTTAACATATTTGCAACGCTGTTTTTCGGTCTCCTGGCTGTTGCTTTTTTTGACAGGCTGAAAAATGAAAATATAAGGCTGGCATGGTCTGCAGCAGCAGTGGTTGCGGTACTTGCCGAAATTGTCGGTGCAGATTACGGCGCTTACGGTGTGCTTTATATCGTGGTCTTTTACCTTTCAAGGGGTAACATTGGCAAAATGCTGATCGGAATAACAGGGCTGCACGGAGCTTATGTCCTGTATGACATTGCGGTAAGCCTTATCAGGACGGGAAACATATTTATTGCAAACTATCTCCAGCTGTACTCGATTCTGGCGATCCCGCTGTTAATCATGTATAACAATGAAAGAGGGAAAAATGCAAAATATTTCTTCTATGTTTTTTATCCCCTGCATCTTATTGTTCTGTACATGATCGACATGATTATATAAAGGAGGCGGCAAAAGAATCCGCCGTTTTGCAGCTTTGCTTGAATAAATGACGTGAAAAGCTATAATTATAGTATGAAGGCTTTTCATATATTTGGTTGATCTGTTCATAAACGATAAAAATAAAACCAGGCAGGTGTCTTTTATGAGACAGTTACCCGATATATACAGATCGGCAAGGCGGCTGGCATTAAGAGAGTATTCCAGTTATATTTCCCAGGGCAGAAACGGATATCTTCCTTTTCTGGACGGTATTTTAAAGAATATGGAAATAATATCAGAGGTAGACCTGGGGATAGTTGAAATACCGCTGAAAAAAGTAAAAGGCACCTATACATACATGAGAAGCACATCCTTTGCACGGAATTTCATGCCTCTTATGGACGAGGACAGCGAATTTTCATCGAAATGGATGGCGGTTTATAACGCACAGGTTAATGAAGGGCTGAGAGACCCGATTAAGGTATACGAATTCCTAAACTGGTTTTATGTCATAGAGGGAAACAAGCGGGTAAGTGTTCTCAAATACCTTAATGTATACAGCTATAATGCACACGTACTGAGGCTGATTCCGAAGTATGACGAGCAGAACAGGGACATACGTATCTATTACGCCTTTCTGAAATTCTACAAAAATACAGGCATTAATGAAATCTGGTTTTCTGATGAAAAGGGATTTGATGCGCTGTGGAAACTGATCAGGAATTATGAGCCGCCCAATATTATGCTTAAGGGCAAGGACAGGTTCAAGTTTTTCCAGAGCGCGGTATACGGAGTATTCAGAAAGGTGTACCATGAACTGGGCGGGCAGAGGCTGCCGATAACCACGGGAGACGCTTTCCTGGATTACCTTAAGCTGAATGGTGTTCCTGAACAGTTTTTTGAAGATGAACTGAGACCTTCACTGGAAAGGTTTATCCTTGAACTTGATTATTACAAGCAAAATTCCAATATTCAAATAGAGACCCAGCCGGTACTTAAGGATGAAAGGGGATTCTTCAGCAGGCTTACCACAATAAAGCGGCATGACGAAAAAATAAAGGTTGGTTTTGCCCTTGCAAATGATATCAAAACCTCCAGCTGGTCATATGCCCATGAACTGGGCAGAATGCACCTGGAAAAGGTTATGAAGGATCAGGTTGAAACTATATGCATAGACAACGTTCCCGAAACACCCGAAGCGTATCATCATCTTAAGAGCCTTGTTGAGCAGGGATGTGAGGTAATTTTTTCAACAAGCCCTGAAATGATTAATGCAACACTGAAACTGGCGATGGAATACCCGAACATAATCTTTCTCAACTGTTCCAATATGTATTCTTTTAAACATGTAAGAACATATTTCGGAAGGATACACGAACCCCGTTTCCTTGCCGGGATAACTGCCGGCGCGCTCACAAAAACCGATAAAATCGGCTATATTGCAACATGCCCGATGGTTGAGGTAATTACAGGGATTAACGCATTTGCCCTTGGAGCCAAAATGGTGAATGCCGACGTGGAAATTTTCGTGGAGTGGACCTGTGACTGGGATAATGATCAAAGTACCAATTCGGCTGGCTTAAAGCTCGCAAAAAAGGGAGTGGACATAATCTGCCATCATAACACTCTGGCAAACCGCAAATTTTCGAAAGAATACGGCGTTTATTCAATTCGCTACAATGAAAGTGAAGATAACTATTCGGTTGAAAACTACATTTCGGTTCCGGTCTGGAACTGGGGTATCTTTTACGAAAAAATGGTACGCAGCATTATGGAAGGCGGTATCCGTTCATCGGCCGACGGAACCGGCAAGGGTATTATAAGAAACTACTGGTGGGGTATGGATTCGGGAATCCTGGACTTTTTCTATTCCAGGAAACTAATACCTCCTGAAACACAGAAACTGATCAACTTTTTGAAGGATTCAATCATAGAAGGCAGATTCAATGTTTTTTCGGGACCTCTTTACGATCAGAAGGGAAGACTGAGGATTCCTGCCGGCAAATCGGCAACGAGGGAAGAGATTTTCTGCATGGACTGGCTTCTTGATTTTATTAACGGCGAAATACCGGAATTTGATTCCCATGATGATCTTTCGGATCTGTCCACTGGGAAAATGACTTAAATATCGATTATATAGTGGTCATAACAATTAATTATCGTGGTATTCTTATACTGCTGAATTCTGCTGATCCGCCCGTAGTTAAGATGCATGTGGCCGTGGAACATGTATTTCGGGCTGTATTCGTCCATGAGTGAAAGAAAACATTTAAAACCCTGATGGCACAGATCTGCTCCGTCTCCGATTCCATAGGCAGGAGCGTGGGTTACAAGTATGTCAAAACCTTTATTCTTTTTCAGATGCCGTTTTAACCTGCGTATTCTTTTTTCCATTTCCTTTTCGGTGTACTGATGAGGACGTCCGCTGTATTTCATTGTTCCGCCCAGTCCGAGAAACCTGTATCCCTTGTATGTAACAATTGTGTCCTCAATTGAATCACACCCCTCAGGCGGATGATGGGTGTAAATGGTGTCGTGGTTGCCGTGAACATAAAAAAGAGGTACGTTAATCATTGTAACCAGAAAGGACAGGTAACTGGGCTGCAAATCACCGCAGGAAATAATCAGCTCAATATCTCTGTACCTTTCAGGATCGAAATGGTCCCATATAAAGTCATTTTCCTTGTCTGCCACCAGCAGGATCTTCATTAAACCACCGGCTTTTCAGATTGCTTAGCATATGTGCTTTAATCATTGTATCAGAATAAGGTTTTTTATTCAAACGGGTTATAAATGGAATTTCTTTTCCAGGTATACACGAAGGTCCTCGTTCCTCTGTACAAGAAACAGAAAAACTGCTGCGGGCAGCAGAACTCCTGATACAATCAGCGACCAGAACAGTGTAAAACCGTTTCCGTATACAAAGCGGTTGACAGTAAATTCCGTACCAATACAGAAGATACTTATGGAGCAGAAAACAAGCCCGATTATTCCAATACCGCTGAAAACCCTGAAGCGGGCAAGAACAACGGTAACAAGCGTCAGAACGAAAATAAGCGTCAGAATGGGCAGGGCAAGCTCAAAAAACCACATGCTTTTTGTTGCCTGTTCAATAAGGTACAGATATAAACCGGTACTGATGTAGGCAATTACGACAAGGAAAAACGGATGCCTTTTGCCGAACAGAAAACCGAGCAAAAAATAAACCCATACAAGCAAAAGGGATGCAACAGGATATACCGACCAGTTCAGGAATTTTCCCGAATAGGCATCCAGCGATATAAGGAAAAGAACAATGGAATATATGTCAATCGTAAGCACTTTTATAAAACTGTATCGTTTCATAAGCGCAGGATAAGCCATAAGTATCCATACAAGAATAATCGATGAAACAGGGTAAAAGGACCATGTAATAGTACCTGTCCTGCGCAGGTCAATCATCAGGCACACAATAAGAGGTATTACGAGAATAAAAGTCATAAGGTATACAAAAGCCTTGCTGGGCACAAGGTTCACGTAACGGGCCGGTTGTCTCTGTATCCGGTCGGGATACGGCTTATGCGTATTTTCGTCGGTTTCTTCCGGCAAATAGACGGGGGTGCTGCACAGGGGGCAGGATTTCAGTTTATTGTCAAGCTCTACGCCGCATTTTACGCAGTATGGCATAAAATCACCTCATATTGCATTGCTTTCTACAGTAACATGTATACCCATTTTGACCAGCCGGGTGAAAAAAAGCCTTTCCAGCTCGGCCTCTTCCGTAAGTCTTCCGAAAGTAATGTACAGTTTGTCCTTAAAACCCGTAACCGAGCATCCTGTCTTGTTTACGGGCCCTGGACCGGGGACAAAGTCTATTCTTTCAATATACTGTGCCATTTCGTCAGGTACTGTAATAAGGCCGAGGTTTGAAATTGTCCCTGAATACAGGTTTTCACCCAGTCTCCTGTATAACAGCGGAAAAAACAGCCGCTTTATAAAAAGAGGTATAATCCGCACAAAGGGATTCCTTTGGCCGCCGACATTTCTGCTCAGCTGTCTGCTTATGGATTTTTCGTTGATTTCAGTTACCATCGTATGATGCACGATTTTGAGTATTTCTTCAAAGGAATAGGTGCCAAGTCGGGGATCAATTTTCGGAACTACAAACAGTGAAAAATTTCTCATTGTTTTTGAAGGATAAATATTCCTCATATTGACGGGTACCGACACGGCAATGGGCCTCTTTTTCCTCGGATTTGTCACATATTTGTTCTGTATTTCCTGCATTGCATCCATGTAAACAGCGGTCAGGAGCACTGTCAGCGATACTTTGTATTCTTTTGCCCTGGCAATTATGTCCTTCAGCGGGACTATACCTGTAATTACGTAATAGACGCCCTTTTTCACAAGCCTGGTCTGCAGGTGAAAAGCCGGTTCTCCTGTTTCGGGCAGGGGAAGCGACGGTTTGTAAAATCTGTTGTATGAGTCTTCGAATTCCTCGTCATCGGGTTCTTCATCAATCGTCAGTATACCGGTTTTGTCGGTCAGGTTTTTACCCGTTTCTTTCAGGTACTGGTATACCAGGGATTTGAGAAAAGTGACGGCACCCGTTCCGTCGGTCAGAACATGGCAGAATTCAACGGCAATCCTTCGGTTGTAATACCTTACCCTGAACAGGAAATTGCGGTTCAATACAGGCGACAGCCTTCCGCAGGGATACTGTACATCCTTTTCCACACGGGGTGTTTTGGGATTATGTTCAAGGTAATACCAGAAAAGTCCTTTACTCAGCTTTACCCTGTAATAGGGGAATCTGTCAATTACCTTGTTCAGAGCGGTCTGCAGGAGTGACGGATTGACAGGTTCGGTAAGCGTTGCCGACAAGCGGAACACTGTTGAAATCCTGTCCGACTGGATTGACGGGTACAGTATTGCGGCATTGTCAAGCCTGTACCATGTTTTGTTCTTTTTTCCCTGTTTGCTCTCTGACATACGGGTCTCCTGAAACTTAGGTTTTGTATTTTCAATATAGCATATACGCCATAAGCTAACAACCATTTTACCCTGAAGCACGGGATATTTATTCTGCTTTTTTCTTTACAGGCGACTTTGCAATGTACCGCGCGTTGTCACCGAAATTTCCCGCACCGCCAAGGTGTTTTGCGGGTCCTGCTTCGGGCATTTTGTTTCCTTGAGTAACAAAGCACTTACCGGAACTCACGCTTCACAGTTTATAATGATCTGACCTGAGGTATCCATACCTTGGGCCGCCCGGTACCACGCTCACAACTTACAGGTGTGCAGCATGTCTTCGAAGCATGTTACTCTGCGTCACCAAAATTGCCCGAATCACCCGCAGTACCTGTTTTTTGAACAAGGAATATCCAATACTGGTCATGCAGAAGGTATTATAGATATTGTGCAATGGCGGAAACTTTCAGCGGAATGCAGCTTAGAGCGGCTCAGTCAGAGCGAGGACCAGCAAGCCGACTGTCTGAGCAAAAATGCAGCCTGCAAAATGGATTCGAAAGCATTTTTGCGAGTTTCGGCTTGCCCGAGCTGAACTGCGCGGCTCTTGCAAATGAAGCGACTGTTTACGGCATTGCACAATTTTTACTTCTTCATCGCCAAAAACGTCCGCAGCCCCCGACTTTTAAATAAGGTAGTATTGATGCGGTTCCTGCTTTTAACAATGTTATGTCTGTATAATTTTGCCCATCTGCAAATATGAGAAAACCTCCTGCTGTTGCAATTAAACCTTGATGTGGTATAATAATGCAAACTGGCATGGGTTAAAACGGGAGGAATTTTTATGCGGGAAGTTCAAATAGCTTTCCTTGGGCTGGGGAATGTCGGAAGCGGTGTGTACAAAATTCTTCAGCAACGCCGGAAAGAATTCGAGGAAAAGGAAGGTTTAAAGATTAATATAAAAAAGATACTGGTAAGGGATATCAACAAGAAAAGGGCAGTTGAAGCAGACCGGAGCATCCTTACCGACAATCCCGATGACATACTGAATGATCCTGATATTTCAATAGTTGCAGAGTTTATCGGAGGGGAAAACCCTGCATTAACTTACCTGCTGAAGGCGCTTAACGGTGGTAAAAGTGTTGTAACCGCCAACAAGGAAGTAATTGCCCGGCACTGGGAAAAGCTTGATGAAGCAGCGGCTGCAAACGGTACAGGTTTATATTATGAAGCCAGCGTCTGTGGGGGAATTCCCGTAATAAAGGCGATACAGGAATCACTTCAGGCAAACAGAATTGAAAGAATAATGGGAATAATAAACGGAACCACGAACTATATCCTGACAAAGATGTCTGAAAACGGCACGGATTTCTCGGAAGCGTTAAAGCGGGCACAGGAGCTGGGATATGCAGAGCCCGATCCGACTGCCGATGTGGAAGGCTTTGATGCAGCATTCAAGATAGCAATTCTTTCAACTCTATGTTTTCATAAAAGGGTACACCTGGACAAAATACTGAGGGAAGGAATAACAGGAATAACCCGTGAAGACATATCGTACGGACGGGAACTGGGGTATGCGCTGAAACTGCTTGCCATTGCAAAGGATAATGAAGGCAAGGTGGAAGCCAGGGTCCATCCGACATTTATACCCCTTAACCATCCGCTTTCCTCGGTAAGAAGTTCATTTAATGCGGTATATCTGAAAGGCGACTGTTTCGGCGACATGATGTTCTTTGGACGGGGCGCAGGCGATCTGCCAACGGGCAGCGCCGTTGTATCCGATATACTGACCGCATGCAGGAATGAGCACAGGTATATGAACTTCGGCAAAAAAACGCCCGATGCTGTATATAATGATGACTGGCAGACGAAATATTATATAAGGCTCACGGTAAAGGATCAGCCCGGCGTTTTGGGCGAAATTGCGGGTTATTTCGGAAAGCACAGTGTAAGTATAGCATCAGTTATACAGAAAGGTTACGGCGACACGACAGCGCCATTGATATTCGTTACCCATGAAGCTTCTGAAAAATCCATACAGAGAGCAATTGCTGAAATACGCGAATGCCAGTCTGTCATAAGTGTTGACAATTTAATCCGCGTTGAGGAATAAAAGGGAAGCTAAACCGCTTCCCTTCCCCCGTGCAATATTTTGTACTGGCTCATGAACAGGCGATAATAGTCACCCTTCAGCTTCATCAGTTCATCATGGGTTCCTGCCTCTGAAATCTGTCCATGGGATATATGGAATATGCGATCTGCGTTTTTGATGGTTGAAAGCCTGTGGGCTATTACGAAAGCCGTGCGTCCCTTAAGCAGCCTGTCAAGGGCGAGCTGAATGGCTTTTTCGGTTTTTGTATCTATCGATGACGTAGCCTCGTCGAGTATGAGAATCTTGGGATCTGAAAGCAGCGTTCTTGCAAAGGAAATCAACTGGCGCTGACCCACCGAAAGCCGTGATCCCCGTTCATTGACCTCTGTTTCGTATCCGTTTTCCATTTCCATTATAAAATCATGGGCCATGACTTCCTTGGCGGCCTGTATAACTTCCTCATCCGTGGCGTCGGGCTTGCCGTAACGTATATTTTCCATTACCGTTCCGGAGAAGATAAATGTATCCTGAAGCATAACGCCAATCTGGTTTCTCAGTGATTCCAGCGTAACCTTTTTTATATCATGTCCGTCAATCAGTATTTGACCGCCCTGAATATCATAAAAACGGCTGAGCAGGTTGATTATCGTGGTTTTTCCCGAGCCGGTCGCACCAACAAGAGCTATTGTTTCGCCGGGATTGACTTTGAAACTTATGTTCTTTAACACCGGAATATCCTTTTCATAGCAGAACACGACATTTTTGAATTCCACTTCGCCCTTTATCGGAGGGAGCGGGTAACTGTCCGCTGCGTTCTGGATAACAACGGGTTCATCCAGAGTTTCAAAAATCCTTTCCAGGTATGCTGCGGCCACAATTATCTGGTTGTAAAAGTTCCCGAGGTTTGTTATCGGGGCCCAGAAGTTGCTTATATAAGCCGCAAAGGCAACAAAATCACCAACGGCAATTCCTTCATTGGAAATCCACATTACACCTGCAATATACATAAGTGATATTGTCAAAACAGAAATATTTTCAGTTATCGGCCACAGCAATGAATTTGCCTTTACTGCAGAAATCCAGGAAGTACGGCATTCGTCGCTTGTCCTTTCGTATATTTTCTCATTTTCCTCTTCCCGTACAAAGGACTGGGTGACTTTCATGCCGTTTATTGTCTCATGCAGGTAAGCGTTCATGTTTGACTGCTTTCTGCTCACTTTCTGCCAGCGTTCTCTCTGAATCCTTTTAAGGATAAAAAGAACAACCACCAGCACAGGAACTCCTGTAAGGCTCACAAGCGTGAGGCGAAGATTGATTGACAGCATAAAGCCTATAATTAAAACCAGGCTGAACAGATCGGTCATCATGTTGATTATGCCGTTCTGCAGCAAATCATTCAGCGCGTTGACGTAGTTTACAACCCTGATGATAATTTTTCCGTGAGGCCTGCTGTCGTAATAGTTGAAGGAAAGCTTCTGAAGGTGAATAAACAGGTCACGCCTGAGGTTCAGAATAACATTCTGTGCAATCCGGGACATAGTTCTGATTCTGTATTTCAGGCATACCATGCTTACCAGGATTGAAAACAGAAACAGCAGCGAAACCTGCAGAAGTTTCAGCATGTCCCCCGCAGGAATGACATTGTTGATTGCATGCCTTAAAAGGTACGGTCCGAGCAGCACCGCAAGGTTCGAAAGGATCATCATCAGAAGGGTTGTCAGAATGTCCTTTCTGTAAGGCTTTATGTACTGCCAAAGCCTTTTGATATGCTCTATATTAAACTCGGTTTCGAGGGTTTCATCCACATCAAATTTATTCCGTGCCATTTACACAACCTCCCTGTTTTTTGCCGGATTTAGATTGAAATCTCCCATCTGGTTTATGTAAACATCGTAGTATAAGCCTTTTTTGCTCAGTAGTTCTTCATGTGTTCCCCTTTCCACGATTCTTCCCCTGTCCATGACAAAGATCTGGTCGGCGTTCATAATCGAGGAAATCCGATGCGTAATTATCAGGGTAGTCCTTTTTCTGTTCAGTTTTTCAAGCGCCTGCTGTATTTTGAACTCTGTTTCCAGGTCAAGGCTCGAAGTTGTATCGTCAAGTATGAGTATATCGGGATCTTTCAAAAGAGTCCGGGCAAGGGCAATTCTTTGCTTTTGTCCACCTGAAAGGCCGACTCCCCTTTCTCCTACAATAGTGTCATAACCGTCCGGGAGTTCCCGTATGAACTCGTCGGCTTCGGCAATCTCGGCTACCCTCTTGACTTCTTCGAAACTTGCATTCGGTACCCCATAGGATATATTGCCTTCTATCGTGTCGGTGAACAGGAACACATCCTGCATTGCAATTGAAATCCTGTTCCTGAGGGTTTTAAGGTCAATATTCTTGACGTTTACACGGTCAATGAGTATTAAGCCTTCATCGGTTTCATAAAATCTCATGATAAGGTTCATAATCGTACTTTTGCCTGAACCTGTGGCTCCTATAAAGGCGGCTGTCTGGCCGGGTTCAATGACAAAACTGATATCATGAATCACCGGAACATTCCTGTATCCGAAGCTTACATCCCTGAACTCAATCCTGCCTTTTATATCAAGATTATTAAGCCTTATGCCGACATTTTTAATCTTAGGTTCCTGGTCCATTAATTCCCGGATCTTGCTGCTGCTGGCGTTAAATCGCTGGAAATCGCTGGTGAGCCACCCTATCATTCGCATAGGAATGTTGAACCTCTGTGCCAGCCCCTGGAATATTACCAGTTCGCCGACGGTAATTGATCCTCTTGAAACGAAAAATCCTCCCACTATAAGTATTACAAACAGCACCATATTGCACATGAAGTCAAGGGGCGGCAGGTATTTTTCCCAAATCTTCGCTGTGTTTAAATTTGCTTTCCTGTATTTTTCGTTTTCGGTATCAAACTTCCGGGTTTCGAAGTCTTCACGTGCAAAGGCTTTAACCACCCTGTGACCGCTTACGTTTTCCTGCACGACTGTGTTAAGCCTTGAAAACTGCTGCCTTACTTCATGCAGTGCAGGCAGGATTTTTCCGGCGAACTTGAATGTTATCAGGCAGGTAACCGGCATAATGGCAAATATAAAGAGGGCAAAGGGAATATTTATGCGCAGCATCATCCATATTGCAAAACCCAGGGTTACAATTCCCTTGACAAACTGGGGAATTACATGGGCCATGAAATGCCTGACCGCGTCCATGTCACCGGTCATCCGGGCCATTATGTCTCCGGTTCTGTTTCTGTCAAAAAAAGTAAAATCCTGGTTGTTAAGTCTCCTGTAGGTCTCGGTTCTGATATCATGAATCACGTTTTGCGAAGTTTTTTCCTGCAGAACTGTATGAATATATGCAAGGGCGGTTCTGAAAAGCGTGGCACCGATAAGTGCTGCCAGGAGCGGCTTTAACAGTTCGGTTTTTCCCGCCTGTATAACTTCGTCAATGAGTCTTCCCATTATCTGCGGAACATACAGACTCAAAACCGAGAAAACCGACAATAATAAAAGGCCGGTTCCGTACATCCAGCCGTACTTTTTTAAGTAGCTCCAGAGCCATTTTATATTTGACATGTAAAAATACCCCCAAAAAAATAGTTGCAGTTTCCGCCTACAGATAAACCACAACATAAAAACGTAAAATATTTCTGTTCGTGATTAATTATAAAAACTAATATATTTAAATGAAATGTATAATTTTATCCTGTAGATGGATTATATTAGTCTGAATTAATGGGGGTTTATCGTACTTGAGCAGAACGGCATGTTATGATAAGATTATTCAATAATGTACATATACCAGGCAAAAAAGCCAGAGGCAGAGGTTTGACCGTGGACCATAAAATCATAAACCCCCACCATTTCAATCCGAGGATTTTGTTTATATTGCGCAGAACTTTTGACTCAAATGACAAGGCGGAAAGTCATTCCCATGATTTTCTGTCGCTTATTTATATTCTCAGCGGTGAAGGAAAGTATGAAATGGGAGGCAGAATATATGACGTCCACGCCGGAACATTTTTCATCTGCAATCCCTATGTGACTCATCACAGAATATTGACCGGGAAGCAGCGCATTGAAGAGTTTCATGTGGGTATATCAGAACTTCATCTGAAGGGGCTTCCGGAAAATCACCTGATACCAAAGGGCGAGGAACCGCTGTTTACCTTTAACCACTACCGCCAGGCCTTTATAAACAGCATAAATGAAATCATGCTTGAGCAGCAGAAAAACGATGAAGCCAGCATCCTGATGCTCAAATGCATCATTATGAAACTGCTGGTATATATTATTAAGGAGCGCTATTTTTCGGCCAGCAGGCCCGACAGGGACGTGATTCCGATTGAACGTTACGGTAAAACGGCCATGGTGGATAACATTATAGCGTTTATAAACGAAAACTACATGAAACCAATTTCGCTGGCCCAGATTTCTGCAAACACATACATGAGCCCTGTTTATATTTCAAAGGTATTCAAGGATGCAACGGGTGAGTCGCCGATAAACTATTTAATCCATCTGAGGCTGGCTAAGGCATGTGAACTCCTGGAAAACAGCAATGCATCCATAAAGGAGATAGCCAGACAGGTGGGTTACACCGATGTATACTATTTCAGTAAACATTTCAAAAAGTACTTCGGCATATCTCCGATGCATTACCGAAAATCCGACAGGAAACCCGCTTTCAGGATACCTTCTTCGGAGGAAAAGGAACAGGAACAATAACAGACATTGTAAATATCATTATTTAAGGTTATAATTTTAGTAAAAAAAGGAGAGTTAGCTTATGGCAAAAAGAGGAGGCTTCCCCCCTATGGGCATGGGCGGGGGCGCTATGAACAATATTATGAAACAGGCTATGAAACTGCAACAGGAAATGGAAAAGGCCAGGGAGGAGCTCGCTGAAAAAACCGTTGAAGCAACAAGCGGAGGCGGTGCTGTTAAGGTTGTAGCCACCTGCAGCAAAGAAATCAGGCAGATTGAAATCGCGCAGGATGTGGTTGATCCTGATGACGTGGAAATGCTGCAGGATCTTATTCTGGCAGCTGTAAACGAGGCACTCCGCAAAGCCGATGAAGAAACCCAGGCCACAATGAGCAGGTTTACAGGCGGACTGGGAAACATACCCGGTTTGTTTTAATGGAGTGAGACATGAGCATGTACGCAGCACCGGTTGCCAGGCTGATAGATGAATTTGAAAAACTTCCGGGTATAGGGCACAAAACAGCACAGCGTCTGGCCTTTCATATACTGAATATGCCCGCTGACAAGGCACTTGCATTTGCGAATGCAATAATTGACGCGAAGAGAACCATACATTACTGTTCGGTATGCGGTGATCTGACTGATACTGATCCGTGCAGGGTTTGCAGCAACCAGAACAGGGACCGTACTGTAATCTGTGTTGTTGAAAGCCCGAGAGATGTTGTGGCTATGGAAAGAATAAGGGAATACAAAGGCCTTTATCACGTGCTTCACGGAGTTATTTCCCCCCTTGAAGGCATCGGTCCGGATGACATTAACATGAAATCACTGATAAAACGCGTTGGAACAGGTGAGATAAAGGAAGTAATTCTGGCCACAAACCCCGATGTAGAAGGGGAAGCAACGGCAATGTACATTGCGAAACTGCTTAAGCCCATGGGAATAAAAACAACCCGCATTGCCCACGGCCTGCCCGTGGGCGGTGATCTTGAGTATGCCGACGAGGTAACTCTTGCCAAATCCCTGGAAGGCCGAAGGGAAATATGAATCGTTTTAGTTATCTGTCTACATCAAATAAACTCCTTTCATTTTTCAAATGTTTGAGAAGGAGTAAATAAAGTTCTTCAGGAGACCATAGGGAAAAGGTATAAGGATTGCCTTGGAACTATGGTTTTTTTGTTAGGATTTTTAGGATAGAAAGGGACAAGGGATAAGGGTAAAATCTAGATAAATCAATGGATTGAG
>Ga0134099_1000038_pt1 | contig 173071 bp, 134 predicted proteins | sample 10_taG_2_FD_105482 | JGI IMG/M metagenome (GOLD analysis project Ga0134099, IMG submission 105482) | Switchgrass degrading microbial communities from high solid loading bioreactors in New Hampshire, USA - 10_41_5_180_A2 metaG | ecosystem: Engineered > Bioreactor > Semi-continuous > Anaerobic >...
AATTTAGTAGCTTGAACAACTCTATTTTAACGGAAAGGTGATTTTTTTGTATAACTTCTGTCGCGCACCCGCATAGCGGGTGGTTTATTGTTTCGCATGGCTCATTTCTCTGCAGAGAAATGAACTTCATGCTCAACAGGCTAAAGCCCATAACAAATTAAGGAGAGCGTGTAAATAACGCTCTCCTTAAACATGTTTGCATTTCTGTATTACCGTGTACATGTAAAGGTAAAGGAAAATGCCCGTCCTCTATTCATTCATCCTCCATGCGTATGGTGCTGACTATGGCGCTGACAGCCCCAATTCCCGCGGTCTGCATAATCTTTGCTTTAAGCTCTCCCTCCCGGGCCTTCGGGGTAATAAATGCTATTTCTTCCTGTAAACCCGGTTTGTCCATTTTAACAAAATCGACTCCCTCAAAAGTGCGGGAAATAAAATTCGCCGCCTCCTCTTTGTTTGATGCCACCAACCTCACAAAAAACCTGGTTTCGCTTTCGTCTATATGCATTACATTGTTATATTTCTTCTTTTCCCACACGTAGCCGCCGACACCGTCAGTATGCTTTACAATGTCTATTATGTCCGCAACTACAGCGCTGGCAGTAGGAAGTTTCCCTGCACCACGACCGTAAAACATGGCATCCCCTATGGCATTGCCTTTTACCACTATAGCATTGAATACATCCTCTACATTCGCAAGGGGATGGTTTTTGCTTATAATGGCAGGGCTCACCCTGGCAAATATCTTGTCTCCCACCCTTTTGCTTATAGCAATCAACTTTATCACCGAGTCCATAAACTCCGCATATTCCATGTCAACAGTTGATATGCGGGTTATCCCCTCTGTATATATATTCTTATAATCAACGAATTCGTTGTATGCTATGGATGATAAAATAGCAATTTTTCTGCATGCGTCATGGCCTTCTATATCCGCAGAAGGGTCAGCCTCGGCATATCCATTCCTCTGGGCGCTTTTTAACGCCGCCTGGAAGTCTTCTCCGTCCTTTTTCATCCGGGTCAGGATATAGTTGGTAGTGCCGTTCAGTATTCCTGTAATCCCTATTATCTCATTAGCAGCAAGGCACTGGTACAAGGGGTGGATTATAGGTATCCCGCCTCCTACGCTGGCCTCAAACAAATAGTTAACACCCCTGTCCTTTGCTATCCTTAAGAGCTCCGGCCCATGGGTTGCTACAAGCTCCTTGTTTGAAGTCACCACATGCTTGCCGCAGCTGAAAGCCCTTTTGGTGAATTCATATGCCGCACCTATTCCGCCTATCGTCTCAACTATAATGCTTATAGAATCATCGTCAAAAATCTCATCTGCGTTCTTTGTCATCAGATCTCTATCCGGACTTTCCGGAAAATCACGTATATCAAGGATTTTCTTTACCCCAATCTCTTCTCCCGCTCTTCTGCTAATGCTCAGACTGTTCTTTTTTATGACTTCCACAACGCCTGATCCCACAACTCCGTAACCTAAAACAGCTATGTTGATCATGAATATTACCTCCCCCATTACCTAGCCAGTATTTCATGCCTGCGGACACCTTTTATTCTGCCGATCTCGTCCATCATTTCCTTTAGGTCTTTAACCATGCCTTCGGTTTCTATCGATATGGTGATGTCCGCCAGACCGTTTATCGGTATGTTCTGGTTTATTGTAAGTATATTGGCTTTAGCTGAAGCAATCCGGTTTATTATGCTGGACAGTATGCCCGAAAAATCCTCAACCACAAAAAACAGGGTTATAACCCTCCCCCTGGAGGTCTCGTAAAATGGAAACACAAAATCCTTGTATTTATAATACGCGCTTCGGCTTATCCCCACTTCCTTTACGGCATCATTGACCGTCTTAACCGCCCCTTTACCGAGAAGCTTCTTAACCTCGATAACCTTTGAAAAAACCTCCGGCAGCACCGAGGAGTCAACAAGAAAGTATGTGGAATTTTTTTTCATATTAACCCCCGTGTCCTCATATAGCGTACATATGTGCTTATACTGTGTAATATTATCATATTTTTTTCACAGATTCAAGACCTTTAACAAAATTTTAAACAAAAAGGATAGGTTGCAAATCCTGAACCTATCCCGGCTAGCTGGATTATATAAACTTTTCCCTCAATATATTACTTTATTCCCAGTATCTTTTTAATCTCTTCCTTCATGCCGGCCTTGTCACACACCGTCTTGTGCCTGATTTCCTTTTTGTCGAGGTCCTTCAATCCCTGGGGTATTTCCAGTCCACACCTTTCAGACAGCACCTCAAGAAGCTCAAATTCGCTCTTCCCTTTTACGGCGTCAGGTCCGTATATGGCCCTTACCACACTCCCATTGAATTTGAAGGGGCTTGCGGTAGAAACAATTACCGTCTTGGTGATGTCTCCCGTAGAAATGACGTATTTGTCATAAACGTCTACCCCGACAGCCGTATGGGTATCAATCGTATAATTGAAGTCCCTGTATATGCATTCTATTGTTTTCAGCGTCTCAGCCTCATCGGTAAAGCCGCCCCAAAAGACCCGGGATATTTCTTCCTTGGTGCCTTCATCCACAGCATAAACCCCTTCACTGTTAAGCTTGTCCATCCAGTTGTTTATAAGCTTTGAATTGTGCCCTGTAATTTCATATAGAAGCCTTTCCAGGTTGCTTGAAATCAGGATATCCATGGACGGCGATATGGTCTTTTTTAATTCCCTGTTCCTGTCATACACCCCGGTGTTTATGAAGTCGGCAAGCACGTTATTTTCGTTGGACGCGCAAACCAGCCTATTGACAGGAAGCCCCATCTCTCTTGCATAATAGGCCGCCAGTATGTTTCCGAAATTACCTGTAGGAACGACGAAATTGATCTTATCCCCAAGATTTATTTCTCCGTTCCTCACCATGTCGGCATATGCTGAAAAATAATAAACTATCTGCGGGACAAGCCTTCCCCAGTTTATCGAGTTGGCGGATGAAAACTTGAAGCCCTTCTCGGCCAGGGACTTACTCATTTCTACATCTGCGAAGATAGATTTTACTCCGCTTTGGGCATCGTCAAAATCGCCTTCGACAGCGATTGAGCAGACGTTGTCGCCTTCCTGGGTGACCATCTGCAGCTTCTGCACCTCGCTTACCCCGTTATTGGGGAAAAAGGCGATTACCCTCGTCCCTTTCACATCCTTGAATCCTTCAAGGGCCGCCTTGCCGGTATCCCCTGATGTCGCAACCAGGATGACTATCTCGCTGGTTTCGCCGGTTTTTCTTACTGCCTTTACCATGAGGTGGGGCAGTATCTGAAGGGCCATGTCTTTGAAGGCGCAGGTGGGACCGTGCCACAGCTCCAGAAAATATAGGGTCTCATTTAATTTGCGTACCGGCGCTATTTCGCTGCACCCGAACTTTTCTTCTTTATATGCATTGTTGACGCATTCAGCGATTTCTTCTTCTGTATAATCATCAATATAGTGTTTCAGTATTGCCGCAGCCCTTTCCCGATAATTCATATTTATCAACCGGGCTATTTGATCAAGGCTCAACTTTACAGGCTTTTCAGGGACAAATAAACCTCCGTCGGCCGCTATGCCCATTTTAATGGCTTCAGCAGATGTGACGGCTTTTACTCCACCCCTTGTACTTTCGTAATACAACCTTACTCCCCCTACCTGTCCAATTTGTATGTCAAACAATATATATATAATAATACAAAAAAAATGAAAAGAAAAGCCTAAAAAAGGAATTAGTTCCCAGTTAAAACCATCTTTGTCTGAAAATAGATGCAAATAGCGGAATAAAGCCTTTCCGTTGCCCGATTCTGCTGCTCTCAAGCTTATTAAAAAGATGGATTGCCGTCTGTCTTCCTGCGTTGTAAAGATATTCCTTGTCCTCCTGGCTCAAGCCGAAGTCCAGGTAATGTACTTGGGTGGTATTAATTTCCCCTATATATTTGATGTTGTTCTCAACATCCTTGGGAATCCCGATATCCTGCACCGCCGAAATAATGCTTTTTAAAACATTCAAGGCAGTATCAACGCTGAAAAACTTAGGTTTCTCACCTCCGCTCAACTTGAAGCCCACTGTGAGATTTTTAGAGCTGTCAATCAGCCAGTAGGGAAATCTGTCAAAAACCCCGCCGTCTACAAGGTTATAAACCTTTGTAATATTCCCCTCTTGCTTTTTAAGCTCCACAGGCTTAAAGGCAAAGGGAACGCAGGTGCTTATCCTGACCGCCTTTGCAACCTCGAATTTATCGGGATCCATACCGTAGAACTCAACATCATCGGGTAAAACAACTATTTTTGCACGGTTGCAGTCTACACCGGTCATCCTCATCCTGTAACCCCTTGGATTGAATTTATCAGCCATCCCGCCCCTAAGATCGCCAAAGGTCCTTACGCCTTTCCTGGCGAGCTCCTTTGAAACCCATTCTTCCAAATAATCTCCATCAAACAGGCAGCCTTCCTTGCTGAAAGTTACAATGCTTTCCAGAAGGCCTCCCCTATAGCTTAAACACTCTCTTACGCTATCCGGGCCGCTGCGTCCCGTCCTGCTCATGTATCTTAGATACCCCGACACCACAGGAACCTTCTCGACTTTGTTGCTCATCTGAATGCCCTCAAAGTCAAAACTCCCCACGGCATTCCACATTTCATATGCAGTGAAGCCCGCAGCCTTAAAAGCTCCCGCCAGGGCACCCGCCGAAACCCCGGCCATGTTTCCCCAGTTGTAGCCCTTTTTTTCGGCTGCTTCATACATGCCGACATAGGCGATCCCCTTTACGCCCCCGCCGCTCATGACAAGGTTAAGCCTTCTGCTGCTTTGGATTCTATTAAATCTGTTAAAATTATAAAACACGACAAACCACCTCATAATTCCCCTTTGACGGTGTACACTATATAATATTAAAAGAACACCTCTCTTGTGAGAGGTGTTCTTTTAATAATTTGCTTAAAATAATGATAAATGCAGCAACAAATCAATTCCGCAGGATGCCACATTTTGAAATTTTAACTTTAAAATATCCCTCTAAATTAAGGGAAGCGGATCACTCACACCACATCAGAATTTGCCAGGTGCAAATTTCTAACTTAAAGCTGCGATGCCTGAATATTTACGGCACCTGGGTAAGCTCTCTGATCCTGGCTCTTGCATACCTGGCAAATGCGCTTTCAGGGTAATCGCTTGTAACTTTCTGAAAGGCAGCCAGCGCATTTCTTGAATCATTTAACGCCATATATGACCTTCCTATATAATATATAACCCTGTCCATGTTTTTGAAATCCTGCTTATATACCTGTACCTTGCTCAACTTATCGATCGCTTCTTGATACTGCCCGGAGTTGTAAAGCCTGAAACCTTCCTGAAAAGCAGCATTGGCTGCAGCAGGCATGACGTCATTATATAGTTTCTCAAACCTGGCTTTTTCCTCGCCTTTAAAATCGGCATCCTTTATGAGCACAAGCACATCCGCCGCACCTGTATAGTCTTTTTTGGAAGCCATACCCTCTGCTTCAAACAGCTTGATTAAAAGCTTGTAATAATCAATACTGGAATTGGCTGTTTCAAGGTCTTTCTGCAAATTTTTATATTTATCTTCCAATTCACCGTATTTCAGTTCGTAATCCGCCAGTTTTTCACTCAGCAGTTTTTGCTCTCTTTCAGCTTCGTCACGAGACCCGGCGTTACCGTCGCCGCCCGGCCCCCCTGGGAGTCCTATCAAAACCATGAGCAGAACGCCTATCACCATGCCGGCAAGGTATTTAAACAGATCAAACTTCCCTCTCAATTTGAAGGCATCAAGGAAGGAAAGGTCACCTTCCGGCTTAGTTTCAGACTTCGCCACGCTCATATTCGGTTTGCTTTTCTTTCTGGCTTTGGGCTTTGGCAGCGTCATGTCGTCGCCGGCTTCCAGGAGCTTCAAATAATTTAGCGCCTTTACCCCGTTCTTTTCCGCGTCAACCACCTTTTGGAAAATTTCAGCAGCCTTGGCATAATCCTTTATATAACTATAACAGATCCCTAAAAGATTCATAGCCTGCAAAAAATCGGGATTCATTGATATAGCTTTTTTCAGTTCTATTATTGCTATATCCTCGCTTCCTGATTTGAGGCTTTCCAGAGCCTTATTGTAGAGCACTATGGAATTCTTTACGTTGTCCGGAATGTCCCCAGCACCCTTTTCGACATCCTTAAAATTTATAGGAGCATAACCCTCCAGTTCCTGCTTTAGGTTGATCAAGGCTTCACCTCCCTAAAAGGCGCATATTATCCAGGTTTAAATATTCTTAACATTTAAAGTGCTTCCGTACCTCCCCTATATAATACAAAGAACCAAAGGCACATATCAAACCGTCTGATGAGGCAAGTTTAAAACTTGTCTCTATGGCCTCTTTTATTGTATCACTGACTGACACATTTTTACAATAGTCACCGATAATTTTAGCTAAATCTTTCGCAGGAAGGGCCCTACCACTTTTAGGTGTAACGGTTATAAAAGCCTCTGCCATAGGTGCGACAGCCTCTATCATCGATCTATAATCTTTATCTTTAAGGACTCCGAAGATGAAAATCACCCTTTTATTCGGAAAGTAGAGCCTCAAAGCCTCCGACAATGCTTTAGCTCCTTCTATATTGTGGGCGCCGTCAATTAAAAACAAGGGCCCTTTACTAACTATCTCCAGCCTCCCGGGCCACCTGGCTTTAACCAGTCCCCTCCTTATTGAATCTTCAGTGATGCTTAACCCTTTCTCCCGCAATACTTCCGCAGTCTTCACGGCGACTGCGGCGTTCCTCACCTGGTGCCCGCCCAACAGTGAAATTTTCAGTGAATTATATCCTTCATAATCAAACACCTGTCCATCCACATCAAAGCTTTCAAACCTGAGCTTTGAAAAATCCACTGTGTGAAGCCTTGAATTCCTCTCAGCGCACGCCTTTCTGAAAACATTGTAGACCTCTTCCACCTGGGGGGGGTACATCACCACATCTCCACCCTCTTTTATAATACCTGCTTTCTCGAAAGCAATTTCAGGAAGGGTGCTGCCAAGCCTGTCCATATGGTCATAGCTTATGGTGGTTATGACAGACGCCAGAGGCGTGTCGATTACATTGGTCGAGTCCAATCTTCCTCCAAGGCCAACCTCCAGTACCACAACATCACAATTGTTTTCATAATAATACTGGAAAGCGATGGCAGTAACAATTTCAAATTCAGTAGGGTGATTTTCCCCTCTCTGAACCATTATATCCACTTTCTCCTTGACAAAGCCGGTTATCCTGGCAAGGTCAGCCCCCGGAATTTCCTGATTGTTGATCTTTATTCTTTCGGTGAACCGTTCAATGTAGGGAGAGACGAATATCCCCGTTTTATACCCCGCCTCAATAAGGATGCTGCTTATAAAGGCAACGGTGGACCCTTTGCCGTTGGTACCCGCTACATGGACGAACTTCAGCTTCTTATGCGGGTTCCCCATCAGCTCCAGCAGCACCCTTATATTATGCAGCCCTAATTTGCTGCCGAATTTCAACGCACCATGTATATACTCCAGCGCTTCTTCGTAATTCATGTAATGTCCTCCTAAGCCCCGCAACACTTCTTGTACTTCTTGCCGCTCCCGCAGGGGCAGGGATCATTGCGCCCAACTTTATCGCTGCTTCTTGTAACAGGTTTCTTAGGTTCGCTGCCGTGGCTTGCGTTGATAGGCTCCGCAACCTTTTCACGCTGGATGGCATGCTCACGGTCTATGCGAGCTCTCAGCAGCAACTTGACAGCATCTTCCTGTATACTCTTGATCATCTCCTCAAACATCTCAAAACCTTCAAACTTGTATTCTATCACAGGATCCCTCTGACCATAGGCCCGCAAGCCGATGCCGTACCTTAACTGGTCCATGGCATCTATGTGCTCCATCCACTTTTCATCCACGACCTTGAGCAGCACAACCCTCTCAAACTCGCGCATCAATTCGGAGCCAAGTTCCTGTTCTCTGGCCTCGTATGCCTTCAGAGCCGACGCAAGCATCTTTTCTCTCAAACTCTCTTTTGTGATGTCTTCCATCTCTTCCTTGTCAACATTTAAAGTCCCTGGAGGAAGGAAAATATTTTCGGCATACTTTGTCATACCTTCCCAGTCCCAGAATTCCGGATGAGGACTCTCACTGCAGTAGGCCGATATTATCCTGTCCACTACGCTCTCTATCATTTTGATAAATGAGTCTTTCAGATTCTCCCCGTTAAGCACCATACGCCTCTGGGCGTATATTACTTCTCTCTGCTTGTTCATGACATCGTCATACTGCAAGACATGCTTTCTTATGTCAAAGTTCTTTCCTTCAACCCTTTTCTGCGCATTTTCAATAGCGTTCGAAAGCATCTTGTGTTCTATAGGCTGGTCCTCTTCAAGCCCCAGGGCATTTACAATCCCCATCAGCCTTTCGGAGCCAAAAAGCCTCATAAGGTCATCTTCAAGGGATATATAGAACCTGGAGGATCCCGGGTCTCCCTGACGCCCCGCACGTCCTCTCAACTGGTTGTCAATCCTTCTTGATTCATGGCGCTCCGTGCCTATAATGTGAAGACCTCCTACCGCAACAACCTTTTCCCTCTCAGCATCTGTAATCTTTTTGAAATTTTCATACAGCTCCCGGAAAACCTTTCTTGCCTGGAGGACCAATTCATCATCCGTCTCATTGAATCCTGTGGATTCGTTTATAAGCTCCTCCGAATAACCAAGCTTGCGCATTTCCTGTTTCGCCATGAATTCAGCATTTCCGCCCAGCATTATATCGGTACCGCGTCCGGCCATGTTGGTGGCGATGGTGACAGCCCCAAGCTTTCCGGCTTGTGCGATAATCTCAGCCTCTTTTTCATGATATTTCGCGTTCAAAACCTGGTGCGGAATACCCCGTTTTTTAAGCATGGCGCTTAAAAGCTCGGATTTCTCTATGGAAATTGTGCCTATAAGCACTGGCTGCCCCTTCTTATGGCATTCTACCACCTCATTTATTACCGCATTAAATTTGCCTGCCTCGGTTTTGTAAACAACGTCCGGATAGTCAACTCTTATCATAGGCTTATTGGTAGGTATAACGATGACATCCAGCTTATATATGGTCTGGAATTCCTGTTCTTCAGTCTGGGCGGTACCCGTCATGCCGGAGAGTTTTTTATACATCCTGAAATAGTTCTGGAAGGTTATGGTCGCCAGTGTTTTGCTTTCCCTCTCTACTTTTACGCCCTCTTTAGCCTCTATGGCCTGATGAAGTCCGTCACTGTACCTTCTTCCGTACATAAGGCGCCCGGTGAATTCATCAACTATTATTACCTCGCCGTCTTTAACTACATAATCCCTGTCCCTTTTCATCAGCCCATGGGCCTTCAGAGCCTGGTTTATATGATGGGATATGGTCATGTTCTCAACATCCGAAAGGTTTTCTATCCCGAAAAACTGCTCCGCCTTTTTCACCCCTTTAGCCGTAAGGGTAGCAGTATGGGCCTTCTCGTCAACTATATAATCCTCTTCAATATCGTCATTATCCTGTTTGTCGTCAACCTGGGTATAAACCCTCGCTTTAAGTCTGCTTACAAAAGCGTTCGCTTTTTTGTAGAGGTCTGTTGATTTGTCGCCTGCGCCCGAAATTATGAGAGGCGTCCTGGCTTCATCTATCAATATGCTGTCTACCTCGTCCACAATGGCGTAATTCAGCTCTCTCTGCACCATATCTTCCTTATAAATTACCATGTTGTCCCTGAGGTAGTCAAAACCGAACTCATTGTTGGTACCGTAAGTGATGTCGCAGTTATAGGCCTTTCTTCTTTCTTCGTTGCTCAGGCCGTGGACTATCAACCCGACGCTAAGGCCGAGAAAATTATATATTTTACCCATCCACTCGCTGTCGCGCTTAGCCAGGTAGTCGTTGACAGTCACCACATGAACGCCCTTCCCCTCAAGGGCATTAAGATATACCGGCAGGGTAGCCACAAGAGTTTTACCTTCCCCGGTCTTCATCTCCGCAATCCTTCCCTGGTGGAGCACAACACCACCTATCAGCTGTACCCTGAAATGCCTCATCCCCAGCACCCTGCGCGATGCTTCCCTCACCACCGCGAAAGCCTCAGGAAGAATGTCGTCAAGGGTTTCACCTTCGGCAAGCCTTTTCTTAAATTCCGGGGTCTTTCTTCTGAGCTCTTCATCGCTCAGGGCCTGGATCTTCGGTTCCCAAGCCTCAATCTCGTCAACAATAGGCTTTATTCTCTTTAATTCTCTATCACTATAGCTTCCTATCACTTTCTCAATTATCTTTAACATAACTATTACCTCCATAATAAATATTGGAAATCCTGTTCCCAAATTAAAAACTTGTCGTGATTTCTAAAAAAACAGCACAATAACATATAACGATAAATCGCCCCTTTTTAGCGCAAAATGCCACTGGGCCATCCTCTCACGCCATAAAACGGGCTAAATCGTCGAGAGCCTTCTCCGGGCGGAATATGGAGGTGAAGAATCAGATTTTTCCATGATCGCTTTCTTGTCTTCCTTTATAAATGACGGGACTTCCGTATTAATAAACGGTTCGGAAGGCATAGGCTCCGTATAAGTGGGGAGCAACTGCCTGCATATGAAAAACACCGGCCTTATTTCATTATTAAAATTAGCAGAAATATGGCCGGAGGCATCTGAATACACAGCATAAGACCGTTGTTGGCTCTCTTTGTCAGTTTCCAGGCCAAACAGTCTCTCTGAAAGCACATCAAAATCGTTATATAAAACTCCGGTGAGACCGGAAGCTCCTTCCGAAGCAAGCGCTGATAAAATCACCAGGCTTATAAATAATGTTCTAAACATCCATACCTTCCCTTTAGAAAACAGAAACTAACCCGAATCTTTTCCTTCCAATCTGTCAAGTATCATTTTATACCCGTCAGCGCCATAATTCAAGCACCTGTTCACCCTGCTTATGGTAGCAGTGCTGGCGCCTGTTTTTTCGCTGATCTCGGTATAGGTCTTCTTCTCTCTAAGCATCCTGGCTACTTCAAGTCTTTGGGCAAGGGCCTTGATTTCCGAAATGGTACAGATATCCTCAAAAAATTTATAACACTCATCTATATCCTTTAAAAGCAAAATAGCCTCAAACAGCTTATCTGTCAACTCATCTCTTAATTTGGAATTCATACCTTAAACACTCCCTATAACTTGCCCCTTTAGGAATTACAATATCAGCTTTTTCTTAATCAGTCAAGAACCTGATTTCTATTCCAGGATATGCTTTTTGTTCTTATAGTGGTATAATCACAATATAGCAGCACAAGGCAATAGTTGAAAGGAGTCATGATATGAGTCTAACTGTAGTTCCTGTAAGGTCCTCATCGGATATGAAAAAATTCATCAGGCTTCCCTGGAAAATATACAAGGGAAACAAATGCTGGGTGCCACCTTTGATAAAGGACCTGATGGATACCCTTAATCGAGACAAAAATCCTGTGCTGAATAAGATTGAATTTGAATTGTTTCTCGCCTTTCTTGATGGAGAGCCCGTGGGAAGGATATATGCAGGAATCGATAAGGACCTCAATGCAAAGAAAGGGTCGAAGGCAGGATTCTTTTCTTTGCTCGAATGCATAGATAATTATGATGTGTTCAAGCTCCTTCTTGATACGGCATCCGATTGGCTAAAAGACCGAAATATTTCAGTCATAAAGGGGCCGGTTCCTCCAACAGGGACCGACGATGACGAATACAAGGGCCTCCTCATAGATTGCTTCGACCGTCCTCCGGTGCTTATGACTTCCTATAATCCGCCTTATTACAAGGATTTCCTTGAAAAATATGGCTTTGAAAAGGATCAGGACCTTTATGCATACTTTTTGGATGCAAAAGAAATTTTTTCTAAGGATCCTTCGAAAGTTATAGAATACGCTAAAAAGAAATACAACTTCAGGGTGGACCCTATTGATCTAAAAAATATTGAAAAAGAAATAAGAGATTTAAAATACGTCCTCGATCTGGCAGTGCCTGAGGAGTGGCCTGATTTAGTGCCGCCCTCCCTTGACGACGTAAGAGAGCTGGCAAGAAAGCTCATGCCCGTGGCAGACCCCGATATAGTTATCATCGCCAGGTCCGGCGACCAGCCGGTAGGATTTGGTATTGCGCTTCCGGACTACAACCAGGTGCTTATCCATTTGAACGGTAAGATAACTCCTCTGGCAGCTTTGAAGTACCTGTGGTATAAAAGGAAGATCAACTGTGTCAGGTTTTTTGTTATGTTCGTAATACCCGAGTTCAGAAAGAAGGGAGTTTCATATGCTATTTACCACCAAACCTTCCTTAACGGCACCAAAAAAGGCTATATCTATGGCGAAGGTTCCACTATAGGCGAGACAAACACGCAGATGCGCAACGACATTGAAAGCTTCGGAGGAAAACACTATAAAACCTATAGGATTTACCAGAAGGAAATCCTCTGAAAGGACCTTTTCAGCACAGGAGTTTACCGGACAGCTCCCATAAAAAAAATTAAAGCAGGGCGGCTATTGCCCCCTGCTTTAATTTTTTACATGCTCTTCCAAAACTTCCTCCACCATTTCACCGTTAATCATCTGCCCTTCTCCAACCGGACCTTCTATAAAGCCGCCTGCCTTAACTTTATACCTGATGCCTCGCCAAACAACGTAAGGATTGTTGAATGAATAATAAGTGAGGTAGAATATGCCGAAAAGGTCAAATAACAGTCCCATTACCGCGTCCATCGCCATTACCCTGTCCTTGGCTATCACCCTCATGAGCAGGCCGTGAAAAACCCTTATGCCCATATAAATAAGAGAGAGGATCAACAGGTCTTTGTTACGCAAAACAACAGCGGAAACGAACAGTATCCAGTACCAGCCAACCATAAGCAGGAATGCAGGAAGCTCAAAGGCAATATGAGCCTTTATACCGACCGCAATCCTCTTAGCGTAGTTAAATGGCTTCTCTTTATCAAGCCTGTCAACATGGCACTCGATGAAAGGGCCCAGAACCAGCTTATAACCCAGTCTGTAAAGGGTATTCCCCAGATGGAGGTCTTCGAGCAAAGAGCCTCCGAATGCTTCAAGACCGCCTATATCCTCAAGCAGCTTTTTCCTCATCGCAAAAGCTGCACCTGTAGCGCCCACATCCATACCGATTTTAGTGAATAAAGCCCACATAAAGTCGGTTTCGCCGTTTTGCATGAAGGTGAAGAACCTGGTCCAGAAATCCTTTCCACCGGTATTTATTTGTCCGCAGGTAGTAATGCCCACCTTCTCATCCTTCAAGGGCCTGACCATCTTCACAATAAAGTCAGGCTTGACTCTTATATCGCTATCGCCGAACAGGACAATGTCATATTTCGCAAGCTTGACCCCGTGCACCATATTGGAGCTTTTCCCATTCAGTCCGGCCATTACCGGATTTACCGTAATTTGCATATCCATCTCAGGATGCCTTGAAATAAAATCTTTTACCACCGGTATTGCAGGGTCATCCGGATCCTGAAAACTGAAGATATGCTGTACCGGCCCCCTGTAGTTCTGATTCATCCAGGACTCCAGATTTTTCTCAAACTCAAAGTCCAGGTCTTTTATCGGATGTATGACGCTGACACCTACCTCCTCGTCACACTCTTCGGATTTTAAAATCCTGTTTGTCCAGTTTAAATGGCACTTTACGAAAACCAACTGGGCAGCCCAAAAAGAACAGAACAGGGTGCCGATAGCAATAGCGAAATACATCATATGCGTTACTCCCCCAAAATAGATTTAGAAAGGCCTTTTTGTATATTATATTACTTTTCCCCCCGGTATACAACATCGATTGCTCTAGCAGCCGCCCCTGCGGAACAGCCTCCGCACCAAAGGAACCTTAAGCTCAATGGCGCTTTGGGGGCAAAGCTCCTGGCAGCAGTAACACCTTATACATCTTTTATATATATAAGAAGGCACATCAGTCTTTACACCGTCATGCCAGTCCAGTGCCTTGGGTTTTACGGGGCACGCATTAACGCACACTCCGCATTTCACGCATTTAGCCGCATCTATATGGGGCTTGGGCACTAAAGAGTTTCTTAGGATCTGCACGACTCCGCCGGGCTTATAAGGCTTGACCGGCTCTCTCTTCACACTGAAGCTCGGATCATAAAAATCCTCAATGCTGCCTCCCACCAGCTCAATTTCTTCCTCAATGTAAGTGCCCAGACCGGCTTCTTTGCCAAATTTCACCGTAGGTACATACTCGGGGTTAAGATTGATGATACGGCATACCGTCGCATCAAGGGCAACAGGGTCTGCAGAAAAAAGCAGCATGTTCATTTTCTTCGGCGTGCCTCCCCTCGGGCCGTTCCCTTCCATAGCGACAATTCCGTCCATTATGAAAAGCCTGGGCTTGAGCAAATTGTTCAAATCTACAAGCATTCTTGAAAAGCTCAGGACATCAGGCACTCTCACATGAAATTCCCCCTTAAGGGTTCCCGGAATGCAGCCGAACTGATTTTTCACGCAGCCGGTCATCCTCGCAAAGCCATGAGTTTTAAGCTTGGGAAGGCTTATAATGCCATCGCTCTCAAGCACTCCTCTGGCAATGACAAACCTCTTGTTCTGTATGCCTTCTTTGAATGAAACCTCATCACCCTTGTGAAAGTCGGCAAGAGGTATTCCAAGCTCCTCAGCAGCACCCGCTATGCGCGATTTCCTCGCAGCAGCTTCAGGAGTGTGAATCCCCGGCGAATCTCCGTAGGAAAGAATTGCCCCCGTCCTTTTAAAAACCTCTCCGACAGCTTTAAAGACCATATAATGCGTGGTAGTGCACTTTTCAGGAGGGTCTGCAGAAAGCAAGTTCGGCTTCAGCAGTATTTTCTCCCCTGATCCGGCAAATTTCTCCGCACCCCCTAAGAGGGCCAGCCCTTTCTCTACTGCAGCTTTAACCTCATCATATTCATAACTTTCGCACCTGACCAGTGCAACCTTTGACATTTTTATACCACCTATCTCATGTACAAGCACATATCGCTTATTCTTGCGCATAAACATAATAATTATACTGCAGCTATGCGAGCGTCGCAACACCGCCGCTTCCGGAAAAGGCCCGGACCTGGCTAAAGCCCGAAGACACATGGAATTCTGAACAAGGCAACGGTAAAGGATAGCCTGAATTATTCAAGTTCGTCAAGAGTAAGTGAAAAACTGGGCATGAAATTCTCCATAAAGTAACGCACCTCAGGCAGGTTTATATCCATTATGGACTTGCAAATTGAATCTCTGGCTTTTTTAAATTCCGTATTGCCGGCCTTTTCCTCCTCCAGGCATTTGATGTAAGCGGAAATCCGGTCGGCAGCCTTCACCAGCTTCCAGCTGTCCCCATCGTCGTCTTGGTGAAGCATTATAGAGGCGTATTCCTCTGTCAGTTCCGGTGGAAGCATAGACAAAAGTTTGTTTTTGGATACCATTTCCACATCCCTGTAAGCCTTGCTTATCTCAGGGTTGAAATACTTGATCGGTGTAGGAAGGTCGCCGGTGATTATTTCATTGCAGTCGTGAAACATCGCCAGCACTGCAACCCTGTCGGAATTTACCGCACCTCCGAAAAAACGGTTTTTGATTAAGGCCAGCGCATGGGCTATTATAGCCACCTGCAGGCTGTGTTCCTGTATATTTTCAGGCTGGGTATTCCTCATAAGGCCCCAGCGGGTTATATATTTCATCCGTGAAAGGAAGGCAAAAAAATGGTACTTTCCCTTGCTCATATCCAGTCCCCGCTCCTACATCCAATATATTTCTTCAAAACAGCTTAAAGCGAAATTATCCGTCATGCCCGCTATAAAGTCTACAACTTTCTGCTCATCTGTATCTTCATCTCCATAGCCTATGTCTTTTATGAAATTATAGAACTTGCGATACACCCTATGCTCGCTGTTTTTGAGCTTCTCCGGATCTTTCAGACTGTCGAGAAGATTGAAAAAAAGTCCCTCAAGAACGTTTTCCGCATTCTTCTCATACCTTTTTATCTTATCTGCCTGGTAGATAAGCCTGACATTCTCGTTGATAAGCCTCTCAAGGGCTTCTCCTTTCTCTTTGCTCAACTGTATGCAGTCCTTGCCGTAACTGTTCTCAATCATATCACAAACAAGGGTGTTGATGATTTCGCCGTTGGTATAGCCTAATTCGTCGCAAATATCCTTAGGTATATCATTTATATCTATAAGCTTCACCCTCACGGCGTCCTCAATATCCCTGCCGACATAAGCAATTTTGTCTACCAGCCTCACTATGCACGCCTCAAGGGTATAAGGCTTTTGAGAACGCACTTTAAGGTTGTTGAGGCAAGAGGGATCCTTGCTGCTGTCCCTCTCAAGGCGGTATTCGCCGTAATTCTCTCCACAATGGCAGGCAATGCCATCTCTTACTTCAAAGGTAAGATTGAGCCCGCATTTTTCATATATCTTTTCCCTTGAAACACGGGTGGCAAGCCTGTCAACCACCCTAAGGCTATGTAATTCATGTTGAAAGGAATATTCCGGGTTGATTTTTTTCAGACACCTGTCAAGTACCTTCTCCCCGCTGTGACCGAAAGGCGCATGTCCAAGGTCATGGCCAAGGGCTATAGCATATGTGAGATCCTGGTTGAGGTTAAGAGTCCTGGCAATTGTCACCGCTATGGAACCTACATGCAGCACATGCTCCATCCTGGTGCATATATGGTCGTTTTTTGCATTGAAAAACACTTGAGTTTTATGCCTTAAGCGTCTGAACTCCATGGAGTACAAAATTCTGTTTGCATCTCTCTCGAAATCAGTCCTTACAGGGCATTTTTTCTCTTCTATTATTCTGCCCAAAGACTGCCTGCTTTTTGCCGCGTAAGGGCTTAAAGCCTCTTCCTGCTTTTCCCTGATCTCTCTCCACACTAATGACATTGCCGACCTCACTTCTTATTATATAACGTAAGTGCCCGGCCTTCTCAAACTAGTTTGCTCCGCAGCACTTTTTGTATTTTTTGCCGCTGCCGCAAGGACAGGGGTCATTCCTCCCCACCTTATTGCTCACCGCTATTTTTGACTGCCTGTATTCTTTAGTGATTTCCTTGCGTCTTTCCTCCGTCAGGACAGAATTCCATTCAGGCAGATTATACAGCCAATGGGCTTTCGCATCCACCATATTAAAATACAGCTTTTCGAAATCGATTTCCAGCTTGATTTCGGAATCTTCAGTCAAATTTTCCAATTCAATAGGTTGGACGAGGCTGGTATTTATGCCATCGAGAAAACCTGCCATCATGACTGGGTCCATGTTGAATTTGTCTGCAAGCTCCCTCAATTTTCCGCTTATGACTTCGGTATGGTTGTCCAGGATATACTTGTAATTCTCCGTTTCCTTTTCAAAATAGCCTTTCCAGAATTTGTTGTACTCCGTTGGAGTCCTCTGTTTTCCGGCTAATTCCTTCCAGTCGTCGTATAAGCTCATAAGTCCGCCTTCTCCTTTTTTAAGTAAAATTCTGTTTAAAATTACATTTCATATTTTAGCATACAGGCGACATAATTTAAAGTTCAAATTTCATCCCCTCCACCACGCTACCACACCGGTTATTCGTTCTCAGGCCAAGTCTTCCGGTTTTTCACTTTGCAGTACTGTGACACTACCGAGTCTTTCCCGCTTTCTCCAATGCCATTCTTTGCAATGAAGTACCCTGCAACCGCCGTCACTACAGCCAATGCAGCCAGAATGCCCAGAGTTACAGGTATGCTGAGCTTCAGCCTTTCAGTCCCCACCTGGAAACTCCCTATAAATCCAAAAAGAATAAATGCGGTTGCCGAAATAAGCTTGACTGTCCTTTCGGGAATTTTTTTGCACATTACCACACCTACGATAATTCCTATGCTGTCCGCTATAAGCATTCCTGTCGTGGTCCCCATCAGAATTCCCACAGGTTCGGCAGGAAACTTGGCCGCAAGGGCGATAGTCGCCAGCTGGGTCTTGTCCCCCAGCTCCGCCACAAAAAAAGCGGCTGCAACCGTCATAACAGCCCCAAATCTTGTTTCACTGTTTTCTTCACCTTCCAGCTTGTCTCCTCTTATGGTCCACAATCCGAAAAATATGAAAGATAATGAGGCCAGCCCTTGTATCCAAATCTCAATGGTCTGAAACCTGGCGATAAAATTTCCCACGGCAACCGCCAAGGCATGGTTTAAAACCGTCGCTATAAAAACACCTGTCAAAACCTTTGACGCCTTGTACTTTGTAGCAAAGGCCATGGCCAGGAGCTGGGTCTTGTCCCCCATCTCGGCAAGGGTTACCGCCCCCACCGCGAGCAAAAAAGCAACCAAAGCTGAATACATTCAATCAAATCCTTTCTTATGTCAGACATGAAAAATCTTTCTTTTCTTATTCTAACTCTTCTTTCCAAAAAAAAATACTATAAATTTTTAAATTATTTCCCGCACAAGCGGATACAAATATGTTATAATAGGAGTAAAAATAAATTAATTTAATTCAGTGGTGAGGATTTCTCCGTCTCCACTGCCAGAAAGAAGAGGGATCGTGGTTGTATTCAAAAACTGAAGCCTATTATGATGGTGAAGGATACCTACGTAAGCCCGGCGAGAGCTATTATGACGCCGAAGGCATAATGCGGGAGCCGGGCGAAGAATACTTTGACTATCAGGGCTTTTTGAGGAAACCAGACGAACCTTTCTATGACAGCCAGGGCTTCCTGAGAAACCCGGGTGATTTCTTCTATGACAGGAATGATTGCTTAAGAGAAGGATAATAAGATAGAGACATTTAATTTGCTAAAACCATAATATCCGTTATATATAACGGATATTATGGTTATTTCTTAAAACATTTTTCTTTTTGCAAGGATGAAAGCTGAAAGGGCCGATAAGGTCAGCGAGATGGCCAGGACGATTGTAAAGGCATGGGGGCTGTGGGCAAAAGGAATCTTTGCCACGTTCATGCCGTAAAAGCTTGCAACCATCGTAGGTATAGCCATAACAATGGTGACAGACGCCAGGAATTTCATAACAATGTTCACATTGTTTGAAATAATCGAGGCAAAAGCGTCCATGGTGCCACTCAATATGCTGCTGTAAATATTAGCCATCTCTATGGCCTGTTTGTTTTCTATGATTACATCTTCCAGCAAATCGGTGTCATCGGGATATTTCTTTATATATTCCAGCCTGAGCATTTTCTCAAGAACCGCTTCATTAGCCTTCAGGGAAGTAGAGAAATACACAAGGCTTTTTTCAAGCTTAAGCAGCTGTATCAATTCCTTGTTCTTCATAGATTTGTGAAGGTCCTGCTCTATCCTTCCGCTGATCTTATCTATGATTCTCAGATACTGCAGGTACTGGCTGGCGTTTTTGTAAAGTATCTGGAGTATAAACCTGTTTTTATAAAAGGTATAAAAGGACTTTACACGCTTAACTATAAAGTCTCTTATGACGCTGTTCTCTTTCAGGCACACGGTAATAATGCTGTCTTTGGCAAGCACTATGCCTAGGGGGATGGTGGTGTATATCGTGTCAGCTTCCTCGTCGGCCACCGGAATATCTACTATGATAAGAGTCTGGCCATTCTCATATTCTATTCTGGCACGTTCCTCTTCGTCCAAGGCGGCTCTGACGTATTCACTTTCAACCTGCAAGCCTTCACAAACCGCAGCAATTTCTTCCTCGCTGGGGCTTGTCAGATTAACCCATACTCCTTCTTCAAAGTGGTCCAGACTTACTAGTTCTTCGTTAATTGTTTTGAAAATTTCCAGCATCTCATTCACCCCTTTTGCAAATAGTTTGTTTCAGTATGGGTTTACTTGCACCTCCGCCTTTAACCCCACTTATAATTTCCGGATTTCATGGAGATGGCAGGGTAAGTAAACCCTTATCTCGAACGAAAATACAAAACTGTAGCTGCCGTTAGGGTCACTATCCAAATCAACCACCTCCGTAGTTTTTATTTATAAAATAAAAAACCTTTGCATCACGAGCAAAGGAAATATATGGCACACAAATACTCTATATAACCTTCACTCGTTGAGCTTTGGCACTATACAGCTTTGGAATACCTAAATCCAGCTACATTAAGTAGAACCTTATTTCGGTAATACCTGTTGACCCATTGGCATCTTTCGATGTTTCCGGGCAGCAGCGTGTATCTGTATAGTAACCTCACCTAACGAAGATTTTCTCGATATAGTAATTATACAACTTTGATATAGCTGTTTCAATATATATTTTATGAAATCCAAAGATTTATGTTCATTATCAACTATTTTCAAAGAACATCTCCAATTATTTATCATGTTAATATGTTTTTCTTTGTTTTTGCTTTGTTCCTTGGTGATTTCATAACTGTCGTCTGCCGACCCAAAAAAACTTTTAAAGGGCGCTTGACAGGGCAAGCTACATCAGGTCGGCCCTCACCAGCTTACCCCTGCAAAACACCATCTTGATCTCCATGCTGCCGTCTATAACAACAAGGTCCGCCCTTTTGCCGGGCTGGATGCTCCCTGTAATATGGCTTAACCCTACAACCTTGGCAGGGTTCAGCGATGCCATGCTCACAGCGTCTTCAAGGGGTATGCCGGTAAATTTCATCATATTTTTAATAGCTTTAAACATGGTAAGAGTGCTGCCTGCAAGAGTTCCATCCTCTTTCCTTGCAATTCCGTCTTTTACAAAAACCCTGAAACCTCCAAAACTAAACTCCCCATCACCGAAGCCGGTTGCCTGCATGGCATCGGTCACGAGAACTATCTTCTCTTTGCCTTTTACCCTGTAGACCATCTTGATGATTTCAGGATGTACATGTATGCCGTCACATATCAATTCCACAAAGGCGTCAGATGCAAGGGCCGTGCCCGCAACACCCGGTTCTCTGTGATGGATGCCCCTCATGCCGTTAAACAGGTGGGTAAAAATGGTGGCTCCGGCTTCAAGGCCCTTCTTTACATCGCTGCAATTTCCGTCACTGTGGCCTATGCCTACGGTGCTCCCCTTGCTCACGGCATATTTTATAAACTCCATATTCCCCGGCATCTCGGGAGCGACAGTCATATGTATTTTCAGGTCGCCCATAATTTCCCTGAAGCTTTCGTACTCTTCGAGGGTCGGCTGCTTAATTAAGGACGGATCGTGGCAGCCCTTGTGCGCCGCATTTATATAAGGCCCCTCAATATGCACTCCTTCTATGCTTGAACCACAGCCGGCCATTTTTGACGCTTCCTTCACGTTTCTAAGCACATTGAGTAGGTCCTCCATCCGTGACGTGATGGTTGTAGGAAAAAAAGAGGTGGTTCCGTTTTTTGCAAGGTGCTCAGCGATTTCTTTTAGCTGGGGAGGAGAAGAAGTCATAACATCGTGGCCAACGGCGCCATGGCAGTGGATATCTATAAGCCCCGGCACAACCTTGCATCCTTCCACATCAAATATTTCACTGGCTTCACCGTCTCCAGGCAGCGAACCTATAGAACTGATGGTGTCATCACAAATGGCAATATCACCTTTTTCGAACTTACCCTCCGCCGATAAAAAGAGTCCGTTTTTTAATATGAGCATCATCCTGCACCCCTTCTGTATATCTTTGACTTCACATATGGTTGTGGGGCTTTAAAGCGCTCCACCCCTGTCCGTCAAATTCATTATACGTCGTACATATATAATTTGACAACAAAAAACGCCGCAAAATTTGCGGCGTCTGTCTCCAGGCCTTCTGTTACGCTTTTCTCCTCGTGGCAATATCTACCCATACGGCTAGGAGAAGTATCAAACCTTTTACCACATATTGCCAGGTTACATCGATGTTCATCAGGCTCATGCCGTTGTCAAGGCTTCCCATAACCAGGGCGCCTATGATACATCCTGCTATCGTGCCCTCGCCTCCCATCGTGCTGGTACCGCCTATGACAGCGGCGGCGATGGCATCAAGCTCCATGTTCATCCCTGCTGAGCCGGTGGCCGCATTAAGCCTTGCAGTGAAAACAATGCCTGAAATTGTGGTCAAAAGGCCCATGAGCACAAAAATCATCATGTTTGTCTTTTTGATGTTGATGCCTGAAAGCCTTGCCGCTTCCTTGTTGCCGCCTATGGCATATATATGCCTTCCAAAAGTGGTCTTCTGGGTGATGATTGTAAAAATGATTATGATGGCTATCAAAAGCAGCACTGCATAGGGTATTCCCATGTAGGTCACCATTATTGAAAATATCAAGGCGATGACGACGGATACCCCTATTACTCTGGCGACAAACAGCTTCATGGGAAGTACTTCGAAACCGTATTTAATTCTTGACTTTCTTTTATTGATTTCATAAATTATATAAGCTATGATGAATAAAAGGCCTATTACAGCGCTAGTGTCATGAAAAGGCAGGTTGGTGAGTTTGGGTATATAACCCTGCCCGATAGCCTTGAAGCTATCATTCATGGGACCTATGGAGTTTCCGCCGGTGGTCCCTATAACTCCGCCTCTGAAAATCATCATGCCTGCCAGCGTCACTATAAACGCAGGCACTTCCCTATACGCTATCCAGTATCCCTGCCATATGCCTATCAACAATCCTATTGCCAGCGTTATCAGTATTGTAGGTATGGTGCCGAAATCCTTTTTTGCCATCAATACCGCTGCGATAGAGCCCATGAAGCCCAAAAATGATCCTACTGACAGGTCTATGTGACCTGCGACCATGACAAGCACCATTCCGCAGGCGAGGATGGCAACGGCACAGCTCTGCAGAAACAGGTTGGACAGGTTTCTGGAGGATATGAAAATGCCTCCCGTAAGAATTGTAAATATGGCCCATATAGCAAGAAGCGCCAGAACCATGGTATACTGCCTCAAATTCAACTTGATTGAACTGATTATCATCTCTTTTGCTGACAAGGTGGAAAGTGACGCTGCTTTTTTCTCTGCTGCGGAAGAAACTTGAACATCATTTTGCATCTTATATCCCTCCAGTCGCGTAGAACATTACTTTTTCCTGAGTTGCTTCCCCGTGAGAAAGCTCACCTTTTATTCTTCCGTTGTGCATAACAAGTATCCTGTCGCTCATCCCCAATATCTCAGGCAACTCGGAAGATATCATTATTATGCATACCCCTTCAGCGACAAGCCTGTTCATAATATTATAAATCTCAAATTTGGCACCCACATCTATGCCTCTTGTAGGCTCATCAAGTATAAGCACCTTGGGTTTTGTCATAAGCCATTTTGCCAGCACCACCTTTTGCTGGTTACCACCGCTGAGATTGCCTGTTTTTTGTTCAATTGAGGGCGTTTTTATCCGAAGATCATCCACATATTTTCTGCTTATTCTTATGACCTCGTTATCATTTATCAGTCCGGCCCTAGAAACACTTTCCAGGCTTGCAAGGGTGATATTGTTCTTTATATCCTGCTTCAGCACAAGCCCGTAACGTTTCCTGTCCTCTGACACGTAGCTTATTCCGGCCTCTATCGCATCCCTCGGACTTCTTATTTTCAGCTTTCTGCCGTTGAGTTTTATCTCTCCCGATATATTTACCCCATAGGCGCTGAACATGCTCATAACCAGTTCCGTCCTGCCTGCGCCCATAAGGCCTGCAATACCCAGGATCTCGCCTTTTCTTGCCGAAAAACTCACCCCGTCTATAACTTTTTTGTCCGGGAGCTCGGGGCTATACACAGTCCAATCCTTCACCTCCAGCACAACCTCGCCGGGTATGTGTTTTTCCCTTGGAAACCTCTGGGTCAGTTCTCTCCCCACCATAAAGGATATTACCCTGTTCTCGTCCAGGTCCTTAGTAGCTTGAGTGCATACCGTCCTGCCGTCTCTGAGTACCGTTATGCTGTCCGAAATCCTAAAAACCTCATTCAGCTTGTGTGAAATATAGATACAGGTAACACCCTTTGATTTCAACTCCTTAAGAATTTGCAAAAGGGTTTCTGTCTCTGCCTCGGTCAATGCTGCAGAAGGTTCGTCAAGTATAAGGACATCGGCATTTTTTGAAAGGGCCTTGGCTATTTCAACCAACTGCTGCTGCCCTATGCCGAGATTCACCACCTTCGTCAAGGGGTTTATGTTCAAACGCACTTCTTTGAGTATCTTCTCTGTTTCAAAAAAAGTCTCATCCCAGTTTATAAAGCCCCTCTTTTTGATTTCACAGCCCAGAAAAATATTCTCAGCCACATTCATCTGTTTGACAAGGGCAAGCTCCTGGTATATGATGGCTATGCCCGCTCTCTCGCTGTCCTTGATGCTGTGAAAATGCTGTACCACACCCTTAAGTCTTATTTCCCCGCTGTAGGTGCCGGCGGGATATACGCCGCTTAAAACCTTCATCAGGGTTGACTTCCCTGCGCCGTTTTCTCCCACCAGGGCGTGTATTTCTCCTTTTTTAACTCGTAAAGTTACATTGTCCAGAGCCTTTACGCCGGGAAATTCTTTGGTTATGTTGACCATTTCAAGAATGTATTCACTCATATTACCCCACCTTTAAAAATTTTAGAGGAACAACTTATGCAAGCCATTCCTCTAAAACTATCCCTATCGTCGATTAATATTAATTCTTGTAAACGTCCTCTTTCTTCAAGTATCCGCTGTTTATAAGAACCTCATCTATATTTGTCTTATCGACTGCGACAGGAGTAAGGAGTATAGAGGGGACGTCAATCTTGTCGTTGTTCACTTTTCCGTTTATGCCAAGGTCTTCTCCCTTAACCATCTTTATTGCGCACTGGACAGCAGCTTCACCCAACAACCTCGTATCTTTGAATACCGTCATCGACTGAGTTCCTTCCACTATCCTTTTAGCTGCCGCAAGCTCGGCATCCTGCCCTGTGACCACAACTTTGCCTGCCAGCCCCTGCGCCGCCAAAGCTTGTATACAACCGCCTGCAGTGCCGTCGTTGGGAGCAAGCACGCCCTGAATGTCATTCTTATTGGCCGTCAAAGCATTTTCCATAAGTTTCATGGCGTTGTCCGGTTTCCAGTCAATTACCGGCTGTTCCATTACTATTTTGTAATCGCCTTTTTCAACCTTAGGCATGATATATTTTGCCGCGCCTTCCTTGAAAAGTTTTGCGTTGTTGTCCGTCGGAGCGCCTGAGAGGAATACTATATTACCCTTGTCAACTTTTTCCGTCAGGTACTTGCCCTGAATCTCTCCAACTTTAACGTTATCGAAGGAAATATATACATCTACGTCGCTGTCCATAACGAGCCTGTCATAAGAAATAACCTTTACGCCCGCTTTATGGGCCTTTTCGACAATTGCCGCCGCTGCTTTGGCATCGTGAGGAGCGATGATGAGCACATCTATTCCTTGAGCTATAAGATTTTCACATTGGGCATCCTGTTTGGCGGCATCCAGATTCGCAACCTGAACTTTAAGATCTATTCCCAGCTTTTCACACTCAGCTTCAATTTTTTCCTTATCCCTTACCCATCTCTCTTCCTGCAACGTGGCCAATGACAACCCTAGCCTCAGTTTCTTCTCCGCCGGCTGGGCGCTGTCCTTTTTTGTCTCTTCCTTGCCTGCCTGATCCGCTGTCTCGCCTGCTGCCGATTTTGTCCCTTCTTTTTGCTCAGCAGCCGGATTTTGTCCGCACCCTGCCAGTACTGCCAGCATCATCATAGCCGTCAGTACCAGTGCAATGACTTTCAAAATCTTTCTCATAAAAAAATTCCTCCTTTTTATAAGAATTTATATAAGCACTTCCGCTTATATTAAAATCTTATAATAAGGAGAATATTGATGTCTCTGGAGCTATTTATTATATCCTTTTCTAAATCTACACTTTTTATGTTTCAAGCAATTTTTTATAGCACTATTTTGACCTTAAAAAAATACAGGAGTCACATTCCAAGAGGTCATTTCGGAGACGGCCACTGGGATCTGGGAACATTCCGGTATACGTCTTCCAGTAGGTGAAAACCGTCGTGAATTATGGTATCTACCATATTGTCTTTGGTAACTGCAATAGGCTCTATCATGTAATAAGGAACATCAAATTTCCCGTCGTTTATGGTGTTGTTGACCTCTATCTTCTCCCCCTTGGCCATCCTTACAGCTATGTCCGCCGCTGCCTCGGCTATTTTGTGTATAGGCTTATATATAGTTGTCAACTGGGTACCTTCGACAACCCTCTGGCAGCCGGATAAATCCGCATCATGCCCGGCAACCGGGACCTTTCCCGCCAGCCTCTGCTCCGAAAGGGCATCCACCGCCGCCCAAGCCAGGCTGTCATTGGCCGCGATTATCGCATCAACCCTTTCAGGACCCTGCAAGGCATTCACTACACATTTGTAAGCCTCCTCCCTCCTCCAGTCTTCCGCCCAGGTTTCGCTGATAATTTTTATGCGCCCGCTGTTTATATATGGCTGCAACACCTTCTTATACCCTTTATTAAACATGTAACAGTTATAATCGGTTTTTGCCCCGTTGATGATAATGTAATTGCCCTCAGGCACCACCTTTACAAGTTCCTCAGCCATCTTTTGTCCTACCGCTACATTGTCAAAGGAGACATACATATCTACGTTTGCATTCCTCACCAGGCGGTCGTAAGCTATCACCTTTACACCGGCTTTTTTTGCCATCTGTACGGCGGAAGACGCCTCTTCCGCATTTTGGGGTACTATCACAAGGATATCTATCTTCTGGTCCAAAAGGTATTTCACCTGCTTTAATTGCTCCTCACTATCATTGTCCGCATTCTGTACTATCACGTCAGCACCGCGCTCTTTAGCCTTTGCCACGAAAATATCCCTGTCCCTCTGCCATCTTTCCTCCTGGAGAGTAGCCATTGAAAATCCTATTTTCAGCCTCTCCTCCTCATTGGCAGCTTTTCCTTCGCCAGACTTCATGCCACCCTGATCACACGCCGCAGCCAGTACAAGAACAATAAAACACAGCAGCAAAAGAACAGATACCAAAATTCCCTTGCCCTTTTTGAAAACCATAAACCCCACCTCTATTTCCTGTTTTGCATGGCTTCCTTATACTCACTCGGAGTGACCCCCATCACTTTCTTGAATATTCTGCTGAAATAGTTTGGATCTCCGTAACCTGTCATGTAGCATATTTCCTTTATACTGTATCCTCCTGTCTCTATCAGCTCTTTTGCCTTGTTTATCCTTACCGAAGTCAGGTATTCTATGAAATTCTCACCTGTTTCTTCCTTGTAAAGCCTGCTGAAGTAGTGCGGGCTGATGTTGACTTCTTTTGCCACATCCTCCAGCGTTATTTCGTTGCTGAAGTTTTTATCGATATATTCCCTGGCTTTTAAAATAAGGCTGCTCACCTTCTTTTTCTTTCCGGAGCTTATGCTCCTTGTTATGTGCTCAATTTGGGCTCTGCACCAGCTTTTAAGCGTTGAGATGTCCTGGATTTCCATCATGTCGGTAATATAGTCGCAATATTTGGGAACTTCACTGCTGTAAATTTCATAATCCGACGCCATGCGGTGAAGCAGCACCATCAGCTCAAGAAGCTTGCTTTTGACGCGGTGCAAATTATTTTCGAACTCACGGGTGAGCCACTCAAATATATAGTCAAAAGCCTGAAGACTGGCCGCCGTATCTCCCGCAGAAGCCCGCTCAATCATGAACTTTTCCTTTGAAACAGGGTACTCAGGATTGACACCGCTCTCCTCCGGGATATCCATTATATGCATAACACCCTTAGCACCGGCATGCCTGATTGCTTTTAAAGACTCCTCGTATGATTTATAAAGCATTTCAATCTTTCTACGGCGCCTGCCTATCCCTATATAAAAATCCGCATCAACTTTCTCGGACAGCTTGTTATATACATACTCCGCAATATTCAAGGCCTCAAGCCTTTCTGAATACTCATCATCTTTAAAGTCCGAATATACAAAAACTACTATGCGGTTTAACATCACCGGGCCCACCAGGCATTTGCAGCGTGATTTTATGACATCTCTGAAATAAGGATAAAAAGATTGGCTTTTAACGCTTAAACCTATTCTGTTTCCGAGGGTTCCCGGACCCTCTTCCTCTCCGAACTCCACCGTCATTATATATCCGCCCTTGTCGCCAATTTCAAGGATGTCCTTGTAGGCTTCCAGTTCCCTGCTGCTGTCGTCAAAGAAAAGGATCGAATAAATAAAACCATTTTCCAGCACAGGTAAAATATTTTCCAGCTTCTCCCTGAGTTCAAGCTCCCTTCTTCGCTTTTCCCTTTCGGCATCAATTATCTCTATCGTCTTTTTTATGGTCTCGACTATTTTGCTGCGGTTTACGGGTTTTAACAGGTATTCCGTCACTCCGAGGTTGACAGCTTCTTTCGCGAACTCAAAATATTCATAGGCAGTTAAGATGACAAACAACACGTTGCCAAATCTCGATTTGATTTCCCTTATTGCATCTATGCCGTTTATACCGGGCATTTTTATGTCCATGAAAACAATGTCCGGCTTTACAATCTCAGCCTTTTCGATAGCCTCCCGTCCGGACCTGGCGGTTCCCGCCACAATTATATCGCTGAAATTGTTTTCGACAATATATTTGATTGAATCAACAACTATCTGTTCGTCATCCACTACAAGCAGTTTGTACATGCCCACCACTTCTTTCCACATTATTTATAGGCATTGTTATTACAATCCTGGTGCCTTTCCCAGGGCTGCTGAATATTTTAACAACGTCATCCTTCTGAAAATAAAGCCTGAGACGGCTTATGATATTATTAAGCCCTATTCCGTTGGTATGTCCGGTGTATTCGTGCTCTTTTGTCACGTCGTACTGCTCCGTGCTCTCAGCGAATATGGCCTTCACCTTTTCCTCGTCCATGCCTTTTCCGTTGTCCTCTATTTCAACCTCCGCTTCGTTCTGATTTCTTACAACTCGCAAAACTATCCTGCCACCGTTCTCCATATCGCTTATTCCATGGATGAAGGCATTTTCCACCAGCGGCTGGAGTATCATCCGCGGCATTTGAATATCTACTACGCTTTCATCCACCTGCTGCTCGAACTCGATCCTGTCGGTAAACCTGGTTTTCAATATGTAGATGTAAGTGTTTATGTTTTCAATCTCCTCCCTCAGCGTTACCGGTTTATCAAGCTTCCTCAAATTATACCTGAAGAGGTTTGCGGTATTCTCCAGGAAAACGCAAGTTTTATCAGCACCTTCAAGCATGGCGATTTGAGCTCCTGCATTCAGAGTGTTGAATATGAAGTGGGGATTTATCTGCGACTGCAAAGCGTGGAGCTCAGCCTCCCTCAACAAATTTTTCATAAAAAGGTTTTGCATCTCTTGCTCTTTTAAGCGACCTTCAAGTTTTGCCTTTTCCTTAATCTCATCGATATAGGTCTTTATGCTTGATGCCATACGGTTAAAGGCGCTGGCCATCAAGCTCACCTCATCATCCGTATCCACCGACAGTTCTTCAACGTCAAAATTCCCGCGGGATATTTTGTCTGCAGCCCTTGAAAGGCTTACAATGGGTTTGGTGATCTTGTAGGTAAACCATAATATGAGGACGAGATTGAATATGACGGTGCCTATAATAAGCCCGATGTTCAGCAGCTGTATCATATTGAGCCTTCCTGATACCGCAAGGTAGGTGGCGGTGTTCTCGCGCAGCTGTGCAACCTCCAGCTTGTTTATATACATATTGATATAATCCGCAATCTTGCTTGCTTCGATGTAACGGGCCGTATAATCGTTTACGTCTCTCCCTCTTTTTGCACTTACGGCAGCGTCGGTTTCACCCAAATAAGTGAGAATCATGTTTCCTATGTCCCTGAGTATAAGGCCGTTTTCGGTACCTGAAACTTCGGATAAGATATCTTCTGCCTTGCGCCTCAACTGGTTGCTGTATTTAATATACTCTCTCAGGCTCTCGGAATGTTTGGTGGATAAAAAGTTCTCAAGGTGCATTTCAACCATATTTACGTTATTGTGAAGGTCGTTGAACTTGATACTGTCTTTAAACATCGCATCGGTTTTACGCATGAACATTTTGGCATTGTAATAGGTATACACGCTTGTTATGCCTGTAATAAGCGTTGTCATCAGGAAGAACACTATGAGCTTTCTCCTGAATTTATTTGAACTGGACAAATTGTGAAAAAAATTGCTCATTACGGACGACCCTGCCCTTTTTTAGATTCCGCCATACTTTTGTATGCCGCAATGTTTTTTCTGGTAACGGAATACACTCCCGTATCTACATATGATGAGGTCCTGTTTTTCTTTTTCACTTCTATCAGCGCCTTAACGCTTTCATATCCTATTTTGACGGGGTTGCCTACCACCGTGCCGTAAACAACTCCCTTTTCAACATATCCGAGTATGTCCGGAAGGTCACCGTAACCTATTATGGTTATATCACCAACCCTGTTAGCATCCACCACCACCTCTACCGCCCCCAGGGTATCCTTTGAATTTGTGCAGAAGACTGCATTTACATCGGGAAATCTGCTCAGAATCTCTTTTGTAATTTCCTCCGCACTAAACATGCCCATCCTGGATGATTGCACCGTTTTTATCTCAATATCTGCGAAATCTTTTGCTGCGTCCTTGAAACCTAAAACTTTCAGGTTCTGAAGTATATCCTCCCCATCGCCTGAATAGCTGTTGAGTATGATTGCCACCTTTGCTTTGCCCCCCGTAGCTTCAGCCAGCATTTTGCCCGCCTCCGAACCTACCATAAAGCTGGCGGTGCCGATAAAGGACACTCTCTTGCTGCTTTTGGCATCGTTCTCCATGGTGACAACAGGTATGCCATAAGCTGCCGCTTTATCTATAAGCTGTGTAAACTGTTTCTCATCCAGCACATGGGTAGCAATGCCGTCAACTCTTGAAGCTATGGCGATATCGAGGTATTTAAGTTCTTCCACGATACTTGTAAACCTCGGCCCATTGAATTCTACGGCAGCGTTAAACTCCTTTCCGGCTTCAAGGGCTCCTTTTTTTACAGACTGCCAGAAGGGATCGTCCGTGCTCTGGGCAATAAAAACAAAATGATAGTCAGGTTTTTTAAGGTTCTCCGCCGCTCTGTCGTTTATGGAAACTGTAGTGCCGTCGTCGCCTATATATGATGTGGATAATACAAAAGTAAATGAAAACAGTGCAATCAGTGCGGCGGTAAGAACAATGTATATAACCTTCATAAGCACACCTTAAGCTATAGTTTTACATTATCACGGTTATGCTGAAAACAAAGGGTTTGCCAAGATTAAATTATATCAGACAGGCTACAAAACATCAAGTAAATTGTAGTTAATTCCCATCTATGTGATTTTATGGCTTTTATTCTGCCTCATCCACGTGACTGAATTGCACTTCAATTACTTTGCCTTTCGGTACCGGCGTACCCGGCTCAACTGCCTGCTGCACCGCAACCCCCATTCCGTTGACCTTTATATTTAATCCTACGGCGTTTAATGCCTGGGTAGCTTCATCTATAGTCTTATTAATTACATCAGGCATCTTTACCGTCACTTCCGCCTCAGGCTTATAAGTATACAGTATGACTAAGGATTTTTCAGGTATGCTCGTACCGGGTCCCGGTGCCTGCTGCATTACAACAGCGTTTTTATTATTTTCATCGCCTTCAATTTTGTATTCAAGCTTAAACTCCCTGAGCTTCTTTACGGCTTCTTCAACAGTCATGCCCTTTACTTCGGGTACATAAACTTCCTGTACCATCAGCTGTTTATCCCTTTCAGTATATCTTCTTTCAACCTCAAGGTAGTTAAGTATATCCTCAATCAGCTTACCTGCTACCGGAGCGGCTACCGCGCCTCCCATATGGGTCTCTCCTTTAGGGTCAAAAAGCACAACAAGCAGGGTTATGACAGGGTTGTCCGCAGGTGCGATAGCTGCAAAGGAAGCTACATATACGTCCTCTTGGGTAGTTTCAGAGGTACCTGTTTTGCCTCCCACCCTGTAGCCCTTGACGTATGCATTCCTCCCGGTTCCCTCAGATACAACACCCTCGAGGATTTCTCTTAAAGTATCAGATGTCTGTTTTGATATGACATTTCTCACAACTTCAGTCTCAAACTTTTTAACTATATTGCCCTCTGAATCGGTAAGCTCTTTAACCAGTTTTGGCTTTATAAGCTTTCCGCCGTTTGCTATGGCAGAATAAGCGGTTATCATCTGGATGGGCGTTACGGTAAACCTTTGTCCAAATGAAGCCACAGCCATATCGATTTCGGTGGGTTTAGGATGGTTGAGTCCTACGGTCTCCCCAGGCAATTCAATGCCCGTCTTCTCATAAAAACCAAAAGCCCTTACATAGCTGTAAAACCTGTTAATGCCCAGACTTTGTGCCAACCTTACAAATACCGGATTACAGGAATTATATACACCTTCTTTGAAAGTCTCCTCGCCGTGGTTACCACTTTCTCTCCAGCAGGTAATAGTATGGCCCGCCACCTCTACAGGATAGTCATACACCACGGTGTCAGGGCTGATTAAGCCTTCCTCCAGGCCGGCTGCAGAAGTTATAATTTTGAAGGGAGATCCTGGTTCGTATGCGTCTTCCACAGCCTTATTCCTCCATACTGTCTTGCTGAGGATATCTACATCTTCTTGTGTGGTACCGCTCCACTTGTCAGGGTTTACACCAGACACAGGCGGCGCTGCAAAGGGATTGTTCAAGTCGAAATCCGGCTTGGATACCATTGCTAATATATCCCCGTTTCTGGGATCCATGACAATAGCAGCAGCTCCGCCTGCCACTTTATAGTCCTCTATAGCCCTCTCCAGGGCCTTCTCCGTAAAGTACTGTATTGTCTCATCAATAGTAAGGACCACATTCAACCCGTTCTGGGCCTCAATGCGCTTCTCAGCTTCAAAGGGCAGCTGGCGCCCTGCAATGTCTACCTCGTTTAGAATTCTCCCCGGAAGTCCTTTGAGGTATTTGTCCATCGTCTTTTCTATTCCCTGCAGTCCCTGGTTTTCCGCTCCTGTAAAACCGATAACGTGAGCCGCCAGATTGCCGCTGGGATAATAGCGCTTTGTGTCTTCATATATATAAATGCCTTTTATATTTTCCTCTTTTATCCATTTTTTTATCCGGTCTCCGATTTCCTTATCAACTTTTGCCTTTATTACCTCATACCTGCTTTTCTTTCTGGTTATTTTTTGCAGGACATCTTCCTTTTTTACATTTAAAATCTCTGCCAGTTTTTCTGCTATGTACTCAGATGATTTCTTCGACTTTTGTATATCCTCGGGATCGGCAGTAATCGTCTCGACAGCGCCGTTGACGGCCAACACTTTGCCGTTCCTGTCATATATTGCTCCCCTTTCAGGGCTGATAAGACGGTCACTGTTTTGCTGTGCGAAGGCTTCCTTGAGCAAGTCATGGCCGTTCACAACCCGACCGATCTGTATATACGCCAGGCGGGATAAAAGGGCAATTACCAAAATCGTGAAAATAATAAGCAAAAATAACAGCCTTTTTTTGATGGTCAGACTTGGTTTAGCCATATATACCCCCTAATAGTTTACGCACCTTGAAATGAAAAACTTATGCATTGCGAAATTTTTATCGAAGGCAGTGCGGCGGTTTCCGCTCTCGATTTGCTTTTCACTATGTATCCCCCATCTGCACAATATCTTCTTTTGTAATAATTATACACATTTTGCCACATGGCGGCATAAAGGTAAAACACTCAGTTTGAAAAGGTCATACCTAATACCCGGACATAAGCAGCCCAATGAGTATTACTAACAGTATTATAGCCTAAATATCCTGTTTGCGCTACAGTAATAAAAAGTGTTTTTTTGCAAGTGAAATTTCTTTCCCCTTTTTGTCCTATTTTATTTTACAATAAACAGTCCTGCACTATAAAAGGGATTCATGAAACATAGGGTGGGTATCTCTTATGGGATTTGGGAAATAAACGGAAACCATATTGAAATATTCACGTATTAAAGATATAATGTAGCCTAAGAAAGGGAACCCTTTCGGATTCCCTTGGTGTGTTAAGAACTTTTCTTTGCGTGAGCGTTCTTTTCTTTTCTCACCATCAAAACAAGCCTTATCGTCTGTACCATGATGGTGAGGATATTCCTGAGAGATCCGGAACCTCACGCATACAACCACCTTCCTTCAAGCCTTGCGAAGCATTGAGAATCACCTTCATAGAAGTATCCGGAAATTCGCAAACCAGAAGTCCGGGTTGTATTCTTAACCCACCAGTATAATTTTACATCAAATGCATAATTATGGCAATAGCTTATTGTGTAACCAAAAATGGAGAATTGTGTTATTACGACCATCAACAAAAGAACGAACAGCGTTGCTAACCTTTTCATAAACATCAATCCTACTCCTATTGATATGCTTGACCATATTTGCATTTATATCTAAAATTTTGCAATTAGGTACCTGACTCGACGAAAAGTTTTATAAAATGTCTTAGCCGCGCCTTCTGTTCGTATAAACATCGCAATACCTTTAAGTACGACCTTTTCAGGTGCAAAATCTGTTTTGCAATATGCAGTAAAAGATCATCACTTCACATGCTATTCTTGAAGCACATCAGAAACTATTTCTTCACGGTTTTATTCTCTTATAATAAATCATAAATCGCAGAATTTTACTCCAAGTTAGAATTTTACCCCAAGTTATGCCAAAAGCTAAAAAGCATAAGACCATTCTAAGCTCATCAAGATGGCCAATCAAAATCCCGCTAAAAAAAGAGCTTTGACTGCCAGAATTGTGATGTTTAGCGGAGGATGTTTCAAATTCCCTATAGGTAGGCTAAATACGTAAGCAGCCAAAAATCATAAAAAACATCGTCGAATAGTTTCAATTCCTTATAGGTAGACCGCATACCAAAATAAGTAAAAAAACGTTTACGTATGAAGAAAGTTTCAATTCCTTATAGGTAAACTGCATACTATCATGCGGCGGCCTCCAAATCAAGAAGGAGGTTGTGTTTCAATTCCTTATAGGTAGACTGCATACCAAAACTGCTTGTATTATGTTTTTGAACAGGTCAATGTTTCAATTCCTCATAGGTAAGACTGCATACTGCGAAGGAATTAGGGAGATAGCAAAAGAATATGATTGTTTCAATTCCTCATAGGTAGACTGCATACAAGATGCTTTGGATGGGCAGGAATTAAAGGTTTCTGTGTTTCAATTCCTCATAGGTAGACTGCATACGTTCACCGGCAAATTCTTTTATTTTGTTGAGCTGAGAGTTTCAATTCCCCATAGGTAAGACTGCATACGACGGAAGGACAGGTTATAAAACTTGCACTTGAGTTGTTTCAATTCCTCATAGGTAGACTGCATACTTGGTTTAGGTTCCTTTCTTTCCAGCATATACATTACTGTTTCAATTCCTCATAGGTAGACTGCATACAAAATCATTGGGAATAAATAAATCATGTTTTTTAATGTTTCAATTCCTCATAGGTAGACTGCATACAAAATTAATATTGAGAATATATACAACATATACTAGTTTCAATTCCTCATAGGTAGACTGCATACATCCTTCCGCGCTTTCTACTGTTACTGTTGCACCGAGTTTCAATTCCTCATAGGTAGACTGCATACGAGGTCATCGTATTCGAAAGGCGTTTCAGTCGCAAATTATGGTTTCAATTCCTCATAGGTAGACTGCATACAGGGAGGAGGCGGCCAATTTGACCTGGAAAGAAATTAGTTTCAATTCCTCATAGGTAGACTGCATACTTGCTACATTACAATTTATTGTATCTATTCCTTACAGTTTCAATTCCTCATAGGTAGACTGCATACAAATTTTGTAATAAAAATGTTACTATAACAGAAGTATGTTTCAATTCCTCATAGGTAGACTGCATACATATTGACTATTTATTCTATTGTGATTCAAAATGGGAGTTTCAATTCCTCATAGGTAGACTGCATACAAAAACTTAACTCCAATGAGGATGGCCCAATTAGTTTGTTTCAATTCCTCATAGGTAGACTGCATACTATGCCGGGAGCAGGATGGGAAGGTATACGATGTCGAGTTTCAATTCCTCATAGGTAGACTGCATACAAACATCCCAAATTTGCATGTATTGCAATTTCTTTGTTTCAATTCCTCATAGGTAGACTGCATACCCGTCAAGGGTGCGCAAATACCGCATTTCATTTTTGGCTGCTAAACAGCTTTTTCTTTATTATACACAACAAACGGCAAAATCTCAACATTTTTATTTCCGTCGACCCCCAGGGATTTTTACGCTATCGGAGGTCGACGGTTAAAGAATCAAATAATGAACCCATAGCTGTAGTGAGCAGGAAGTGCTGATATTGCAAAAAGCTGATTGCATTATTGACATAAACAAAGGTTTCCTGAATGGTCAGTTCTAGAAACCTTCTCTTATTTTGGCGCCACGGGCAGTAATCGAACTTGTCTGTAACATGGAACGGTAGACAGACGCATCCATACACACTAATAAAATGGTTCCCTAAATTTCTCAAAAAACACTACTTACTTAAAATAACTCCGCATGGGTTGCGCCATTCAATGGTATCACTGTATTTTTTTGTATCAACAGCAGCCAAATAGTAGTCATAATGATTTTATGTAAATCGGTGGAAGAATATAACAACCCCCTACAAGCTTACTGCCTGTAGGGGGTTGTCTGGCGTGCCTGGAGGGATTCGAACCCCCGGCCAACGGATTAGAAGTCCGTTGCTCTATCCAGCTGAGCTACAGGCACATACACTCTTTAAGAACAACCAGCTACACCCGAAAATAAAAGGAAACTGTCCTCTGTCGTCAGTCCTTTTTATCTGTTATATGGAGCGGGTGAAGGGAATCGAACCCTCGCAATCAGCTTGGAAGGCTGATGTTCTACCATTGAACTACACCCGCACAAGCCACCGGTCTGGTGACTTTTACTATTATACAAGGTGACTTTTGTTTTGTCAACACCATTTTTTATTCAATGCTGTCGACTTTCTGAGGCAAACTATGCCATTAAAATTTAAATATAGCAGACCTCGAACTCTATCCCATCATCGTTTATCTCTATTATCACATAAGACTCGTCGGAATCATCCCTTGGGTCGCTTATGCTGCCCGGATTAACAAGGTAGTAGTTATCTCTCTTCACTACGTCAGCAATGTGGGTGTGTCCGAACAGAAGGATGTCCGCCTTTATCTCCTTAGCTTTTCTGTCAAGCTTGTCATAATCCCATTTTACCGAGTACCTGTGGCCGTGAGTGATGAAAATCCTCTTGCCCTCACACTCAAGCAGTTTCTCAGCAGGCACATCTTCAATCATAAAATCGCTGTTTCCATATATGTATTCTATAGGAATATCCGGGAAAATGCTTGCCAGCCTCTGGGCGTCCCTGAAATAGTCTCCCAGATGGATTATGAGGTCTACTCCGCTGCATTTTTTAATAGCTTTTTCCGCTTTATCTATATCACCATGCGTATCGCTTAAAACCAATATTTTCATAGTAACCCCCAAAGTTCGATCGCTGATGCTTATAATTCTTTAGCTTGTGGCATATCTAAATGCTTCTTAAGCTGCTGTACCATCAATCTTAAAGCCTTGCCCCTATGGCTTATACTGTTCTTTTCCTCCGCCGGCATTTGCGCTATCGTCATATCATACTCGGGAATATAAAACAGCGGGTCATATCCGAAGCCATTGCTGCCGCGAGGCTCAAAGTCTATATATCCTTCGCAGGTTCCTTTTACCGTAAAATGCCTGCCGTCAGGCAGAATCACCGCTATGGCGCAAACAAACCTTGCTGTCCTCTTTTCAAAAGGGACGCCGAGCATCAACTTGAGCAATTTATCATTTCTGTCCCTGTCGGTGGCGCCTTCCCCTGCAAACCTTGATGAATATACGCCGGGGGCTCCGTCCAGGTAATCTACCTCCAACCCTGAGTCATCCGCCATCACCATTTCTCCTGTGGCCTTATATACCTCTTTTGCTTTAATCATGGCGTTCTCTTCAAAGGTGCTTCCATGCTCTTCTATATTTTTATCAATACCCACTTCCTCCATTGATAAAACCTCAAACTGGAATTCACTGAGTATCTCCTTTATCTCCTTAATCTTGCCCTTGTTCTTCGTCGCTACTATAAACTTTCTCATTCTTCGTTACTCTCCCAACCATATCAGCCAGATGCCCCAGGGCATCGCGCTGTGCTTTTATGAGAGCGGCTATCCCTTTCCGGGCAAGGTCAAGCATGCCGTCAAACTGCTCCCTGCTGAAAGGCGATTGCTCCCCTGTCGCTTGTATCTCTATAAACTTTCCGTCACCGGACATGACAACGTTCATATCGACTGTCGCATTGGAATCCTCTTCATAACAAAGGTCGAGAACTTCCTCCCCGTCAACTACGCCAACACTTACCGCTGCCACAAAATCCGTGATAGGTATTTTCTCTATCAAGCCCTGATTTACAAGAAAATTGCAGGCGTCAACCAGAGCCACAAAAGCTCCTGTTATAGACGCTGCCCTTGTACCTCCGTCGGCCTGTATAACGTCACAATCGATTATGATGGCCCTTTCCCCCAGCACATTGAAATTGACCACCGACCTTAATGCTCTCCCTATAAGCCTTTGAATCTCCTGACTTCTTCCGCTTAGCTTGAGCTTGCTTATGTCCCTCGGGTTTCTCACCTGGGTGGCCCTCGGAAGCATGGAATACTCCGCCGTAACCCAGCCTTCCCCCATGCCTTTTTTAAAAGGCGGTACCTTGTCATCCACTGTAGCGGTGCATATAACCTTGGTATCCCCCATCTCTATCAGCACCGAACCTTCAGCGTATTTTATGTAATTCCTTGTTATTTTAACAGGTCTTAACTGGGAGCCTGTCCTTCCATCTATCCTCAATCTTTCTCCTGCCTTTCATAAAAGCTATTTATCAATAATATCATTTATCACCGACGGCAAAGGAATCTCCTTCGAAATGTCAGTACCTTCAGGCAATTCTGCCGCTTTTCCTTCAATCAGAATCTTTACCTTGTCAATGCCCTTTATCTGCCTTGCACAATGCAAAATCTGATTCAATACCCCCTCTTCCCTTGCTGTGCCTCCTCCGTAGCGTATAAGCCCTTTATCAAAATTCAAGGTAAGGGTGCTCCCTTTAATGCTGCTTGATATCAGTCTGGTTCCGGGAGGCACTTCAGAATACAGCTCCTTATACTTGCTGTTGCTGCCCAGGAACTCGACAAGCCTGCCGGGAATGTCTTCCCCATCGACCTTTTCTATTTCCACCGACAGCGGCAGCATGTACGGTCCTATGTCACTTACACTCTTAAACATATAGATGTCTATTTTCCCAGAGCCTTTTTTGATATTGACCCTGTCTGAATTCACCATCGTGTTTTCCCTGTTTAAAACTCCCGATATATCCGTTCCGTATTTCAACTTGCCTTTAGCGTGCCCGTCAATTAAAATTTTTACTCCGTTTATCGTCTTAAATTCGGTCAAAGTATATACAACCGAAGAAACTATATTCCTTTCTGCAACCTCATCCTGGTAATCTAACAATTTTTTATTAAAGTCAATTACAGCCGTAGCTTCCTTAATCGATATGCCAAGTATCTCGGTTCCTGCAGGAAGAATGGGATACAGTCCATAATATTCCAGCTCTTCTCTGTTGATAGCGCTGTCAATAATCCCGTTAACCGCAGCCCGTGCGATGCCCTCTTGCTTTACAATTCTTCTGGTCACCGGAAATACATGGCCCTGTTTGTCTTGATAATAAAGGGTTACTGCCAGTTTCTGCCGGCTTTCCTCTTTCCTGGCATCGGCAGCTTCGGCCCCTGGCTTTTCCTCCGGCACCGTCATGCTTTGCCTTTCGGATTCCGCAGCCTTGGTTTCTTTTTTAAAGTCACCCTCATCCGGCACAACCGCCCTGTCGGGCTTCACCCCGTCATCAGCATCCGAGTTTTTATTCACCGGCAAGGTACAGCCGGATAAAAAAACAAGCAGTACAATGATTGCAAAAATAACAGTTCTCCTCATAATTGTCCTCCATACAGTAAATATTTACATATACTGTATTATGGACAAAAATAAAGAGATATAGTATTTCCCGAAAAATTTTATTTTATTTGTTTTCCGGAAAATAATTTTTAGTTTTATTGTATATTATCATAAGCCAGGCTTTAAAAAAACCAGTAGAATGTATAAATTCTACTGATTTTTTTTAGCAACTTTTATCCATTATTATAGGGTAGAACAACACATCCTTACTTCACATACTTCAGAGCCTCGATTATCGCGTCACAAAGGGCCTGTGCCACTTTCTGCCTAAACTCCGCGGTCTGCAGTTTTGCTCTGTCGCCGGCATTGGTTATAAAACCCACCTCTGCAAGAGCCGCAGGCATGGCAGTAGCTTTCAACACTACCAGGTTCGGTCTCTCAATTATCTTCCTATCGGTGGTCTTAAGATTGCCCACCAGCTTGCTTTGAACAATCTGGGCAAAAGTCTTCCCGTTAAAGCTGCCGCTATTTGACCGCGGCGGATAATACAGCGTCATAGTACCGTTAACTTCTGCAGCGCCCACTGAATTGTTATGTATGCTCAAAAACAATGACGCATTTAAATCGTTGGCTATATAAGCCCTTTCATAAAGCCCTACAAAGCTGTCATCTTCCCTTATCATGTATGTTTTTATTTTCTTGTTTTTAAGAAGGTTATTAAGCCTCAGCGCTATATCAAGGTTAAGATCCTTCTCAAGCAAGCTTCCGTATACAGCTCCGGGATCAACTCCACCGTGCCCCGGGTCTATAACCACAAGCTTTTCCGATTTGGAAGCAGGTTTAAGTATCGTTATTGCAGTATCCTTAACATCCGACCTTGTAATAGTCCTGTAAACAAACTTGCCTTTCGCGTTAAACACTATGCTGGTGGTGGCGGCAGACGGATTTTTAATTATTTGTATTGAATTGAGGAAACCGTCGTTTATTATCATCTCACCTTCGCCGATATCCGCCAGGTTGCTGGGGAAGGTTATAGTATACTTTTTCCCGTCGGAACTGTATTCTTCAGTATAAAACTTTTTTAAAACCTCCCCGCCTTCTGTAAGCTTTGCGCCTGCCAGCGAAAGGTAAACCCTGTCGCCGTTATTGTGATAAGCAATATTTTTGTATTTGGGGCTTTCTATATCCAAAATAATGCGCCCCTTTCCTTCATTGACTTTAAACTGGGTCTGCCCTTTCACATCCAGCACTACCCTCGCAATATCCTTCGTAAAATTCGCATATCTTATGGATTTGATCAAGCTGCTGTTGACATCGATTTTTCCCTCTTTGTTCGAAACCGAAAGGCCCGGGATATCCACCACGATCCTGTCCGGCCCCGTAAGTCTCATAATATTGTAGTCCTTGGAATTGCCGATGGAAATAACAACTTCATCCGCACTGCCTTTTGAAGAATATTCTATGTCCAGGTCCCCTTTAAGATTCAGTTTCTTTCTGTCATAATTTCCACGGTCTGCGATGTCTGAGCCAGTATCCCTGGAAGCGGACCCGCTTGAACCGGTGGGCGAAGTCCGAACCATCTCACCGGTAGAGCCTAGTATATTTATAATAATCTGATTTTCTTTCCCTTCCACATCGTATCCCGGAGTGCCGTTCATGTCCAGAACCACCCTGACGGTAGTATCGTTAAACCGGGCATATCTTACGGCCTTAACGGATTTGCCGTTAACATTCATAACCTGTTGCTGGCCGGGAAAATATGTATTCGCTATATCAATTACAATCCTGTCCGGATTTGAAAGTCTGAAAACATTATAACCATTGCAGACGTCAAGGGATATAACAACCTTCTCCTGTCCGTCAGCATCAATATAGTGCTTGACATCTTTTAAGCTGGCATAAGTTGAAGCACTGTCACGAGCTAAAGACGCAGCCTGTGCAAATGAATTTGTAGTAAATGACAGAAGAACAAGCAGAATTAAAATTGTTGTCGTTAACTTCTTCATATAAACACCTCACCGTTTTTATCCTTCGTGCATACCACTTATAGATGCCCCGCCCTATCCATAGTTCTTTTTTAATTAAATTATACTATATAATTCAACAGTTTGACTGATTTTCCCTATATTTTTAAGAAACTTTAACCATTTTGTAATATTAGCGTAATTTATGTAATTTTTTTCAGGAATACTGAACAGTACGGCTCTGGATGCCCTGGTATATAAACCGGTAAGCCGGACCGCTAAAACCCCCAAAAATGTATAATTGAGCAAAGCTTGTCTGATAAAATTATTAGTGATAATATGTAAATATTGGATGTTTTTTGAGGAATAAGTGATGCATAAAAAATAGTATTAAGCAAAGAAGGGCTGTTTATGGAAGTCATCATAATCCTTTTCGTTTCTGTTTTATGGAGTTTAGTCGGCGTCCTTGTAAAATCATCATCACTTATGATGAATAGTTCCGTAATCACCTTTTGCCGCTTTTTCTTCGGAATCATTTTTTTAGGTTTGCTAATGATGTTTAAAAACAGAAAGATACGACTTTGTTGGAAATCAAAATGGATATGGTTGGGTGCCGCCGGAAAATGCTGCAATTACATCTGCGAAAACCTGGCGCTAACCATAGGCCATTCTTACGGAAATATACTCATTGTGCCCTTTCAAACGATTTTTCTGATACTGGCTTCGGTCCTTTTCTTCAAAGAGAGATTGGGTTTGAAAAGCTTAACGGCAGCAGCCTTAAGCCTTATAGGCGGCTTTCTCATAAGCTGGAATGGGCTTCCTTTATCGGTGCTGTTCCAGTCAAATGCGGTGACAACATTGCTGTTCCTGCTTTCTGCAGTAGGCACCAGCTTCCATGTTTTGAGCCAGAAATTATTGATTGATACTTTGGATTCAGGAAATATGAATTTTTCCATGTTTTTATGGTGCAGTCTCGCAACAGCCCTTCCCCTGCCCTTTAATTTTAAATTTACAGGCTCTTTCAATATCTGGAGCCTGCTGGCCCTGGTCTGCCTTGGTTTTATTACAGGCATAAGCTTTTATCTCTACGCCGATGCACTAGGAAAAGTTCCTTTCCTTTTTGCTGTAATAATAAGCAATTCCAGCGTGCTTTTCGCTCTCCTCTGGTCCCATTTGTTCTACAAGGAACCCATCACCATGTATATTATTTCAGGAACCGTTATCTTCCTCATAGGAATTATAATGCTGAATATTCCGAAAGGGGTCTCGCTGCGCAGGATAATATCACTAAAGCCTTAGCTGCCTGCCTCATCACGATGTCCGTCCCATATGTCCGCGCTTTTGTCTACTCATATCTGAGCCCGAAATGGTCATATGCGAGCTTTGTAGCCACTCTTCCCCTCGGCGTTTTATTTATGAAGCCAAGCTGAAGCAGATAGGGCTCGTATACATCCTCTATGGTCTCGGTTTCCTCCCCTATGGACGCAGCCAGCGTCTCAAGACCTACCGGCCCTCCTGCGAACTTGTCTATTATGCACATGAGCAGGTTCCTGTCCACCCTATCCAGGCCTATGGCATCAATCTCAAGGGCGTCCAGGCTCATCCTGGCAACCTCCCGGGTGATTTTGCCTTCCGCCCTGACCTGGGCAAAGTCCCTCACCCTTTTAAGCAGCCTGTTGGCAACCCTTGGGGTTCCCCTGGAACGTTTGGCAATTTCCCTTGCTCCCTCCTCGTCTATTTCAATTTTTAGTATGCTTGCGGATCTTTTCACTATTTCTTTCAACTCTTCAGGAGTGTACATCTCAAGCCTGTTTATCACTCCAAACCTGTCCCTCAGCGGCGATGTGAGAAGTCCTGCCCTTGTCGTAGCACCGATAAGGGTAAACTTTGGAAGGTCGAGCCTTATTGAGCGGGCGCTCGGTCCCTTTCCTATTATGATGTCGAGAGCGTAATCCTCCATTGCCGGATACAAGATCTCCTCCACGCTTCTGTTCAGCCTGTGTATCTCATCTATAAAAAGCACATCGTAATTACCAAGGTTGGTCAAAATTGCGGCAAGGTCGCCAGGCCTTTCGATGGCAGGCCCTGAAGTAATCCTGATATTTACTCCCAGTTCCGCCGCTATTATCGTCGCAAGGGTGGTCTTCCCCAGCCCGGGAGGCCCGTAAAGCAAGACTTGGTCAAGGGCTTCTTTTCTCCTCTTCGCCGCTTCTATAAACACCTTGAGGTTCTCCTTAACCTTGGTCTGCCCTATATATTCGTTTAACCTCCTCGGCCTGAGGCTGGTCTCGTCGTAATCTTCCTGCCTCAGTTCACAGCCGATAAGTCTTTCTTCTTCCATAAGCCTTTACATCCTCCGCATTTGTAGTTTGAGTTCGTATAAGCGGTATCATGGGCACAAATATGCAGCATATCACCCTTTGGCAAGCCCTTTCAGGGAACTCCTGATTATAGCTTCAAGGTCCATATCCTCCGAATATACGGCAGAAACAGCCTTGCTTGCTTCAAGGGCGGTGTAGCCAAGCACCATAAGGGCGCTTATGGCCTCGGATACCCTGGAATTGTCCTTGATAATGCTTGAAAGGTCCTCTTTGCCGCTGTCGGCAGCCGCTATCTGGTCCTTCTTTATCTTGTCCTTAAGCTCAAGTATTATCCTCTGGGCCATTTTACTTCCTATGCCCTGGGCTTTTGTAAGAGTCCTTACGTCATCCGTTATTACGGCAAGGCCGAATTTGGAAGGCGATACCGAAGAAATCAGGGATATTGCTGCTTTTGGTCCTACTCCCGTCACTGAAATGAGCAGCTCAAACATGCCCAGCTCTTCCTGTGTCAAAAAACCGTACAGGTTCATGGCATCTTCCCTTATATAAAGGTAGGTATAGATTTTCACTTCTTCTCCCACAGGACCTGCAGCCTGTATTGTAGTCACCGGCGCGAATATCTTGTATCCGATGCCGTTGGCCTCCACAACCAAATATTCATTTTGCTTTTGCTCCAGCCTTCCTCTTATGTATGCGAACAAGCAGAACTACCTCCTAAGCTACTAATATCCGCTAAAGCGCTCATCTTGCGCGAATGCGCATGGCATATTGCAATAGCCAGCGCATCAGCCACATCGTCAGGCTTGGGCACCTCAGGGAGGTTCAGAATAACTTTTACCATTTGCTGTATCTGGGCTTTCTCCGCCCTTCCATATCCGACAACAGCCTGCTTCACCTGTAAAGGTGTGTATTCAAATACCTCCGCTCCCGACTTTGCAGCCGCAAGCAGCGCTATCCCCCTGCCATGGGCAGCAGCCAACGCGGTTTTAATATTCTTGTTAAAAAACAGCTCTTCCACCGCGATGGCACAAGGTTTATATTTTGCTATCAATTCCTCAAGTGCAGCATTTATCGCCAGAAGCCTTTCGGGGAGCACCGTTGTGGACTTGGTAGTGACTGCTCCGTAATCCAGCACCGAAAATTTGTTACCTTCATATTTTACTATACCGTAACCTGTTATTGCAAATCCAGGGTCAATTCCCATTATAATCATTGAAATACCTTCCTGTTCCCGTAATAAAATAAATATGCAAAAACCTCTTTTCAATCATGCGATAACCGTCGCAAGCTATAGAACCGGCAAGTACATGTTGCATATTTATGCATTTTAATGTATAATAATTAATAACAATTGCCAGGTAATAGAAACATAGCTTGTTAATTAATGATATAAGGCGCTATGTTCTTCCGCTACCTGCGTCCATAGCATGATTTTACTACAATTGTAACATATTTAAGGAGGTATTGGTATGAGTCAGAAAGAAAAAGTTGTTCTTGCCTATTCCGGCGGATTGGATACATCAATAATAATCCCCTGGCTTAAGGAGAATTTCGATTATGAAGTTATCGCCATGGCTGCCGACGTAGGGCAGGGCGAAGAACTGGAGCCTTTGAAGGAAAAGGCTATAAAAACCGGAGCGAGCAAAATATACATTGAGGATTTAAAAGAGGAGTTTGTTACCGACTTTATATTCCCTACCCTGAAAGCGGGGGCAGTATACGAAGGGAAGTACCTTCTCGGAACCTCTTTTGCAAGGCCGCTGATTGCTAAAAGGCTGGTTGAAATAGCCCTCAAGGAGGGCGCCACGGCTATTGCCCATGGAGCTACAGGCAAGGGCAATGACCAGGTGAGGTTTGAGCTTACGGTCAAGGCTCTTGCGCCTCATCTCAAAATAATCGCCCCCTGGAGGATGTGGGACATAAAATCAAGGGAGGATGCAATTGATTACGCCCAGCAGAGGGGTATACCCATACCGGTATCAAAAAAAGACAACTACAGCATGGACAGGAATTTATGGCATTTAAGCCATGAAGGCTCCGACCTGGAAGACCCATGGAACGAGCCTCAGTATGACAAAATTCTTAAACTTATGGTCCCTCCTGAAAAGGCTCCCGACAAGCCGACCTATGTAGAAATCTATTTTGAAAAAGGCATACCTAAAAAAATCAACGGAGTGGATTATAAGCCTGTTGAACTTATAGAAGCCCTGAACAAGCTGGGGGGGGAAAACGGCATAGGCATAGTCGACATGGTGGAAAACAGGCTTGTAGGGATGAAGTCAAGGGGTGTTTATGAAACCCCCGGAGGAACTATCCTTTACGCGGCTCACAGGGAATTGGAACTTCTGTGCCTCGACAGGGACACTCTCCACTATAAGGATATAGTGGCCCAAAGGTTTGCCGAACTGGTATACTTCGGACAGTGGTACACGCCTCTCAGAGAAGCGATCTCGGCTTTTGTCGACGTAACCCAGCAGACGGTGACAGGAACGGTAAGAATGAAGCTGTACAAAGGCAGCTGCATGCCTGCAGGAGCAAAATCCGATTATTCTCTGTACAGTGAAGAGCTGTCAACCTTTGGCCGCGACGAAGTTTACAACCAGAAGGATGCAGAAGGCTTTATCAATCTGTTCGGCCTGCCAATGAAGGTTCGTGCATTAATGATGGAGAAAAATAAGTAATGGGGGATAAAATGAAACTCTGGGGCGGAAGATTTGCCAAAAATACCGATAAACTGGTGGATGACTTCAACTCCTCTATCAGGTTTGACAGCCGCATGTACAAGCAGGATATACTGGGAAGCATAGCCCATGCCAAAATGCTCGGGGAATGTGACGTTATATCCGAGGAGGAATCCCAGCTTATCCAGAAGACCCTTTTGGAGATATTGTCCGACATAGAGAAAGGGCTGATAGAATTTGAAGTGGATGCCGAAGACATCCATATGAATATTGAAAAAATACTTATTTCAAGGATTGGTGATACAGGCAGGAAGCTTCATACCGGCAGAAGCCGGAATGACCAGGTGGCCCTTGACATAAGGATGTATCTCAGGGATGAAATCAATGAAATAAAGGATATGCTTATATCCCTTGAATATACGCTGATAGAAACAGCCGAGAAGCATCTTGACACAATAATGCCCGGCTATACCCACTTGCAGAGGGCCCAGCCTGTAACCTTCGCCCATCATATGATGGCATACTTTCAGATGTTCAAAAGGGACATAGAGAGGCTGGGCGACTGCTATAACAGGCTGAATATTATGCCTCTCGGCTCGGGAGCCCTTGCCGGAACCACCTACCCGCTGGACAGATATATGGTTGCAAACGAGCTGGGATTTGCAGGCATCACTGAAAACAGCCTGGACGGAGTAAGCGACAGGGATTTTGCAATAGAACTGGCAGCCTGCCTGTCAATAATTATGATGCACCTGAGCAGGTTCAGCGAAGAGCTTGTATTGTGGTCATCTCATGAGTTTGGGTTCATTGAAATGGACGATGCCTACAGCACCGGCAGCAGCATAATGCCTCAAAAGAAAAATCCCGATGTTGCAGAGCTTGTGAGGGGCAAGACCGGAAGGGTGTACGGAAGTCTCATGACTTTGCTGACGGTCATGAAATCCCTTCCCCTGGCTTACAACAAAGATATGCAAGAGGATAAGGAAGCGATATTCGACGCCGTGGACACCGTTAAAATGTGCCTGCCGGTATTCACAAAAATGCTCGGGACCATGAAGGTGTGCAAGGAGAACATGTACAAAGCGGCACAGGGCGGATTTATCAATGCTACCGATATGGCAGATTACCTGGTAAAAAAAGGCATACCTTTCAGGACTGCCCACGAGATTATAGGCAAGATGGTCCTTTACTGCATTGAAAACAACAAGTCCCTTGACCAGATGACCATGGAGGAATTCAGATCCTTCTCCGGCTCTATAGATGATGATGTGTACGAAGCTATAAGCCTGGAAAAATGCGTATCCGGGAGGTGCCTTGTCGGAGGTCCTGCCAGGGAAAGCGTCATATGCTCCATAGAAAACGGAAAAAGGTTTTTATCATCGTTAAGGTAAAACTGATCGAAACTGGAATACCCGGGGCTTTTAAGTCTCGGGTATTGTTTTTATTCCCTTGAACAGGCTTTCATTAAATCCACTTGTTAATGCTGACCCTTACATTCATGCTTCCGGAATTAAAGTCTACATGGACCGCCGATAAATCTACGCCTTTTTTTTGCAGATTAAAAGCAAGGTCCTTCTTGATTTTTTCCGCCAACATGTCATTCCGGCCGGTGTCAACTTTATTCTTTATTTGTTTTCCAGCAAGCAAAACAATATCACCCCTGGACAGTCAGAATTAAAACTATTTTGGCCATTGAGGGTCGAATCCATGCATCTGAATATATGTTATACTATTTCCCACCAATTGCATAATATTTCCATCAATTTGTGATTCTAAAACAGAAACAGCCTAATAAAATATTATTGGAACCGCAATTTTTAAGAATTCAATTCATTGTTTTGGAGGTAGTCGGCTTTGGAAAACAGAATTTGTCCTTACTGTAACGGAATTCTTGAGATAAAAAACAACGAAACTTATAACTATGACCCTATTGTGTTTGTAGAAGTCACATCGTATTTTTGCCCTGTATGCGGGCATGAGGAGGAAATTGAACACCTTGGACAATTAAGGTAAAGAATAAAAATAAACACCACAAAAAAACCCGGTAGTTTATACCGGGTTTTTCGTTTTAAAATGAATTAATTCTGCTTGACTTTCTTATCCAGGGCCTTTCCCAAGCTATACCACGAATCCCTCAGTTTAAACCTTATCTCTTCATCCAGTGTTCTCTCGATTACGTCGTTTAAATTTCTTCTCATTTCTATATACTCGAGAATATTAAATTCGGGCTTTTCGAGGAGCTTTTCCATCTTCTCAACCCATTCTTTAATATGCTCTGACCCAATAAACTCCTTTGCTATCTTTTTCTTTAAATGTGCAATAACAAGCTTAACAGCCTTCCTTTTCACATCAGCGTCTGTTTGCACCTTTTTTGTTGCACCCTTCGCCATTTTATATACACTCCCTATAGCAAATAATGATAATAAAATAACCAAAAATGTATTTACAATTATATAATAATATGGTTTATATTGCAAATTTTATCCTTATTTGGCTTTGCTTAAACGGAGATAAAACTGGATTAACTGATTTGTATGTATTATAACATATATTTTACTTTCTGTAAATGAGCCTCCAACTTAAGAAAGCTAAAGGCTTTATAACGGCACAGATTATGGAAAGAACACGTATGGTGTCCGCTGTTATGGCTGTGACGGCGTTCATGCGCTATAGCACCGTACAAAGGGATATGAGCATATCCCATCAGTATGAGTATAATTAACCGGAATCATTAATGAGGTTACGCCCGGCAAACGTAAACAGTACTTTGCTCAATGCGTAACCGAAGCATCCCAACAACACAACGTCTAACGCTACTTTATCCCATCATAATATCAACCTTTAAAAGGATTTTAAACTCTTCGGCTAATAAACAACAAGCTTTTTGCCCTTCAGCCTGGCCGGATCCACCTCTTGCTCCTTATCCTTCGGAACGGTCACCGTATCCGGATTCCCGTCGCTGATATACTGCTCCTCCCTCGAAAGGTTCTTAAGCCACCATGCCAGGTCAGCATCAACCGGCTCTATGCCCGATGCTCTTACTCTGTGCACCGAAAGGGGGTTGAATTTTTTGTTCACAGGCGATACGTTCGGGTCCCAGCCAACTTCCATTATGGTGAGATTTTCATATTTAACTCCCTCATACTCACCCCTTACGACATATTCCTGCAGTTCCTTGGAGGGCAGGCCATAGGGAAGGGAAAAGGAAGTCATTTTGTAGCCGGGTATCAATTCATACATTTTTTTCTGGTTGCCACCGATCTCCTCCTGGATTTTATCGGCGCTCTTCACCTTGTTCAACATAACATGGGTAAAAGTATGGTTCCCTATTTCAAAGCCTTTATCAATCAAATACTTCAGCCTTTCCGCCAGCGTACCTTTGCCTTCAAAGGTCCCCAGGCCCAGGTTGACATAGAAGGTTCCTTTTAGTCCGAAATCCGGGTGGGTCTTGTTGAATTCCTCCATTATGCCTACAGCGGACTGCCTGTTTGCAACCAGCCTGCCATTTTCCTCAACCATGTTGAACTGGCCGGGAGTTCCGTCATCAAAAGTAAAAATCATAGGTATGCAGCCTGCCGGCACAGATATGTCGTTATTCAGGAAATCGCTTACGCTGATCAGCCTGTATCCTTTGTCATACAGACTTTGAAGCAGCTTCCTGAACTCATCGAAAGTGGTGGTGTATTCCTTGTCACCCGATTTGTAATTATCCACAAAATTATGGAACATGACCACCATGATTTTTCCGACTTCGTTTGGCTTTATCTTCGATATATCTATCTGGGGTTGAGCCTCTTCAGCCGCATTATTCTTTGGCTGGGCATTTTCATCAGGCCCGCCGCCGTCACTTTGGCCGGCTCCCGCGTCATTATCCTTTTCAAGGGCACCGGAATCGCTGCTCTTAGCTTTTTGTTCATTGGTAATTTCCTTTGCATCCTGTTTCGGATTTTTCTCCGCCAACTTCTTGCTGCTCGAGCAGCCGGAAAATAAAACAGATGTTGCAATACACAGCGTCAAAAAAAATGTTAAAGCTCTCTTCATTTATATGCACTCCGTCTTATATGTATTTTTATTATGTACTTTTAATTAAATTATAAACCGCCGTTAAGCCGATAAAGTGAAACACCCACATCAAACCGGCATCGGTTTATAGGCGGATTTTCAGCTTTAATTCGCATCACCTGCCATTTAAAACCATGATTTAAAATTATACAACATTAAATTCGACGAATTCAAATATAAATTGTTCCGTCTTTGTGCAAAATTCGATAAATATGCAAAATATCCGCCCGGTATATTCTAAAACCCCAGTTCAAAAAATAAATTTTGCAGGGCGTTAATCTACTTTAAGAGGTGCATTCATATGTCAAAAGATATCTACAGGAACAAAAAGGATTTTGCAAGGCAGGAATTTGCTACCGAGATCCCCTACAACAGGATTCCGGGTTTGCCGAAACCGCGTGAAGTCCACTCCCAGAAAGCGCAATTTGAAAGTTTCGGAGCTCCAGGGATGGTAGAAAGAAAAGACAAAAAGACCAAAATGAGCAAAAAACTCGGCCTGTAACGCAGGATGCGGGATGTACAAAATCCCGCATTTTTAAGTGCTTTGTGATAAAAATCACGGCAATGTGTGCCATATATTACATGAAATCCCCCCGGAGTATTCTAAAATAAAGCCATCAAAAATAATTTGCAAGGGGGACTAAAAAATGTTTTGTTATCAATGTGAACAATGTCCGAGCGGAGGCTGCACAAAAATAGGAGTATGCGGAAAGGATGAAAACATAGCAAGCCTTCAGGATACTATCGTATTCGGCCTTAAAGGAATTGCCGCTTACGCGACACACGCAAGAGAGTTGGGCTTTGTCGATGCCGAAGTGGATGGGATAGTCCACGAAGCTCTTTACATGACGCTGACAAATTCAAATTTCAATTTGTCTGAGCATATAGCAATGGCAATGAAGGTAGGCTCTGCAACAGTCAAGGTGATGGACCTTCTCGACAAGGCCCACACTTCCATATTGGGAGTACCCAAGCCTGTGACTGTAACAGAAGACAAAGTGGAAGGCAAATGCATCCTCGTCACCGGCCACAACCTGTTTGCTCTTAAAGAATTGCTTAAACAGACCGAAGGAAAGGGCATTAATATATATACACACTCAGAAATGCTGCCGGCACACGGTTATCCGGAGCTGAAGAAATATCCTCACCTCAAAGGAAACGTGGGCAAGGCATGGTATGACCAAAGAAAGGTATTCGAAGAATTTCCGGGCGCTATCCTGGGCACCACAAACTGCCTTATGCCCATCAAAGGGACTTACGCCGACAGGTTCTTCTCATACGGTGTGGCAGGCCTTGAAGGCGTCAGGAAAATAGAAAACAACGATTTTACCCCCATAATTGAAAAGGCTTTATCGCTGCCTGAAGCAAATATTCAGTCTGACAAGACCCTTACCACAGGTTACCATCACATGACGGTTTTAGGCATAGCGCCTGAAATCATTGACGCCGTTAAAAGAGGTAAAATTAAAAGGTTCTTTGTCATCGCAGGGTGCGACGCCCCCGGCAAAGGCGGAGAATACTACAGGGAGCTGGCTTTATCAGTGCCTGAAAACTGCGTTATCCTTACGACTTCATGTGGTAAATACAGGTTCAACGACCATGATTTCGGCGTAGTTCCGGGGACAAACATCCCGCGTTACATCGACCTGGGCCAGTGCAATAACTCAGGTTCTGCCGTAAAGATAGCCGTAGCCCTGGCAGAGGCTTTCAATTGCTCGGTCAATGATCTTCCGCTTTCCATAGTGCTGTCATGGTTTGAGCAAAAAGCTGTGGCTATCCTTCTGGGCTTGTTCAGCCTCGGAGTTAAAGATATAAGGATAGGACCTAAAGCTCCTGAGTTCCTTTCTCCGGGAGTTGTGAAGGTCTTGCAGGAAACATTTGGCCTGAAGCTCATAGGCGACGCAAAAACCGATCTGCAGGAGATGCTTGGGGAACAGAATTAAACCAGTCAGGCCTCAGCTTTATTAAAACAAAAAGGCGCATTCCTTCACGGACTGCGCTTTTTTTAGTTTTCCGATCTATGCCTTCTCCATCCTCACCCGGCTGCCTCTGCCGTCCGGAGAGGGAGGCTCCACAATAAGCCTCCTTGCTATCCTGTTTTTAAGTTCGGGAACATGGCTTATAAGGCCTATGACCCTTTCCTTCGAGCTCAACCTCTCAAGGGAATCGATCACGGTATCCAGGAGGTTTCCATCCAGAGTGCCGAAGCCCTCATCCAGGAAAAAGAACTCGAGGGGGCTTTGCCCTTTAAGCTGTATCTGCTTTGACAAAGCCAGGGCAAGAGACAGGGAGGTGAGAAAAGTCTCTCCTCCTGACAGGGAGGATACCAACCTGCAAACCCCGCCGTTGGCGTTGTCTCTCACCACGAAGCCGTTCTCTGTATCCAATTCCAGGGCATACCTGTATTTGGTGAGCACGCCAAGGGTTTCGGTAGCCTCTTTTGCAATATACCGCAGCCTTTCCTCCGCTATGAATTCCACGAAGCTGTTCCCTTTCAGTAGCTTTTGTATGTGCTCCAGCATTTCGCTTTTCCTGCTCCACTTCTGGAATTCGCCGTTAAGCTCCACCCATCTCTCAAAATTCTTCTTGGCATTGCTATAGACGTTCTTCGCGGCCTCGTAAAGGGACAGCAAATCTTCCCTCTTCTGCTTCAACAAGGCATAGTCTTCACTGATTTGCCTCCACTCCCCTTCGGTTATGCTGCGGTTATTCAGTTTCCTCTCAACCATCTCCCTGTGGGCCTGAAGATTCCTCTGATTCCTTTCATATTCCTTTATATCCTCGTCCAGCAGTTTTTTCTCTTCCTCTGTCAGCACCGACTTTTCAACCTCATCAAGGCTTTCAAAACCTTTCTCCCTAAGATGGGCTTCAAGCCTCTCCTTTTCAGCATCAAGGCTCCTGCTATACATTTCCTTCTGGTTCTCAAGGGCTGTCTTTCGCAGGTTCAACTCGTTGAAGGCTGCCTCCAGCCTCCTCACATTTTCAAAAGACTCCTTCTCCTGCTGGGTCAGCCTGTTCATCCTTTCCTCTATGGTGAGGATCTCCCCTTCTATATCCTTATTATCGGACAATTCCCTTATTTTCTGCTCTTTCTCGATTTTCTGAGCCTTCAGGCTTCTGCCTTCGGCATCCACATCTGCAAAATCGCTCATCAGCCCCTGCTTTTCATCCGCAAGCCTGTCCAGCCTGCCTCTTACCTCCTTAGCCCGGTCTTGCAGCTGCTCCATCTGCTTTTGCAGGTTTTCAGCCCTGCGGTCATTCTCATCGATTCTTTTTATTTCACTGCGGACATCCCCTATTTTAAACCTGCCTATGAATTCCTTATATGCCTTTTCCTTAGCGTCAAGCCCCCGCTCAGCTTCATCCAGCGATTTCTTCACCATTTCAAGGTTATCTCTGTTAACTTCAATCTCAGCCCTCTTGCCCTTTTCCTCCGCAACCTGTCTTGACAGGGTGTCGCTCTGTTTTAGGATGCTTTCTTTAATTTCATTCAGTTTGGCCTCCCATGCTTCTGCTTCCTTTAAACGTCTCTCATTCATGGCGGCCATGTTGTCCAGTTCGGCTTCCAGGGCGTCGAGCTCCATGCGACGCATATGCTCCGGCAGTAATTCCGCTGTTTTGCCGTACTCCTTTTCCCTTGACTCTAAGTCAAACAAGGCCATGGTCAGCCTGCTGTTGAGCTCTTTAAGCTGCTCATTCAGCTTTATACACTCATTTTCAGCCTCCCTGTATGCTTTCTCGGCATCGACCAGCAACTTCTGGGCTTCATCCAGCTTACTTTCCACCTCTTCTATGTCCACGCCTTCCAGGCCGGTTGCCGGGCGGGGGTGGTGAAGGGAACCGCAGACGGGACAGGGCTCACCCTCGGAAAGGGTTGCCGCAAGACGGTAGGCGGCGCTTCTGTCATACAGCTGTCTGAGCTCCTCTGCTTCCCTCCTGTACCCTTCAAGCTTTGCAGCCAGCTGCTCCTTTACCCTTTCCGCCTCTCTGCAGGCGGCAGACTGCTGTTCTATATGCATCCTGGTGCTTTCTATCTTAGCCTTTATCTCATCCATGTCGGCTTTTTTTGACTTCAAAGCCCCGTAAGCCATCCTTATGCTGTGATAATTATTGATGGCCAACAACATCTCATTCCTGTCGCCAGGCTTTGAACTTTCGTGCTCTATTTGCCGCTGTTTCAGCTGTTCAAGGCTTTCCTCTGTCGAAAGCCTTCTGGCAACGATCTCCTGAAGTTCTTCCTCCAGCCTGGAAATCCTCGTAAATAATTCATCGCGCTTTAACTGCGCCTTTTCTTTTTCTTTTTTCGCGCTTTCAAAATCATTTTCCAGCTTTTCCCCTGCATAGATTTGGTTTCTGTAATCTATGTCCACCTTTGTTTCATCTATGTAAAGCCTTATCTGGGCTGTCTTGTCTTCTATATCCTGAAGCTCGGATTTTCCGGCATTTATCTCCGAATCCTTAGCCGCTATCTGCTCCTTCAGCGCAATATATCTTTTCCGCAGTTCGCCAAGCTTTTCTTCCATCCTGTCTATTTCCGCCTTTATCTCAAGGGCGTTGCTCAGCTTAGCCTTCTTTTCTATCAGGCCGGGTTTTTCCTTTTCAGACCGCTCACGGCACATCTCATAAGCTGCCCTCGCCTCCTTCAGTTCCTTTTCCGTCTGCAATGCCCGGGCCTCTACAGCTTCAAGCATCGACAGGGTTTGGGTCAGATTTTTCTCCGTCTCCCTGTATTTGCCGATGAAATCCTTCAGCCCCTCCGCTTTAAGAGAATTCTCATACAGCTTCTTTTTTTCATCTATTTCTTCACGCCTTGATAGGAGCTCAGTTTCCTTTGAAGAAATGAAGCTCAGCTCGCTTACCAGGTCCCACACCTTTTTTGCCTCGTTAAAGCGCTCTTCCAGCAGCTTTAGCTCATTATCGAGTCTTTCCTTTTGCTGCCGGGCGGACTGCATATTGCTTTCAGCCTCAATCAGCGCCTTCTCCGAGGCATCCCCCAGGGAAGACATGGCCCCCTCAATGGCTGACAGCTTCAGCCTGACGGAAGAAAGCTTCTTTGAAACCTTATCACTAAGCTGCCTGCCATACTCTTCAAGATAAAATATCCTCTCGAGCATCTCCCTCTTCTTTGCCTTCTCAAGAAAGAGGAATTCCTGGAACTTATTTTGCGGGAGCACAACCGAACGGGTAAAATCATCAAGCTGAAGGCCAAGGAGCTCTTCTATCTTCGCCGTCACTTCTCCCGGCTTGTCTGCGATTACGCGCTCTTCGCCGGCAAAAATTTCAAACAGCCTTGCCCCTTTGGCTTCGGCAGAGTTTTCGGAGTCTTTTTTTCGCCTGTATACCCTTTCAACCCTGTAAGTCCTTCTGGAACTTCCTTTAAGCAGATCAAATGTGAATGCCACCCGGACGCCGTTTGCACCGGTATTTATTATGCCCTGGGTGCCCCTCGCCGCTCTCTGCACATTCCCGTACAAAGCCAGGGTAAGAGCGTCGAGCACCGTAGACTTCCCGCTGCCCGTAGGCCCGAATATGCCAAAAAGGCCAGTCTCGCCCAACTTGTCAAAGTCGATGGCCTGTAGCTCCTTAAAGCTCTGCAAGCCTTCTATTTCAAGATACCTTGGTCTCAAGGCCGCTACCTCCATCCTCTTCCTCATCTTCGTTTAAGACGTCCAGAAATGTGCTCATGAGCTCTTCAGATATTTCAGTGCCTGTTTTATACCTGTAATAGTCCCTGAACAGCTCATCTATCCTTTTGGTCTCTCTGTCCTCATAACCTGAAATTTCCAAGTCTTCCGACTTTATCACCGGCCTTATATTGATTATGCCCGGATTTAACTGCTTGAGCCTTTTCTGTTCTTCCATTGTAAGCGCCCTGTCGGTATATATCTCAAGATCTATCCAGGCTCCACAATCCTTCCCCTCCTCACACCATCTGATGGCCTCTTCGATGCCGTTTTTGGCCGACCATCTCCTCAAAGGCCTGCCGCAGTTCAGGTACAGCTCCTGCACCTTTGCCTGTTCTCCGGGAACCGCATCAATTACGTACACCGCTTTGCTGTAGCCGCTTTCAGAAAAGCTGTAGGCAAGGGGAGATCCTGAATAGTAGGCAGGGCATGGAGCGTCTTTTATCCTTTGGGGCCTGTGGAGATGTCCCAATGCGACAAAATGCGCCTTCGAAGGAAGGGCTTCAGGCTCTACAGTCATAGCTCCTCCCACCTGAAGGATCCTCTCGGAATCGCTCGTCCAACCGCCGCTCAGAAAAATATGGCTGACAGCGAGGTTTACCGTGTCATCCCTGAATTTCCGGCTTAATTGTTTGAACAGGCTTCCCACCCTATCTGAGTAGGCCTGCTGCAGTTCGCTTTCGTCAAGCTCTTTTGACAGCACCTGTTCCAGCCTGGCCTCCGAAGGATAAGGAAGAGCGATGATCACCGCATTGTGATTGCAGCCGGATATCCATAGTTCAAGCCAGCCGGGGCCCGAATCCACAATCTTTATATTCCCGTTTTCACATTTGTAGGTGCCTGCATCGCTCCCGGGGTATCCCAGAAGTATAATCCCGTTCTTATATGCCAAAGGGCTTGCAGCACATAATCTTTCCGGGCTGTCGTGGTTGCCTGCTATTGCCACCACCGCCCTTCTTCTTCCGCCGTTGAGCCTGTCCATGGCTTCGTAAAAAAGCTCCTCAGCCGCTGTAGAGGGGGTATAGGTATCAAATATATCCCCAGCCACAAGCACCAGATCTATGTTTTCACGGTCGACAATGCCACACAGCTCATTTATAAAATCCTTCTGCTCATCAAGGCGGCTTATGTTTTCTAAAGTCTTTCCGAGGTGCCAGTCTGACGTATGGAGTATTCGCATGGGGTATTCCTCCTTGGAACTTATCTTCCAGGGAATATTTTAACACAGTAAAGTCCGGTTGAAAATGTGCGCCTGTTAATTTCAGGCTTTACAGTACTTAATCTATGTAGTAAATTACTTAATATAACAAAACTTGCTTAAATGGCATAGAAAGGGTTGCTCTATGGACAATCTGATTTTTAGCTTAAATGCGGTTGCACCGGTCTTCGTAATCGTATTTTTAGGGGCCTTTTTAAAAAGAAAGGGCATAACTGATGATAAATTTAATTCAATGGCCACAAATATGGTGTTTAAAGTGGCGCTGCCTGTGCTCCTGTTCAGGGATGTGGCAAGTGCGGATTTTTCAAACGTATTCGATATAAGGCTTATCCTTTTTGTCCTTATCGGCACAGTTCTCCAGTTGTCCGCATTCTGGATCATCGGTTCCGTTTTTGTAAAAGAAAGGCCCTCCCTCGGAGCTTTTGTACAGGGGGCCTTCAGAGGCAATTTTGCCTTCATCGGGCTGCCGCTGGCATATAACCTTTTTGGGCAGCAAGGCCTTGCAAAATGCGCTGTCCTGCTGTCATTCACCATACCCCTTTACAACGTGCTCGCCACAATTCTTCTGACGGTGACATCACCTAACGCAGATTCAAGCAACATAGAAGGAATAATAAAGAGCATAATAAAAAACCCGCTTATTATATCCATAGTACTCGCTTTGCCCTTCTCATATTTTCACATTCAACTCCCTCAGATCGCGTCAAAGTCCATCGAATACCTGTCCGGCATCGCCCTGCCGATGGCTCTGCTCAGCATGGGAGGTACATTCAGCTTTACAGCCGTCAAGAGGTGCGTCAACTTAAGCCTTGCCGCAGCCTTCTTAAAAATTGTCCTTTCGCCCTTGGTTTTCACTCTCCTCGCTTTCTATATGGGCTTCAGAGGCTACAGTCTGGGCTCCGTGTTCATAGTCTTTGGCGCTCCCTCCGCTGTGACAAGCTACGTAATGGCCAAGGCGATGGACAGCGATTCGGAGCTTGCTGCGAGCATAGTGCTGATGTCCACCCTGGGCTCGATTTTTACGCTGTTTGCAGGCATCTTTATTTTTAAAAGCATGGGAATTATGTGAGTACACATAGGGCCTATGCCTTATTCGCCGGAGGTATAGGCAAAAGTCCCGGGATGATTTCTTTGGCTGTTACAGGTTGTGACATGTTACAGCCTGTGACAAAAAGGGTACTTCTCAGCTATTTATAAATGACCCACACCCGTATTCCTTGATTATAGTCTCCAAAGTTCTTGCCGAACAAGGTCAAGCCGCCGACATTTTTTGCATCGCTTGGAATTCCGATTCTCAACAATATGTCGCTGCTGCTGTTTAAATTAAGGTCAGAAATGGATACATCGGAAATTTTGTTGCCATCAATATACGTTCCGTGATGTGTTATTGATATAAGCTTTAAAAGACCATATTGGTTCCAATTTGTCACCCACCAGCTCGGTGTGTAAAAGCCGCGCTTCTTTGCGCCAAAATCTCCCGGACTTGTCCAGCTTCCAATAGGTTTCCGATTGATATAAAAGGTTATATCGCTTGGCCAATCCTCACAAATCCCGGGCGCTTCAGAAGAAATTTCCATAGAAAACTGCATTTCCACCAGCTGGTGTTCAGGCTTGAGATAGTTGGGTATGCGGTATTCGATATACCCTTGGGTAAACCAGACGATGCTGGCTTTTATATGCTCGGGATCGGCAAAATACTGGGGATTGTCCATCTCACCGATAATTTTTTCGGTGGTTGCCAATCCACAGGTGGGATAAACATTATAATCGGAATACTGACCCACATTCAGTTCAACCTGATAGGTCTGTAACCCTTGGTTTTTTGGTACAAATTCAATTAAAAACTTGTCTTCCTGTAAACGGCAAACCTTTTGCGAACCACGCTTTCCCGGCACCAGGCTGACAGCAACTATACCGCAATCCGACAGTTGCTTTATATGCGATGTAAGAGCGCCGTTTGTAACGTTGAGCGCCTGTGCAAGCTCTTTCATATTGAGAGTGCGTTTTTCAATCAGGAGTTCAATTATTTTTAACCTGATTTCCGAACTCAATGCTTTTGAAATTTCCAAAACTTCGTTAAAATCTCTAATAGTTAGCACAAAAAACACCCTTCTCTATTTTTTCCTATGATATAAAAGGGGAATTTAGTCTTGCACAAAGGTAATCCTGCCATGCTACATAATAGTACCTTACTGTACGGTACATTGTTATTAATATTTTATCATACTTATGCAAACATGTAAACTGATATAGAAATGTATAAATATATTTATATACTCAAATAATTAATTAGCGTGAACAAAGATGGCTCACTTGCCAAAAAGAGAAGCCCAAAATGATATAAACCTGCGGGAGTGTATACTATATTGAACCCACGACAACTCAAAGATGGGCTTAGCGGCATACCGCAACAAGCATTCTATAAGCCCTCGTTATAATCTATAAGCTCCCCGTTCCAAAAGAGGTATATGTATACCTCCTTCACCTTTTTGCCGGTTATTCTTTCAAGGGCGGTAGCATAATACTCCATTTGGGTCCTGTATCTTTCTCTGACTGAGTCGGCACAGCCATAAGGCACGTAATCGGTTTTGTAATCCAACAGCACAATGTTCCCCTGCTCTTCAAAGCAACAGTCTACAACTCCCTGGACCAGGATGGTCTCCTCTTGCAAAACCGACGGCATATCCTTGTATATATCCGAACCTTTAAGTTCTATGTTAAAAGCCACCTCCCTGCTTACCTTGCCTGCATTCAGCAGCCTTAAACCTATAGGAGAGCGGAAGAACCTGGCTATTTTGGCCATATCAACCACCTCAGCCTGCTGAGGGGTGAGCAGCTCATCTTTAACCATTCCTTCTACCTGAAGCCTTATATCGTCTTCGAGACCGATGTCCTGCCCTGCCCCGGATAACACGGCGCGGATCCTGTCAAGGTCCACATGCTGCATCACAAAATGCAATATTGTACCTCTTTCCGCCGGGCTAAAGCCTTCCGGGGTCTCCAGGAATGCGGGTTTCTTTATAAGCGGCGGCATGTACGCCGTCGCGGCAGGATACTCCTCTGCCATCTCGGTACTGAAGCGCCTTTTCAGCTCAGTAACGGAAATTTTTGCAGGAAGCCTCGCAGACACCTCATAAGGGTAGCGCCAGCCGAGCCTTCTTTTTATTTCATCAGCATAGCCGGTATGTTCGGCCCTCTCTCCAATATCCTTAATCCAATCACGAAAATCTTTTTGCTCCTGTAGCTGGGCGGCTTTATCCTGGAGTATATCTTTTCTGCTCCACAACTTTACATCCCAGGAAGAGGCGTCCTCCAGCGTTTCACCGCTGTTTCCCGGGACCAGCTCTCTTAGGGCGGAGCAGTCCCTATGCCTCAGAACGGCAGGGCCTATCCAGTCCAGATAGTTTCGCGCCTTAAGCATTTCGTATTCAGGCAGCTTTGCAGCTCCCGGGCACTGGCACTCTAACCACCTTGATACGGATTTCTTAAGGTCCTTTACAGTGCCTGTTATTATCAGCTTTTCCCTTGCCCTTGTAAAGGCCACGTAAAGTATCCTCATTTCCTCCGACAGGGTTTCAAGCCTTATTTTGTATCGCAGGGCCTGTTTTGGCATGCTTGGGTATGACAGCCTTCTTTTGCAATCAACAAAGTCCGGCCCAAACCCAAGGTCCTGATGCACAAGTATACCCCTGTTCATGTCCTGCAGGTTAAAGTTTTTGCCGCAGCCCGAAACTATCACTACCGGGAACTCCAGACCCTTGCTCTTATGTATGCTCATAATCCTTACCACATTTTCATTCTCACCGAGAACCCTGGCGCTTCCCATGTCGCCGCTGCTTCTTTTCAGCCTGTTTATGAAGTTTATGAAGTTGAACAGCCCTTTATAGCTTGTCTGTTCATACTGCCTGGCCCTTTCAAACAGTACCCTGAGATTTGCCTGCCTCTGGACGCCCCCGGGCATGGCTCCCGCATAACTGTAATAACCGGTATCGGTATACAGGTACCAGATAAGTTCATCGGTGGACAGATAAAGGGCTTTTTGCCTCCAGCCTTCAAGCCTGTCCAGGAACTTGCGGGTTTTTTCAGCCACCGTTCCGGCGCCCTCTGCAGCCATTTTCTTCATGGCTTCATAAAAGGAAGCCTCCCGGTCAAGCAGCCTTATGTCGGCAAGTTCGTCAGGTGAAAAGGCTCCAATCGACGAGCGCAGGACAGAAAGCATGGGAATGTCCTGCATGGGATTGTCTATTATCTGAAGCAGCGACATCACCGTCTGCACCTCTACAGTTCTGAAATAACCGGTTCCTGTATCTGCGTAAGCCGGAATTCCCCGGGCTGTCAGTTCCTCCATAAAAACATCCGACCAGTTCCTGGTGGTCCTCAGCAGTATGACTATATCCCTATACATGGCTTTTCGGTATGCTCCGGTGTTTTTATCAAAGACCATGAATGTTCCGGAGTCCACCAGATTTTTTATCCTCCCTGCCACAACCCTGGCTTCAGCTTGTATGACGTCCGGCTGTTCCTCCGGCTCCTGGGAAAGCTCCTTGCCTTCAGGCTCCCCTTCTTCGTCCGGATTCTCCCCGTTATCAGAGATTTCAGGTTGGTAAGCACCCGATTCAATTATGTGCAGTTCCACCGGTCCTCCGACCCATGCCCCGGATTCTTCAAAGGGACAATACTCCGCCCCCGGATTCAGGGCCTCCACATCGCTATAATCAAGCTCTCCTACGCTTTCAGACATTATCTGCTTAAATATAAAGTTGACGGCATGGATGACTTCCTCCCTGCTTCTGAAGTTCTTGTACAACATTATTTTTCTGTTCTTAGACCCGACTTCAGAGGGATAGCTGTTGTATTTATCCAGAAAAAGCTCCGGCCTTGCCTGTCTGAACCTGTATATGCTTTGCTTTACGTCTCCTACCATGAACATATTGGGCCTTTCAGCATTATTTCTGGATATGGCGGTCAGGATTACCTCCTGCACCAGATTGCTGTCCTGGTATTCATCCACCAATATTTCCTCAAAACGCTCCTGCAAGGCCAGGGCAACCTTTGAGGGCACAATCTCTTCTCCCGGTTCTATAAGGATTTTAAGGCAGAAATGCTCCAGGTCGTTAAAATCGAGCAGCGACTTATCCCTCTTTTTGGCGGCATATTTTTCTCCGAATTCCATGACTAACCCAGACAGGCACCTGATTAAAGGATATATGCTCCTCAGGTCCTCGGCTATAGCCGCCGACGGCAGGACAAAAATCTCCTCTTTAAGCCTTTTTATCCTCTCCTTTACTTCATCCCTTAAGGCTTTTACCTGTTCCTGGCTTGTCTTATCCGCATCCTTCCCGCAGCGTCCAAGCCTGCCGAATTCCAGCGATGAAAATGCATCGCAAAGGCCGTCCCAGGAAACCGACCTTTCTAATGCCGACGGCCTGTCGAAGCTTTTACAGGCCTTCAAAATAGCCTCCATATTTGATATGTCCTCATTAAAAATCGGCAGGTAGGGCTCGAGTCCATGAGAGCTTTGAATTATATCCACCGACCTGCGCATCGCCTCCAGGCACCCTTCAAGCTCAATTTCTGCGCTTTTTATAAGTATCCTGCCCCAGGCCGTGCTTCCAAAGTCCAAGCCCTCCGGCACGTTGAAGGCCTCCGCACTTTGCTTCAGCCACTTTTCCGGCCATGGGTGGCTTTGCACAAACTCATATAAATCAAGCACCATGTCCTGTATAAGGCGGTCATCCCTGCTCCCTCCATAACATTCCACAAGCTGCAGGAAGTCCGGGCTAAAGTCCTCTTCATCATATTTTTCCTCGAACAGCTCTTCCAGCGTTTCCACTTTCATAAGGAGGGCTTCCGTCTCATCGGCAATCCTGAAGCTGGGGTCCAGGTCCACACAATGAAAATTGTTTTTAATAACATCGAGGCAAAAAGAGTGTATAGTTGTTATGCACGCTCTGTTGACAAGGGCAGCCTGCCTCTGGAGATTCCTCGAGCCAGGATCTTTCTCAAGTTCCCTCGCGATTGCATCTCCAATTCTTTGCCTCATCTCAGCCGCCGCTGCCGTAGTAAATGTCACTATAAGTAGCCTGTCTATATCTACGGGGTTTTCTTTATCGGTTATCTTCCTTATGATCCGCTCAACAAGCACTGCAGTCTTTCCGGCGCCTGCCGCAGCAGCCACAAGGAGATTGCAGCCTGAAGCGGAAATAGCCTCAAGCTGTTCGTCAGTCCACCTGCTCATCTCTGATCAGCCCCCATATATCTTCTTCCTTAATGTCATTCAAAGTTCTGTATGTACTGTCGCCGAAAGAGGGGTCGAAATGGCAGACAGGCATGTAGCTGCAGTAGGCACATGACGTCAACCTCCTCTTTTTATATGGCTTTATCGAGACATTTCCCTTCAGCATTTCTTCTCCTATCCTGGCAAGGAGCCTCCTTACATGTCTGCGGAGAAGCTCAAACTGTTCGAGAGTTGCCGCCGAAGACTTTCCCAACACATCCCCTTTGTTTATTCTTGCGGGTATTATAAGGGAGTTCCCGTCGATCTGCCTGTCCATCTCTTTTATAAGCTTTACATCCGCAAGCAGCAGCCCTTTCATCTTCAACTCCTTCATCAGCGCTTTCTCAATCTCCTCCTCGGAAGCTCCCCTTCCGGCTTTAACCACAGGATCATCTATCTTGAAATAAAATATGCCTCCAGGGATGAGCGGCTCGGAAAAACCGCCTGCTTTTCCGCTTAAAATCGCATCCATATAGGCTATAAGCTGTATCTGCAGTCCGTAATACACGTCGGACAGCTTGAAAGCCTTGCTTCCCGACTTGTAGTCAATTATTCTCAAATAAGTGCCTTTTTCCGTCTTCAAGGCGTCAATCCTGTCGATCCTGCCTGTGAGCTTGATCTTCTCTCCCGAAGGAAGCTCTATCATAATGGGCGGAAATTTTCCATCCTCGCCAAAAACTATCTCATAGCCCATGGGATCAAAACCGCCCCTTTTTATATGCTCCGCTATTATCCAAACAGCCCTCGTAAGGACCCTTTTCAGCCTTTCCGCCAGGTTCCTGTACCTTTTTGAGCTGCTCAATACGGAGCCTGCCATGCTTTGCAGAAGCTCTTCCACTATTTTGGAAACCTCTGAGCTGCACCATTCCATTTCGAGGTTGCGCCAGCTCATGTTCCTCTCAGCCAACCGCTTTGAAAACCTGTCAATGACATCGTGCATAAAGGTGCCCACATCGGGAGGCTCCAGCCTGAAAATCCTTCGCTCCCTGGCCTTCAGCCCATACTGCACGTAAAAGGAAAAGGGGCATGCCGCAAACCTCTCAAGTCTGGACACACTGATATTCAGCGGGCTCCCATAGAGCTTTCTCGCCTTTTCGGGGCTTAAGCCCACCCGGTTTGTGTAGGCAATCCCCGACAGCATCGCTTCACATTTTTCCTTCCATTCCTCGTTTTCCCTGTACCAGCGCAACACATCCCACCACAGGCTGTTTGCTGCGCTTCCCTCAACCTGCTTTCTTACAGCAGCCACAAGGCCGTTAAAAGTGGGAGCGGGAGTGGCAATTAGCCTTAAATCATCGTCATCCGAGCTGCCGGCGACGATGTTGCTTTGCTCATCTATTTGCGGAAATATCTTCTTAAGCCTTGAAATTATTATTGAAGGCCTCATCGCCCTGCCTTCGTGGTCAGCGGCAGGGTAACTGAGCCTAAGGTATTTTGACGCCGTCGTAAGAGTCGTATATACAAGGTATTGTTCCACAAACACCTTTGTGCGGGTGTCCTGTGCCAGCTCCACGCCATAGGACTGGAGAATCTCCCTGTCTTTATCGGACAGGATGCCCTCTTGGTTGGAAACAGCGGGAAAAACGCCGTCATTTACGCCTAATATGTACATAGCACTTATCTCATGGCTCTTGGAACGCTCAACGCTTCCCACCAGCACCTGGTCCAGGGCAAGGGGTATCAGGCCCGTTTTGTATTGGCTCAGCCCTATTTCCAATATCCTTGAGAAGCGCTCTATACCTGTGCTTTCATCTCCCATGACTTCCACGATTTGGTTGAATACCTCGATGAGGATATTCCACACCTGTCCATACTCAACAGCCAGGTCAATTTCGCCGGATTCCTTAAATTTGTCGGTCCATTCCTCGATCCTTTCAGGCACTCCGATACTGCACAGGAACTCGTAAAGGGCAGCGCATATATCTTTTGCTTTCTTTCTCCCTTTTGCCTTCGAATAAAAGTCCAGCAGCGGTCCCGCTATCATCAGCCTTACCTCATTGACCCTGTCCAACACACTCTTTTCATACTCGCTCATCTCACCGCTTTCAAAATCTGTACTCAGCCTGAAGTTCCAAGGCTCATTCTGGGTCCATTTATTTCCCTTTATGCCGAAGGCAAGGACGTAATTCTCGATTATATCTATGTCTTCCTGCTTTACCCCTGTAAGCCCTGTCTTTAGGTACCTGAAAACCGACTCATAGGACCAGTTGTTTATGAATATTTCAAGAGACGACAGCACAAGCCGTATAAGCGGATGGTCATCGATATCTTTTTTGCGGTCAATAAAATAGGGGATCCCATACTCTCCGAAAATTGCCCTGATAAGTCCCTCATACCCTTCCAGGTTTCTCGTCACAACTGCAATATCCCTGAATCTCACGCCCCTGTCCCTGCAGAGGCTTATGATATCCCTTGCGGTATCCTCCACCTCGCTGTAGATGTTGGCTGCGGAAAAAATTTTTATATCCCTGGTCTTGTATGGAAATACCTTATACGGATAAGAAAAAATGTTCCTTTCCAGATGGGCGATTTCTCTGCTGTGCCTAAACCTTCCGGCCCCAGCATCAAAATCCGTACCGTCCTCCAAGGAAATACCCGACTTACGGTCAGCCCCACACCTTACTGGCTCTTCTACGCCAATACCGCAGCTGCCGGCAATCCGCAGAAGCCTGGCCGCGGCATTTCTTGACGGTGAAAAAACATCGGTGCCGTCAATATCGCAATTCCCTTCCAGGCAGTCAGTACACAAGCATATGCTAACCCTTTCCGCCTTTTTCAACAGTTCCTCTATCACTTTGTATTCCTGGGGTGTAAAGCCGGAAAACTCATCTATCCAGATTTCCGCACCATCAAGGTAGCCGGAGCTTTGGACCTTCTTTGCAAGCTCGGTCAGGTCGTCATCCGAATCGATATATCTCTCATGAAGCTTTTTCTCAAATTTTTCATATATGGCGCCTATCTCTTCCAGCTTACTTTTTAAGAGCTCGTCTACGTCTATTCTCTTACCCACATTTTTAAGGTGTTCCGGGGTTACATTGTACCTTTTGAATTCCGCTATCATATCCGAAATTATGCCCACAAATCCCTGCTGCCTGGCTGCTTTTGAGAATACCTTGAGCTCATCCTTCATGCTGTCGATCACCCTGCATATCAGCATGCATTTCCCGGCAGAGTTAATGTGCCTGCGCACCGCTCCCCCTACTTCATTAAAGACCCTGTGGGCCATGCGCCTGAAGCTCAGGACCTCTGCCCGCATAATACCTCCGGTTCCTACGGCTTTCACCAGATTTTTTTCAGCTTGAAGCGTAAACTGCTCAGGCACTACAAGAATCAAGGGCGTATTTCGGCCGTCATTCAGCTTTGATTTTATATCATTAAGGCAAAAAAAGCTTTTTCCGCTTCCTGCCCTGCCGTATACCAGCCTGAGGCTCATATATTGCTTTTCCCGCCTTCTACAAGCTTTTTCCCCATTGAAAAGACAGCTTCAATATTCAGTTCCCTGTCCATAAGGATTAGGTCCGCATGCTTGCCTTCCGCTATGCTTCCCTTGAATTTATCCAGTCTGAGAGCCTTCGCCGGGTTGCTCGTAACCGTTTTAAGTACCTTCTCCAGCGGTATATTCATGTCCAATACGGCTTTCTTCACATCCTCAAGCAAAACTTTGCAGTTTCCCGCCTCTATGCCTATAAGTTCACCGTTGCTGTCAAAAACAGGCACACTGCCGTGGCCATCAGAACTCATCGTTATGCGGTCCTCATCGGCACCGGACTCGAGAAAATATTTCAGCGCCCTGTATGCAGGCATGCTTCCCACAGCTGATTCCTCATCCTCAAATCCGGCCGTTAAATCTATAAAACCGCCCATATTTAAAAACTCCAGCCCATGTTTAAGAACAATGCTGTTACTGTTCACATGGGTAGGTATGAACTGTCTGGCCGGAATGCCTGTCCGGCGGACAACCTGGAAAACCGGTTCCAGACCCTCCTGGTTATCGCCGATGTGTAGATGCACCACGCCGGCTTTTCCTGAAATCATCCCACCGTTTCTTGCCTGTGCTGCGATTCTGGCCAGTTCGTCCACCGTAGGGTAAAAAGAACGGTGGTCTGAAAGGGCTACCTCTCCCACTCCCACAACCTTGTCTATCAGCGCCAGGTCCCGCTCTATGCTGCCGGTGATCGTCATCACCGGAACCTGATATGACCCTGTGTATATGTATGTTGAAATTCCTTTATTCTCAAGTTCTTTCGCTTTCGCATAAAGGGATTCCGGCCTCCTGGTAATCCCATCCACTCCAAGGACGCCTATAGCAGTGGTTATTCCACTTTCCAGCAAATCCGCCGCATCAACCTCCCGGGTTCTCGACGAAAAGCCGCCCTCTCCCCCGCCGCCGGCTATATGGACATGCTGGTCAATAAAGCCCGGAACAAGGAGCTTACCTCCTGCGTCAATGACTTCCACCCTATCAGCAAAAAAAACTCCACTGACATCTATGGGTCCACCTACATATGCTATCCTGTCAAAAGCGAGAAGGACATCCTTCTCACCTATATATTCGGGCGCATATATCGAAGCGCCCTTTATCAAAGTAAGCATACCAACCATCCCTTCCTTGACTTAAAGTAATCATTTCAACCATCCCTCCCTTACAGCACCTTGCTCAGGAATTCCCTGGTCCTGGGGTGCTGGGGGCTTTTAAAAATCTGATCAGGAGTGCCTTCTTCCGTAATCACTCCTTCGTCCATGAAAAGGATCCTGTTGCCCACTTCCCTTGCAAACCCCATTTCATGGGACACCACTACCATGGTCATGCCGTCAGCCGCCAGCTTTTTCATCACTTCCAAAACCTCTCCCACCATTTCGGGGTCAAGGGCTGACGTAGGTTCATCAAAAAGCATGACATCAGGCGACATGGCCAAGGCTCTAACGATGGCAATTCTCTGTTTCTGGCCTCCTGAAAGCTGTCCGGGATAGCTTTTCGCCTTGTCTTCAAGACCGACACGCTTCAACAGGCTTAGAGCCACCTCCTCGGCTTCTTCTTTTGTCATGTTCTTGAGCTTTCTGGGAGCCAAAGTGATGTTGTCCATAACACTCATGTGGGGGAACAGGTTGAATTGCTGGAACACCATTCCCATCTTTTGCCTCTGTTTGTTTATGTCGTTGCTCTTGCTTGTTATTGAAACGCCCTCGAAAATTACCTCGCCGCTGGAAGGCTGTTCCAAAAGGTTGAGGCACCTCAGGAAAGTGCTCTTACCCGAGCCGCTTGGGCCAATAATAACAACAACTTCACCCTTCTGTATCTCTACATTGATTCCCTTAAGCACGTGGAGCTTTCCAAACTTCTTATGCAAATCGATGGTCTTAATCACTTGTCCTCATCCTCCTTTCAGCCTTCCCTACCAATTTCGAAAGCGTAAATGTCATGGCAAAGTATATCAAAGCCGCTATAATCAACGGTTCAAAAGGCCTGAAGGTATTGCCCCTTACCGTGTCCGCATTGTACATAAGCTCGGCAATACCGATTACAGAAACCATTGACGACTCCTTTATATCAACTACGAATTCATTACCCAGAGCCGGCAGTATATTTCTAACTGCCTGCGGTAAAATTACATATCTCATCGCCATGCCGTGAGGCATGCCCAATGACCTTGCCGCTTCCATCTGCCCCTTGTCCACCGCCTGAATGCCCGCACGGATTATTTCCGCAACATATGCGGCACTGTTCAGGGACATGGCTATAACACCCGCCATAAACCTTGGAAAATCCTCTCCGAGGGCGGGGACATCCGGAAACTCTATTCCTATTTGCGGAAGACCGTAAAACACGATGAATATCTGCACCAGTAAAGGTGTTCCTCTTATAAATTCGATGTATGAAGCTGATATAAACTTCAGCGGCCAGTTTTTAGACAACCTCATCAAGGCAAGGAACGTTCCGAGCATCACACCGAAAAACACCGTAAAAGCTGCAAGAAGAATGGTATTTTTAGCACCGTTAATAAAAAACATATAATACTTGCCTAAAAAAGTAAAATTCAATATATTCTACCCCCTCGTAAAACAACAGGTCAGCCTGTCATACCCCTATAATTATATAGGCAAAGCGTCAATTTTTCAAATAAAAAAATAGTGGATTTATCATCCACTATATTCCATCAAATTTATTTTCTACTCATTCTCAACCATTTCATTTGCTTCCGCGACGAATTTATCGATCAATTTTTCAGCCATCAGCCTGTCGAGAGTCTTGTTCATGGCATCTACAAGATCCTGATTTCCCTTTTTAACAGCTATGGCAGACCCGCCTGTATCATCCTTAACCTGAATTTCGGACAGTGCAAGGTCCTTATGGGCTGTAACGTAAGTAGTCGCAACGGGAAGCTCCACTACCAGGGCATCAACTTTCTTGTTTTTCAGCTCCATTATGAGGTCGGGTATCTTTCCGATAGCGACAACCTTTGCATCGGGAATCTGCTCCTTGGCTATAGTCTCCTGTATGGCGCCCTTCTGGGCTCCTACCTTCTTACCTTTAAGGTCTGCCACAGTTTTTATCTTATCCTTGTCAGCAGCCCTGATCAAAACGCCCTGCTGGGCAACATAATAAATTTTCGTAAAATCGACGCTCTGCTTTCTTTCTTCGGTAGGCGTCATCCCGGCGATAACAAAATCAATGTTTCCGGTGTCCAGTGCGGCAAGCAGGCCGTCGAACTTCATGTCCTTGATTTGAAGCTCCACTCCGAGATCCTTTGCTATTTCCTTTGCTATTTCGATATCAAAGCCTACAATGGTGTCTTCTCCGTTAATCGATTTGTGGAACTCATAAGGCGGATAGTCAGCGCTTGTTCCTACAACAATTTTGCCGGCTTTTTTTATCTGGTCGATTTTGGATTCCGCCTTGGTCTCTCCGGTTTCTGCAGCTTCAGGCTTTGTTTCCTCGGTCTTTTGGCTTTCTGCTTTTGGTTCCTCGCTATTTGTTTCCTGCTGCCCACTGCCGGCCGCCTTGCTTTCAAACTTCTGCCCGCATGCCGTAAAAGCGACAGATACAAACAGCGCAAGCATAATCGCTATTAGTCTGATGATATTTCTCTTTAACATTTTTTGTCCCCCTTGGATCAAACTTAAATACTTTTTTATTATTATACATCATTTTGCATAAATATGCAATAAAAAATTTAATTCGGCCTCATAATTCCTTGCATACCCACTTACAATGAGACTTATGTCTATGCATGAGAAGTGACGGCCCCGTCTCCACAACAGTTACTCCTCAACTTGCCGGTTGCCGATGACCTTTAGCTCGGACACCAGCATGCCTAAAAGTATGAGCAGGCAGCCGGCAACAGTGCCAAGTTTTAAAGTCTCTGTCATTCCGGCAGAATTAGGTATCAGCAGTGCAAATACGGCGCCGAATACAGGTTCTGCCGTTATTATCAGAGCTGTATGTGTAGGAGTGGTGTATTTCTGCACAATGGTTTGGACGGAAAAGGCCAGGGCAGTCCCCAAAACGCCTGTCACCAGCAGAGTAAATATCACTGTGGAGTTAATCTCAACAGGCTTATAGTCCATAGCAAGCCATATCGCCGAATAAAGGACTGCGGCAAACCCTACTTGAAAAAACGATAACAGGGCTGCGTCCTGGTCCCTGGTAAACTTGTCGATAAATATGACCTGCATTGCAAAGCACAGTGCGCCTAACAATGTAAGAAAATCCCCCAGATTAAACCTGAAATCCAGACCGCCTGTAAGGAAAAACAATCCGACGCAGGCAAGTATGACTCCGATTACAGAATTTAAATCCGGTTTTTTTCTCAAAAACAGGGCAGAAATTATAGGCACCATTATTACGCTCAGCCCCGTGATAAAGGCTGAATTTGAAGCGGTGGTAAAGTATAGGCCGCTTACCTGAAGGGCCATACCGCCGAAAAGCATTAAACCGATTATGCAGCCGTACAGCAGCACTTTACGGTTCATGAGCCTGAATTTCCTGTAAAAAATTATTGCCAAAACCACTGTCGCAATAATAAACCTCAATGATAAATATGCATAAGACGGCATATGGTCCAGCACATTTTTCATCAAGGTAAAAGACGATCCCCATATGGCTGTAATGGCCAGGAGTGAAATATCCGCTTTTAGCTGTCTTGTCATATACGTCACAACACTTTCTGCAAAAATGATTTTGTCCTTTCATGTTTCGGATTCGAAAAAATTTCTGCTGGGGTGCCTTCTTCGAGTATCTCCCCTTTATCCATAAATACCACACGGTTGGCAACTTCTCTGGCAAACCCCATCTCATGAGTCACTACAAGCATTGTCATGCCTTCCCTGGCAAGCTCCTTCATAACTTCCAGCACCTCGCCTACCAGTTCGGGGTCAAGGGCTGATGTAGGCTCATCAAACAACATTATTTTAGGCTTCATGGCCAAAGCCCTCGCTATAGCCACCCTTTGCTGCTGCCCCCCTGAAAGCCTGGAAGGGTACTCATCCTTCTTATCCTCAAGGCCAACTTTCTTCAGCAGCTCAACGGCAAGATCTATGGCTTCCTGCTTGGGCATTTTCTTCACGGTAACAGGGGCTTCAATAATGTTCTGGAGCACCGTCATATGCGGAAACAGATTAAACCTCTGGAATACCATCCCGACCTCCGCACATATTTCGGCCACCCTTTTGTGGGAAATCTTCAACTGGTCTTTTCCGTCAATCCTCTCGTCGATAAGCTCACCGTCGATGTATACCCTGCCGGACGTTATCCTCTCCAAGTGGTTCAAACATCTCAGCAGCGTGCTTTTTCCCGAACCGCTGGGTCCGATTATGCAGACAACCTCGCCTTTTGCCACACTTAAATCAATATTTTTAAGAACCTGGAGGGCTCCGAATGACTTGCACACTTTTTCCATTCTAATCATCTGGCACATCTCCTTATTCATATACCGAGTATTTCTTCTCCAGCTTTTCAAACACCAGCGTAAACAGCGTTGTCATAACCAGATACAATGCAGCTGAAGGAATGTATATTACTGCGCTTGCAGTAGCATTGGAAATTTGCGCGGTTGTACGCATCAGCTCCGTCATGCCTATGCTCGACACAAGGGCCGAGTCTTTCAAAAGCGCTATGAACTCATTTCCCACCGGAGGAATTAAGCGCCTGTATGACTGAGGCACTATTATTCTGAACATAGCCTGCCTGTAACTCATACCCAATGCTTTTGCAGCCTCCATCTGGCCCTTGTCTATCGACTGGATTGCCGCCCTTATTATTTCTGCCAGGTATGCTCCTGAGTTCAAAGCCAAAGCTATGAAAGCAGAAGTAATATCGTTAAAAGTCAGAGGTTTATATATCATCGGCAGGGCATAATATATAAAAAATATCTGCATCAGTAGCGGCGTCCCCCTGAACAACCATATATAAAACCAACAGATTTTATCGATAATCACATTTTTTGATAACCTTCCCAACGCCAGAAAAAGGCCAAGGATCATACCAAAAAATACTGAAATTATTGTAAGCTCAAGAGTTCTAAGACTTCCTACCAACAGAATAGGCACAGACGCTATAATTTTTTCCAGACTCAAATTGTTCAACTCCCTGTCTTAATAAATAGACCAGGTAAAGGAGACTAACAGCCCCTTTACCCAGATGTTTACCGTCATTGGAATCATATAGTTTTTTAAACCTTTATACCGTCATTCCACGTTGCCCGTCAAATCTTCACCAAACCACTTCTCCGATAACTTTTTGAGAGTTCCGTCAGCTTTTATCTCATCCAGTATCTTCTGAACCTTGTCCCTCAAATCAGCATTGCTTTTTGCAAAACAAATTCCTATCGGCTCATTTGTAAGCCTTGCCCCTGTGACCTTATAGCTTTCTTTATCCTGGGTGATATAATATCTTGCCACAACCTCATCCACTATTATCGCGTCAAGCCTTCCCGCCTTCATATCTGAAAAAGGCTGAATAACCTGGTCATACTGCTTAAGTTCAAAAGGCGTTTCCTTTAAAAATTTCTGGGCAGACTCATCAGCTGTCGTGTTGATCTGCACACCAACCTTTTTACCTTGCAGGTCCTTAGGTTCCTTGATGGAGTCATCCGAAGCCCTTACAACTATAACCTGGGCATTTGCTATATACGGCTTGGTCATAGCATATTTTTCCAGTCTCTCCTCAGTTACGCTTGTTGATGAAATTATGCAGTCAAACTTATTGGAATCAAGTGCTTGGAATATGCCGGCCCAATCGTTGGATATAAATTCGGCTTTTTTGCCCAACCTCTTTGCGATTTCCTTTCCAAGGTCAATGTCAAAGCCGACAGTAACATTTTTCTCATCCTTGAACTCCATCGGCGGATAGGTGTCATCAACTCCTATACGCAGAACATCACTGCTGCTTGACCCGCCGCACGCGCTCAAAAATAATGCCGGCAACAGCGCCAAGACAATCAATAAAGCCAGTTTTCTCCTTTTTGAAAAAAGCATATAATTGCCCCCCTATAAAAAAATTACTTAAATATAAAAATCACTTAAATATATCAAGCAAAAACTGCATACGAAAATATATTATCTTAAAACTTGTCCATTTACAAGAAGCAATTTACCATTAAGCAATTATTGTAAACTATTTACATCATATCCACCCAGACAATACAAATTGAAGCATAAAATTTGCCCACAGCAAAATTCCGGCTGATATGTGTGCGGCGCTGCACTGATTTGATTTAAATAAAAATATTTCGAATTGAAAAACACAGCATCATAAGTTATGTGTCAGCCATTCAGTTTTTTAAATATTCCGTCTTTGATGCGGCTTTTTACATGGATGGTGTTTGATTCCTCATTTATGAGAGCTTTTCGTATATACTCAATTTCGCGCTCGGTAAGAAAAATCAACCTTCCCTTCTGAGTCGATTTCGTACCTTTGAGTATATCAGCTATGGTCTTTTTGGCACTTTCAATGCTGCTGAAATAATATACATCCAGCTCTTCGTCATAGCTTGCTCCATTGTCCATGTATTTCTCTTTCAGTGCCGGAGGATCAATACCTACCACTTTGGCAATTTCGGTTATTTTATAGGCGCCTGAATAGTCGATATAGTAGCTGTTTTCCTTTCTGCCCGACCTCCTCACTATAAAATTTGACTCGTTAATCATGGGCCTCCCCCCTTCTTTTTTACTCTGAAAAGTACCTCTTTGCCAGTCTGTTACTATTATATCAGCATAATATGCACTCAAGCAATTGTCCGAAAAAATTTTATCCGGAAAAGCAAAAGCCGTGTAAATTCACTTGATCCTACACAGCTTTTACTTTTAAGTTCAGACGCTCATTTATGCCGCCATAGCTTTTTAGTATCCTGCCAACCATTCAATAATCCTGTAGATTATAACCGCCGCTTCGGCTCTCGTAGCGGTGCCTCTCGGATTTATGGCATCTCCGCTGCCCTTGACAATGCCTTCCTTCACAAGCCCGGCTACGCTTTCCACCGCATAGTCCGATATGCTGTCGGCATCGATGAACCGGCTTAATTCTGAAACGTCGCCCGATGGCAAAGGTCTTCCCGCTGCCTCCAGCGCTCTCGCAACTAGCACAATCATATCCTCCCTTGTAATTTCAGCATGGGGGTCAAAGGTGTTCCCTCCGGTTCCCTCGGCTATACCAAGCTGCCTTGCTATCCCCAGTGCCTCATAATAGTAGCCCTCCGGACTTACATCGTCAAAGTTTGATTCAAACTCACAGTTGAGGCCAAGAGCCCTTACCAGCAAAGTGATAAACTCCGCCCTTGTTATATTCCTGCCAGGCTCAAAGGTTGTTTCGGATGTGCCTTTCACAATCCCTTTTTCAGCCAGCTTCTCTATCGCTTCCTTTGCCCACTCATAACCCTCCAGGTCGCTGAAGCGGCTTTGCCCTGTCGAAGGCTCGTCTGGGGTATCCGGTGTTGTTGTACCTTCTCCGCTGTCTTCATCATCGTCAATATCCTCGTCGCTGCTGTCTTTATTGTCTTTATCCTTATTCTTGTTTTTACGGCCGCCGCTGCTGCTGCTTGTGACCGTCACTGTACAGGAGTCGGTAAAATTGCCATCAACCGTTGTTACCGTGATTTCGGCGGTACCCACGCCCACCGCGGTGACTTTTCCCGTGCTGCTTACCGTAGCTACGCCTGTGTTGCTGGATGCCCACGTCACATTCTTGTTGGTGGCGTCAGCCGGCTCTACGGTAGCTGTCAACTGTGCGCTATTGCCTTTTCTCAAACTTAAGCTCCTTTTATCCAGGCTTACGCCTGTAACCGGCACAAGGGTGCCGTCACTGCTTTTTACCGTAACATTGGCTGTAACTGTGGCTGTTACGGTTATCTCACCGTTGGCCACCGGAATCCCGAAGTTGGGTGTTCCATCATCTTTCCACCTAAGCATTTGTACCCGTGTATTCCTGTTGGGGTCGGTTAATGCGTCCTTGCCCTCGATATAGCCCGGATAATTACGGGTGTGGTACACAAGGATATCTGTAACCCCGTCTTTTGCTACCGTAAAGCTGTTATGCCCTGGTCCATACTGGCTGGTTTCTTCATTTGTCTTCATCACCGGCTCGGAAGCCTTGCTCCACGAAGAAGCATCCAGCAAATCGCTGGTATCCGAAGCTGTCAGAAGACCCATGCAATAGGTTTCGTCTGTAGCGCTTGCCGAATACGAAATGAATATCCTGCCGTTTCTCTTGATTACGCTGGGACCTTCATTGACCCAGTAGGTCTGTTTTTCCCAACTGTACTCAGGAGTTGAAATCAATACCTGTGCGGTTTTAAGGGTCCAAGGGTTCTGCATTTCCGCAATATAGAGGTTTGAAGGCGTGTTAGCCTCGGTGGTCTTTTGCGCCCATACCATATATCTCTTTCCATTATGTTCAAAAGTGGTGGCATCCAGTGAAAAATTCGTAAAAGAGGCAGAATCTGCGGGCGCTGCCTGCATCTTGCCCTTTTCAACCCAATTGTCTGCTATTGTCGGGTCGGCTCCGTCGCACTCCAGGACATAGGGACGTATTGCCCATTGGTCGCTTGAAGATCCGGCCGCGAAATAAATGTACCATCTACCGTTGATATAGTGCAGTTCCGGAGCCCATATGTGGTTAGCCATTTCTCCGGTGCTATGGGCGTTCCAGATAGTTTTTTCCTCCGCCGTTGCAAGTTTCTGTATGGTCGCTGCCTTCCTTATTATGATTTTGTCAAAATCCGGTACGGTGGCAACAAAATAGTAATAACCGTCACTATGCCTGTATATATACGGGTCTGCCCTTTGCTCTATCAGCGGATTGATGTATTTTTCCAGATACACTTTTCCGTTTACTTTTATACTGCCAGCAGAGCCAAGGCTTCCATCCTGTATGTCATCCCATACTACATCCAGCTCTTCGGAGGTACCGTCGCTATAATATGCCGTTATCTTTGAAGGCAGTGAAGGCTTCACACCTAAATTTGTCGAGACGTTTACTGCTTCCATGCCTGTCATTATGCGGGCATCCGATACCAACACATGCGCCTTTGCTTGCATATCAGCACCTTCAACCACTCCCTCAACTGTAAATGTGGCCCCGGCATCCGAAAGCCGATCCTCCGGTATCGCCTCCCACGTTACGCTAGCCAGCTTTGTGACGCCCTCTTCATCCACTACATATATCTTTGAAGGCATGTCAGGCTGCTTATTCCGTATGGTGCTTACAAATATATCCTTAATTTCCGCAATGGCAGTCTTCTCCAGCGATACCTTCACTTCATTGGATTTAACGGTGGTGCCGTTCAAACTCACACTTACCCAAAGGGTAATGGCAGTCACATCGCCTACCGAGTTGGAGATGGTAACCCTGCCGTCGTCATCGAAGGTAACCAGGTCAGGATGGTCACATTCATAGCTGATAGCCGCATCTCCCATGTCCGCATCGCTGCCGTCGCTCATCTTGCTGCTGTCAATGTTTATTCTGATGGCGCCGCCTTCCTGGACTACAGACGCGCTGGCTGAAATTTTTACCTCAGAAAGTTCCGGTGCATCTTCCTTTGAAGTTCTTATCCTCAGAATCGTAAGCGAATAAGGATCAAAAATAATCTTATTCACACTGCCAAGGCCGCTTACCTTGCTCGCTTCAGGCACGACCTTTTTCGGGTTGGTAAAAGAGTTGGCATCTGAAGGCTCGCTCCCTTTAAGTACCGTTCTAAGCCCGACAGGATTGATATAATCGGCGCCGTTTAATTTAACCGTTATTTCCTGGGCTGTGCTCTGGGGATTCACAACCTTTAATATGATATCGCCGGTATCTTCGTCTTTGCTCGTAACAACGTAGACCGGGCCTGTTTTCGGCCTATCGATGATATCAAATACCTGTATGTAATCAGAATCCCCCTCCGCTTTTATATAACATTTTACATTGTTTCCACTTACAACCACTTTGATGTCATACCACACACCGCTGGTAACGGTTGGGAATTTTGCCGTGTCGTAATAGGGCACAAGCTGGGTGGTAACCCCGTTTACACACCTTTCAAAGCCACTCCTTGTATTGGAGAAACCGCCGATGTTCCAGCGGAGGTAGTTGTCGGGATCCTGCAATCCGATATATATCAGGAAGCCTTCATCTCCTGAATCTTTGCGGGCTTTGAGGGTTAATGTATAATTGCTCAGCTTTTTGTCTCCTGCATAGGTCAATGTGTTGATGATAGACGTGCTTGTCTGCGCATATGTGCCCTCATCACCGTCAACTACCCAGGTGCCCGCTTTCTCCGTCCATTGGGACACATCTGAGAAATTATCGCTCAGTATGATTTCGCCTGTGTCATTGTCGACCACTTTTACATCCTTGTATGTCACCGCCGTGTTGTATGAGCCCAGCCCTATGGCTCCCCTGACCTGATGCCCTGGATGGCCGTACTTGACCAGTTCGGTGGGAAGCGTATAGTCCCCGAAATTTCTCATAAACAGCTTCTGCACATAATAGTTGACCGTCCCAAAAACCGTCTGGTTATTGAAATAAATCAAATCCGGCGTCCACTGGGTAAAGTTCTGCTTTGCAAGGAGAGGCGCATAGGATGCCAATTCCACAATATCGCCGTTTTCCTCTATATGGGTCATATAGGCTGCCTCAGCCAGGGCATCTGTTATTGAATTTGCAGTGCTGTTTGAAGCATATTCCCCTATAAATACCGTCTGCGCATTCCGGTCGTAGTTGTCATACCTGTTCATATTGGCATACAGGTTTGAATTAGAAGTATAGTAATGCTCATCCACGACATCCGCGTCAGAAAGGCCCTGCTGCAGCCTCGCCCATGTCGTCGTATTAATTGAATCACCCATGGTTATTCCGCCGACTATGATCAGCTTGATTTCAGGATGAGTCTTGCGCAGCCTTTCCGCAAACATGGCGTATCTTTCATAATAATTTGTCCCGTAATCCTCGTTTCCTATTTCAAGATATTTGAGGTTGAAGGGTTCGGGATGTCCCATATCTCTCCTCAACCGGGCCCATTCGTTATTTTCAAAGTCGATGCTGTTGGCGAAATCGACCAGGTCCACGGCATCTTGGATATAGGGTTCAAGCTCGTCAAGGGGTACAACTTCGCCGGTGTTCCAGGACATTCCGCAGTTGATCGCGGGAACAGGCGTTGCCCCTATATCCTCGGCAAACTGGAAATACTCATAAAAACCAAAACCCAGCGATTGGTTATAATAAGGACGCTCTGAATCAAACCAGAAGTTATAATTGCTTTTGCGCTGCTCCACCGGCCCAACCGAGAGCTTCCACCTGTATGCATTGCTTCTGTCTATGCCCTGCACCGCACATCCTCCGGGAAAGCGGAAATATTTCGGTTTAAGGTCGCTTATCATTTTTGCGAGATCATATCTGGCTCCATTGGGCCTGTTTTTCCACGTCCTTTGCGGGAACAGTGAAATCATGTCCATATCTACGGTTCCTGTGCCTTTTACTAGCACTTGGAGCCTTGCGGTATCCGATGTTCGGTTGGGCTCAAGCACACATTCGAATTTTTTCCATTCATCCGTTATCCCCTTCAGTTCGGCAGATGCATACACTACCGAACCATCCTCGCTTCTCAGCGATACTTCGATAGGGCCTGTGAAATCACTGCTGCGTGCGAACATGGAAAAATTGTACCTATCCCCCTGCACAATCTGTATGCTTGGTGTAGGCGTTTCGGTGGTATTTGAGTAGCCGGTGTTGTATACGCCGACACCATCTCCTGGATTTGTAACGGTCAGCCTTAAAAAGTGGGGATTGTTTTCATGTATCGCTCTCTCGGTGTTTATCTCCATGGTACCTGTCCCACCGCCATTTTGAACGAAATTCCATGCATAGGTATAAGCAGGTTCCGTCTTCGCATAGGCGGTTGAGGCAGAGGCCCTGGAACCGTTGACACGCACCATTTCAAAGGACCTGTTCTGGACAAGCTCGGCGTACAACCCGCCATCGAGGGAATAGTTGATATCTTCAAAAAAGACGCCGTATAACGTCGGGTTGATGTCCACTCCTTTTCTGTCCGCATCAATGTTGATGACGTAAGGGGTTGCTCCCATTGGAAGAAGCGTCACTGTAAATACCTTTGTGTCGGTGACCGCATTTTTCTTGAGGGTCGCCGTAAGGGTTACCGTTACGGCCTCCTCCCCCTCTCCAGGTCTTTTTATGACGCCGGTGTTTGAAACATGCTCCGGATCGCTTGACTCCCAGGTGATTGAAACACCGATAGTTCCCTGCGTCTTAAGGTTGAGGTTTTCGGTAACCGCAAATGTGTCCCCAAGGTCGAGAGAAGCCTTGTTGATAGCCACAGCTTCCTCATCGGTGACCGTTTCTCCTATTACATTCTGTATCTCAGCCTCTGTAAGCCCACGGCTGTAAATCCTGAAATCATCAATCTGCCCCATAAAATTGGCATCGGCGGAATACTGAGACTTTCCGATATAGGTTTGAGTTGTGTTGCCCAGGTCAGAAGGGTTATAAGTGATAGAATCGGATTCTGCGTATTTCACCCCGTCAACGTAAATGATCACAGTGCTGCCGGATTTGGATATGGCTATATGATGCCATGTGCCGGGGTCATTGATGGCTGCCGTTATAATCTCCTGCCAACTGTTGTTTTTATTCATGGCGAACCTGAGGCTGGAGCCGTCATATAGAGTAAAGTACATATAATGGGTGAGCCCCGTTCCAAAGTCGAATAGCCTTTGCCAGCTTGATACCTTGCTCTGGCGTTCCCAGGCGGTTATGGTGAAATCGGTGATGCCCGACATGATTCCATCCGGCAGCTTTATATAGTTGGAACCGGTGAGGTTGGCCGCATTGCCGGACCTTCCCGTTGTCCAACCCTCACCTCCGATCATTATGCCGTTGTTACCGTTGCCTGACGCATCTCCGACCAATGTCCCTCCCCCTTCGTCCATCTTGTACCACAGCAGCAAATCTTTCACCGCACCCTGAACAATGACGGTTGCTGTAGCCTTGACAGGCGAACCAGCCACAGTTCCTTCAACAGTAAAGGTTTTGTCGGCAGTGTCATATTTATCAGGTGTTATTGAGTCTGTATCCCATACGACGTCAACGCTTTTGCTATAGCCGTCGTCGAAACGCGCTGTAACGGTGCCAGGCAGCACAGGCTTAACCCCGGCAAGCGTATAAACCTGTACGGGATCTATAGATGTAATATTTGAATTATCGTGGGATATTCCTGCTATAGCAGCTATTTCCACTGCGCTTAATGCCCTGTTGTAGATGCGAAAATCATCGATCAGTCCCCGGAAAGGAGGATCAGCCGACCACGCAGACTTACCAATATAATTGCCTATATAGCTTCCATTATAGTCTGAAGGCTTATTTAAAAGCGTCTTTGAGGCCACAAGCTCTCCGTTTTTATACAGCTTTGCGGCTGTACCCTCAAATGTAACTGCGACATGGGTCCACACCTTATTTGGAATTGCTTGCGTATCCGAAACAATATTGTTGTAGATTCCATCCGTCTGCCCCCATGCCGGTTCCATACCAGCGGTGTAACAACCGTTTTGGGCGGAATGCTGGTTCATCCAGAATTTTGCTCCAAAGCAGAACAGCATGGACTGTAGGCTGCTATCCCGCGAATATACCCATGCGGCGACCGTGATATTATCCTCAAAAGTCAATCCGTCCGGAATTGTGGCAAACTGGGCTGTACCGTCGCAATCAAGAGCGTTTCCGCTGCGTCCCGGTGTGCCACCTATTTCAGCGGCTGCTTCCGCGTTAAAGCTTGAACCGAGGTTACCTGCGTTTTCAAAGGTTGTTCCCGACGTCTCGTCAAAGTTGTACCATATGACCGGATCATCGCTTGACCCTCCTGACGCTGTCAGATATACCCACGAAGACACCGTCATGTCCTCCACATCGTCAAGCATAGCAGCTGGCATTTGGACGTAGTCCATGTCGCCGTCCAGTTCCACCGCCCCCCCTTTATCACCAGCAATGGTAACTGCGTCTTCAGCAAGCGTACCGTGGTTACCGTTCCCGGGTAAATCAGCTACCGTTGTCGAACCGGCGGTATCATTAAACCCGTAATGCAGTATAAGCCCACTGTTTAAGTCTGATGCGAGCACAGGCGCTGTAGGTATTATTCCGGCAAACATGCTCACCACCAGAACTAAAGCTGTTGCCAGCGAGACAACTTTTTTACGCATTCTCATTCCAAACTCCACCTTTTTTCCATATTTCACATTCCCACCATTTTGAAAACCTATCCAGGCAAAATTGACAGGTAATTTTTTGAATTTTTGGCAGGACAATGAGGGAGACCCCCATCTGTGATTTTGAGTGTATGTCACATATTTAGGGATTAGGGCTTTGGTGCATGAACTTATTGTAGTCATATCACCTCCCGTCACTTTTAAGATGATCAGCTTAGTTGTCGTTTGTATTTTGTATTTGGAGATAATAATGGTTGTTGATGCCCTGAAAACGCACGCATATTCCCGGATATGCTCCGCTTTCACTCTCCCGTTATTTATAAGGCAAATCTTTTTACCTTTTCCTCCATAGTGCCTGCCAGCTCGGAAAGAGCGGAAGCAAAAGAGGTTAGTTCCTCAAGGTTTGCAGTTTGCTTTTGAACAGCCGCCGATATTGCCATTCCTTCGTCTTTACTCCTTACAGCAATCTCACCAATATGTTTCATGCTGTTTTTTATGCATTCCATGTCTCTCTCTACCACCGCCAGTTCTGAACTTATTCCCTTCATATCCTCATTTGAAGCCGAATTAGTTTTTACAATAAGCTCAAAATATCTCCGCGCCTTATCGGCAGTTTCATTTCCTGACAATACTTTTGCCGTGATATCAGCCATTTTTTCATTTATGGAGTCTGATTCCTGCTGCACACTTCCGATAATCTCGCCTATTCTTTTTGCTGAAACCATTGATTCCTCCGCAAGCTTCCTTATTTCCTCAGCCACCACTGCAAAACCTTTGCCGGCTTGTCCCGCCCTTGCCGCCTCTATCGAAGCGTTCAATGCCAGGAGATTGGTCTGCGACGATATTTTATCCATGGTATCGAGTATCTTGCTCATTTCCTGAACTTTCAGGTAAAGTCTTTTTGTTGCTTCCGAAGTCCTGCATATAGCCGAAGTCACCTCTTTAAGCTGCTCCATATGGTCATGGATGCAGAGGTTGCCGCTTATGGCAAGCTGAACAGACTTTTCGGAATTTTCAAGAATTTCCTCCGACCTTCCGACTATCTCTTTAAATGCTTCAAACATGCTTTCAATCGACTCCAGCGATTTCTTCGATTCGCCACTCTGCTCCGCTATGCCTTCCGCCACTTTTTGCGAAGCGGCTGAAATTTCCTCTGCTGATGCGCTGTTGCTTAGGGCGTTCTGATACATCTGCTTGGAAGCGGCATATAAATTGCCGCTTGCTTCACAGACGCTGCTTATGATCTCTCTGAGGCTGTCTTTCATGGCATTGAAGGCTTCAGCAAGTTCTTTTATTTCATCTCTGGTCTTCACATTAAGCGTTTCAATTCTCAAGTCACCTCCAGCAATGGCAGAAGCACTTGATTGCAGCTTTTTGATGGGGTTGGAGATGTTCCTGGATATCATCCGCCCACAAAGGATGGAAACGGTAAATACCAGCGCCAGCACAACAGCGCTTATGAGCAAATCCCTGCTGAAGCTTTTTTTGACCTCATCCCTTAAAATGGTGCTCCTGTTGATTTCATATAAAATGAAATCCTGAACATTTTCTTCGACAATTTCCGATATGTCTGCTATATCTTCCAGTGTCCTTTCTCGTTCATCGACGGGAGCGTCCTCTTTTATTTGTTTGCCCGATTTGTACACGTATTCTGTTAGCGTTTGCATTGTTCTCTGTATAACGCCCAGTTTTGTCCTGCCGTCGTTATCGGTGCGGTCCATCAGCGCGTTGACAGTATTGTTGATGGTATCTATTATGGCGAACTGTTTTCCGTCCTCAAAACTGACTTTCCCATTTACTACCTCCCGCATTTCAGAATACATGTTCTTAGCAACACCACTTATGCTGTTGGCCATAGATATGCTGTCAAGAATCTGATTGTAGCTGGAACTATACCTGGATGAATTCGTCAATAGAACAATATTCAGAATACACATTACGATTGCCGTAACAGTGAACAAGGTATTAACTTTCGTTCCTACCGGCAATTTAACTTTCGTTTTATCTGAACTATCCCCCACAAGGACGCCCCCTTGCTTTTTCTTGTAAAATCCCTTCAGTCAGCTTTTGAAGCCGTTTCGAACAGGCACTAGATAAAAAACCGGCCTTTATCATTTTGCCTCCAAGCCCTTTTTTATGCCATATGGCTTGCCGACAGCGCCTCCTCTTTCACTTCTTTCGGATGTGAATACCCTTTGGAGCATTATAAAAAGGAACAGCAGTATTCCTACGGCAATCTTGGTCCACCAGGAGCTGAGAGTCCCTTGGAACATGATGAGGGTCTGTATCACACCCTGGATAAGCACACCGAACATCGTCCCGAAGACATATCCAACTCCTCCTGTAAGGAGAGTGCCTCCTATTACAACCGAGGCTATCGTATCCATCTCCATCCCGTTAGCATGCAGCCCGTAACCAGAAAGCATGTAAAAGGTGAATACAATTCCGGCAAGGGCAGAGCAAAAGCCGTTCAATGTGTATATCAACACTTTGGTGCGCCCTACGGGCAGCCCCATAAGCACCGCAGACTGCTCATTGCCCCCTATGGCATATACCGCACGGCCAAACCTGGTATAGTGGGCAAGGTATATTCCCACGGCGACTACAACTATAAATATGATTACGTTGATGGAAATAAAATTCCCCCCGGGCAACGGAATTCTGTACTGGGACACCTGCCTGTAAAATTCGTTTGTTATGGTGATGGTCTGGATGCTGATCACATAGCACAGCCCTCTGGCAAGAAACATCCCGGCCAGGGTTATAATAAAGGGCTGTATCTTGAAAAAGTGTATCAGGCAGCCCATGCCACATCCAAATAGCACTCCCGTCAGCAGTACGGTGGGTATGACTATAGCAGGGCTCCATCCTGCCACTTCAAGAAGGTATGCGGACAACATGGTGGTCAAAGCGATGATTGATCCTACCGAAAGGTCAATTCCCCCGGAAAGTATTACAAAAGTCATCCCTACTGCCGCCACGCACAGGAACGCGTTATCTATAAACAGGTTCAGGAAGACCTGCAACGATAAAAAGCCGGGATATAACACCGACCCCATGAGGAAGGCAAAAGCAAACAATCCTATAGTCACTATAAGCGGCAGGTATTTTCTGTTTATAACAAGCTTCTTCGTCATGCAGAAACCCTCCCTTTCCCAGCCGGATTGCCGAAAACGGTTTTGCGGAAGGACTCGGACTGAAGCAGGCTGACGATAAAAACAACAATCGCCTTTACCACAAGGTTTATTTCAGGAGGGACGCCTACCGAATAGATGGTGGTTGTAAGGCTTTGAATTATCAGCGCCCCTACGACGCTTCCCATAAGGTAGAACCTGCCGCCGGTAAATGAGGTGCCACCGATAACAACAGCAAGTATCGCATCCAATTCAGACCATAAGCCCGCATTGTTGCCGTCGGCGCTCTTCACATTGGAGCTGACTATCAGGCCTGCTATACCTGCACAAAATCCGCAGAAAGTATAAACACTCAAAATGACATTTGCAGAATTGATTCCCGCCAATCTGCTGGCAGTACGGTTTCCCCCCACCGATTCAACAAACAAACCTATGGCTGTTTTTCTTGCAAGAAGCCATGCGACCAGCAAAACCAGGCCGACGATAAAAACTGTGAAGGGAAGCCCTAATAAGTAGCCGGTACCGATATAGTGGTAAGACTTGTAATAGATTGTGATAATCTGCCCGTTTGTAATAAGCTGGGCTACACCCCTGCCGGCCACCATTAGAATCAGGGTAGCTACCATAGGCTGGATTTTCGCCCTTGAGACTAACAGACCGTTCCATATTCCTGATGCCAGTGACACCAGCAGCGCCGCCGCGATGGCAAGCCACATGGGGTAGATGGATATGTATTCCTGCACATCCCCCTTTAAAACCAGTTTCCCTCCAACCATTGAAGCCGCCAAGGCTCCGGAAATGGCTACGACCGCTCCTACCGACAGGTCCACCCCGCCGGTTGCAATAACGAAAGTCATGCCTATCGCCAGCAGCATTGTCGGAGCAGCACGGTTAAGTATATCTATCAGGCTTCCGAACAGGTGCCCATCCTTAATCTCTATGTGGAAAAAGCCTTTCGTGAAAACCAGGTTGAATAAAAGCACCAGGGCCAGTATCAGAAGGGTCCAGGCTATCCTGGAATTTTTAACGCGCCTTAAAATGCTGTGATGTGAAATCATGAAGTATGCCCCCTTGCTATAGTATGCATAATAACCTGCTCATCCATTTCATCACCGGTAAGCTCGGCAATTTTTACCCTGTCGCGCAGCACGGCAATCCGGTGGCTGCACCTCAACACCTCATCCATCTCTGAGGAAATGAACAGGATACCCAGCCCGGCTTTGCACAGCGACAGAATTATCTTCTGAATTTCCGCTTTGGCACCTATGTCGATACCCCTGGTGGGTTCATCCAGTATGAGTATTTTGGGATCTGTCGCCAGCCACCTTGCAAGAATCACCTTCTGTTGGTTGCCGCCGCTCAGGTTTTTCACTAGCTGTTCACTGCCGGGCGTGCTTATATTTAAAGCTTTGATAAATTTGTCGGCGATTTCCTCCTGTTCCTTCCTTCCTATGTACCTGAACCAGCCTTTTCTTGCCTGCAGCGCGAGGATTATGTTTTCCCGCACCGTAAGGTCTCCAATTATCCCTTCCTCCTTCCTGTCCTCAGGGCAAAAAGCAATCCTGTGGCCGATAGCGCTCCTTGGCGTCATGGAGGACATCTTTTTCCCTTCTAATTCTACTTCTCCTTCATCCGCTCTGTCGGCACCGAACAACAGCCTGGCAGTCTCGGTGCGTCCGGAACCGAGAAGGCCTGCCAGCCCCAATATCTCTCCTTCGTATATATCAAGATCGAAGGGCGCTATCGTGCCTCTCCTGCCGACTCCACGGGCGCTGAGCAGGAGCCTTCTCTCCTTGCCGCCGCAAGCCGACTTTTTTTCGCCGGGAAGATAATCCAGCTCCGCCAGTTCCTTTCCTATCATCTTTGCAATCAATTCCACCTTCGGAAGAGACTCGGTCTTATATTCGCCTACAAGCTCACCATTTCTTAATATCGTTATCCTGTCGGATATTTCATAAACCTGATCCAGGAAGTGGGTTACAAAAATTATTGCATAGCCTTCGGATTTAAGCTTTCGCATCACCTTGAACAGCTGCTCCGTCTCCGCTGCGTCCAGGCTTGATGTGGGTTCATCAAGAATCAGGACCTTTGCTGAGATATCAACTGCGCGGGCAATGGCCACCATTTGTTGAACAGCTATTGAATAAGTCGAAAGCAATCGGGTTACATCGATATATATATTAAGCCTTCCAAGCACGAGCTCCGCCCTCTTGTTCATCTCCTTCCAATCAATGCGTCCGTGCTTCATAGGCTCCCGTCCGATAAATATGTTCTCCGCCACCGTCAGGTTCGGACACAGGTTTATCTCCTGGTAAACGGTGCTGATGCCCATCATCTGCGCATGCTGGGGAGAAGTCGCTTCTACCCTTATACCATCCAATAAGATTTCTCCCTCATCCAGCTTGTATACACCCGTAAGAACCTTGATTAAGGTGGACTTCCCGGCACCGTTTTCACCCATGAGACCGTGGACCTCACCCCTATAAAGCCTGAAATTAACGTTGGACAATGCTTTTACGCCGGGGAAGGTTTTGCATATTCCTTTCATTTCCAGCAAAGGCTTCATTTCTGACACACATCATTCCCCCTTGTCTTACACATATTTAAAGTCTTTATAATAACAAATCCACCCTTTCCGGGAGTCTCCGGACTAGCGGAAGGCTCCCGGGCATCCCGTTCTTACGGAATAAGAGTGGGTTCAACGAAAATACGCTTATCTCCCTTATGCATGACCCCTGCATACATCTCCGGCATTTTATGCTTTTTAGTACTTACGGTTCGGGAATTCTTTCTCAGCAACTTCTGCAGGGAATACTCCTTCTTCGACTACAACCCTCTTGGGAAGTTCCTTTCCGGCCATAAGATCCTTTACTGCCTGCATCAACTGGGGTCCTAGCAGCGGGCTGCACTCAACTGTGCAATTGAGCTTTCCTGCAATCATGGCTTCAAATGCGCCCTTAACCGCATCGATGGAAACTATTATGATGTCTTTTCCGGGTTTAAGGCCATACTCCTCTATAGCCTGGATGGCACCTATCGCCATATCGTCATTGTGGGCGAATAATACATCTATGTTTTTGCCGTCAGATTTCAGGAAGGCTTCCATGACCTCTTTACCTTTAGCGCGGGTAAAGTCTCCGGTCTGTGACTTGATGATCTTATAGTTGGGATAGTCCTTCAATACTTCCTCAAAACCTTTTTTGCGGTCGATAGCAGGAGCAGACCCCACCGTTCCCTGCAATTCTACTACGTTTATAGTATCCATTGTCTTGTCCGGATTTTTAAGCTTTTCATAATTTTCAACCAGCCATTTCGCAGCCCTTCTACCTTCTTCAACAAAGTCAGATCCTATAAAAGTCACCCATAAGGAATCATCCTTTACGTCAACCGCCCTGTCGGTAAGGATTACGGGTATATTTGCAGCCTTTGCCTCTTGCAGCACTGTTTCCCAACCGGACTCAACAACCGGTGAAAAGGCAATAACGTCAACCTTCTGGGCGATAAAGGACCTGATCGCCTTAATCTGGTTTTCCTGTTTTTGCTGGGCATCCGAGAACTTAAGCTCTATTCCTGCTTCTGCAGCAGCTTGCTTTATCGATTCGGTGTTGGCGGTACGCCATTCACTTTCGGCACCTATCTGCGAGAATCCAAGCACTATCTTCTTGTCCGCTTTTTGAGTTTCCGCCGGTTTTTCATCCGCCTTAGCCTCTGTTTTGGGTTGCTCTGTTTGCGCAGGCTCGCTCTTCTGCGCAGAACCGCCACAGGCCGCCAAACCGAATATCATTGCAAATACTAGTAGCAATGCGATCACCCTGAATATTTTTGACATTTGAAATCCTCCTTCATTTTGACTTGTTTTGGACAACTACAGCGCTTATGCTGAAAAATAACGAATTGCAAACATTTACCTTCCGGGACGCCTCCCGGCAGGCAAATGCCGTATCCATAAGAACTCTCTCCGGAGAAAAGCCTTTTAATTAATTGCAATCTTATTATAAGTTGGTCATAAAGGCATAACAATGCAATTACTTTTGAGAAAAGTAGGATTATTTATGGAGTTTATCAGAAAAAAATTGAACTTGTAAAAAGAAAAGTTGAAATTTTTTTTAAACATGTTGAACTTTTTACGCGTGAAACTGGGCAGGAATACGCAGAGTGACCCGTGTGCCTCTTTTATACTCGCTTTCTATCGATAAGCCGTAGTCCGCCCCGTAATACAGTTTGATCCTCTTGTGCACATTGTTTAAGCCAAAGCCGCTTTCTTTTATCACAGGCTCGATTGAATCGTTGTCAAGCTCAGCTTTTACCTCTGCAAGGCGCTCGGGCGTCATACCGAGGCCATCATCCACAACCTCAAAAACAAGGGTATTCCCGTGAGTCCTATACCCCTTTATTAAAATCCTCCCGCCTTCCCTTTTATTTTTTATTCCGTGGTAAAGGGCATTTTCCACTATCGGCTGCAAAGTAAATTTCAAAATGTTTTCGTCCATTATGTCTTCATCGGCGTCTATTTGGAAATCCATGATGTCGCTGTACCTCATCCTTTGTATAATAAGATAGCTTCTGATATGCTCCACTTCCTCACGAACAGTAATCCAATCCTTGCCCTTGCTTAAGGATATCCTGAAGAAATTAGAAAGGGCTTTTACAATCTCAATAACATCACCCGTCCTGTTTGCCTCAGCCATCCACACTATGGTGTCAAGGGTGTTGTACAGAAAATGGGGCTTAATCTGAGCTTGTAAAGCTTTCAATTCGGCCTTTTTCAAGTTTTCCTGCTCTTTTATGCTGTTTTCAAGCAGCTCTTTGATTTTACCCACCATGATGTTGAAACTCAGCCCGAGGCCTGTTATTTCATCCACGTTTTTGTCGTTTACTTTCACCTGCAGGTTTTTTTCGGCAACGGTAGCCGTCGTCTCATGAAGCTTTTTTATAGGCTTGGAAATGCTTTCCGAAATGGCCCACGTAGCTATGAAAGAAAAAATCAGTACCATGCATAATACCGCTATATCTGTGATAAACCATCTCTTGATGCTGCTTTCAATCCTTACCTTAACTTTTTCTATTTGTGCCAGTTCATACAGGATAAACTCTTGAATATTATCCTCCACCAGTTCCGAAACCCCTCTGATATTTTCCAGCACTTTTTCATTTTCAGCGACGGTGCTTTTATTTCGCATTTGTACGCCCAACAGGTTCACATAACGTGTTAGGGTGTCCATTGTGCGCAAAATGACATCCAGCTTTGTCCTGCTTTCAGGAGAAGTTTCGTTGTTCATAATGAACATTATCTTGTTATTCACTTCCTCTATAATTTCAAACTGGTTTCCTTCCTCGAACTGTATTTTTCCGGCTACAATATCCCACATCACTGAATCAATACGCCTTTTTACCACCGCATTCAGGCTGTTGGCAGTAGTTATGTTCGTAACAATAGTGTTATATTGCATGTTGTATTTAAAGGAACTGACCATCAGCAGAACATTTAAACCGCCCATGAGGAAGATGATTATTAAGAAAGAAACCACTATTTTGCTTTTGACGGATATATTTATTCCAGCAAGGAATTTCAATATCCTGTTGTTGATTTCGTGCTCAAAAGATTGATATGCCGGTTTTGTGCGAAACATATAACCTCCTTAAGAAGCTTGCACCAAGCCTGAATCTTAGTATTTTCGATTTGGAAGTTCCTCTGCGGCCACTTCAGCAGGAAAAACACTTTCCTCTACAAAAATCCTTTTGGGCAGCGTTTTGCCCTCAACAACATCCCTCACCGCTTTCATCAGCTGTGGTCCGATGAGAGGGTTGCACTCCACAGTACAATTCAGTTTTCCTGCTATCATCGCCTCAAAGGCTAGCCTTGAAGCATCCACCGATACGATAAGTATATCCTTTCCGGGTTTTATTCCGTGCTCCTCCATCGCTTCAATTGCTCCAAGAGCCATATCGTCGTTATGGGCAAAGAGTACGTCTATTTTTAAATCGCCATCTTTAAGGAATTCCTCCATGACTTCCTTCCCTCTGGACCTCAGAAAATCTCCTGTTTCCGTTTTTACAATTTTAAAATTGGGGTAATCCTTTAATATTTCTTCAAAGCCTTTTTTCCGGTCTATTGCGGGCGCAGAGCCGGGCGTGCCCTGGATTTCCGCTATGTTCACCTCTTCTTTTACTCCTTTCATTTTTTCAACCAGCCACCTGGCGCATCTTCTCCCTTCTTCAGTAAAATCGGAGCCTATAACCGTCACATATAGCGAATCATCCTTTACATCTACCGTCCTGTCGGCCACAATGACAGGAATGCCCGCATCTTTCGCTTCTTTCAGGACCGCATCCCAGCCGCTTTCCACTACAGGAGAGAAGGATATGACATCAACCTGCTGGGCGATAAAAGCCCGTATCGCTTTAATCTGATTTTCATGCCTTTGCTGCGCATCCTGGAATTTAAGTTCTATCCCGCTTTCTTCAGCCGCTTCAATGATTGACTTTGTGTTTGCGGAGCGCCATACGCTTTCAGCGCCTATCTGTGAAAAGCCAAGTACTATCCTCTTTTCCCCATGCTCGATTCCCTTCCCCATGCCGTCATCGCATGCCGCCAGAACAAGGGACATAATAAGTAAACCTAATAGGGTAATTATTACGATTTTGCCTCTCATAATATCCCCCTTTACCCGTAAGCAGCCTTTTCACAGTTTCACCACAGTTCTTTGGGCAACAAGGCCTGTTAGGCCTCCGTCTGTTTTAACTTTAAACCACAGCCGCTAATTTAAAAAATCTTTTCACAGGGTGAGCGGATTTATATATTTGTATTATAAATTATCCGGATAATTACAATAATATATTTCCCAAAAGCTCCACCGCCTGTTTGGGTCATAAATTATTGAGAAAAGGTCGGATTTCCGTTCTTGTAAATTCCGCACCTGTACTCTTTGGGGGTAACTCCGGTAACCTTCTTGAAAGTGTAGCTGAAATAATGAGGATCACTATAGCCAACTTTGAAAGCAATCTCCGAGGCTTTGTAGTTTGTAGTCTTTAAAAGCTCCATGGCTTTATGTATCCTGGTCTTTGTAAGATACTCTATGAATGTCTCCCCCGTCTCCTGGCTGAAAATGGTGCTGAAATGGCTGGGACTTATGCTGACATAGGAGGCTACCGAATTCAAGGAAATGTTAAGATCCGCAAAATTTGCGTTTATGTAATCTTTGGCCTTAATGATTATGCTGCCGTATTTGCTTTCGGTGTTTCTATCCCTGTAATCAATGGCGCTCAGCAACACCTGCTGCACATATTTTTTAAAAGCGCTTATTGAATCGATTTCGGCGAGAATGTTCTCCATATCCACTATTTCCGGAAGCAGGTCCTCCAGCCTGCCTCCAAGCTCATCAACGAACTTTGCCGTCGTCATCACAATATCCATAAAGACATAATTTGTATATATGGGAGATTTAAGGGCACATTCGCCCAGCGACCGCATATAATCCTCAAGAAACCCGTCGATATTAGACTTTTCCCCGTACTTCAGGTACTCAACTATACCCGCCTTATCCAATTTTATCAGTTCTTTTTTGTCGTATTCTTTTCTCCTTATATCATTGATGCCAATTATCTTGTTCCTTCCGATTATGTATTTGTAGCTTTTGGCTACATCGGCGTCGGCAAAGGACCGGGCAATGCCCTGTATCCTTTCCTTTACACTCCCTATGCCTATGGTCAACAGGTCTCCGGTATTCAAATTCACTTCGTGCCTGATGCATTGGGCCAGCCTGTATGCACTCTCCTCCAGCTCTTCAGGCGTGTCCCCTTTGATTATCAGCACCGTTTCCTCAATGCTTTTTTTATATTTTATTACCTTCGGGTCATCCTTAACAAGGCCGGATATCAAGCTCTCTATCCTGGTATAACCCGAATAGGTGCTGCTGCAATCCTTGCTTCCTTTCAATTCAACTTCAATTATCATCACTATGTAATATTTGGAAATAATATCGATCCCAAAGCCTTCGCACCTGCTTATGGCGTCCAGAGGCTCAACGGCTCCAAGGGAAAGCTCCATCAGGAACTTGTCCCTGATAAGCTGGATATTGCCTTCCAGCTGGTTCTTCAAATCTTCAAGTCCTTCCCTTTCCTTTTTTTCATTTTCAATCTGAAGGGCCACCTTATTTAGTGCCTTGATCAGTTCAACAGAGCTTATGGGTTTCAAAAGATAGGCTGTAACGCCTATACTTATCGCTTCCCTTGCAAAGTTGAATTCATCATGCCCGCTCAATATAATAATTTTTATCCAGGGCATATTCTTCCTTATTATTTTACTGAGCTGGAGCCCGTCCATAAAGGGCATTTTTATATCCGTAACCAAAATATCCGGCTTGATCTCCTGTATCATAGGCAGTGCAATCTCACCGTCAGGAGCCTCACCGCAGAAAATAAAATCCGTCGCTTCCCAGTTTATGTTGTCCCTGATGCCTTCGCGCACAACTTTTTCATCTTCAACAAGGAAAACTTTATACAAATTCGGACCTCCCACGAAACCCATAATCTTACGGTGCTCAAATACAGATAACCAGCCCTAAATTAAAAGCATCAGTGAAGTTCAAAAGGTAGTAAACTCTTCCCCAGGTAACCAATAGGGCTTATGCGAATTTAGGATTTCGGGCCTGGTTATCTATAAACAATATTTTAATAGGCACATTAAATACAGCACTGTCTGTGTCAAGTATATCCAATTTTATTATAAACTACCAATAGTTTAAATTGCAATATCACATCATTCTTTCAACCACATCAAACACAAGTGCGTGTAAAAGCGCTAAAGGTTCCTACAGTTCAAGCCATGTGCCCAGCCTGTCCGACTCATAAACTTTGTCCATGACATACTGTATATAAGCCCCGTCTTTCACCGATGGGCTGGCTTGTTGTCCCTTATCCACGCATGAAAGGAAATTATACAGCGAGTGGATGTGGGAACGCAGCCAGCCGACAGCCATTTTAGGTGGAGGGAAGCCTCCGCCGGGCTTTTCAAACCTCTGGACACATTCAATTTTCGTAAAGCCTTTGGTTCCTCCGAGAGGCCGGTCCGATACGGTATTATCATAGTACTCCAGCCAGTTGGGGTCCATAAGGTTAAACCTGAGGGCACCCTTTTCACCGTGTATTTCCACCCTCAGCTCATCATTTATGCCTGTGGCTATCTTTGAAGCCTCGATGGTCCCTACCGCCCCGTTTTTCATCACAGCCATCATCATTGAATAGTCCTCGACCTTCACCTCACGCATGTTTCCGGCCCCATCAGGCCTGTGGCTGTAAAGTATATGGTTTTTTGCCGCAATCGATTTATACTCCCCCAGCAAGTAATAGACCATATCCAGTATATGGGAGCCCATGTCAAGCAGCACTCCGCCTCCCTGTTCGGCATCGTACCTCCATGCGAAAGGCTTTTTGGGGTCGATGGAGCTTGCATGGAGATAGCAAGCCCGGAAAGAAAAGGGTTTTCCTATACGTCCCTCTTCAATCAGCTGCCTGGCACGCATAGTCGCCGGGAAAAACCTGCATTGGAAGGCAACCTGCGCAGTAAGGCTGCCGAGTTTGGGGTTGGCTTCAAGCTCCCGGAGTATTTCCGCCGCCTCATGGCCTTTTGCGGTCAGGGGCTTGTCGCAGTATACATGCTTGCCCGCCTTCAGCGCCTTTACAACCGTTTCCCTGTGGTTTGCGGTAGGGGTACACACGTTGATTATGTGCACATCTTCCCTTTCCAAAAGCTCGTCAAGGTTGGTGGTTGCCACATCAAAGCCATAATCTTCCTTAGCTCTGAGGGCGGTTTCCTCCCTTCTGGTGCACACGCCTATCAGTTTTGTCCTGAAAGGCAGGTTTTCATAAAAAAAGGGTATGCTCTTATATGCATAGGTATGGGTCTTGCCCATAAAGCCGAATCCCACTATACCTACTCCATATTCTCTCATCTGCGCACCTCCTTTGCGTAATTTGAGCTGGAATAATTATACTGGAATAATTATACTCAGTAAATCCCATGCTGCGCAATATTCCCTCCCGATAAAATTAAAACTCCTGCAAAAAAAGGCACCCTTCGGGTTCACCGACGGGTACCTGGTTTAAACAGCCGGCCTTTGTCATTGCTTTCGCCTTTTAAATTCTAATTTGTGGTTAGGGAAGCATGGCGTGGACATAGTCGTCTATGCAGTTTACCACTCTGTCTTTAATAAGGGCTTCGGGATCGTTCTTCAGCAGACCGTTTCTTATCTTGTTATACTGTATGGGCATATACTGGCTTATGAGCGTAAGGGGTATCTCTACCGATTTAAGGTTTCCTATCAGCCTTTCCATGGCCTCCTTCACCTCAGGCACCGGCAGGTAGTACCTGCACCTGTCGGAAAGGCTGTACTTCCTGGCAAGCCTTATTTTCTCCTCGCTCCCGTGGTAATGCTTCTTCCAGTTCTCAGGGTTTTTCACCATCGCTTCATCAAGCACCCTTATGAAATCTGAAAGCTTCACTCCCGCCCTGTTCCCCAGCAATTCCTTCTCCATAAAGCTCAGCGCGAAAAGCCCTTCCCTCAGCGCAAAAGTCAAAGCCGGGCCTACCTTCAGTATCGCGATCCCGTCTTCAACCATCTCCTTTAGCTTCCCCGGCGTCTGGTAATCGGTTGAATGGCCTTCAAAAACAAGGCTCGGGTACTTCTTCAGTGCAGCGGTAAGCTCTTTTGCGGCCTCCCGGTTGTACTCATGGATGGTCTCATCGCCAAATTCCACACCCGGCTGCACCACCACCGCTATGACATCCTCCCAGGCCTCTTCAAGGCCGTGCTTGAGATAAGCTTTTTTAAATAACTCCACCGTCTCTTCAAAGTCTGCCGCCTTCGTTACCTGTATCCCCTCTTCCTCTTCCTGGCTTCCCCCGGGAATCGGCACCTCGCTGCCCACCACGTATACTGGGTGGAGGGCCTCAGGCTTCTGCTCCTTCAATTCCCTATAAGCCTCTTCGGCAGCCTTGCACAAAAGGGCGCCCCTTTCCGCAACGACAGCTGTGTCAAGCCGCTGCTCCTTATCGTCATCCCCCAGGTGCATGCTGGTATCAATGTGTATCTTTGTGAATCCTGCAAGCACATATTGCCTTATCAGTTCCCGGGACTTTTCCATAGCCGAAGAAGCCTTCTCGTTTTTCCAGGTCAGCGGCCCCAAGTGGTCGCCTCCGAGTATTATTCTGTCCGGCGGGAAACTGACTTTTTTAGCTATGGAAAATACAAAGTCCCTGAAGTCCGCCGGCTTCATCCCCGTATAGCCGCCGTACTGGTTTACCTGGTTCGCAGTGGCTTCTATGAGCACCTCCAGCTTTAGCTCCAAGGCCCTTTCCATAGCGGCCTCAATGACGTATTCGTTGGCGCTGCAAACCGAGTAAATACCCCTCGGTACGCCTTTTTTCTGCAGCCCGATAATTTCTTTCAAAGGATGTTTCCTGTCCATTTCCGTCCCTCCCCATCAATCGTTTATAATAAGTATCTTACCCTTTACCGCTCCGGGGGTTTTGTACATGTCAAACCCTTCTTTTATCCGGCTTAGAGGCAGCTTTTTGAATATCAGTCTCTCGTCAAATTTAAGCTGCCCCGTCCCGAAATAATGGACGGTAAGCTCCCATTCCCTTCCGGGGAACGGCGCGCTGTAAGACATCCATGAGCCGGTCAGGGTGAATTCTTTCCTGTTCATGTTCTCAAAGAGCCTGGGAGTAAATACCAGATCTTTGGTAGGAGTGCCTATAAAACAAACTCTCGCTTTGTTTGCCGCAAGCTCAAAAGCGAGCTTCATGGTCACATCCACTCCTGCGGTTTCAAACACAAAGCCGAAGCCCCTTTTGTTTGTAAGCCTTTCCACCTCATCCCTGAAACCTTCTTTAAGGGTGTTTATTGTTATGTCGGCGCCCAGCTCCTCAGCCAGCTTAAGCCTGTCATCGTCTATATCAAACACAAACACCCTCTTGGCGCCGAATATCTTTGCCCACTGGGCTGTAAAAAGCCCTATGGTGCCTCCCCCAAGGATTGCAACATCCTCCCCGCCGCGGTACTGCGCATGGCTTATCCCGTGCAGCGCCACCGTGGAAGGCTCAAAGAAGGCTCCCTGCTCAAAGGAAACATTTGAGTCGAACTTTACCACATTTTTTTCGGGAAGGGCTACGTATTCCGCAAAGCTTCCCTGTATCCTTGACCCTATAAAGCTGTAATTCTTGCACTGGGAATAGCTGCCCCTCTGGCAGTCCTCACACTGGTGGCACGGCAGCAAGGGAACTCCTGCGACCCTGTCGCCCACTTTAACGGAAGTTACACCCTCTCCTGTTTCCACTACCTCTCCTGAAAACTCATGCCCCAGCACTATGGGATAATAATGGGCGGCATCTCCAAGTACCCTCGGGATGTCCGAACCGCATATGCCTGTAGCTTTTACTTTTACCAATACCTTTCCCTTCTCAACCTGAGGGGTCGGGTACTCCTCATACCTTAAATCATCTTTTGCATGTAATACTGCTGCTTTCATATTCACACCTCTTTAAATATTAAATTAATTATTTTCAGTTGAGCTGTAACTTAACTTGTCGTGCAGACAAGGCAGCACATCAAGTTAAATTAATACCTGCCCAACTCTTTCGCCTATTCAAACATCTTTATCACATTCATCTCAGGCGAGTCGGATTGTATGCGGTTGGAGCTTGCGAAAAGATATCCTCCTCCAGCCCCCGATTCATTCATGTACCTCTCAACCTCGTTTTTCACATCATCAAGATGTGTCTTCTATAGCCTCCTGCGTGTCGAACCCGCCGCAGAAACAGCATCCTGCCAGATTCCTTTTTTAGTTTTACACCATCCGTGTTTGGCAGGCAGCGTCTGAGAAAAACGTCATAGTTTTCTCCTTATCAGGCATTATTTTCTTTCATATGGCTATTTTAATACCTGGCCGATTCTTTCTGACTGATTTTCTCAAAGGACTTTTTTAAATTTTCATATAACTCCATATAAACGCTATAGTAAAACTGATATTCCTTATGCAGCTCCTCATTGGGATGGTACTCGGATTTTATAAATACCACCCTGTTTACAGCTTCCTTGAAATCCTTAAACAACCCCACTCCAACTCCTGCCAGAATCGCCGAACCCAGGGGGGATGCCATGTCTGAAATGGGCACCTTGATGATTTTGTTGGTGATGTCCGCCTTCATCTGGGTCCAAAGATAGCTGTTGGCGGAGCCACCGACGCTGACCAATTCGCTGACATTTATTCCTGTGCTTTCAACGGTTTGGATGTTATGGTTCAGCGCATATACGCACCCTTCCATTATGGCTCTTGCCATGTGGGCACGGGTTTTATCGTAGGTCAGGCCGAAAAAGACTCCTTTTGCATTCTGATCCCATATAGGCGACCTTTCCCCCGCCATATAAGGCATAAAAATTAGTCCGTCTGATCCCGGCGGCACGCTTCCGGCTTCCTGGTCTATAATTTTAAATTCACTGATGCCGGTTTTCCTTGACAATTCCATTTCCAAGTGACCAAGCTGCTTTACAAACCATTTCAGGCTGCCCCCTCCGACGGTTCCGCCCTGGAGGAGCCAACAGCCCGGCACCACGTGGTATCCAAGTATCAGCTTCTTATTTTTAACAGGCTTGTTGACAACAACGCTTATATTTCCGGCCTGTCCGCCCTGCTCTTGTATTTGCCCATGCTCCAGGACGCCTGCGCCAAGGGTGCCGGTAGCCGCGTCCAGCCCTCCGGCTATCACCGGAGTCCCTTTTTTCAACCCTGTGGCCAGCGAGGCACTTTGGGTAACTTCTCCCACCACGTCAGCGCTGTTATACAGATCAGGCATTTTTTCAAGGGGTATACCCATCTTTTCACTCAGCTCTTCGGACCATCGCCCCGTATTCAGGTCGAAGAAATGAAAGCCGTATCCCTGGGAACGATCCATGGAAAACTTTCCCGTCAGCTTATAAACTATATAGCTGTTGCTTTGGACAAACTTATAAGTCTTCTTAAATACTTCCTGTTCATTCTTTTTAATCCACAATATCTTCGGCACGATATACGCAGGGTCCACAGGGTTGCTGTTTACCCGGGAAATTTCCTCGTCTCCGATATTTTCAAGCAAATACCTGGCTTCATCGGTGGCCCTTCTGTCCAGCCATGTCATTGAGTTCCTCAAAGGCTTGCCCTTATCATCCACAGGAAGGGCGTTCCAGCTCTGGCCATCCACACCGACAGCCACCACGTCTTCGGCGCTGATCATAGCCTTGCGGAAAAATTCCCTCAGTATTTCACACACTGCTTCCCACCAACATTCGGGGTTTTGTTCAGCCCAGCCGTAGGGCCCGTAATCTACACTGTATTCCTTAGTATTCTGGGCGAGTATTTCGCCCTCGTCATTAAAGGCTGCAATCCTGCACGCCGTAGTACCTATATGGATACCGATTATCACATTTTTAGGCATTTTAACACACTCCAGGTCCTTGTCGCTCCTAACTGCTTTTTTTGACCAGATTTTCCAGGGCCTCAGCCGCCCTCTCTATGGCAATGCCGATATCCGTCCCTTCATCCCTTGCGTTTAAAACCATAGCAGCGATTATATCCTGAAACTCATAATAGTTCAGCACCGTCCCGCTTTCAGACTTTAAATTTGTTGCTCTCCTTGTAGCTTTGCTGCCTTCTTTAAATAGCTTGTTCCAGGGATAGCCCCCTGAAATTTCACGCCCTTTGCCAGCCAAAGGCTGTGGAACGCTCACATCAAAATTGCGCATCTTCGCCGCAATTTTGGGACTGCATGCCCATTTCAGGAACTCGAAGGCCGCTTCCTTCCTGCTGCTGGATGCGTTTATGGCCAGCCCCCAGTCCCCAAAGGAAGAGATGTTGCCTGGTATTGCCGCAAAGCCCGTCCTCCTCAGCATTTCAGATTTGGTTTTATTAGCCAGGTCAACAGCAACAGAAGAAAAGCAGACGACAGCGGCAACCTGCCCGTTTATAAATTCCAGCAGCTGCTGCTCATAGCCATTGCTTCTTGACGAAGGGGTCGCGTATCTGTAACACTCAAGATAGTTCTTTAAAGCCCTTGAAACTTCGCCTTTATCGAGGATAACATTGAGATTGTTATCTAAACAGTCCCCGCCATAAGCCCATATCCTGGGCATAATTTCAGATACGACGGTATTGTTAAGGCCCCCCGCCAGTGAAGTGCCGAATTCTACAGGAGAATCCGGGTTATATTCTTTAGTAAAATACTTTGCGATGATGTTAAACTCCAACCAGTTGGTAGGAGGCCTGAGCTCTGCATTATACAACTTTGCAAAGGATTGGCGCAGGTCCTCGTCTTCAAATATATCCTTCCTGTAAAGAAGCATCTGCTCCCCATACATGATGGGTATGGAATAGAGCCTGTCTTTTGCCTCTTCACATGCCTTTATGCTGTCGGCAAAGTAATCCTTCAGGTTTATCTGATTTTTAGCCACCTTCTCAGAAATATCCAATATTATGCCTTCCCTCACCAGATGGCTTACCCATTTTGTATCAATCATGAGCACATCGGCACCCTCTGCGCCCCTTTGGGATTTGCAGGACATTACCTCTCTGTAGAGGGAGTCGTAATCCAGTATTTGCAAATTAATATCAATATTATTGCTGATATAGAAGTCCATTTTCAGCGAGTCCACAGCATAGGCAACAGGACTGCTATAGACCAAAACATTAACCCTGTCTTTAAAAAACTTAACAGCCGGCAGCTCCCGCCTGGTGTATTCTTTCACCAGGTGCTTCTCTATCCTGTAGTCTTCTCCCACTTCAATCTGCTTCCTGTCATATATGAACTGGGAATTTATATTGTCCAGCAGGGTTTCAACCGCCTTTTTACCCAGCTCATAGGCGGGTCTGGACAGCTTTAGTATGTCACCTTCAACAAGACATTCTTCCCTGTGCTGCCCCGACAATGACACTATTTGGAATTGCCTGCCGACATTGACTTTTGTATCATTTATAGCCTGCAAAATTCCTTCGGCCACCCTTTCGGATGATGCTATGAAGGAGGCTGGCATTGCCTGATTGCGAATAAGATTTACCGCCGACTTATACGCATCATTCTCATCAAGATTGTTCGACACTATAAAGTTATGATCGACGTTAAAGCCGTTGTTTTTCAAGCACGCCAAATACCCGTCTATGCAGTCCTTTTCGCAACTGTAATCTTCACGGCCGGTGAATATGGCTATGCTGTAATAATTTTTCTCTATGAGGTACTGCGTAGCCTTGTAAACCAAATCATAGTTGTTAAACCTGATGTAATTACACTCGCCTCCCCTGACCTCTCGCTGCAAGAAAGCCATAGGAACCGCTTTCAAAATGTCGTTGAACAAATCAGTGTTTGACGGCTGGCATGTGGTTATAATTATACCGGCAACCCCTTTGTCAACCATCATTTTTAAAGCCTTTTTTTCATTCTCCTCGATGTCGTCGGAGAAGTCCAACATCATTTCATAGCCGTGTTTTTTTATATTCTTTTGCAGCGACTCCAGAATCTGGGCGTTTGTCCTGTCACTGATATCAGACAATATGACCCCGATACAATTCGAACCTCTGAGTTTTAAGCCCCTCGCCTTTTGGTTAGGCCTGAAATTTAATTCCTTTATCGCCTTTTCCACCAAAGCTCTTTTATCTTCTTTAACATTTTTATTGCCGTTTATCACATTGGAAACCGTGCCGACCGACACACCTGCACGCCTGGCAACATCCTTAATCGTAACCGCCATCGACACCTCCCCTTTCGATACTATACGGCAATTTTACACATTTAATATTTGTCCAAACTATAATTTTTATATAATTCTATATACTTCGCTAAAAATCCTTCTTTTTTTGAAATATTTTTAAACATTTTTTTATTTATTTTGAACCGTTTCAATTTTTATTCAACTTTATTGCCATAATATATTCTTATGGCGCCTAAGATAATTATCTTGCATGAAAAATACTCATAAATACATAAATATATGGCTGGTTTAACCCTTTCGGAAAGCTCTATTGTTCATGTTTTCCATACAGTCAAATTGTAAATCTCCGCCATTAAACTCAGCAATTATTTTGGACCTTTGTGCTATTCCCGGATAAAAAAAATGCTTGCGGGCGGCAGTGAGGCCCACAAGCATAGAGTTCCGGCGAAGGATCCGGCGTATGAGAGAAAGGGGACTGAAAGACTAAAGTAAGTATGGCCTTTCAAGACATAAAAATGCTTTGCATGTCTTCTAAAGGATCTTATATATTTCCCTCCTGAGGCAGGAAAAAATTCTCTCAAGGTAATCGCCGCCGTTTCCGAGAATCCTTACGACTATACCAAACTTTTCAGTTTTTGTCAGGCCAAAATCAATATCACTTACATCTTTTAAAATCTCATAAAATCTTTCAAGCAGGTTGTAGTCAAGGCGGTCGCAAAAATAGGCCAGGGAAGCCTGATGGGTATAACCTTCAAAAAAGCCGATCCCTTCAATAGCCTGAAAGCCCGGGACAAGCAACTGGTTGTCAAGAAATATAAGTTCTCCCTTGTAATATACTTTATTGCAGTTCCTGTATTCTTTAAACTCAAAGCGCTCGCCGCTTTTCTCCCGCCCACAGGCTAAAATTTCAGAGTATAAGAAGGCGGAACCCTCTTTTAAATGACATTCCGAAACAGAAGAAAAGCTGGAATGGGCAAAAGGTATCGTAGGTTTTTGAGCGTAATCCAAAAATGCTTCCTTTTCTAAGAAAAATTGGTTAAACTGCCTTGCATGCCCTCCCCTCATGCGGTGGATCTTGTTATATGACTGGCCATACAGGGCAGTCCTCGCTCCTTCGCCCAGCTCAACATTTATCCGGTATCTGTCTCCTTCCATAATGCCGGCGGAGGCAACCATCACCATAATACCCAGAACCCCCTTTTCATCGCCGTGAAAAGGCTTGGCAACCTTAAAAGGAGCCGTAAAAAACGAATCTTCCAGTATAGTGGTCCCGTTCCTGGATCTCGTTTTTATATATAATTCACTTTCTTTCCCAAAGGGGTTGGCCATGGCTATACACCTTCCAGGAGTACCCTTTGCTTTATCCATTGGACAACTTCGTCAAGACCCTGGTGCGTGTTCAGGTTGGTGAAAATAAAAGGCTTTTCACCCCTCATTCGCCTTGAATCCCTTTCCATCACTTCAAGGCTCGCTCCGACATAGGGCGCCAAATCTATTTTATTTATGACCAGCAGGTCCGAGCGGGTGACTCCGGGCCCGCCTTTCCGCGGTATTTTATCCCCTTCGGCCACATCAATTACATAGATGGTTGCGTCCGCCAGGTCTGGGCTGAAGGTCGCCGATAAATTGTCCCCTCCGCTCTCAATGAATACAATCTGTATATCCGGAAATCTTTTTACGAGCTCTTCAACCGCTTCAAGGTTCATGGAAGCATCTTCGCGGATCGCGGTATGAGGGCAGCCCCCTGTCTCAACGCCAATAATCCTCTCCGGGGGAAGAACGCTGTTTTTCACTAAAAACTCCGCGTCTTCCCGGGTATAAATATCATTTGTTACCACACCTATGCTGTAATGGGGCGCCAGGATTCTCGTTAAACGCTCGATAAGCGCTGTTTTGCCTGAGCCTACAGGCCCTCCCACGCCGATCTTCACATATGCCATTGGTAATTCCCCCCGTCACCTTATGAAATATACAATTATGAAAAATACAATTATGAGATATATAATCTTGAATACAGCCTCTCATGCTGCATTGCCCTCAAATCAAAGCCAAAGCAGCAAATCCCCAAGCTCGCTTCGTCTAGGGCCTCAACTTTATCGATAAGCTGCCGGAAGACAGCATGAGACCTGAACAATATGTCCTGACCGTCTTTCTGGCTTATGGGAACAAGCTTTGCGCAATTGTTGACAATAGATGAAGCAGTGCTGTAGATAGCCGCCGACAGCGCATCAACTTTTTCAATATCAAAAAGCCTTGCTGCCAGGCCATACATTATGCTGTAATGTCCGGCCCATTTACCCTTTTTCACGGCTTGCAAAAAAGCGTCAAAAAGCCGGTGATCCCTCAAAACAGTTTCCACAACCTTTGAAAAGCGTATCCCCAGCTTTATGCTGGCTGTCCTCAGTTCCATCGGGGTCTTTGAGGCGCAAAGAATCCTGTCTAAATTGCCGATCGCTTCAAGGTTTTCCTTATCTGCGTATTCCCACGCAAGTTTAACCGCCAGCAGATCATTATAGAGAAAATTATTCAAAAGATAGCTCTCCAGATAGCTTCGCGAAGTATCGGCATTATGCACGATGCCTTTTTGGACATAGGTCTCCAGGCCGAATGACTGCGTATACCCTCCGATAGGAAGCATCGGGTCGCTTATCTGAAGAAGGCTGAAAAGCGGATAAGTCTTAATTTCAGTGGGAGTGGGAATGCGAGTGTCCATGTGCGTGGCCTCCCAAAGGCGTTGTCAGCTTTGCAGTCTTCTTATATGCCCGGAATCCGCACTTTAAAAGCACTTTCAGAAGCGGCTCATCAAAGGGCGTAAGCAGCACTCCGTCCTCAATGAACAAGGGGGCATGCCTGTTTCCGATTTCATAACAGGCCTTTCCCATTTCAAGCATCGTGGCCGGCTCCAGGGCGATGCACTCGCATTCCGGTATTTCCACTATCAAAGCCGTTTTATTGTCCTGCCACAGCACATCGCCGTCACGCAGAGGATACCCCCAACTATTCCGAATCCCTACAACCATGCCGTTTTTGCTTACCTTGTGGAGCACTTTCTTTTCAACTTCATACCACTCTATAAAGACATAGTCACGTTCCACTTCCCCGATATTCCTGTCTTTGATGTTATATATAACTTTCTCTACAATCATTTTCCGGCCCCCTTTTTTTATGCTTTAGAACAGGAAATACCTCTGAGCCAGGGAAAGGCTCTCAAAAGGCTCGCAGGTCAAACGCTCCCCGTCCACCCTGGCCTCATACGTTTCCGGGTCAACTTCAATGTTGGGCGTAGCGTCGTTTAAAACCATATCTTTCTTAGAAATTTTCCTACAATCTGAAACAGGGACTATCGTCTTTTGAAGTTTCAATTTTTGCATTAAGCCTGACTCAAAAGCCGCCTTTGAAATAAAGGTGAGGCAAGTGCTATATTTCGCTCTTCCAAAAGCGCCGAACATATTTTTATATATGACCGGCTGCGGTGTGGGTATCGATGCATTTGCATCTCCCATTTTACTGGCGGCAATGAATCCCCCTTTGATGATCATCTCAGGCTTTACCCCGAACATGGAGGGTTTCCACAAGACGATATCAGCGATTTTCCCTTTTTCCAGAGAACCTACATATTTTGAAATCCCATGAGTTAAAGCAGGATTGATGGTGTATTTTGCAATATACCTTTTTACACGAAAGTTGTCGTTTCCCCCGCAATCTTCCTTCAGACGGCCTCTTTGCTTTTTCATTTTGTCAGCGGTCTGCCAGGTCCTTATAATCACTTCTCCGACCCTGCCCATGGCCTGTGAATCAGAGCTCATCATGCTGAAAACTCCCATATCATGCAGGATATCCTCCGCAGCGATGGTTTCAGGGCGTATCCTTGAGTCGGCAAAGGCGACGTCTTCAGGCACTCTGCTGTCAAGGTGGTGGCATACCATCAGCATATCCAGGTGTTCATCAATGGTATTCACCGTAAAAGGCATTGTCGGGTTGGTGGAAGAGGGAAGCACGTTTGGAAGCGAGGCAATCCTGATTATGTCAGGCGCATGGCCGCCGCCGGCTCCTTCGGTATGGAAGGTATGGATTGTCCTTCCGTCGATGGCTCTCATGGTATCTTCCACAAAACCCGCCTCATTGAGCGTGTCTGTGTGGATCGCCACCTGCACATCAAACCTGTCCGCCACCTTCAAGCAGGAATCTATGGCCTTTGGGGTTGTTCCCCAGTCTTCATGCAGTTTAAGGCCGATGGCTCCCGCCTCGATCTGTTCTATAAGCGGCTGTTCAAAAGACGCATTTCCTTTTCCGAAGAAACCCAGGTTCATAGGAAAACTTTCAGCAGCCTCCAACATCCTATGGATGTTGAATTCGCCGGGCGTGCACGTGGTCGCGTTGGTTCCGTCCGCCGGCCCCGTCCCCCCGCCAAGCATGGTTGTAACGCCGCTGTAAAAGGCGGTTTCGATCTGCTGCGGACAAATAAAATGTATGTGGGTGTCGATACCTCCTGGAGTGGCAATAAGCCCTTCCCCTGCGATGACCTCTGTGGATGCGCCGATCACCAGGTCAGGCGAAACCCCATCCATAACTCCGGGATTTCCGGCTTTTCCAACTCCCACAATCTTTCCGTCCCTGATTCCGATATCGCCTTTTACAATTCCCCACCAGTCGACAATAACGGCATTGGTAATCACCATGTCAAGGGCGCCGTCCTTTCTTGAAACTGACGGCGACTGTCCCATCCCATCCCTGATGGATTTGCCTCCCCCGAACTTGCATTCATCTCCGTAAACCGTGAAATCATCTTCTATTTCGATAATCAAGTCTGTATCAGCAAGTCTTATACAGTCCCCTTTTGTCGGCCCGTACATTCCGGCATATTCCTTGCCCGATATTCTATAACTCATGGCATCATTCAGCTCCTTTGAATCCAAGTTTCTTTGCTTTTAAAAGGGCGTTTTTTAAAAGCTCCCCATCTTTTAAACAGCCGCCTGTGAGATCATTCAAACCGTAAATGATTTTTTCTCCTCCAACAGAAACCAGCTCAATCCCCTTTTCCTCTCCCGGCTCAAATCTTACCGCCGTTCCGGAAGGAATGTTAAGCCTCATGCCGAAGGCTTTTTCTCTTTCGAATGACAGGCATTTATTGGCTTCGAAAAAATGATAATGAGAACCTACCTGAACAGGCCTGTCCCCAGTATTTGAAACCCTGACCGTAATTTTTTCCCTGCCGCTGTTCAGGGTAATATATTCGTTTTTTATAAAATATTCTCCAGGTATCATAAAGCTTCTGCCTCCCTATTCAACGGATTGGATTATGCACGGTGACAAGCTTTGTCCCATCAGGAAATGTGGCTTCAATTTGAATTTCGTGAATCATGGCATCTACCCCCTCCATCACATCGTCCTTTGTGAGAATACTAGCTCCGAGACGCATTAATTCGGTAACCGTCTTGCCGTCCCTGGCCGCCTCCATCAGCTCTGCGCTTATCAACGCCACCGCTTCAGGATAATTCAGCTTAAGCCCCCTTGCTTTCCTCTTTTTGGCCAATTCTCCTGCGAAATGCAGCATCAGCTTTTCTGTTTCTTTTGGTGTTAAATGCACAAATCATCACCCCTTTCAATCAAAATAAAATTTATTATTGTCTTAAATGGCTATCTTCTCCTGTATTTTTTGAGGGTCAACGTCTTTTGTGTTCCCCTCCATCACAATGCTCCCTTTATCCATCACATAAAAATAGTCAGTAACCTCTAAAACGAACTCAAGATACTGCTCAACAATCAGCATGGTTATATCTCCCTTGCTTTTAAGCTTTTTTATGACTCTTGCAATTTCCTGTATGATGGAAGGCTGGATTCCCTCGGTAGGCTCGTCAAGCAAAAGCAGCTTCGGATTTGACACAAGAGCCCTGGCAATTGCCAGTTGCTGCTGCTGTCCGCCGCTCAAATCCCCGCCTTTTCTCTTTAGCATGGTTTTTAAAACCGGGAAGAGGTCATAAATGCTTTCATCCAATGCTCCCTTATTTTTGTTCCTTTCAAGCCCGAGAAGCAGGTTTTCATAAACAGTCAACTGCGGGAAAATGTCCCGTCCTTGGGGCACATAGCCAATTCCTTGAAGAGCCCTGCTGTAAGTAGGCATTTTAATCATTTCGATCCCCTCCAGTGAAATGCTACCCCTTGGTGTCTTCACAAGACCCATAATGCTTTTTAAAAATGTCGTTTTCCCTACCCCGTTCCTTCCCAGGAGGCAAACTACCTGGCCTTTATCAATTTTTAAGTTTATGTCCTTCAATATGATGCTTTCACCGTAATAGGCACTCAGCCCCTTAACGTTAAGCACACCTATTCCCCTCCCCTTCCTAGGTAAACCTCAATCACCTTTGGATTTTTTTGAACTTTCTCCATATCGCCTTCGTCCAAAAGTGTTCCCTCATGAAGCACCGTTACAGTGCCCGCACATTCTTTAACAAATTCCATATCGTGCTCAACAACTACAACAGAACACTGTCCTGAGATTTCCTTCAGCAATTCACCGGTCTTTTCTGTTTCTTTTCTTCCCATGCCGGCCACCGGTTCGTCTAAAAGCATGATTTCCGGCTGCTGAACCAAAAGCATCCCTATTTCCAGCCACTGCTTCTCCCCGTGGGATAAAGCCGCAGGCGTCCTGTATCTCTTTTCATACAAGCCGATGACATTGAGAACGTGATCTATCCTTTCCAGCTGTTCCTTGCTAAGCTTTTTAAAGAGGGTAGAATAAATTGACCTCTTCTTTTCAGCTGCAAGTTCCATATTTTCGTAAATTGTGATGCCGTTAAAAACGGAAGGTACCTGGAACTTTCTGCCGATACCCAGCTCAACAATTTCGTGCTCCGACATCTTTGTCACATCACTGCCATCCTTAAAAATAATATGGCCTGCAGCAGGTTTTACACGTCCGCAGATTGCATCAAGGAGGGTGGTCTTTCCGGCTCCGTTAGGCCCTATGAAAAAATGTATGTCTCCTGCTTTAACAGAAGTGCTGAGGTTATTCACAGCTTTGAATCCGTTAAAGCTAACCGTCAAATTTTTGATTTCCAGAACCCTGTCCATACGTAATCACACCTTTTAACTTGTTTTTAATAAACATATCATTTTACTCGGATTCAGTATTTGCAACTGTTTTAAGCATATTAGCCATGTTTGCCTTCTCTTTTGTGTTCATGAGTTTCGCCAATCTTTTTTTAGCTTGAGCAAAAACTCCTATAAGCCCCGACGGCATGAAAATGACTACTGTTATAAAAGCGATTCCTATGAAATAAGACCACAGTTCGGGAAAATTCTCACTAAATCCGCTTTTTAGCAAATTCACAAGAATTGCTCCGATAATTCCTCCTATCAAAGTGCCGCGTCCGCCGATAGCCACCCAAATAACCATTTCAACCGATGGGACAATCCCCATCTCCGCCGGAGATATAATGCCGACCTGAGGAACAAACAGGGCTCCCGCCAGTCCGGCCAGGCCGGCGGATATACAATACACAAAAACCTTATACACCGTCGGGTTGTAACCTGAAAACCTGACCCTGTTTTCACCGTCTCGAATGGCAATTAAAACTTTTCCGGCACGGCTGTTTATGATGAATCTGCAAAACAAATAGGCTATCAGCAGCATAAGAACCGAAATGTAGTAAAGCCCGGTCCTGGTTGAAGCAGCCCCAAGTGGAAAGCCGAAAATGGTTTTAAAATTCGTGATCCCGTTTGTTCCGCCGGTGTAAGCCTGCTGTCCCACAAATAAAACCACAAATATGATGGAAAGTGCCTGTGTCAGTATGGAAAAATATACTCCCCGAATCCGGTTTTTAAAAGTCAAATAGCCTATAGCCAAAGCCAGGAGAACAGGTATAAGGACGGCCATGACCGCTGCAAAAGGTGCTGATGCAAAAGGTTTCCAAAACCACGGCAGTGTCTCCTTTCCGCTCCATGACATGAAATCCGGCAAGCTGCCTCCGCTGGCTTCCATCTTCAGATACATAGCCATGCTATAGGCTCCCAACCCAAAATATACGCCGTGCCCGAGGCTTAGTATCCCTGTGTATCCCCAAATCAAATCGATACCAAGAGCGAGGATGGCATAAGTTATAAATTTACCCAAAAGATTGGTCCTGAAATCGGACAAAAACAAGGGCGCCAGGCACAAAACCAAAAAGATGATCAAAATAGCAGCATTTCTTCTGAGCAAATAATTTTTAAGCATTCCAGCAATCCGTGTCAATTATTTTCACCTCCCGTCACTCATCAAGGGCGCGGCTGTTTAGCGTAAAGAAACCCTGGGGTTTCCATTGAAGGAGTATGATGACCACCGAAAACACCAGCACTTTACCTAAAGATGCGTTGGTAAAAAATTCAAAAGTAGTATTCCCAACACCAATGGCTGTAGCACCTGCTGCTGTTCCTACAATTCTTCCCACACCGCCCAGAACCACCACCATAAAAGTATCCACAATGTAATTCGTGCCGAGAGTCGGTCCGATGGAACCCAGAAGCGTAAGAGCGCAGCCTGCAATGCCTGCCAGGCCTGATCCAATGGCAAAAGTCATGGAGTCAATCCTTCGGGTATTGATGCCAAGACTTTCAGCCATGCTCCTATTCTGCATGACGGCTCGGATCCTGCGACCGCTGCCGGTTTTGTAAAGAAAACAGTAAACTCCTAATATGCAAAGGGTTGCCAGAAATATAATAAACAGCCTCTTATATGGGAGCTGCAGGTCTTTCATAATCAGAATTCCGCCGTTCAGCCACCCTGGGCTTCTGACATCCACATTCGGAGCTCCAAAAATGTTTCTCGCAAGCTGCTGCAAAATCAGGCTTACTCCCCATGTAGCCAGCATGCTGTCAAGAGGCCTTCCATAAAGGCGCTTGATGATCGTAACTTCGAGCAGGTATCCTACCAGCGCCGTAATGACAAAAGCGGCAGGAAGAGCGATGATATAATAGAGGTCAAACAGGTTTTTATCAGCAAAGGATACAAATATGTTCTGTATCACATAGGTCACATAGGCGCCAATCATTATCAATTCGCCATGGGCCATGTTGATAATTTTCATGAGGCCAAAAGTAATGGCAAGCCCCATGGCAGCAAGCATAAAGATAGAGCTCACACTGATGCCGTTGAATATTTGCAGCAAATATGTACTCATCGTCCCACCCACTCTCCAATATTCTTTGACTGTGCAGGATTGGGTTTCAGCGTTGCACGATGTGCTAATTTTCAACTTCAAGTTGGGCTGCCTCTATATCCTGCACAGGCAAAGCTGATTTATCCGATTTTCAGAGACTCCTGCTTTTATAAGCGGGTTTTTCCTTGTTATTCTTCTTCAGGTGGAGCATAAACTCCACCTGAATCCTGGCATGGCCAGGCGAGTTCATTGGTCGCTCAGGCCTTTTGCCCAATCATATGTCTTCAAGTAAGGATCCGGCCTTACAGGTTCTCCCGTACTCCAAATCTCCTTGATCAACCCATCTTCCTGCACCTCTCCGATTCTTACAGTCTTCCAGATGTGCTGGTTTTCGCCTTCGATCTTGACAGTTCCCTCAGGCGCTTTAAATTCAATCCCTTTTGCCGCTTCCCTTACCTTGTCGACATCGGTGGTTCCGGCTTTCTTTACTGCCTCGGCCCACAGATATACCTGTATGTAGGCGGCTTCTATAGGATCATCAGTCACGCGGTCTTCGCCGTATTTTGCCTTGTATTTTTTGACAAACTCTTTATTTTCAGGCGTATCCGTAGTCTGGTAGTAATTCCATGAAACGAGATGGCCTTTCATGTTTTCAGCGCCGATTCCGCGTATCTCTTCTTCTGCAACGCTCACCGACAGTGTGGTGATATCCTCCGAGGTGATGCCTGCATCCTTTAACTGCTTGAAGAAAGCGACATTACTGTCTCCGTTCAATGTGTTGAATACGACATCCGGCTTTGCAGCCTTGATTTTGTTAACGATGGTGCTATAGTCAGTATGGCCCAGGGGGGTATACTCCTCCGCTATAAGCTCACCGCCCATGGCATTTAACTGGGCTTTGATGATTTTATTGGCAGTTCTCGGGAAAACGTAGTCAGACCCCAGGAGAAAGAACTTTTTGCCCTTGTTTTCAAGCAGCCATTCAACAGCTGGCACTATCTGCTGATTCGGGGCCGCGCCGGTATAGAATATGTTCGGTGAAGATTCCAGTCCTTCATATTGCACAGGATACCACAGAAGGCCGTTATTTTCTTCAAAAACCGGGAGTACAGCCTTACGGCTTGCAGAAGTCCAGCAGCCAAAGACAGTTGCTACCTTATCATTTTGCAAAAGCTTTTTCGCTTTTTCGGCAAACCTGGGCCAGTCTGAAGCGCCGTCTTCAATGATGGGTTCAATCTTTTTGCCAAGAAGACCTCCCGCAGCATTGATTTCCTCAATCGCCATCAATTCTGCATCTTTCAGAGACACCTCACTAATCGCCATTGTTCCGCTCAGAGAATGCAAAATACCAACCTTGATGGTATCACCTGCATCCGGAGCGTCGGTTTGGCCGCTTGTCTGAGCGCTTGCAACTGCCGAATCCGACTCTTTGGATTCGGCAGGTTTCTGAGCACCGCACCCCGCCAGAAGCATCGATGCTGTTATGGTTATAGAAATGATAGCCGTAATTTTCTTTCTTAAGTTTTTCAAAGATTCCTTTTGCATGTCACTATGACCACCTTTCAAATCCTATCGTTAACTTATAGTTGATACAGACATTTCATGGCCATGAATGTACAAATTTTTTGTGATGACTGACGATTTATGGGACCGTAAAACACAATAGGCACTATAAAACAATGCACAACACATTCAGTCATGGAATGTGCATTCTTCATAGCGCCTAAGCTACGATCGATTCATGCCAGGAATCAGTCATCTATTTTTTCTCTATATTACAACTGAATTTACAAAATTGGAACATGAAAAAACAGCAATTTTACCTCAAAAAAATGCAATTTTAAAATTTCATTCCTGCATATCAGGCAAATCTCTCAGGGGTAGAAATGCCCCATTTTGAAATTTAAAATTACCGGTAAATCAAGGAATTTCGGCACCTGTACAAAGCCGGCCTTGTGCTGTTGGTTGATTTTCAACTTTCAAGTTGCGCTGTCTGTGCATGTCAAATATTTACTTTTTTACTCCATGTTTTTCTGAAATCACTGGGTGTATATCCGGTATAAGCTTTAAACAGGCGGCAAAAGTAGTCCGGGCTGCTGTAACCAAGTTTTTCGCTCACCTCATAGTTTTTGTAATTTCCCGTATTAACCAGGTATTTCGCATGCTCCATCTTAACTTTTGTAACGTAATCCTTAAAATTATATCCTGTTTTTTTCTTAAAAAGCTTTCCGATGTAGTCACTTCTTACATGGACTTCCTGGGCTATTTTTTCCAGGTTTATGTCCTCTTCTACATGATTTAACACATATTCGCAAGCTTTTTTAACAATGCTGTCCGGCTGATACAATTCATATTTTATTACTATATCCAACATTTTCCTTATATATTCAACAAATGTTTTCTTCAAATCCTCCGCCTCTCCGCCATAAGGCATATTGCCATCTAACTCTATCTTTTCAACCATTCCAAGCCATGGATAAGCTGCAGCCATTTCCCCGGACAGCTTTAGAAGCACCTTTTCCAGCAGGATTCCTGTTTTATAGGAATTATCCCCACATGTTTTTGAAATATCTAAAAAAGCCCTTTCCGCCTCCTGCAAAATTTCGGGATCCCCTGACATAAGCAGCGAGACAAGGTTTGCTTCCAGCTTTTTCGGATAATAAAACTGGAGATTTTCTTCAAGCAGCTTTTTCTCTGTTTCAATTTTCTTCTTTTGCAAATTCTTTTCATCTAGATGCTTTTTAGTCCTTTCCAGGGTCTCACCCAACACATTCTCATCCACAGGTTTTGTCATGTAGTCAAATACCCCAAGGCGAATGCCTTGTCTGGCGTAATTAAAATCGCTATGGGTGCTCAGAAATATTACGCATACATCCCGTTTTATGACTTTAAGCTCATTCAAAAATTCTATACCGTCCATGCCCGGCATTTTAATGTCGGTAATGACCAGGTCAAATTCGCCGGCCTCAAGTTTCTTCAATGCTTCTTTCCCGTCGCAGGCTTCGTCCTCGACGGAAAAGCCATAGTCCCTCCATCTTTTAAACCTCTTAAGCATGTATATAATTGTTTTGTCGTCGTCAACAATCAATACTTTATACAACCTTTATCGCTCCTCCCCCTTCAACGGTGCTTTTCCTTTTAATTTTCACAATGATCCTGTGCAGATCAGCCGCCGCCTCTTCAAGGTTGTAGGAAGAAATTTTTTCACTCAGCCGGTGGTACTCTCCGCTGTCCAGCGCCTTTTCAAGGTTATGCCTGCAGGCTTCAAAGAGGCTTTTGGCTTCCGGATCTCCTTCTTCCATCAAGTCCAAAAGCCTCTGCAGCGTATCCTCGGCAGCCGGGATATCCGGTCTTTCCTGCTCTTCCTTTTCCGGGGTCAGTACGGTGTTTATAAGTTCGGCAGCGTAATCGCAGGCCTCTTTCAGGGCCACTTCAAAATCACTTTTGGAAGCAGCCAGTTCCTCAGCATCCCCCTTTTTGATGGCATTTTCCAACTTTACCGAAACATCCATAAGATTTTTGGCCCCTATATTGCCCGCAATCCCCTTGAGGGTATGAACCATTTTTCTAGCCTCTTCAAAGTTCCCTGAAGATATAAGCCTATCCACTTTTTGGAAATCTTCTGAGTGGTTGTAAATGAACTGCTTAAGGATGCCCTTATATTTTGCCTTTTTGCCTCCCATTCTTCTTATCCCGCTTTCAAAATCAATGGAACCCTGTGGATCAGGTTCCTTTTCCGCCATTTCGTCAAAGCTGTGGCCTGCCGTTTCGACCTGTATAAATTCCTTTAAAACCTCAACAAGTTTTGAAGGGCTCAGGGGCTTGGTCAAATATCCGTTCATCCCGGCTTCTCTGGCTTTTTCAGCCACCCCTTCCACGGCATCCGCCGACAGTGCTATGATGGGCAGGGAATCAGCACTTTTCAATGCCCTTATGCGGCGGGTAGCCTCATATCCATCCATCTCAGGCATTCGTATGTCCATTAAAATAGCATCGTATGTATTCCGGGTCGCCATTTCAACGGCCACAGCGCCGCTTTCGGCCGTATCGGCGTTAAAACCCATGTTCTCGAGAATTTCCCTTGTCATCTGCAAATTAATTCGGTTATCTTCTACAAGCAGGACGCTTTTTCCTTCGAAGATCCTCGTCAACCTGTCCCCTTTATCTTCATTCTGCATGGCGGGAATGCCCTCTGCAGTTTCAAATTTCGCCGTAAAACTAAAGGTTGATCCTTTTCCCACTTCACTTTCTACATCGATCTCCCCGCCCATCAACTCCACGATCCTTTTACAAATGGCCAGACCCAAGCCTGTCCCTCCATATTTTCTTGAAGTGGACGCGTCTCCTTGTGTAAAAACCTCAAAAAGGGACTTTTTCTGCTCTTCCGATATGCCTATTCCTGTATCCGACACATTAAAACGAAGAACAACCTGCCTCCCTTCTTTATTAAGCAGCTCAACACAAATGCGCAAATTCCCCTTGTGAGTAAACTTGACCCCATTGGAAAGAAGGTTTAAAATCACCTGCTTCAACCTGGTGGTATCTCCCTTTAAATACCTCGGCACATCAGGTTTGATGTCGTAGTTAAGCTCAAGTCCCTTTCTCTGGGCCTCAAAGCCCACCATGCCGCAAAGATCGTCAATAATGCCGTAAAGGTCGAATTCGACCGCTTCAAGGGTCATTCTTCCTGCTTCAATCTTAGAAAAATCAAGGATTTCGTTGATGATCCCCAGCAAGTTTTTTGCCGCCAGCCCGATTCTCTCGGAATATTCCCTTTGCTTGGGTTTCAACTCGGTGTTGTGAAGCAAGTATTCATATCCGATGATTGTGTTTAAGGGTGTCCTTATCTCATGACTCATATTTGCAAGAAATTCACTCTTTGCGTTGTTTGCCTTCTCTGCCTCTTCCTTGGCAGCTTTCATAGTTTCTTCTGCACGCTTTCTTTTAACCAGCTCCTCCTGGAAGGAACTGTACAATTCATTAAAGGTCTGCGCCAACATCCTCAGCTCATGGGAACCTTCAGGGACGAGACTGAAGCTTTCATTGCTGAAGGAAAAGAACTGCAACCTTTCCGTATAATTCTTTATAGGATAAGTTACCTGGGTGAAAAGGATTCTTATCAATACGGCGATGGCGCATATAATAATTACCGCCAGTATAACTTGCAATATTGCGGCCCTTGTCGTCGCTTTGCGGGCAATCTCCAACTCGGCTTCCAGGCGTTCATTCATTATTTTCTGAAATTTCGCAATAGGTTCCATGATGCTCCTTTTGTCTGCGTCATACTTGGCATCAAACATGATATCTCGCGCTTTGGCGAGTTTTTCTTCCCTGCTCAGTTTTTGATCTTCCTCGCTCAGCCGGAAAGACGCCACTTCGGGCACCATTTCCCTTTCCGGTACGCCCAGGGCCTCCAAAACCAGCCGCATGGAATGTCTCTCGGTATCAACCAGGGCGTCTGAATTTCTTTTGGCTTCAGCCAGAAGTGCCAGCTCTTCACTTGGCGAATCCAGTTGGCGGAGCCTAGATATGACGTTGTCGCGTGTTTTCGTGACATTTATTTCCTCCCAGTATTTGTGCAGATGTTCAATTTTCCTTGTCACGGCATATTTTCTCGCTTCATCCGTCAGGTAATCCGAAGCGTCGGCCAGGTCTATCCCCAGCTGCTTAAACTCGGTCCTCCTCTTTTCAGCCGTCCGTTCAGCCGTCAGGCTGGAGTTCATATATAAAATACTGCCGCCAAGGAGCACCGCTATGAAAAAGAATATGCCCAACATCAGCGCACTGATGGTTGATTGTTTTATTATCATTCTTGAATTCACAGCAAACACCTCCAAAGACCTGTCTTGCAGCAACAACCAGGATTGTGCACCTGCTCCTTTTCTCCCATGTTTTACCGCAAATACGACAAAAGGCACAGAAGCAGGTTTGCAAATCAGTCAAACCACGGCTCCTATGCCTTGCATAACTTTGGCTTCCGTGCCTTATATTAATTTCTATATATATTATTTTAAACTAAGAATCTCTCTTTTACAATTATTTGAAACAGAAAGTCTCTTTTCATTTTTTATGTTCGATGTTCCGGTTATTTTCCGGTATGAGGTCAAATCAGACAGGATTGTGTATTAAACTCAAAATTCAGCGTCTGTACCCTCCTCCCTCCAGGCCGTTCCTTTTCTCCTATCCGACAGGGTTGTGTTTTCCGTTTTTCATAGTCCTCATGCCTCGTACTTCTCCATTAAGAATATTGCTCAAAATGTCCGGAGCAGGCGCTTTCCAATATCTTTTTTAAATTTTTAGGCTGGTTACTTGTAGAAAATACATTCGATTTTCCTCCCTTGCATTTATGTAATCCTTCATTTACAATTTTGTACAACAGCATGATGCAAAGGTGGAGGTGGTATTCCTGAAAAGCCTTCAACTGATGAAACAGTCAGAAATCCTGTTGGTGGATGATACGCCTGAACACATAGAAGCCGCCGTATCCCTGTTGCGGGAAAATAATTTCAAGGTAAGAATTGCAACAAAAGGAAGTACCGCTTTAAAATTAATAAAAAAGCGCCAGCCGGACCTGATCCTTCTGGATGTGTACATGCCGGAAATGGATGGCTTTGAAGTATGTAAAATAATCAAAAGCAGCAGCGATTTCAGCAGCATCCCTATCATCTTTTTAACCTCCAGCAATGATGAAGAGAGCATAAAAAAGGGGTTTGAATTGGGCGCCCAGGATTATGTGGTAAAGCCCTTCAACGTTTCGGAATTGCTTGCCCGCGTAAATACGCATATCAAGCTGAAAAGGCAGACGGAATCCCTCAAAGAAGCCAACCGTGAGCTTGACAGCTTTTGCTACTCTGTATCTCACGATTTGAAAGCTCCCCTGTTGTCCATAAGCAAGCTTGTGGAATATCTGGCAGCAGACTACATGGATAAATTGGACAGCGAAGGACAGGAGCTGATAATGAATATCCAGAAAAAATCGGCGGAAGTCATCAATATCATCGACCATTTGCTTGAGTTCTCCAAGATGTGTGAAATGCAGATGAAGAGAGAAGTGATCAACCTGGAGCAGTTGTTCCTCGATGTCTATGAGGAACTCATAAAGCTTTATCCGGAAAGGAAAGTAAAATTCAATCTCAGGCATCTTCCTTATATAAGCGGAGACCGTGTGATGATAAGGCTCCTGGTTTTAAACATCCTCTCAAATGCTTTGAAATATACCCGAAACAGGGAAACAGCAATCATAGAAGTAACTTCCCGCGAAAATGAAAATGAATATATCATTTCAGTAAAGGATAACGGCGTGGGTTTCGACATGCGCTACTCTTCAAGGCTTTTCGGGGTATTTCAAAGGCTCCACACCAACAGCGAATTTGAAGGGTCCGGCGTAGGCCTCGCCATCTGCCAGAGGATATTAAAAAGGCACAACGGAAGCGCCTGGCTGGTAGGTGAAGTAGATAAAGGGGCAACTTTCTACTTCAGCTTTCCGAAGGGCGCGGACCCTAAAGCATAATAAACAATGGAAAGTTCCTTAAAAAGAACTCTTCGGTTTCATAAGATAATGCGCGAAAAAGAGAGGAAGGTGCGGACAATTTCTTTGATAACTAAAAGGCTAATCCAAGACTTTGTCGGTACTCCATTGGGCTCATATTTCCAAGTGATATTTTAATTTTTTTATTATACCATAAGATTCCTCCAGATTTTTCACAATGATTGTTGAGTACTGTACTGCAATTTTCACGACCATACAGCTCATTTTTTCATCTTTAAAAATGATATCCATTGCAAATCCACTTTACCATTTACGAATAAGTATGTTTCGTCTCATTCACAGGTAACGGAGCATTATCCTCATTGAAATACTCAATGTTCACAGCTTCAGCCTCAGCAGAACGATTATCCTTTCCGACAGGGACCAGCACATAGTCACCAACCTCAATATTATCATCACTAGTTATATAACAATAACTTTTTGCCACCTTCATTAAATTTCACACTGCAGTTGTATAATTTGAGAAAGTGGAATATCCCCTACTTTCCCATCTTTTCCTTACAATATTCAAGTCCATCGGATACACTGACTATCCCATATCCATAGGCAGAATCATAGCCCTTCTCCCCCAAATCCTGCGATGTCTCTATCAGTATCTGTCTGAACTCTGCGAGTGACATTTCCGGATATTTTGATAATAAAAGGGCGGCAAACCCGCTAACATAGGCAGCGGAGTAAGATGTCCCGCTGATTTGCACAAAGCCCTTTGAAGGGTCGGCAGATATTGAATACACCTTCTCACCCGGTGCTGTGACCGTGACTCCGCTATTTCTCTGCGAAAAATCCGAGACACACATATCTTCATTCACCGACCCGACGCCGACCACAGTTTCATATGCTGCGGGATAAAATATCTTATCTGGCGCATATTGATTGCTGTTCCCTGCCGCGGATATGACAATTACTCCCTTTTCCTCCGCGTATTCAACCGCCTCACGAAGTGCTTCATCATCGCTGCTGATGCCCGAGCTTACATTGATTATCCGGCAGCCATATATATCAACCGCGTCTTTGATAGCGGAGCAAAGCGCTGATATGCCGCCGTTTGCCAACACCCCGCTCGGATATTTGCTAATCCATACCAAAGGAACAAGCTCAGCATGGCTGCCCATGCCGATTAACTCACAGCTCTCTGTTCTCCCTCCAATAATGATTCCCGCTGTCCGGCTGCCATGTCCAATCAGATCGTTTGTAACAGTACTGCTGAATACATAGTTATAACCCTGGGCTATTCTTTCTTTCTGTATATGAGGGTTATCCGCCCAAATGCCGGAGTCAATCACTGCAATTTTTACTGGGTGATCTCCGGCGGCCATGTCATAAGGTGCCTTGATTATATCAAGACACCATTGGTTTAAAATTTCCCGTTTCTCTGTATCAGCAGCGTAGTCGACCGGGCTGAATAAGCAGGATATGCATATTATAAAAAACAATATCACAACAAGTTTTTTACACATATTAACCTCTATTGCTTTGGGCAATTATTTCCTCTATGATCCGCTTGAATACCATACTGCACTCAGCACGAGTGGCATTTCCCTGAGGATCGAACAAATTACCTGGCTTGCCAAGTATAATGCCCATGCTGCACATACTCTCCACCGAATGTTGAGCCCATCTGCTGATAGAAGCACTGTCTGAGAAGGGCTGTGGGTTTTCATCCAGAGTTTTCAGCGTGTAACCTTTATATGAAAGGTAATTGTACAGCATAACCGCCATTTGCTCTCTGGTAATTGGTTCGTCCGGTGAAAACTTGCCGTTGCCGGTGCCATTGACTATGCCCGCATTGGCCGCCCATTCCACTGAATTGCAATACCAGCTGCCGGCAGGCACATCGGTAAATTTCGAGCTGACGAAGCCGGATAGATCGGCTCCATCCAGTCTGGCAATTACCGTTATAAACATAGCCCTTGTCATTTGCCCATTGGGATCGAACATCCCGTTTCCTACACCGTTGAACAGTCCCCTTGTCGCCGTAAAGTCAATGGCTTCCTTAGCCCAGTGGTTTTGAGTATCTTCAAAATCAGCCTGATTTTGTTTTACATAATACACTGCCGAGGCCGGCGCGATAAACACCAGCTTTCCTTCAACCACGCTGCTGACCGGAATAATTATCTCCTTGCCGTCAGATACATAGTATGGAACTGCTGTATTCTCATATCCGGCAAATGATGCCGGCAGCGGAATCGAAACCAGTTCACCCTGTTGTGAGAAGTACTCCATTTCCGGAGGGCGCGGCTTATCGTCATTGCGGTGCACCGGTGCCCCGCCGTCCTGCGGATTATCCGATGGATTGTCTGGTGGATTGTCATCCGGCGGATCAACTATGATAAGTGAAAACCTTGCGGTTACAACAGTGTCATTGTCCGGCATGGTGAAAGCCGTTACTGTGGCAGAGGCATCGCCGAAGCTGCCTCCATCTGACGAAATCCACCCGGCGAACCGGTATCCGGGCTTCGGTACCGCAGTTAAGGTTACTACAGTCCCTCTCAAATAAGCCCCTCTTCTCCGATAACTGTTCCGCCTTCGGTTCCTTCCAGCACCAGATAATGCTGTTCTCCGCTGAACTGCTCGGCCCCGAAAGTCACCGCTCCGGATATCCCTGCACTTTCCGATACCCGCAGGCTGCCTTCGGCAAATCCTACGCTTCCTGCGCTGACAGTAAGTCTGCCGTCCCTTTGGATGGAGGCGCTGCCCTTTCTTACAACCACGTTCCACATCACAAGATTATTGTCATTTATTATAAAACTGTTGCCGGAATTTGTTGTTGCGCGCAGCTTCAATTCTGCAGATGTATCTCCGGTGCCGGAAACAAATATATTCCTGTTGGAGTACACCTCACCGTCCTTCAACACTTCAATATCCCTTAATCTGGCCAGTCCTATATTGTTCACCGCGGCAGATGCAGTCACACTGTTGCCCGCCTGATCCTCGGCTGTTATTCTGATGGTATGGCTTGAAACGCCAGGGTCAACTGTAATCGCATGGCTGAATACGCCATAGGGGTCCATGGACACACCCATCTCGGCCAGCGTCTTTCTTTCAATCACCACTTCTCCATCAACCATAATGGTATACAGCGCATCCCTGTCTCCCATCCCTTCAATCATAAGCGTTCCATCCTCATCAAAGAAGCTGCCGTTTGTAGGAGAAGTCAGCATAAGTCTTGGTGCCATGGTGTCGACCGAGATAATCTTGGTAAAGATAAAGCTGTCGCCTTCTGCATCCACTCCGGCAAAGTAAATGGTATGAGCTCCATCGCACAGTGTCCTGCTGATATTGACTGTTCTCACATTACTCACTTCGTTTAGCCCTGTGCTGCCCGGATCCAGTAGATCCTGTGAAAGGGTGCCGTCAATGCTCCAGTAACCGGTTACCGGCACGTCGGATTCAAGAGTGAAGCTCACATTATTTGTTGTAAATGTCTCAACAGGGTATGTCGCAGCCGTTTCATCATCTGCTGCCACCGTCCTGTGAATGGTTTTAAAGCTTCCGGGTTCAGCTTCAAAAGTAATCACAGGAGGCGTTGCTGCTCTCAGCACAACCATGTTTGACTCTGCTGAGGTGCCTGTTACCCATATATCATCCGAATCATCATCCGGAGTACCGTTGTCAATCGTCTTATATGCCGCAACCCTGGCAATATATTGCTTGCCTTCCTCAAGTCCGAAGGTCCTCTCCAATATTTCCCCGCCTACCTCCGAATAGGCTGAATACCTCCCTCCAACCAGCATTTCAGGGATGTTTCCCTCCTCATCCTTTTCAAAGATGATGTTCATGAAATCGGTTGGAACAAGCCCTTCGGCCGTTCTCTCATAAACACTTACACTGTATCCGTCAAAGCTGCCGGCAGGCGGTATGTTAACTTTAATCTCCAGCATATTGTTGCCGCAGTTTTGCAGCGATACACCGCCGGGCGCATCCGGCTGGTTCTCATTAACATGGCCGAAGCTGAAGACACTGTCCCCGCTTGTGGCTGTAATACTTTGGTTGATCTCATTCTCCTTGCTTACAATCATACGCACATAGTATTCTCCGGTAGGCAAATTTGCCGGCAGGGCAAAGGAAGCTGTCTGGCCAAGTGCCTCTGGTGGAGCCTTTGGCGTGCCGTCTGAGCCGGTTCCGCCAATAGAGCCGATCAGCACTCCCATCTCACCCGCATCACCGGTAGCTTCATCTCCGATATCTGGAGTTACGTAGAATGAGAGCTTCGTTTCATCCAGTCCTGAACCTTCCCAGGTTATGTCCAGATTACCGGTGACGCTGTTTTTGACTGCCGTCAGGGACGTAACCTTCGGCAAAGCCCCTATTGTGTATAATACGAGATCAGCTCCCATCGAGGTTTCGATATTCCAGTCACCGGCAACATATTCTGTGATGGTAAAACTGACAGTGGTACTGTTGTCATCATCGTCAACCACCAGATTGGCATTGGCTTTATCAGGATCTGCATCCGGGTTTGAGCTGTCATAGAAGTTCAATACATACGGGCTTCCATCCGGCATGCTGATTGCAATAGCTGCCTGTGCTTCCGCTATGGTACGCGGATGCCCGTCGCCGGTGAAACGGAGGGTCAGGGCATAGTCATCACCTGTATTGGTACCCAGGTTAAACCTGTGATTTTTCTTCTCCGTGTCTGAATTCAGGGCAGGCTCTGCCGCCATCAACCTGGGAACGTTATCGTTGAAGGACTCAACGAGCTGTGCCTTAATCCCTTCAGAAACATTGGTCCCTACTACCATATAAAGTGTCTCTCCGGTATCCGGATCTACTCCTGCAGGTACACCGTCCATGCCCAGAAGTTCAGGATAAGTAGGCTTGACTGTGTATGCTCCTGTACCGAAATGCACTTCACTGCTGCCCCAATAATATGTAATTCCCACACTTGTTCCCAGGGCTGAGATGGCACCCCAAATCTTGTTGCTGTTGCCCCCAAGGTCTACTTTTGCGAAGGTCATACCTCCAACTAGTTTTACACCCTTGGGCACATTCACATTTGCCCGAATAAAGAATTCAAAGAAATCATCACTGTCAACAACCAGGTAGGCATTCCCCAGTATGATCTGATATATCTCCAATACTGCTTGAATGTCCAGGTAAAATTTCGGATCCCATCTTGTTGTAAGAGTTCCTCTTTTTATCACAACCTTATCGGTATTCTTAAGCTTCACATCACTCATCTGCATCCGGAAGCCCTGGAGGCTCAGCTCCAAATCCGCCCGGCCCGACATTACCTTAAGTATGTCGAAGGAGGTTGAGAGCACAAGCGTCAGCGGAGGCAGCCCTCCCTTTGAAAAAATAGTATCATAAAGCCTGTCTATCCCCCCTCCGGCGCCTGTAATCCAGAGGGCGCCCGCTCCGTCGATGTTGACGCCGGGCTCGAAGCCTGACATAAAAAAGTAGAGCTTATCAGGTACCGGTACGCCCAAATCCGGCGCGTTCTTCACTCTCAGCTCGAACTCCAGATCCATCTTAGCTTTTTTTACTTTACCCAGAAAATCAACATCGTAGCCGCCGATGGTATTGATTTTCAACCTGCCGCCCAATGGCGGAAGAGCATCTATGAGTTTTGGCAGCATCAGCTCCACTTGGGCGTTGAAACCAAGAAATCCTTTATTTTTCCCGAAAAGCACATCCTCAATATTAACCTTTCCCATGGGTGTAACCTTATTCTTCTCATTCTCGGCTTTGGCCTCCTCCGATGGGCTGTAGCTGTCAAGATCGGAATAAAGCATTTCCCCCTGCATTCTGGTTGTAGTGGAATTTGGCCGGTTGCTCTCCTGGTTTTTGCGGTCCAGTTCCTTTGATTGCTCAGCTCCTCCCGGCATAAGGAATGACAGATCCAGCTTGCCTCCGAATGAAATCACATAACCGGTTGGAGTTGTATCGTTCTCATTCTCATACATGGCGCCAAACTGCCCGTAACGAAAATCGACTGCAAAGCCTCCGATGGTTTGAAGCATGTTATATCCGGCAGGCCATACCAGAGAAATTGGGTTCTGAGGCTGTTTTCCAAAAATTCTGTCTCCGCGGCTGTCATATTTTATAAGCCCAAAGTCTGCACCATCATACAACGGAGTAGTTGTCGCATGAGCCTTCCATACGGAAGTGCGGTTGTTTGTGGTATACAGGTCGCCGTTGAATTCGACCATAATATAGCTCTTTCCGCCGGAGGTCTGCTTGAAAACCTGGACATTTCCGTTTTCTAAGTCCAAAGCCCCGTTAATATTGATCGTATCCTTCTTTGAACCTGATACGGCTGAACAGCCCAGGATGGTTCCATACTCCTCTTCATTAACCGTAAAAATTCCCCTGAGAACCAGCAGCACATCTCCGTTAAATTTCTTAAATTCATCTTCATCAGCGAAAACTTTAATATCATATTTTATGCCTAAATCTCTTCCGGATTTCACTATAGCAACAATACCATAATATTTGGTTTTGTCCTCATTGAGCATCAGGCTTGAGGGTGATGTAACAGTAATGCCGACCTTGTCGGTATGCTTCAGCCTCACCTTTGAATCAACGCCATAGTAGGTTGAAAGGATCGTTTTCTGACTGCCTGCCGCCACATCTCCCGGGTTGTAATACTGGGCAAAAGCGCTGTCCGCAGTCAGATAGCTTCTGTTATATGGGTTGGTAAAGGTAAGGTCACCGTCAGGAACGAATTCAAATATAGTTGAGGCCATATTGTTCCAATGCCCGAAAGCTATTTTGTATGGCCATAAGGCAGGGTCGAATTCATCCCTGATGGTATAGGCTGCAATTGAAGGATTGTCATAGTTGTCAAAGGCAAAAAAGCTGGCAGGTATATAACCGCCGTCCTCAACGCTGATTACCTGTTCCCTCTCAATGCGGTTGAAGCTGCTGTCTTCCGGAGAATCCGCCAGTTCATAATATGCATAGTCCTGCGATCCCAGGGCGGTATCCAACAACAGCCGTGCTTTGACGGACACCGCATTCCCTTTGCTGTTAAATACCGAGTAAGAAATTTTCACCGTTCCATGTTCTTGAAACCCCGCATCGGCAACCGGCTCCAGCAGCTGGGTAAAGGTCAGGCCGTCCACTGTCCATACGGCTTTTATACCGGTATCCTCCTGAGTTACTGTAAGATTATTTCCGCCAAGCCCCAGGAAGGAATAGTTGCCTCCAAAAATATATTCCTTTGTGGTTCCTCCCTCCGTCACCTGGAAGGATGTAAATGAAGTGTCGAAACCATCACTATGGTACAGCATGTCCTTGTTGTCGTCGTCCTTTGCAATTACATCCCCGTCCCTGGTACGTATCAAAAAGCCGCCGTTCTTGGTTGAAACGATTACCTTGATATTGCCGTTTGACATCGAAAGTGTATCCGGCTGAGCTGCATATACGCCTCCCATGCCCGGAACCAGACCAACGCATTGCAGGATGGAAAGTATAGGTACAAGGGATAAGGCGCGCTTTAGTATGTTTTTCATCTCATAACCCCCTACTGCTGTACATAGATATGTGTGATATAGCTTCCTCTGCTTTGCGTGACTATGTATATGGTATAGAAATCATCCTGCAAAGCGGTGAAGCTTCCGGAAAATTCTTTAGCATCCTTCATCTGGCCGGGTGTGTTAAGCCCCTGCTTCCAGTACATTTTATATGGCTCGGTGCCGCCCGGTCCTTCCGGCATATTATTCACCTGCACATTTACCTGACGTGAGCTGTCAACTCCCACAAACAGAGTTCCCTCCGGCTGTGACGGCTTTCCGTTTACCAGTACCTCCAACAGGTCTTTGTCATATACCTGGACAAAACATGAAGCCGTTCTCACATTGCCTGCCGAATCCGTTGCTGTAAATTCAATGGAGTAGATGCCCGGAGTGTTCAGCTGCCCGGCGTCCAGGCTCCTGCTGACTGTTACTGCCGGACTTGTGTCATAGTTATCCGATACAAAGACGTTTGCCAACGCTGTTTCTATAAATTCCGCCTCGCTTGTACCCTGCCTCACGAAAAGGGTGCCGCCGGGAAGCAAAATCTGCGGCTTGGTTCTGTCTATGCAGTCGATTCTGAAGCTGTAGCGTGTAGTCATACCGGACTCATCGGCAGCAATTATTTCATATGTACCGTTGCTATCTATTGTCAATGTAACTTGTTCACCGGCTTCCACACTGTATTTTACACCCCTGAAGGTAATAGTCCCCTTTTCATCCGTGAATGCCTTTATGCTTACAGGCTGCGTGGTAGGTGTAGGTTGAATGGACGTTCCATTCGCCCTGTTATAGGCTTCTATAGCTTCCCTTGTGGCAGGAAGGCCGGTAACACTGATGCTGGGCGGTGTACGGTCAATACCTGTCACCTTCACATGCACATTTGTGGAATTGCCTGCCTTGTCGGTAAATATTAAGTCGTATTCGCCGTTCAGCTCAAAGGTTTTGGTAAATATTCGGCCTGGAGTTGAAACGTCTTCGCCTTCAAAGTATACGTCCTCATCCGCGGTAAATGTGTATACAGCCGGACCTGAACCGGATGAAGTCTTTACCGCGGTTACAACCGGGGCCTTTTTGTCTATGATGTCTACCTCCAGAATCGTGCTCCCAAATCTGTTATTCAGGGCAGTATATGTCAGCTTCACTTTAGCATTCTGCCGGAACACTACCGTTGCGCTGTCCCCGGTATAGGAAACCGAAATATCACGAATGTCACCAATGCTGTCCACGATTGTCGGATTTACTGACTTGACCGGCTTATTGAAACGGATATATACACTTACATCAGAATTTGTGACTCTGTCTGAAAGAACGCCTTTGTAGGCATTCCCGTTTGAATCAATGAAATAAGGAATCCATTCCGATATTGTCCCTACCGGCATCCCCGTGTCGATGCTGGTGACGGCAGCTGTTACGCTGCCCATATTGCCGGCGGCATCAGCAAACAGGAATGTAAAGCTCTCATTGTCAAGGAATTCGTGGTAGTACTTGCCCTGGTATTCCCCCGGCTCGGTTTCAATCAGTACTCCATAGGTGTTTTTCAGGGTAATTTCCCCTGGAGCGTTATCATATAACTCAAGATACGCGCGCACCACATTTTCTTCCTTCTCTACATAGGTTACCGTTCCGGTAGGGGGTATTCTGTCAGCCTTTGTTATGTTTATCAGAACCTCTGTACGATTGTTGTTTGCATCTGTGATGACAACCTTGAACTGGGCATTGTCCGATACCGTAACAGTGTTGCCAATGAGGGATACTCCGGTTTCCGGATGATCCTCCAGGGTTATCATGGTCTGGTTTTCATCGTAAATATTAAACTTAATCTGCAGAACCTCGTAGAACAGCGGGAATGCCTCTGCTTTGTCGGAAAGAGCCTCATATTGTTCTTTGTTATACCCGCCTACTTTGATGCTTGTTCCGTTCTCGCCCTTGTATATCGCGAAATCATAATCCGGAGGGACGTCATCCAGCTCCACCCTGGTCTTCTCAACGATAACAGCGGGAGGCACGGCAGTGATACTTCCGCCATTGCCGGCCAGGTCCTCATATATGAAGGTATAAGGAGCCTGATCGTACAACGTAAACATATGTGTACGCCCTGTCTCAAGGGCTTTCAGCTCCTCATTGGCTGTAAGGGATACGATTATTTCTCCTCCTGTTTTGCCGTCTTCTACGTCAGCAGTATATACCCATTCAAGGCTGACAACCGGAGGAGTTTTATCGATATTGCTGATCACCACCGTCCGTGTCTGGGCAGGGTAAGCACTATCCTTTGGCTTTAAGTTGAAGGATATGCTTCCGTTCTGCGACATGTTGATGGCTGCGCCTACTACGGCTCCAAGGCTGTCGTATGACGGCTCAATCACAGCACCGGGTATGCTCTCCGGAAGCTCCAGAGTTATGGCAGTATTAAAGCCTGTATTAATCAGCACCTGGACATTCTTGTTCGTAGGAGCTGTTTCAGATATGCTGACAGTACAGTTGTACAGGGAATCAAACTGATCTACGTCAATATTCTCCCTGTAGATATCCCCGAAGATGTCAGTGTATTCTACTTCGTATACGCCGTTTACGAAGTATGGCATGTGGGTCTTGGTATGGGAATAAACCGGTTTTATCACATTCTCATTCGGCATTATCAGCAGAACCGGTTTTGTAAATGAAGCTGCAAAGCCTCCCTCTGCCAGCATGCCGCCTGCGTATTTGGCAGGTTCATTTCTGGTGTTCAGGGTAATGGTATATTCTTCCGATTTGTTCCCGGCGCCATCCACCGCGTACAGTTTGATGGTACGTGCCATGGTCTCTGAGGGGTCTGTGGGATCATGCCTGAAAGCGCCGGCAAAGGTCACCGTTTTTTACCGCCTGAAGAAGACACTTCAGCTTCATAGATGCCGCTTGCTGATGAAGCTTTCGCAGACCACCTCCCTGCTTCCGAAGGTACCTCGAAGAAAGTGCCTGCGTCTTCCCCCAGCACTTCGCTGTAACCATCGTCAAAGCCTATATAAAGCTTGCAGGTCCCGGAATCTATCGCGTCGGAAATATCCGCCTTAAAGCTGAAGGTGTTCAAATCCTCATCCGATAGGTTTGTCACCTCAAGGGACGGGGGTTCCATATCTATATAGTCTATTGTTACTTTAGCGAAACCGAAGTTGTGGTATTTGTCACGGACGTAAAAATAATATTCCCCACTCTTCGTAAGCATTACCTGGCGGTCTTCAGTAAAATCCGCTGCAAGGACCTCATCCCGCTCCACGCCATAAGGAAACGCCATTCCCACATGCAGCGTGTCGGGTGAAACCACCGCACTTTCCACAAAGTCAACCGAAGCAACAATTCCCGCGGCGGTAATCCCGGCGGTCCTGTTAGTGGACAGCTTCATCGTTATTGTGGGATTGGATTCTCCTGCAATTATTCGGAGGGTTTCCACGGGGGTCGCGTATCTTGTACCGGGGAAAACGATCTGATACTTAATAATATTCTCCCCGGGTACTATTGGAATAAGCGCCGCGATACTGGGGCTTAAGCTCCATAAGTCATTTTCGATATCATCACGGGTATAGCTCTGAAGATATCTGGTTTTATACTCAATTTCACCTGTGAAATAAATCCACGGATACCTTTCCGTTGCTATGCCCATGCCGGGGCCGACTCTTTCTACATCATTTGCGGTTTCACTCCATACCCTGATATATGCGGCATAGTGCGTATGATCGAAATATTTCAGGCTTTGCAGGTTTTCAGCTTTGAAAACAATGGTATTGTCAGCTCTCATATCCGCACTGACCAGGATTTCGGCAGGCCGGCTGCCTGGTGATATGGCATAATCGGTTATGGCAGTGTCGGGATAGATATTGGCGCTGTATGGGGTTTCCTGGTAATTCACCCTGGTCCTCACCTGTGTCACTCCATAGGTGTCAAGGGTGCGCCGGTCTATATTGATAGACGTATACTCATTTTTGTCTACACGTCCGGTAGCTTTACTCCTGACAGACACCACCACTTTATAATCACCGGTTTCAAGGGCAACGCCGGCAGGTATGGTAATATTCTGTGAAATCTTGGGAACGAGCGGGGCAGTAAACAGTGGAGTGTCTTCCTTACCTGTCTTGTAAAGCGCAAAATATGTGTCCGTACTGTCAAAGTCTATATCCTTGATGCCATATGCCAACACCCTCTGATTTCTTAAGGATACGTTGAATACTGCTCCATCCAGGCTTTTCGGCATCCCAAGCACATCATACGGCAGGCCGCTGTAGGATGCAACATTGGAAGGAGTATAGAAGCTTCCGTAACTCACCTTGGACTTTGCCGTGATATCCGCAAAGTGTACCCTGTCACCGGAAGCGACCCCATCGCTTGCGGCAAAATAAAACTTATAGGTATCTCTTGCGCAAAGCTCATAATTCGGGATCCTTGTTTCGGGAAAAATCTCATCTTCTCCTGTCCACTGCCGGGCAATGACAGTCAGTTCTATCTGCCGGTAAGATCGGTTTATATATTCATACAGTTCGTATTTTTGCTCGCTGGTGAGCTCAAAGTGTCGATAATAGTCCCCTATTTTGTGTTTGGCAGGATCAACGTCATACCATATAACAACATTTCTTTCGTGTACTACCGATGTCCACCCTTCTGCATCCGGCCCCACATCGAAAATGTCTATTGCATTGTCTTTTCCTATAATGTCCCCTTCACTGTATCTAAAAGTCCTTCCCCAGTACTCATCAGTGGTACCGGGTTTTTTAATCAGCACTAAAAGCCTGTTTGCCGCTCCATCAGGGGGTAAGTATACACTTCCTTCAGTAAAGTAGAGCCAGACGCTGTGCCTCGGGAGCAGCTCTTCAGGGTCGCTGACAAACTCTATATTATACTTTGGAAGCGTTAAGTCATATTCAAAATAAAAGCTCTTGACACTCGTTTGCCCAAGTATATCTGTGGCCTTAATGTGCAGATCGTATTGGTGTTTTTTATTCGATTCCATATTGTATAGAGCTATGTTAAAAAATCTAATTTTATCAGGTCCGTCGCTATAAACGCTTCCTGTAACCGTTTCGCCATAAACGCTTCCGGTTATCGTCCAGCCCGTCTCCAGGGGAGTTTCTTCGGGCGATGTCCACTGGTACTCCACCCTTGCTATACCGTTTGCATCCATGGCGGACATTTTTGCGACTATATAGCCGCAGTCGTATTCAAAATTGGTTTTGTAGCCTTCCCTGGTGATTTTGGGTCCTACCCTGTCCATTACATAATCCAGCTTAAATGGTACATTTCCTATGTTTCCGGCATTGTCTACAGGTTTAATAACCAGTTCGGAGCTGCCGATATTATATTCAACCTCATCCAAAAGGCGTAAATGTATGTAGCTTCCGGAATCTATCTGCTCAAATGTATACTGCTGGCCGGTGACACCTGTCTTATAGTCTTTTTCGGCAGGTTTATCGGGGCTTCCGGTAACTGCATATTCAAAAGTGTAGTCAGAAGTGTTGCCATAGGTGGTATCCCTCCATATGAAAGCTCCAACAACACCGTTTGTACCGCTCCGGAACTCCTCTCCCCAAGCCGCCGAATCATAAACATTAATAGGGAAGAAAAACTCAGTGTGATTTCCGCCTCCCGCATAAGATACAGGTTCATATCCGTCACTTCCGGGTGACAGCGGGGTACTTGCCAACGGCGGAGCTGTGTCAAGGTAAACCTGCTGCGCCGGCATGATCCGCTCCCTATCCTGGGCATTTATAAGCTGAATGCTTATTAACTTGTCATAAATATTGCCCCTCGCATCAGCCAAGAAATATTTACCTATTATGGGGTCTATATATATACGGTTTATACCTATCGGAAGTTCTTGCCGGTACCGTAGTCCCAGGGTATCATATCGCTGCTTACAGGCTCCTCAAGCTCAAAATAAATCCTGGATATCTTCGGGCCGTTTACTCCGTCCTGAATGGTTGTCATGTATTTTGCCACTGCGGTAACCGTCTGATTATTTTTCTTGACATTCAGTTCGGCAGTCAGGTGGATTTCTTCTGTGCCAAACGGATTTTGCATATCGTAACCTAGTTCTTTATGATCCTGATCCCGGTATATGTTGGACGGACGCAGCAGAGCACCGTCGCTTCTGCGCAGATAAAGCATTTCCTCGGAGAAATTCACAAAGAAACCGATTTTCTCTCCTACCCTGGCATATACATCGCTTATTCCGACCTTTAAGGGATTTATGTCAGCGGTCCGGGCCACGTCGATTTTCCTGACGGCAGGAGGTACACTGTCCATATAGGCCACAGAATTAAGGGCCACCGTAGAGCCTGCAGTATCAATGGGGTTTCCCGCCAAATCCACTATCATCGAGGTGGTTTTCCGTGTTGTTCCCAGGTAGCTCACAGTGCTGCCGGACTTCTTCCCGAAAAGCTTCAGGTCATAGATCTTTGAAGTGCTGATCCAGCTGGTTTGAGTGTTATAAGGCGCAATCTGGTAAATATAATAGTTTGGATTCACTGTCTGGCCGCCCAGTTCATAAGAGTACGGAACATCATACCTGAAGGTGAGGATGTTTCCGTCAAGGCTTACAAGAGATGCCTCGACATCAATCCCTGTCTCCTGGACATTATCATCTATGCGCTTTATCAGCAGCTTTAGTTTTGGGGATTCCATTATACTCATTGCCGTATCGTTGGCAAAGCGTATGTTTTCATTGAATTCCAGGTTGATGTATAAGGTATCGCCCCCCTTAAAATCGACGAAGGGTTCCATGGTGCCGTCAGGTTTGAGGCGGCTGGTATAAATCGACACAACCCTCGGACCCACAGTATCGGCAAGGACTATGTTTATGTCGGAGACCTTTGATGAACCGCAGCCGCAAACCTTCCCTTCGGCTCCGAAATAAAGCTTGTAATTCGTGGGCTCTGTCCCAACAGGTACGAAAGTGTGTTTTCCGCGTGTCCCTGTCCAGTCGCTGTTTATATCGTCTGTTTCGTGTTCTATCAGATATTTGCTGGATGTTTTCACATATGTGTAGGGGTATGCGGTCTTTGTTGACAAATGGCGTTTAATATTCCAGTGCTGGTCATTTGTCAGGGTTGCAAAGTAGCAAATGCGAAGGTCTCCCTTTTTAGCCGCAGCCTTCAATGCTTCCTCAAAATCATACTGGTAATACATCCTGTAAGTATTGTCATCATCCTTGTGCTTGAATACAGTATCATATCCCAGGTAAGACGGCATCGAAGAAGCACCTTTGCTCCGGCTTTCCTTCGAGAAGGCGAGAGCAATGTTGTAATCGTTCTTATTGCTGCCCACATACTTGCTTAAAAATGAGCTGTCTGTGTATGTGTCCGCGTTCAATACAGGATAGACTGTAGTTGCCCTGTTGTAATACACATATCCTCCGCTGCCTATGCCGAAAGCTCCGGCAGGTATACAATGGAGCAGCAGCATAATTAATAACATGAAAAAAAGGGGAAGCGATTTCAAATATCTCACAAAAGTTCTCCTTCCAATTTTCTGCTCTTGAAGGGCAGAAAATCCGGATTATCGTTCCCCATAATTCTACAATCTTTTCTTTTTTTTTACAATGTACAAAAGTACAGTCTAATTCTTTATAAAACCTATCCGGGTGGCATAGGCTATCACCTGTGCCCTGTTTTCCAGATGCAAAAGCTCAATAATTCTTCCCATATGGTACTTTACAGTCCGCTCGGTGAGCCTCAGCGCCTCCCCCACTTCCTTGTAGGTTATTCCTTTTGCCACCATTTCGAGTACTTCCTGCTGCCGCTCAGACAGTACAAAATTTTCACAGCCCCCGCGGCTGTTCCCACGACTGTTACCGAATTCCTTCAGAATTCTGGCAGACAGATCCGGTGAAAGCGGTACCTCACCTTTCTCGAGATCAGACAGCATATCTACCAGTTCTCTGGCATTTGTACTTTTTAAAAGATAGCCGGAGGCGCCGTATTTTATTGCTTCAAAGAGGTCCTCATCATCATCCGACGTAGTAAGCATTACAATCTTAATGTCAGCCATTTCAGCCTTTATTCTCTTCAATGCTTCCAACCCGCTGCATTCAGGCATCTTAATATCCATTAGGATAATATCCGGCTTCAATGTACGGGCCTGTTCAATTGCCTCATTTCCATTCGCTGCAAATCCTGCGACCCCTATGCCATAGGTTCCAAGAAGGTACTGAAGGCCCTCCAGAAATAAAGGATGATCATCAACCAACAGCAATTTCATCTGTTTTTTCTTCTCCCTTCTTTATGGGAACACAGAGAATAATCCGGCTTCCCTTTCCCAATTCTGATTCAATACTTATACTGGCTCCAATATCCGATGCCCGTTCCCGCATAATGTTTAACCCAAAACCCCTTCCTGTACCATTGTCACGCAGGGTGTCATCAAATCCCCTTCCGTCATCCTCTATGCAAACCCGGATCTGTCCCCTCTGTAAAGGTAAAAAAGATATCTTTACCTGTCTTGCCCCCGCATGCTTTCTAATATTGTTAAGAGCTTCCCGTATGATGTTCAGCATATTGATCCTTGCAGCCGGTTCCAGCTGTTCCCATACAATCCCCTCAGGAATATCACACTCCACCCTTACACCCGCCTGCTCCTCAAAATTCTTTATATCATTTTGGAGAGCGGAAAGAAAATCTTTTTCCATTAATGCTGCATACCTGGCATTGCGGATATATTCACGTATCTCGTCATGAGCCTTCTGTGTGACCATTACCAGCTTGTCCAGTTTGTGTGATGCCACCTCGGTACCTGCGTTCACGAGCTCCTGCCTGATGCCCTGAGCCTGAAGGTTGATAAAGCCCAGTACCTGCCCGAGGTTGTCATGCATATCCCTGGCAAGCCGCTCCCTTTCCTCTATGACTGCAAGCCTCCACTGCTGTTTCATATACTCCTGCTGGGCCCTTTTTTTCTCAGTAATTTCATTTACTGTAACAAGCCTTCCTGCCAAAACACCCCTGCTGTCATTAAGGGGCGAGAGCAGCACTTCATATATATGCTGCTCACCGTTTGCCTTTACAGGAAGTTCACACTGGAAAACGCTCCGGTCCGTACACATCCTGGCCAGTTCCGGTACTCCGCTGCATACCTTTTCAACCGGTTCGCCGGATATTTTTAATGACCCACTGCCTATAATCCTTTTTAAGGCGGGGTTGATGTCAAGCACCCTATTCTGCAAGTCCAGCACCATAATCCCTGCATCCATATTTTCAATAACCGTTGCCCGGGCAACCGGCACCAAATCAAAAAGCTTAAGGCGGAATATGCCCCAGGCAATTATCAGCCCGGCAGGTCCAAAGAACACGGGTGTGATATCAAACTTTTTGACAGGGCTCAACCCGGAAATATATAAGATATTCGGCACCACAATCAGGCTTACGCCGATAAACAGCGCAACCGCCTGCTTTCTGTAAACGGAGTTCTTTGAAAAAGCCGCCCTTAATAGAAGCAGAGCAGCGGTAAAATTTATCATATGGGAATAAACCGCATGAACAAAAAAAGCGGCACCATATTTCTTTTTGATGACCGGGAATGCGCCTGAATAATCCATATGCATGTCATATCTGACGAGACCGTTCATACCATCGGTCCAAACAAGCATGACAATTAAAGTTGGAACAATCGCAAGCCATAAGACCTTTTTGCTCCTGACCCATCTGTCGCAGCCGGTAAACTCCATACAAAGTGCAAGAAGGGTTACAGGGGAATAACAATAGGCAAAATACTGCATGTTTGCCCAGAATAACTTGGTATTAAAGTCAGCAGCCGACATCTCCAGGGCATTGGCAGAGGACCAGATTGTCACAACGGCCATGCTGAGTATAAAACTTACAGCACTCTTGGCGCCCCGCTTCATCAGCAGGGCATACACTCCCAGCGACAGGGACGCAAATGCAGAAGCAAGCAGCGGCCATATATACGGAATGTATTGATACTGCATGTCCTCTTCCACCCCCAAATGTGCATCCTTATCCAGTTGCTGCGGCCGTGTGAAACTTTATCAATTCATTTTTATAATTAATTCGCCATGTCGGCAAGGCGAAGGCATTTATTTGTGAAGGACAATCCGACACTTGCCATACAAAAGCATCAGGGTAACTACAAGTTCCGGATAAAATATTGCTGCAAAGAAATAATTTAATAAAACGGCTGGAAAAGCCCTAATAAAAGGCTTCCAAATATCAACTCAAGCCTCTTCCCTATTTCACGTAACAACAGACAGCGCAATTTGAAGCTTAAAACTGGCATGCAGCACAACAATGTCATGTACCTAAAATCCACGTTTTTAAGCCGGCATAACAAATTTATTTATCACACCACCACATTTTTGCTTACCACTACCGGCCAGTTGGGCTCGCCCCTCAAGCACTTGTCCCGGGTTATTACCACTCCCTTATCCAGCACCGCGTACTGAAGGGACACATTTTCCTCAGTAAGGGACCCCTGCATTATTATGCTGTCCTTGATAAAGGCTCCCTTTTTCACCGTAACCCCCCTAAACAGCACGCTGTTTTCGATAGTCCCCTCTATTATGCAGCCGTCGGCAACGATGGAATTCCTGACCTCCGCCTCATCATTATACTTGGCCGGAGTCTCATCCTTGACCTTCGTATATATCTTACCGTTTTCAACAAAAAGCTGACGCCTGATTTCCGGGTCCAAAAGCTCCATATTGCACCTGTAGTACATCTGTATTGTGCTTATATTCCTCCAGTAGCCTTTGAACTCATAGCCATAAATTCTCAGCTTTTCAAGCTTCTTTATGAGGATGTCTCTGACAAAATCATAATAGCCGTGGGCTGCACATTCCTCCAGCAGCGAAATAAGAAGCTCCCTTTTCATTATATATATGCCCATGGAACCGTTCCGCGTTTCAGGATGAAGGGGTTTTTCCTGCAGGTCTGTGACCCTCCCGCTGTCATCCAGCTTCATCACGCCCAGCCGCGAGATATCCTCGAGAGAGAAGTCGTTCATTTCCCTGTAGGCAATAGTTATATCGGCATTCACATTTTTATGGTAGTCAAGCATATCGTCAAAAAGCATTTTATAAACGCAGTTACCCTGGGCGATGAGGACATACTCCTCGGTGCTGCGCTTCAAATAGGTCAAGTTGTTGTATATGGCGTCCGCACTGCCCTTATACCAGCCGGTATCATCAATGGACAGCGACGGCGGAAATATGAAGAGGCCTTCATTTTTCCTGTCAAGATCCCACTCTTTTCCTGAACCAAGGTGGTCCATAAGGGACCGGAAACTGTACTGGGTTATGACGCCTATATTGGTTATACCGGAGTTGACCATATTTGACAGAGGAAAGTCTATTGCCCTGTATTTCCCTCCGACAGGTGTGGCCGAACTTGAACGCATAGCCGACAGTTCCTTCAGGCCGGGGTGTCTCCCTCCGGTCATTATGATGCCCATGGTATCTTTCATTCACACATTCCCCCCTTAAACACGCTCTTGCCGGATGGAACACAGAGAGAACAAAAATCATCATGGGACACGTTTATATCTATCATAACGTTCCTGCCTATCTCCGCATTATCCGGAATACTTGCCCTCTCACCGACTACGGTTATACCGGAATTGTATATAGACGGCTTGAATTCGTTTACTACGTCTTCCCCTATGCCTATTTTTACATTCCTGCCTATTTCCACACCTTCGCCGATGATGGCTTGCTTGATAAAACAGCCGCTTCCCACCCTGCTGTTGGACATGATTATTGAATCCTCCACTTCCGCACCTTCCTCAACGATCACACCCGGGAAGATCACGGAGTTCCTTACGGTGCCGTAAATCATGCACCCTTCGGCGATTATAGCCCTTTTTACACTCCCCCGGGGGCCTATGTAGTGGGCCGGCTTGACAGGATTGGGCGTGTAGATCATCCAGGCAGGATCAAATAAATTGAACTCAGGTACCCTTTTCGTCAGGTCCATATTGGATTCCCAGAATGCCTGAATGGTACCCACATCCCTCCAATAACCTTCAAATCTATAGGCCAACATGCTCCGGCCATCCTTAAGCATTGTAGGGATGATATTTTTACCGAAGTCATGTTCTGATTGTGTATCCTCATTATCCTTTACCAGATAGGCCCTTAGGATTTCCCAGGTGAATATATACACACCCATGGAAGCGAGAGTGCTTTTGGGATTTTTGGGCTTTTCTTCAAATTCATATATCTTCCCGTTTTCATAGGCATTCATTATCCCGTATCTTCCGGCCTCTTCAAGAGGTACATTTATTACCGATATAGTGGCTTCAGCGTTGTTCTTCTTATGGAAGTCCAGCATCAGGGAATAATCCATCTTGTATATATGGTCTCCTGACAGGATGATGACATATTTCGGGTTGATTTTGTCGATATAATCTATGTTCTGGTATACTGCATTGGCTGTACCCTTATACCACTCACCGGTCTCATCCTTGAGGTAAGGCGAAAGGATTGTCACTCCGCCGTTCATCCTGTCCAAATCCCACGGCTTTCCTATCCCTATATGGGAATTCAGCTTTAAAGGCTGGTATTGGGTAAGAATTCCTACGGTGTCTATGCCTGAATTGATACAGTTGCTGAGAGAAAAATCGATTATCCTGTACTTTCCTCCATACAGGACCGCAGGCTTGGCAATTTTTTTCGTAAGCACTCCCAGTCTGCTCCCCTGGCCGCCGGCAAGAAGAAGGGCTATTATCTCTTTTTTCATCATAGGCAGTACCTCCCAAAAAAAACCTTTTGCACAAGGTCGTAACCCAGTAATTATTTAATATTATTTTTTACCGCCGTATATAATAAAATTTTTTCCGGCTCCTCGACCTATTTTCTTTTGCTTCCCTTGGGACAAACTTTTATGCAAATGCCGCACACATAGCCTCTTCCTATGTGCTTAAAGTTCCTGTTCATATAGTCGCTGCAGGCTTTGGCATCCACGATATGGCTTCTGTCGCATCCTTCCTGCCAGCAGTTTCCCGTAAGTGCCATCGCCGGGCAGCTTTCGACACATTTCCTGCATTCTCCGCAGTCTGGGTCCACAACCTTGTTTTGTACAGGAAGTTTCATATCCGTCAGTATAGTTCCCAGCCTCACTCGCGGACCATAATCAAGGCTGACAAATAAGCCGTTTCTGCCTATCCAGCCCAAGCCGGCCCTTACCGCCGCGGTCTTGTGGGGGAAAACAGCGCTGTAGGGTTGCTCTACATCATTTACAGTCTGGGAAGCAGGCACTGCAAGAGCTTTGTAACCCTTTTCCTGGATGAGCAGCGTCCCACGCAGGGTAATGTGGTCTATTAAAGCATTGACCGTCCTGTAGTGATGATAGTAAGTATAGGTAGGACGATCAGTTATTTCATCTATTATGAAATCAGACAGGCGTATGCCTACCGTAATTGCATACTCCAGCTTTGAAAGGCTCATGGGCAGTTTGTCGCCCACCTTGGAATATCCCCAAAAGCTGGCTCCCCACTCCTTAATTTTAGCTTGAAGCTCTTCAATAAAATCCAATTGTAACACCTCAAATTTTATTATACCATACTCTCCACTATTGCTGAAATTCTTAATTTTATCCATAATTTGTAAAATAGCGGCAAATATGGGTATATCAGACGCTTCAGTCGGATTATGAAAGACAGGAAATCTTAAATGGATGATGGAATAAGGCCCCTTATTATGCTATAATACTATAACACAGAAAGGAGGATATGTATGCATTCCCTGGGCAGCAACACAGAGCTTGCGAAAAATAAGCTCATACTTCTGTATCTTATCAACAGCATTGACATGCCTGTCAGCAACCTTACCATAACAAAGCTTATACTGGAGAACAAATTCATGAACTATTTCCTTTTGCAGCAGTTCCTTAATGAACTCTGCGACAGCAATTTCTTATCCTCCGAGTTGATCGACGGCAAGACCTTTTACACTATAACTCCCGGCGGCAGGCAGGCCCTGGAGTATTTCCCCAACATCATTCCACAGGGGATAAAAGCCAGAATTGACAGCACAATACCTTCAATAAGAAGGAATATAAAAAATGAAACATTAATTACAGCAGACTTTATACCCGAAAGTGAAGATAAGTTTATCGTTTCCTGCAAGGTTCATGAAGACAACTTCAACCTGATAGATTTGAGTATAGCCGTTGGCTCGAAAAATGACGCACGAACCATTTGCGAAAACTGGAAAAAGCACTCACAGGCCATATACGCCGAGATTGTAGAAAGTCTCACCAAAAAACGGGATTAAGGCCGTCTGAACTAGTTAATCAGGCAGTTCTATTACCTTGTTCTCTTTCGACTCTTTATATAATACAAACTTGTTGCCAATAACCTGTACTATTTCAGCCTCTGTCTCTCGAGCGATATGCTCGCATATTTCCCTTGTATCGGCAAGGGCATTTTTTAAAACGGTGGCTTTCACAAGCTCCCTGGCTTCAAGAGCGTCATTGAACTGCTTTATCATATTTTCGCTGATTCCGCCCTTTCCGATCTGAAAAATCGGCGGAATGGTGTTCGCCAGTCCTCTCAAATAGCTTCGCTGCTTTCCGGTCAGCATATCGGGATCTCCTCGTCTCCTAGTATAATGAAAAGGGATAGCTTTCAAACCTACCCCCAACAAATTCACACCTCAACTTCCTTGCGAGCTTTCCTCCTGTGTGTTTCATAATTTGGATGGCCTTTTTTCCAGCCACTTCTGCTTTTCTCTATGACAGACGTCTGCATCTCCTCATTCAGCAAAAAATCATTTTTCATCGGACAAAAATATGCTACGCTGCCACTCTTACAGTTCCCACATTTAAAACATTCCATAGGATTAAATACTGCCCCTCCGTTCAGGTTTTAATATTTGAATGTAACACCTATATTTTACAACACTGGCAGCGTTTTTGTCCATATATTCAGCATGTATACACGCTGACAGACGGAAATGCAGGCGACGGGTAAAAGTCCTCGGGAAATGGCAGCCCAAGCTTTTCCCATCACCTGACATATTCAAACTCAATATCGTATATCTTTACGGTGTCCCCCTCCTTTATTCCCATTTTCTCAAGGGCATCAATCACTCCTTTCTTTTTTATCGCCCTCTGGAAATACTGGAGGGATTCATAGCTGTTTATATTGGTAGAGACGACAATTTTTCTTATCCATTTGCCCTCGACAATATAAACATCGCCTTCTTTTCTAATCTCAAAGGGCTTCTCTTCCTCAACGGTATACACAACTTCCTCCTCAGCCTCATTAACCAGTACGGTATCGGGAAGTTGCCTGAGCATTTCGCCCACATATGCCATCAATTCCTTCACACCCCTGTTTGTAGCCGCCGAAATCGGAAAAACTTTGTAACCCTTTGCCTCAATAACCTTTTTAAACTCCTCAAAGCGTTCCATAGCGCCTGTTATATCGATCTTGTTGGCTGCCACCACCTGCGGCCTTTCAGCCAGAACAGGATTGTATTCCTTCAGTTCCCTGTTTATCACTTCAAAATCTTCCAGCGGGTCCCTGCCTTCTACGGCAGCCACATCCACCACGTGTATAAGCAGCTTCGTCCTCTCCACGTGCTTTAAGAATTCATGCCCCAGCCCCACTCCCTGGTGGGCTCCTTCTATAAGTCCCGGAATATCAGCCAGCACGAAACTCTCCCCGATATCCAGGCTTACCACCCCCAGGTTTGGCTCAACAGTGGTAAAATGGTAATCGGCTATTTTAGGCCGAGCAGCAGAAACGCTTGCTAATATGGTTGATTTGCCCACATTGGGAAAACCTATGAGTCCCACATCGGCCAGGAGCTTTAATTCAAGCAGCACCCAGCGTTCCTCTCCCAGGTCGCCGCTCTTGGCAAAAGTGGGAACCTGCCTTGTTGGCGTGGCAAAATGCTGATTTCCTTTGCCTCCCTTGCCTCCCTTAGCGATCACGGCGGTCTGCCCCGGCTTTGTCAGGTCCGCCAATATGCGACCTGTGGCTTCATCTTTCACCACCGTCCCGGGCGGTACCTTTATAATCAGGTCCTTTCCGTTGCGCCCGGTCATATTGGAAGGACCCCCATCTTTCCCGGACTCTGCTTTATAGTGTTTTTTATACCTGAAGTCCACAAGGGTCCTGAGCCCCTCGTCCACCATAAATATGACGTCTCCGCCTTTGCCGCCGTCCCCGCCGTCCGGGCCCCCGGCAGCTATGTATTTTTCTCTGCGAAACGAAACTATACCGTTGCCGCCGTTTCCGGCTTTAACATATATTTTCGCGCTATCAATAAACATATGCCTTCTCCTCCACCTACTTACAGAACAAAGTGCTTCAGGCTGCCATCCTTTGCAGTATGTTCCCTATACCCGGACAAAAGGCCGAACATTTTGTTCATCGTTTTAGGCTCCAAGCTCCCTTGCCAGATGACCTTATAGAGGTTAGGAGCCGGAGGTCAGGCTTAAAGGTCTAAAGCCGCTTATTTCATCTGTTCCGGCTTCTAACTCCTAACTTCTGTGAATCGGGTACCTCGTTAAAGAAGGCAGAGGAACCCTATATATTAGGCATACCCGGGCATAAGCGCAGTCAAACATAATCTGCTGCAAAACAGGAAATTTCATTTTATTAATTTTGCAAAAGCCCTATTTGACGGGTCTTTCCTATAACCTAAAAAATAATCCCGGTTCATACCGGGATTATTTTCTGCAAATCATACCTGAACTATACTTACCTGTTTTTTGTCTCTGCCCAATCTCTTAAACTTAACTTTTCCGTCAACCAGAGCGAACAAGGTATCGTCGCCGCCTCTTCCTACATTTTCACCAGGATATATCTTGGTGCCTCTCTGCCTTACAAGAATATTCCCTGCAAGAACAAACTGCCCGTCTCCTCTTTTAACTCCAAGCCTTTTAGATTCGCTGTCACGTCCGTTTCTTGAACTGCCGACACCTTTCTTGTGAGCGAACAACTGAAGATCTATTTTAATCATCGGATTACACCTCCTCATCCAAAACCGATATATAGTCCCCATAACTAAACTCTATTTGCTTAAAACCTATAGCCGTCGTCTCAAGTATTATCTTTGCCGTTTGCTTTTGATCGGCTGTAAGGTTTTGCGGTAGGCTGATAAGCATGTACCCCTCTCTCGCGCGATAACAGTTCTTAATTCCGGCCAGTTCCTCGAGAGCACCTGCAGCCGTATAAGCAGTAACTGAAACTGCTGCACAAACGATGTCCCTGCCCCTCTCTGCAAATCCTGCGTGCCCTTCAATAGCAACCTGCCATATAAAACCTGTTTTGTCCCTAATTATGTGTACGCCTATCATACCCTACCCGAATCATGCGCTCATCTCATATAACTACGCATTTATCTTACTGATCTGTACTTTTGTATAAGGCTGCCTGTGTCCTTGTTTTCTTCTGTAACCTTTTTTAGGCTTATACTTGAAAACAATTATCTTCCTGCTCTTGCCATGGCCAAGCACCTTGGCAACGACACTTGCACCCTCTACCAGCGGATTCCCGAAGCTAACCTGGCCTTCCTTTGAAACTGCAAGTACCTTGTCGAAAGTGACCTCCGACTCCGGATCTGCAGCCAGCTTCTCAACAAAAACCACATCGCCTTCCTGAACCCTGTACTGCTTTCCGCCTGTTTCAATTATCGCGTACATTAAAAAACACCTCCCCAACCCAGTCTCGCCAACATAAGGCAGCAGGGCTTCACCCCGCATTTGGAGCCTTTGCCGTGCGGCTACCGTCATATTTTAGCACACCAATGAATTTATGTCAATGTCCCTTATCTTAATTTCCTCATGCTTCACAGCATTAGATGCCTTTATCACAATTTTTTTCTTATATGCGTCTTCCATTCTGGCAAGATTTCCTCCATCCATATTTTTCAATGCCGCTGCTACAGCAGGGTGTACTTCTACCTGTATAGCGTCGGCCATAGTACGGCTGAAATACCTGTCTATTTCCTTTTCCACATTTTTTACTACAGAGCCGGGAGCCAGTATTTTCCCTGTCCCTTCACAACAGGGGCAATCCACCTGCATCACCGAGGACAGCTCTTGCCTTATTTTTTTTCTGGTCATTTCAATAAGCCCCAAACCTGTCATACCCACAACACTGGTCCTGGTACGGTCTTTCTTCAACGCCTGCTTCAGCGTATCCATCACCATTTGCTGGTGCTCCTGCTCTTGCATATCAATAAAATCGATTATTATTATGCCGCCTATATCGCGCAGCCTAAGCTGTTTCGCTATTTCTCTGGCAGCCTCAATGTTTGTCCTTAATACGGTGTCTTCAAGGTTGCTGCCTCCGACATATTTTCCGGTATTGACATCTATGACGGTGAGAGCTTCAGTCCTGTCAATTACCAAATATCCGCCGCATTTCAGCCAAACCTTCCTTGAAAGGGCCCTGGCAATCTTTGACTCCAGCTGATAGTATTCGAACAAGTCATAGTTCTTGCTGAAGTACTCAACTCTGTATTTTAAAGCCGGAGATATCATATCGATAAGTTCAAGGACCTTTGCATACTCCTGCCTGTCATTGATTACAAATTTATTTATATCCCAGGTAAACAAGTCCCTTACCGCCCTGTAAACCAGGTTCAGGTCCTTGTGTATGCAGCGCGGCACCGGACCGCTTTGTTCTCTCTGCTTTATGGTACTCCACATCCTCATGAGAAAATTCAAATCCTGGATAAAATCTTCCTCACTCTTGCCCTCGGAGGCGGTCCTGACTATCAGGCCCATCCCCTTGGGCTTCAAATTTTCCGCCATTTTCTTGAGTTTATTTCTCTCGCTTTCGTTTTCTATACGCCTTGAAACCCCTGTATAATCCGCGTTAGGCAGCAGGACCAGGTGCCTTCCGGGGAGCGTTATATGGGTTGTCACCCTCGGCCCCTTTGTACCAATAGGCTCCTTGATAACCTGTACGGTTATCTCCTGCCCCTCCCTCAGAATTTCGTCTATGCTGCAGCCTTTGGCATCACTGTATATCTCATCATCATCTTCATTATAATCCTTTGGGGCCACCGCATCCCCTACGTATAAAAATGCGTTTTTCTCGTAGCCTATATCCACAAAAGCTGCCTGCATGCCGGGCAGGACACTGCTTACCTTTCCCCGGTATATATTCCCTACAAGCCTCTCAGGATAAGGCCTTTCAATATATAACTCAACGAGTTCCCTGTCTTCAAGCAAGGCAACCCTTGTCTCATCAGATCCCACATCCACTATTATCTCGTTGGCCATCATACCACCTCGATTTTTAAAATTAGCCTATCCACAATTCTTGACTTCTTTCAGCCTCACTAATCTAACTGCAGGCATCCAGAGGGTCCACGACCTTCTCTTCTTTACCGACAAAAAGGCCCGTCCTGTGGACCTTCCTGATTTTAAGGCCCAGTCCGGTCAGATCATTCAAAGCGCCGAGGAGCAGTTCAGGCTTAAGGTTCGATTTGCTTCCGGCGCTCAGCAGCATGAAAAGATGATATAGCCTTTGACAGCCGCAATGCTCATCAGCAAGCTCTTCAGCCGCTTTTACTTCCAATCTGCGAATCATAGGTTTTATGTCCACATCCTTGACGCCGCTTTTAGTTTCCTTTTTCGCCATTATTACAGGCTTTTGCATAAGCTGCTCTATACTTGCGGCCATCTCATCAATTCCCCATTTGCCGTCTACAGAAACAAGAACATCATAAGAAGCCATCACCACGGATGCCATGATGTTTTCCTTCCTTTGTCTCTTTCTTGCGTCAACTATTTTCAAGCCCGGCGGCAGTTGCGCATTTAACCTCTCAACAAACTCATCGGGCTCAACGGCCTCAGCAAGGTCAAAATCAGCATATTCCGCTTCACTTGTGACTCCCACCGAAAGGGGAAGGCCGAACACCATCACCGGATGGGGGTTAAACCCTTGAGAATAGGCCACAGGAATTCCTGACCGCCTTAGAGCCCTTTCAAAAGCCTTCATGAGATCCAGGTGCGAAATGAATTTAACCTCCTCGCCCCGAATGAACTTTACCCTTATGCTATTCAACACATATACCCCCTCCAAAGGCAGCAGCCCCGCAACCGGAACACTCTACCCTGCAGTTTGAGGTCGTTTCTTCCCTGTAAGCCTTTTCATTTTCCCTGAGCAGATACTTTTTGGAAACACCTATATCTATATGGTCCCATGGGAAAACTTCAGAGTAATCCCTCTTCCTGTTGGCATAGAAATAAGGATCCAGGCCACATTCTTCAAAAGCCTCCAGCCACTTATCAAACTTAAAATGCTCGCCCCAGCTGTCAAATTTACAACCTTTCTGCCAAGCCTTTATCAGCACTTCTCCCGTCCTTCTGTCGCCTCTTGCAAAAACAGCCTCCAGCAGACTCAGCTCAGACTGGTGCCAGTTGTAGCGTATATACTTGCTTCTTATTCTGCTCAGCAAAAATTGCTGCTTTTCTTTCAGCACTTCAATGGTATCCTGGCCCTCCCACTGAAAGGGTGTAAAGGGCTTAGGCACAAAAGATGATGTGCTTATGGTTACATTCAGTCCCTTTCCCCTTTTCTCCTTAGGAACGCCCATATATGCGCCCACCACCTTATTGCCGAGCTCGGCTATTCCTGCAATATCCTCATAGGTCTCGGTAGGCAGACCAAGCATAAAATAGAGCTTTACATTGCTCCAACCCCCGCTGAAAGCTATGGTCACCGACTTTATCAGGTCTTCCTCCGTCACGCCTTTGTTTATCACATTCCTGAGCCTCTGGGTGCCGGCCTCGGGCGCAAAAGTCAGGCCGCTTTTCCTCACCTTCTGGGCTTTTTCCATAAGGTCCAGGGAAAAGGAATCAATCCTTAGGGAGGGAAGAGAAAGGTTCACCTTTTTCTTCTCCATCTCTTTAATTAATTCTTCCGTCAAATACGCCAAACCTGTATAGTCGCTGGTGCTCAGGGAAGTCAGGGATATTTCCTCATATCCGCTGCTTTCCTCAAGTTTTTTTGCAAGCTCCAACAGCCTTTCAGGAGTCCTCTCCCTCACCGGCCTGTAAATATAGCCGGCCTGGCAAAACCTGCAGCCCCTGATGCAGCCCCTGAAAAGTTCAAGCATTATCCTGTCATGGACAATATCGGTAAAAGGAACAACGACTTTCTCCGGGAAATAGGCTTTGTCAAGATCCTTGATAATCCTTTTCCTGATCCTTTGAGGATATCCGTCTTTCTTGGGCGCAACCCTTTTAATCGTCCCGTCCGGGTTATATTCAACACTATAAAAGGCAGGAACATAAACACCTTCTATATTAACTATTCTATTCAAAAACTCTTCCCGCGATACACCCTCAGCCTTCCAGGCAGCGTATACATCCATCACCTCGTTAATTATTTCCTCGCCCTCTCCCAGCATGAAAAAATCCACTATATCCGCCAAAGGCTCGGGGTTGTATGCACAGGGTCCCCCCGCACATACAAAGGGGTCTCCCGCCTTCCTTTCACTTGTCCTTATCGGAACGCCTGCAAGATCAAGCATATTTACAATATTGGTATAGCTCATTTCATATTGAAGGGTAAAGCCTATAAAATCAAAATCCCTGATGGGGTCCCGGGATTCCAGAGCGAACAGGGGAATATTGTTTTCCCTCATTTTCTCCTCCATGTCCACCCAGGGAGCAAACACCCTCTCACAGTAAGTATCCTGTCTTTCGTTCAACAGGTGGTACAATATCCTCATACCCAGGTGTGACATGCCTATCTCGTATACATCAGGAAAACAAAAGGCAAACCTTATTTTTACATATTTCGGGTCCTTATGGACGCTGTTCCACTCGTTGCCTGTATATCTCGACGGCTTTTCTACGCTGTGCAAAATTTCATCGCTTATCCTTACTGCCATTTTATCCTCCGCTATCCGATTGCAGCCTGAACCTCTGCAAGTATATATATAAATATATAATATAAATGATGTATTTTGAAATTGCAAACCAACGGCAAATCTAAGCAATAGAGCATCTCTGTCAAGCCGGCACCGGACATACCGTCAATTTTTAATTCAGACTTTTCACCACATGTATTTATAATACCCAATTGTGCAACTTTTAGCAATAATAATAACAAAGCTTGATCTCTAGATAATCTTACGGAGCATTATACCGGCTTAAACCAAGACTTTAAATGATGTACGCCTGTTATGTCACTTATGAGCATTAGGCCTTCCCATACTTCGGTCCGTACAAAGCAGCCAGCCTTATAGCTTCCTCCATGCTTACCGCGCTTGCGACACCCTTACCTGCTATGTCGAAAGCCGTGCCGTGGTCGACGGAGGTCCTCAGGAAGGGCATCCCTATAGTCAGCGATATGGTCCTTTCAAAGTCCACAGTTTTGGTAGCTATATGGCCCTGATCGTGATACAGGGACAAAACCGCATCGTACCTGCCTTTCAATGCCTGGGCGAACACCGAATCTGCCGGTATAGGGCCGACAACATCTATTCCCTTCGCTGCGGCCTCCTTGATCGCTGGTTCGATTTCTTTAACCTCTTCATCCCCGAAAAGCCCGTGCTCTCCGTTATGCGGATTGAGTCCCGCAACGGCTATAAGCCTTCTTTCGAGCCCCAGCTTTCTCAAGGCGGCATCACACCTTACCAGATAATCAACCAGCCGTTCTTTTGTGACCAGATCGCAGGCCTTTCTCAGCGATACATGCCTTGTCAGGAAGAACACTCTCATGTTGTAAACCTGAAACATCGTAAGAGGGTCATGGGTATTAGTCAGATGCGCATACATTTCGGTATGGCCAATGAAGTTTATGTTTGCAGCTTTGATAGCCTCCTTGTTTATGGCCGTAGTGGCAACCGCCGTTATTTTCCCTGAGCCGGCAAGCCGGGCGGATTCCACTATGTATTCGTATGCCGCCCTTCCGGCTTGTGCCTGTACTTTGCCGTATTCAAGGGAATCAATGTCCACATTGTCCAGGGATATCAGGTCTATACAGCCCCGTCTGAATTTTCCCTGCTCAGGTTCTGATATTACGTTAAACTCCAGCCCTGACTTCACTACAGCGTCGATGCGCTTGAGCACATTGACATCCCCTATGACGACGGGCTTGCACAAATCATATAAATCCCTGTTCATTAGCGCTTTTACAACTATCTCCGGCCCGATTCCTGCCGGATCTCCTATCGGTATGCCAATAACAGGCCTATCCATTGCCATAAGCCTCCTTTAATTCTTTCAGACCATGATATTATACCTTAATTTGACACCTGATGTAAACAGACATCCAGCCGGAGAGATAAAAATTTTGGAAACCCAATTGCTGTTTCCCGGCTTTGACTTGGCCCTAAGGCTTTAACCTCAAGGCTCCTAAGCCATGCCCGTCAGTTCCTGGAATAAGCCTGGCCGCTTAAATTCCCATGTATTGAAAATTCAGCGACCCCTTGACATATCACTGCGACTGATTTATACTAGTATATGCGGCGAAAACAGAATAGCCCCTTGTTTTCTAAAACTTCATACGTCAACCGGGGTGTGGCTCAGTTTGGTTAGAGCGCTTGGTTCGGGACCAAGAGGCCGGAGGTTCAAATCCTCTCACTCCGACCATCAGAGAAAAGGGCAGGTTTCAGAAATCGAAGCTTGCCTTTAAAAATTATTACTCCCCCTGATTTGCCCTCGGTTTCAAAATGCTGCAATTCTATCGTTAAACCCTTATGGGCATCCAGGCTTTTCCCAGTAAGAATTAAATTTTAAAATTCCGGCCGGATATTTCTCAAATCTTTTTCTTGTTTTTAGCTCATGATTTTCTTCTCTTTTTTTCTATATCAATCGATTTTGATTAAATATGCATTTTTCATCGGTTAAAGTTTCCTCACGCTTTTCTCTTACAAACTCCCTTGATGCCGCAGCTTTACTATGTACATAAAACCATAATCGGTGCGTAGAAATGGAATAAGCCCGACACATGCCGGGCAGCTTATCTGCTGTTTATAGTTCATTTTACTATATATGACGTTAAAACAGCCTGCAACTCATAAATATTGAGACTCTTGTTAAACTGCTTTTGTATAGGCTCAGATAAACCCGATAACCATATTTTAAGCTCTGCATCCAGGTCAAAATGCCCTGCTGTTTCTATGCTAAAATGAGTTATGCTTTTGTATGGTATTGAATGATACTCAATCTTTTTCCCTGTCATCCCCTGTTTATCAACAAGAATTAACCTTTTGTTTGTAAAAATGAACATGTCTCTGATAAGCCTGTAGGCTTTCTCGACATTTTCTCCTTCTACAAATATATTTGAATATTCTTTCTGGACCTCTGCCGGGTTGACCTCGGAAGCATTACCCATCAAACCGTTTAAAATTCCCATTCGAAACTCCCTCCCGCTCCGCTTTTTATCCTCATTATACCCCATATTTACATTGTATATCCACTTCTAATATTCGATATAATTCGACTTCGCTCTGCATACAAGGATGTCGCGGCGCTTTCATAAGCCCATTTTTATTGCAATAAAAACAGGCAGGCTTCACCCTTCCGAAACCCGCCGTTTTTCAGGCATTTGCTGTATCTAAATAATCGGTGCCAAAAGCAGTATCTCTTCATTTTCTCTATAAATGGTATCAAACTGCGTAATAGGCAGGGGATTTCTGCCCAATCCTACTTCTATCGTATAGCCCGGCCTTCTGAATTCCTCAATGAACCAGTCTTTATATCCTGCATATGCCGCCTCATAAGGCGTATAAGACAGGGTATAGCCGCTTGCCCTTGCAAAGGTCTGTCCGATTTCCTGGGCACGGGGAATGTATATGTCTTTGTATACCCAGTATATAACCCTTCCCTGGGAATGATAGGCCAGCACCATTCTAAAATTGTGCTGTCTTGTAAAGTTAACCATAGTTTGGGTTTCAGGTTCTGAAAGAGGGGATGGTCCACCGTACCTGGTGGGGCCCGGGCCGGTTACGCCCAAAGCCTGTTCCTGAGCTTTAGCCTGCTCCCAGGAGGCCGGATAATTGCGGTTCAGATCAACACCTCTTATGTTTGCCTGCCATACCTGAGAAAAGGGAAGTCCTGTGGCATTCCACCTGAGAAGCTGTTGATAGTACGGGTTATCCGGCTTTAAGCCTTCAAGGACGAGATTTACTCCATCAGGGTTTACCATGGGTATTATATATATGCTGCTCCTGTTCCATATATCGCGGACATTGTAGCCTCGTATGCTGGCACCGGTTGAATATGCGCGGGAGAAATTCTCTGTGAACTTCATTAAAAGCAGCGCCGTAATCCATTCAAGGGAGTGGTGGGCCCCGTTGTAATGGACCTCGTTGGGTCCTGTTCCAAGCCTTATATAATATAAGTTCCTGCCGAGAACACTCCGGCCGGCAACACCTACTTCAATAAAGGGATATCTCGCCTTAAGACCTTGTATATTCCTTTCCATTATATCGTAGGTATAGTCTATATCGGTAAATACCACATCAATGCCGTAGGGCACCGTGATTCTCTGTCCCACTCTCAGAAGCAGGGGATTTATACCCGGATTGGCCGTAAGTATGGCGTTCACGGTGGTATAGTATCTGCGCGCTATGTTGTATAAAGTATCTCCCGCACGGATTACGTAAGTATCATATCCCCTTAAGAATCTTTCAAAGGAACTCCAAGTTGCCGGCCCAACCACCCCGTCAGGCACAAGGCCGTTATCCCTTTGAAAGGCTATTACAGCTTGCCGGGTCTGGGAGCCGAATACACCGTCTACCGGTCCCGGGTTATAGCCTATTCTGGCCAAAAGGCTTTGTATAAGCCTTACGTTTGGACCTCTTGACCCTAAAGTTAAAGTTTCCATGGCACCACCCTCATCCTGTTTCTTACTATACATAATATTACGCAGGTAAGAAATTGCCACAGCTCATCGGGCAAGTGCCTAAAAATATTTCAATGGAAAATTCTATATCATTAATTTTATTATCATTAATTTCGTTACCATTAAAAAAGAGGACTGTATTTCAAGTCCTCCTTTTTTCATAATTACTGCCCTGACAGTTGCCTTTCAGCCAGCTCAATCATCTTTCTGACCATGTTTCCGCCTATTTTCCCTGCATCTTTCGCTTTTATATCTCCGTTATAGCCCTGCTTTAAGTTTACTCCTACTTCGGATGCAGTTTCATACTTCATTCTTTCAAGAGCGTTCTGTGCTTCCGGTACGACCTTTCGATTGTTACGTGCCATGTTCACACCACCCTTTTATGATTCTGCGTCCTTTCGGACATTATTATTTTGCGCATAGTTTGTGTTATGATACTAGAAATTTTTATATTTCCTTATTTGGGCATAATTTCCGTTTTTGTTTTGGCTATTGCTTTAAAACTAAAGCAAACCTTTACACAGCTTAAATCCCGCATCAAGCTCACCCGATTTCAACCTTGCCGGAGGTTGGCACCACTTGTATCCAGGTCTGACCCGGATTGAGGACAATCGCATTTCCTTTTTCATCAACGTATCTGGTTGGCGACGACCTTGAATCTTTAGACCATTTAATTTTGACCGCCTTGCCGCAGGAAATGAACCAGCCGTCTCCTCCACCCACCGTTGCTACCTCCTGCCTTCCGGCATCATCCCCTTTTATGGTGCTGTTTTTTGCGTACTGGATAATGATGTTTTTGGCCTCAAGCTGCTCGCCTGTAAGGCGCTCTATCTGAGGCTGGCCTTTTCTTAATCTTTTATACATCTTTGTTGAACTGTCATATGTATACCCGCATGTATAGGAGTGTGAATACCGTATGGCTATATTTTCAGCCTTCTGGCCGCCGGAAGGTTCCACGTCGGTTTTGTTATAGGTGAACACCGGTTTTTTTTCTGTACCTGTCCTGTATTTGACCTTGCTGACATAACCCTTGATTTTTTCGGCGGAGGTGTAGGAGTCCTGCCAGTTTCCCTTGTCCTTTGTCAAATCCCAGAAAATTTCTCCCCCGTTTGCAACACCATTTATGTTGTTTATTTTAAACTTAGATATATCTTTCATCGCCATAGGACTCCAGCCGAAGTGTACATAAATTGCGTCATGCTCCATAACATAGTCAAGAAAATAGTGTCTGGAGCTCCTGACCGGACCTATCATCTCAGGCTCGGTTCCCCAGAACACGGGCATAAGCCTCGTTTCTCCTCCCTCAACTATTATCTCATATATCACCTGAGCTTTATACAGGCCCCCTTGTGGAAGGCTTTTTACGCCCTCATTGTCTATCATAACGGCATAAGGTCGCAGTCCTTCCACCGGAAACACGAAGTTGCTGCCGGCCTTGTTGTCAGCTTCGGATTCCGTCTCGGACTTGTTTTGCCCTTCATCGGCATCGCCTTTGTCGTCCTGCTGAGCGCCGGCATCTTCAGGAGGTGAAAGCTGCTCAACTGTCACCTTCTCCGTTCCGGAACAAGAAACCGACGAAATTAGAAACACCAATGCTATTAGAATTAATATGCCCCTTTTAATCATAGAAGACCTCCACTTTTAAGTTAGTAATTTCGGATAATTCTATATAAGCGCTTAAAAATCCTTTTTTTACGGCAGCCATCTTTTTAATTTTTAAGTATATGTTTGCATAAATTAGATATAGACCAAAATCCTGGGAACATATATAATTATATAATAAGATATTAGCTGTTCATTTGCCATGATTTGGAATATGAGATGGCGGTCATACTTTTAAAACTGCGTAAAATGCTGCAAAGAACGCGGATATTGCACGAATTTGCTGAGAAGCCGTCCATCGGCAGAACAGTATGGTTAGCCCATCAGAAATATTCCGATTTTTGGCTGCTGAATATTTAATCTTACAAGGTAATGGAGTGTAAGATATGAATGCTATGGATTTTAAAATCGGAACAAAACTTGAGTTTTCTTTAATACACAGTACAGGACAGAAATCGGATTTCTCTCATGTAAGTCAGCTATTGGATATAGTCGATGAATCAAATATTGTTATGGCCTGCCCTATCCATGGGTCGCAATTAGTACCCATTCCTGTAGGTACTAAAATTGAGGTTGTGTTTATACACGAAAAGCGCAGCGTGATCTCCTTTGAAGGAACAGTTACCGGCAGATCCGACAAGGATAATGTCGCTGCTATGCAGGTGCACATTGAGTCGGAAATATCAAGGATACAAAGAAGGCAATTTTTCCGGCTTGAATGCCTGCTCGATGTCCAATACAGGCTACTGAGCGACGACTCTGAAGATATCTCTAATTTTAATAATGAAGACAGCGGAAAAAAGGTGGAATACAAAAAAGCCGTCACTTCAGATTTAAGCGGTTCAGGGGTGTGCATAGTCACTGATGAGAGTATTCCTAAAGATTCTATTATTGAGATTTGCATATTCTTGGATGAGAAAAACGTTGTAAAAGCCATAGCCCGTTTAATAAGAAGCTCTGCAGTTCAAATTGAGAAGGGAACAAAATACAAGAATGGACTGCATTTTGTGAACATATCAAAAACCGACAGGAACCGCATAATAAAATATGTCTTCGCCCAGCAGCGGAAACTTCTTAAAGACAAGGGAAGCCTCCCCGACAAATAAAGAGGAGGCCTTGAGAGAGTTTTTTTTACTTTATCTATTCGTCATCAAAGTCATATTCATCTTCCATCCTGAGCTTGAATTCCTCGAACACGGCGTCCAGTTCATCTTCATCTTCTATGCTCACAAAAGAATCCTCTCCGTTTTCACCGTGTTCTATTTTTAATATTACGACCTCATCTTCATCTTCTTCATCGTATTGTTCATCATCCATATCTTCATATTCCCTATAGGGTAAAAGAACCACATATTCGTTATCGTTCATTTCGATAGTATCGATATGTTCAAATTCCGATTCCTCGCCATTCTCATCCACCAGAACTATGATACCGTCTCTTTCCTCTGACATTTTACATACCTCCTAATTGTTTATAAATAATTATTATAACATAATAAAAATAGTTTTCCCACTATTTCTTTATCTTATTTCCCTGGCTGTCGAGATAACCTTGCAGGATATAAATGGCAGCTATCTGGTCCACCACCTTTTTTTTCTTTGAAGTTTTCATTCCCAGTTCATGCATCGTCCTGTTTGCTGCAACGGTTGTCAGCCTCTCATCCCATTTCACCACCTCGACACCAACCCTGCTGACAAGAAAATCGATGAACTGCTGTGTCTGCTCACCTCGCGGACCGATTGTCCCATTCATGTTCCTGGGGAAACCTACGACTATCTTTTCTACGCCATACTCCTTCACCAATTGGATTATCCTCTTAACAGGCCGGTTTAAATCACCCTCCCAGCTTATTGTCTCAACTGCCTGGGCAGTCCAGCCGAAAGGATCGCTCACAGCTATACCTATTCTACTGTCCCCGTAATCTATACCCATTATTCTCATACGCCTACGCCTTTCAACAAATCTTTATGGCAAATTGAGGGCAAACGCTTCCGCAGTACCCGCACAGAACGCACTTGTCCTGCCGTACAACCGCTTTTCCTTCAATTATCTCAAGCGCAGCCTGTCCGCACCTTTCAACGCACCTTCCGCAGCCTTCGCACCAGTAGTCTATGTGAAGCCTCCTCCGCTTCCGGCTCAACGAATTTTTTATATCTTCAGGCACTTCTTCATTATTGAACACCGCCACATTCATTATAACCTCTTCTATAGATTGCATACCCACTGCTATAGAATGAATGTAAGGTATGCTTAAAACAAAGTTCATGCTTTCCTCAAAAGAGCTTAACAAGTTGCCGCCTCCCAAAGGCTTCATTCCATAGATGCCCTTGCCCCGGTCAAAAGCCTTTTTAACCGCAGCAAGCATCTGGTCTATAGTCCCATCGCCTATGCCTATCCCTTTTCTGTTTATGATGGGATGGATAACGTCTATTTCAGGCATTTCAGCACACGCTTCAACGACTTCTATGTTATGGGTGGATACTCCTACCGCCCTTATCAAGCCTTTTTCTTTCGCCGCAATATAATATTCCAGAGCCTCCCTGTGTCCTTTCAGTGTAAGCCTGCTTTCCTGCTCATGGAGCATAAATATGTCCACAAGGTCTACATCCATTTCCCTTCTTGCTTTTTCCAGGCTTTTCGCGGCACCCTCGGCGGTATATGCATAGGATTTCGACGCTATCACAGGCTTAACGCCTGATCTTTTTATAGCTTCCCTTATGTAGGGGTATGTATCGTAAAGCTCAGCCGTATCTATAAAATTTATGCCCAGTTCAAAGGCCTTTACTATCACATCGGCTCCCTGCCCGACAGGCAGGTTGGCCTGCAAGGGGCCGATTATAAGCCCTCCGAAACATAGCCTTGAAACTTCAATTCCGGTATTTCCCAGCGTGGAATACTGCATTTCCACATCTCCCACCTAATAATTTAAAAGCCCCGGATTCGGGGCCCATATTATTTTTTTTCTAAATTTTCAAGATAAGACCTTAAAATTTCCTCCAGCAGCTCATCTCTTTCCAGCCTTCTTATAATGCTTCTGGCATTATTATGATTAGTTATATACGTAGGGTCACCCGAAAGAATATACCCTACAATCTGATTGATAGGATTGTATCCCTTCTCCTTCAACGCCTGGTAAATGGTGTAAAGTATTTCACGCGCTTCATTTACCTTATCTTTTTCAACCTTGAACATCATAGTTTCATTATTTTCCATAACTAATCACTCTCCCGTCTCAGTAAAGACCGCCGGTTATAGGCGCGTGGCTTCAAAAATAAAATCCACAGGAACCACACATCTCGTCTATATCTACGTCCATGTCTATATCTATATTAATATAATGAACCAATTTATGCAACTGCTAATCTTTCGGTGTGGAAACTATTTCCCCGATTATATAATCTTCCGACGCCTCCTCCAGTTTTACATCCAGTATCTCCCCATAAAGTTTATTATCACCTTTAGACAGCACTCTTATGTAATTGGCAGTCAAGCCCTCAATAAAGCCCTCCTTTGATTTTATTTCCTGTTCAAACAATACAGGCATGGTCCTCCCTATATAGCTCCGGTTGAACTTTAAGGTGCTTTTCCTTGAAAGTTCAATCATCCTGTCGCTTCTCTCCTCTTTTACTTTAGGGTCAACCTGGTCCTTAAATCTCGCCGCAGGCGTGCCCTTGCGCGGCGAGTATTTAAAAACGTGCATCCGCGCAAAGGATATCTCCTCCGCAAACCTGTAAGTCTGCTCAAATTCCTCATCTGTTTCACCCGGGAATCCCACCATGACATCCGTGGTTATCGCCACATCATCAATATTTTCCCTGAGCCTTTCCACCACTTCTCTGTAATCGCCTGTTGAATATTTCCTGTTCATCCTTTTCAGGGTTTCATCACACCCGCTCTGGAGGGAAATATGGTAGTGGGGGCACAATTTCTTAAGCCCTTTTACAGTATTGACAAACTCCTCAGTAACGGTGGTAGGCTCTATTGAACCCAGCCTTATCCTCTCTATACCGTCCATTTCATGCACCCTTTTGATTATATCCAGCAAAGATGTGTTGCCGATATCCTTGCCGTAAGAAGCTATATGTATACCCGTCAGCACCACTTCTTTAAAGCCGGCAGCCGCCAGTCTGCCTACCTCGCGCATCACATCTTCAGGCGCCCTGCTTCTGATGGGCCCCCGGGCATAGGGGATTATGCAGTATGTACAAAACTGGCTGCAGCCTTCCTGGATCTTCAGAAAAGCCCTTGTACGCCCCTTATATGAATCCAGCGGCAGTTCCTCAAAATCCCTTACAGTCATTATATTTCCCACTACATTCAGTTTATCCTTGCCGGCTTCTATCTCTTTGATATAGTCAATTATCTTGCTACGCTCTTTTGTGCCGATCACAAGGTTAACACCGGGTATCTTTTCCACCTCTTCAGGAGACGTCTGGGAATAGCAGCCTACCACCACCACTATCGAATCTTCATTGTTGGCCTTGGCCCTCCGTATCATATGCCTGGATTTTCGAGCGCTGAGGCCTGTAACGGTACAAGTATTGATCACATAAACATCAGCCTTATCATCAAAATCTACTACTTCATAACCCTCTTTCTCAAATATGCCTGCAATAGCCTCCGTCTCATACTGGTTAACCTTGCACCCGAGGGTATAAAAGGCAACTTTTTTCATCAGCTTCCACAACCTGTTTTTAATAATATTTTTCTATAAAAATGAGTTAATAATACAAAACTAATTATAAATGCCTTATGAAATTTTAACAATAATGTGTTATGAAATTTTAACAATATCGCAATTGACTTAAAACACCAAACAAGTTATTATTAAATTGGAGATTTAATCCAGGAAAAACAGCTGTTTGGATATAAATAAACACATACATAGGCGGGAGGTATTTTTATGAAATCATTCAACATTATGCTGAAGTCTATAAACGATGTAAAAGATTTTGTCAACATCGTCAATAAATATGACTTCGACGTGGATTTGTCATCGGGGCGTTATGTAGTTGACGCAAAATCCATCATGGGCATCTTCAGCCTCGACTTAAGCAAACCTATAAAAGTTGAAGTCCATGCGGACGAGTGCGGCAAATTCTGTGAGGACATTAAGGACTTTATCGTATAGTCTTTTCAAAAAGACCTGTATTTTTAAGCCCAATTACGATAATACAAGTCTGGAAGCCTGTTCTTCCAGACTTTTATTTTTTTGCGTCTCGTCCTTTTCAGCGGCACACCCGTCCTCTTCTTATGCAAAAAGCTCCGCCGCTGCTCTATTCCTACGGCTTAAACCTTGGCCTTCCTTTTCCTCGCCTTGCCCTTGCCGTTAATATGAGCGATCACCTTCGCGTCAGCAGTCTTTTTTCTGCGCTTAGGCTTCTTCAAAACGCCGGATTCGGTTACTGCAAAGGTTTGCTCTTCTTCCTCATCCTCCTCGGCAATTACAAATTCTATCTGCCTTGAGGCTATATCCGCCCTTGCAAGCTTAACCCTGATGATATCACCTATCTTATAAGTCTTCCTGGTCCTCTCTCCTACAAGGCAGTATTGCTTATCATTAAAGATATAATAGTCATCCTCCATGCTGCTCATCCTTACAAGGCCCTCGATGGTGTTATCCAGTTCCACAAACATCCCGAAGGAGGTGACATTGGAAATGATCCCTTCGAAGGTCTCACCTTCATGCCCTTTCATAAACTCAACCTTTTTAAGGTCTTCAGTCTCGCGCTCGGCTTCATCGGCTGCACGCTCCCTTTCAGAACACAGCCTGGCTATTTCCGGAAGCCTTTGATTCAGCAGTTCTTCCCTTTGCTCATTCAGCCGGCCCTTGAGATATTCTTTCATAATCCTGTGGATTATGAGGTCAGGATACCTTCGTATGGGAGATGTAAAATGGCAGTAATATTTTGCCGCCAGCCCGAAATGTCCGGTATTCTGATGGCTGTATCTCGCCTTTGAAAGGGATCTCAGCATCACGGTGCTTATTATCCTTTCCTCCCTGGTCCCTTTCACCTTTTCAAGCAAATCCTGCAGCGCCCTCGGATGCACCTTGTTTATGCCTTTGAGATGGTAGCCCAGGTTGCCCACAAATTCTGCGAATGCCTCTATCTTGTCGCTGTCAGGATCTTCGTGTATCCTGTAGACAAAAGGGGAATTAGCCCAGTAGAAATGTTCTGCAACAGTCTCGTTGCAGGCAAGCATGAATTCCTCGATAATTTTATTGGCAATGGTAATCTCATATCTTTTAACTTCTACAGGTTTTCCCTTCTCATCCAGGACTATTTTCGCTTCTTCAAAATCGAAATCGATGGAACCTCTTGACATCCTCTTTTTGCGGAGTATCAGCGCCAGCTCTTCCATCGCTTTGAAATCATCAAGCAGATATTCATACCTTTTTTTAAGCTTTTCGTCATCCTCAACCAGTATTTTATATACATCTGTATACGTCATGCGCTCGTCGGTATTGATCACACTTTCAAAAATTTCGTAGTCCACCACCCTGCCGGCTGGGTCTATATCCATCATCACCGTAAAGGCAAGCCTGTCCACCCCCGGGTTGAGACTGCAAATCCCGTTTGAAAGCTTTTTAGGAAGCATGGGTATAACCCTGTCGACCAGATAAACGCTTGTGCCCCTTTTTAAAGCTTCTTTATCGAGGGGCGAATCTTCGGGAACATAATAGCTCACATCAGCAATGTGCACCCCGAGCCTGTATTTGCCGTCAGGCAGCCGCTGGATTGAAACCGCATCGTCAAGGTCCTTTGCGTCCTCACCGTCGATGGTGACCATTCTCAGTTTCCTAAGATCACGCCTGCCCTTGATCATATCCTCGGTTACGGTATCCGGTATCTGCTCAGCCTGTCTTACCACATCTTCCGGGAAATCTTCGCTCAGATTATATGTTCTCATTATGGACAATATATCCGTGCCCACTTCATCCCTGCTGCCCAATATCTCTATGATCCTGCCCTCGGCATTCCTTCTTTGCTCCGGCCATTTGACAATTTCAGCCACTACCTTGTCCCCGGGTTTTGCGCCGCCGAACTCATCCTTGGGGATGAATATGTCGCCTGAAAGTTTCCTATCGTCGGGGACCACAAAGCCGAAATAGCGGCTGCTCTCAAAAGTCCCGACAACGGTTTTGTTAGCCCGTTTGATTATCTTTATTATTTCCCCTTCAGCCCTTTTGTCACCTATCACCTTCTTGTTTATTCTGGCGATAACCCTATCGTTGTGCATTGCACCGTTAATGCTGTCGGCAGAAATAAAAATATCTTTGATGTTTTCATCATCAGGTATCACAAATCCATAGCCCCGCTCGTTCCCCTGGAACCTTCCAACCACAAGGTTCATCCGCTCGGGAACCCCGTATCTGTTCTTATTGGTTCTAAAAATCTTGCCTTCCGTCTCAAGCTCCTCAATTACGCTCCTGAACAGCCCAACATCGCTTTTAGGGACGTCAAGGACCGTAACCAGCTCGTCGAAAAGGAGGGGTTTATACGCAGCTTCCCTCATAAACGCCAGTATGCGCTCTTTTCTTTCTTGCATCTTTAATTTTTCTCCTTCATTCATTTGTAGGTATATCACTCAGTATTATACCCCTATTATGCATATTTTAACCGGCCCTATGTCCGTCGCAGCATCGTGGGCTTCTTCACCGCGGGAACTGCGGCGGTTGCCCGCTGCCATCTTTTTAAAATTTTAGCATCCACAATATCATATGTAGTTATATGGCTTTGCTGCGGAGCGCCCTTGAAAGTCATCACCGGGCCGAATTCCCAAGTCATAACAGCCGGACTCTTATATCAGCCATCGGCCTCAACGGCAAGGGGGCCCTTGATTAGATCATCGCTGAGCCAACTTTGCCTTTAGCCCTTCCGCACATGATTTATCTCCCTGGGGCCGTCTCCCATGCAGGCACGATTCTATAACTAAAAAAGGACTATGTATATGCTTTTACATAGCCCCCCTATTTCTTAACCTTTTAGCCTTTCAACTTAGCCTTTCAACAGCGCAAACAATAATATCGATGTAAGCAAAAAAGCTATAGCAGCAAAAGCTGTATATTTACTGAGCATTGCGTCAATAGTTCGGCCTTTGTTCTTTCCAAAGAATGTTTCTGCTCCGCCCGCGATGGTTCCTGACAAGCCGGCGGACTTTCCGGACTGCAACAACACTATGACAATGATGGACAAGGCAAACAATATATGCACTATATTTACAATTATCTGGCCTGCACTCAAGGAAAACACCTCCTAAAAAATTAACAAGTCATATTGTAACATATGCCCGGTTAAAAAACAAGCCCGTATGCAGTCGTTTTTTACAATACAGCTTTGCATTATTCAACGCCCTTTTCCGGGCGAGCCTCTTTAATTCACAGCATATCCTACCTGCGGGAACCCTTCTCTCTTTGAATGTTTTCCATGGCATATTTTTCAAGCCTTTTAAGCCCTTCTTTTTCCCCTGGGGCATCCATGCCTGTGCCTGGGCTGGAGCTTGCGAACAGCCCTACCTCCCAAACAAAACCTTCAATGGGATGATGGCAGCACCGAGAGTTGAAGCCTTCTCCCCTATATCCGAGGCCACAATCTCAACTTTTGAAGCCGGAGTCTTCAGGGCTTTGCAGCCCACAACGCTTTTTATCTGGTCTATCACCAGGTCGGCGTACTTGACAAATTCCTTCCCTATAACAATCTTGGAGGGATTTAAAGTATTCACTATGTTTGACACGGCAATACCCAGATATCTGGCCGACTCGTTGAGAATGGCTCTCGCGGCCTCATCCCCTGACCTTGCAGCCTCAACAATCGATTCAATTGTTATGTCGTCAACATTTTCAAACTCATTAAGCCGTGAAACTACTCCCTGCCTTACGAGCTTTTTTGCCTTATCCACAATCCGGGCTGTAGACGCCATGGTTTCAAGACACCCATAATTGCCGCAGCCGCATCTCGGGCCGTTCTCATCCACCACTATATGGCCTATCTCGCCGGCGCTTCCGCTTTCGCCGCGGTAGAGCTTACCCCCGGTGAAAATACCTGCTCCTATGCCGGACCTGATGTTTATGCACACGAAATTGTCCACTCCCTGGCAGGAACCTATCCAGTTTTCGCATATGGCAGACGCCATGGCCTCGTTTTCCACATATACGGGAACGCCGAAAATATCCTCCAGCCTCGGTTTAATCTCAACATTTTCCCAACCCAGATTTGGAGCAAATACAACCCTCTGAGTAAGGCTGTCTATCATGCCTGGCACCGAGACCCCTATACCCAGCAGCTTACCGGCAGCAATACAGGATTTCTCGGCAGCCTTTCGCACAAGCCTCTCTATTCTTTCTACGACATCCTCAAAGGAAAAATCCGAGTGCAGCCCCACTGAATCCTCATAAACTACCTTTCCTGTGGTGTCTATCAGAACCACATTTATATAATTTGTATCCATATCGACACCTATAGAGTAGTAGGAGCCGGGCTTCAGTTCCAAAAGAACCGGTCTCCTCCCCCCTTTTGATTCGCCTTCTCCTGTCTCATGGATATAGCCCTTTTCAAGAAGGCTGGAAACTATAACCCCCACGGCGGTGGCCGAAAGCCCTGTAATCCGGGAAAGCTCTGCCCTTGAGACAGCTTTGTACACCCTTATGAGATCAAGTATTCTGGTCTGGTTGTACTTTTTTAAAAAGCTGTTGTTTCCCGCTTTGCCTTTGCTCATAGTATTTGGGCTAAATCCTTGAAATCCTGTTTTAATGAAATATACAACTGCTTGTAAATCTTATAGAACTTTGAATACCTTTCATTTAACGATGGATCAGCGCTCTGGCGGCTCTTAACTTTTATTACGGCATCACAGGCCTGCGGAACGCTTTCATACACGCCCACGCCGACTCCGGCCAGCAGCGCCGCACCGAGGGCAGGTCCCTCGCTGGAATTTATGGTGGTTATATCAGTGCCGAAAACATCCGCCTGCATCTGCCTCCACAGCCTGCTCTTTCCTCCGCCGCCGGAAGCCCTTACCTCGGAGACGTCAACTCCCATTTCCTTTATAATCTCCAGACAATCTCTCAGGCTGTATACCACACCTTCCATCACAGCCCTGATCATATCACGCTTTTCATGCTTTGCCGACAGCCCGAAGAACACGCCTTTGGCATTAGGATCAAGATGAGGGGTTCTCTCTCCCATCATGTAAGGCAGATATAACAGGCCGTTGCAGCCTGCCTCAACTTTCTCAGCCTCCTGGTCCATAAGCACATACGGGTCTATATCCATCTGCTCGGCTACTCTCTTTTCTTCAATACAGAAGTTATCTCTAAACCACTTCAATGAAAGCCCCGCGCCCTGGGTGACACCCATGACGTGCCAGGTATTGGGAACCGCATGGCAGAAGGTATGGACCCTTCCTTTAGGGTCTATGCTGACTTTATCGGTATAAGCGAATACGACGCCTGAGGTTCCTATTGTAGAAGATATTACTCCCGGCTTTACAATGCCGTTTCCTACCGCGCCTGCAGCCTGGTCACCGCCTCCTCCTACCACCGGCGTGCCTTCCTTCAGCCCTGTCAACTCTGCAGCCTGCTTGTTTACCTTGCCGCTGACTTCCTGGGACTCGTACAATTCACCAAGCCAGCTCTTGTCTATTCCCAGCTTATCCAGAACTTCGTCGCTCCACTTCCTTGCAGGAATATCCATAAACTGCATGCCGCTTGCATCGGAAACCTCCGTGGCAAACTCACCTGTCAGCTTAAATCTTATATAATCCTTGGGAAGCAAAATCTTTTTAATCTTCTCGAAAATATGAGGTTCATTGTTTTTTACCCACATGACCTTTGATGCCGTAAATCCTGTGAGTGCCGGGTTGGCCGTGATTTCTATAAGCCTTTCCTTGCCGATTATGGAAGTGATTTGGTCACATTCTGCAGAACTTCTCTGGTCGCACCAGATGATAGCCTTTCTCAAAACATTATAATCCTTATCCAGAAGCACAGCACCATGCATCTGACCGGAAAGGCCTATACCTTTGACTTCCGACGGGTTTACGCCGCTTTTCAGGAGAACCGAGTTGATGGTAGTATATGTAGCCCTCCACCAGTCTTCAGGGTCCTGCTCCGCCCATCCTATATTGGGTTGATACAGCGGATATTCCCCAACGGCGCTTGCGACGGTATTTCCTTCCTCATCAAACAATACGGTTTTGGTACCCGAAGTACCTACATCAATGCCCAGTAAATATGCCATACTTTTCCTCCTTCCGTATAATTGATACTTCATAATATTACATTATTAAGTATACCAAAAAAATAGCATTATTTTCAATTAATTTAGCAATATTGGACAAAGTTTTTAATAAAACTTTATTAAGTATGCAGCCTTAATCCAAAAAATACAGCCTGGCAAAAAGCATTTTTTTATATGTTTCGGACAATAATAAATCCTGATACGAAAATTTTTCGTATCAAATTATTCAAGCAAGTGTTGAAATTTTGAGGAGGGATTGACTATGCGGGTAAACAAGATGAATCATCCTAACAGCGGAGTAAAATGCGTTGTAAATACCTGCCATTACTACATGCAGGGCGACTACTGCTCAGCTGAACAAATAGAAGTTCAGCCCAGGAATGCGGCAGACTCCCAGGACACCGACTGCGCTACATTTATCCCTGAAGGAAGGTAGTAAATAAAGGGTCATATAGATGCCGCACTTTGGAATTTAAAACCGGCAATAGACCAAGGAAGCGCGGCAGCTATGTCACCGGCGCTGCATACAGTGCCAATTTTCAACTTGAAGCCACACTGCCTCTACGCAGTAAGCAACAAACAGCTTTTGCAGGAACAGGGTTGCACCGTCCTGTCCTTCAGGGAAAGCGTCCCCTGTTCCTACAGTTTATTATATCTTTACAATATCAATAAAAAACACTTCCGCCTATAAACTCCCTTATTATGGAGTTTAGGGGTATTTCCCTTGACTCTATGGGCAGGAAATAGCTCAAAAACTCAGTAAGCCTTTTAGCCTCGGAATACTCAGGGCATGAATTGTCTATCTCAGATAACAGAGGCTCGGCGAGGGTCTTAAGCACTCCAAGCTCAAATATCAGGAAAGAGTTGAACATGACATCCGCCTCCTCCTGGAAGGGAAAGATGTTCTTTTCCTCTCCGCGGCGCACAGAAGGCCACCGTCTTATGGTGTTGATGGCGCTGCTGCCCCTGAACTGGAAATCCCTTACAATCCTCCTGATAAACCTTGTATCTGTAGTAGGTATCCTGTTATGGTCGTCTATATTCATTGACGTAAGGGCGCTGACATATATCTTGAATTTGCTCTTTTTTGGAATAGACTGGGTCAGCCTTTCATTCAGCCCGTGTATCCCCTCTATTATCAGGATCTGATCATCGGCAATTCTGAGTTTTCTCCCGACAGGTTCCCTTCGGCCTTCAAGGAAATTGAATATCGGTATTTCAACTTCCATCCCGTTGATAAGCTCGTTAATGTGCCTGTTAAACAGTTCCACATCTATAGCCTCCAGGGCTTCATAATCGTAATCACCCTTCTCATCTCTGGGTGTCCTTTCTCTGTCTACAAAATAGTCATCCAGTGATATCGTAACAGGCTTTAAACCGTTTACCCTGAGCTGGATAGAAAGGCGGTGAGCGAAGGTGGTCTTCCCTGAAGAGGATGGTCCGGATATCAGGACAAGCTTCTTTTTGTCTTTGTCCTGAGCTATCATATCCGCAATCTGGGCTATCTTTTTTTCGTGAAGGGCTTCGGATATCCTTATAAGCTCACATATCTGTCCGGACTTGACAATGCTGTTAAGCTGTCCCACATTCTCGACCCCCAGTATGCGCCCCCACTGCCTGTATTCGCGGAAAATGCTGAACAGCTTCTTCTGCTCTTGAAAAGCGGGAAGCACAGCCGGATTTGTTTTTTCAGGAAACATCACGATCAATCCGGGAGGGTAATGAATCAAAGCAAAATTTTTAATATATCCTGTATCAGGCACCATATATCCATAAAAATAATCATCCATGTCACCGCAGCTGTAAACTGTCACGTAAGGCTTCATCCTGTGCTCCACCGCGCTCAGCCTGTCTGTCCTGCCGCTGCGGATAAGCACCTCTTCCGCTTCATCCAAGGGAAGCTCCCGCTTTACAAAGGGGATCCTCGCGTCAACCAGTTCCTTCATCCTCCCTCCGATGCTTTGCACTTCATCTGCAGTAAGCTCCTCATCGCCCCTGATTTCACAAAAAATACCTTTGCTTATAGAATGCCCTATCACAACTTTTCTACAAGGGAAAAGGTCCTTTACGGCCTTTACCAATATAAAGTAGAGGCTCCTTCGGTAAATGCGCATGCCATCCTCGTCCGTCAAATCTATAAACTCTATTCTACAATCCTCAGACAGCTTCCAGGTCAGCTCTTTGACATCATTGTTAACTTTTGCCGCAACAATGGGATATTTATATTTGTCTTCGTAATCCTTGCTCAATTCCAGGAGTGAAGTGCCTTTAGGGACAAGCTTCACTTCCCCGCCGGGAAAAGAAACTCTGACCATATTGTTATTATCTTTTACCATATGCATGACCCCTTAAATATCATATAAGTTTTTTAATAACGGCTGTTCCAAAAGTAAAGTGTCCGGGCCGATACCCGCCCAATTATTTTTATTTTCAAAGCAGCCCATCTATATTATACAACACCGCAGGCACAAATTCCTCAAATGATGTAAAAACATTACAAGCAAATAATACATCATTTAGCGTTTATATCCACATTTACCCATATTTTAAGCACTTCATCAAGCAATATTTTATCTACCTTTAATTTAAATTCCTTGCCGTCGCTCTTAAAGATTCTATTGTCAATTACCTGCTCAACCGTTTCAATATCTATGCTTTTCACTTCCCTGCCCAGCAAATGGTCAAGCTTTGCTTTAATATTTTTTTCCAAAGTCGTTTTTTCCAGATCGTCACCTTCATAAATCAAAATTACCTCAATATTGGTAAGCATATAACTTCCTTTACTTTTTGAAAACTCTTTTATCGATTCCTCCAGCTTCTTCAGGCGTGCTTCCTTGTCCTCAACAACCGCTTCAAGGTGCTTGATCCTTTGGTGGTACTCATCCACCTTGTAACTGACCAGGGCGTTAAAGCCTGCGGCCCCTGCCAAAGCTCCAATGATCACGCCTGCCGCCAGGGATAAAAAGAAGTTTGTCATGCCGCGTTTTATTTTATCCATAGCTGCCCACACCTCTGGATCAGTCTGATGATATTGCAGCCCGAATTGGCTCCTAAAAGGGCTACAAGCACATATATAGCCTGTTTCCCTATACTCCTTATTTCCCCTTTCAACAACCCCTGCTCAAGTATCTGGAAGGAAGAAAATGTCCCGCCCAGGGCGACTGCTACGGCCCATATTTTTATGGAATCCGAAAAGTCAAGCATGGTTTTAAGGGGAGGATGATTGTTTATCAGTGCGGCTACTCCGGCAAAAAGGCTTGCGCCTACTATCACGCCCAAAGCGATCAAAAAACTGTAAATAACATTGCTAAAAAAAGGCACCGTCATCACCTTTTCTCAACTGCTTTCTTATATAAGTATGACGCCGGGAAAGCTTTTATAACTCCCATGGCAACTTAGCCACGCTATAATTGACAGGAGCAGGGCTAATAATATAAAATGAATTACATGCGTTGCGGGGGCTATGCAGGTCTGCGGCGCAAAATAATATATTCCGGTTGGAAAGAGGATTAAAATGCAAGGCGCAAAAGATATTTTGAGCAGTGAAGTAAGAAGGAGAAGAACTTTTGCCATCATCTCCCATCCTGATGCAGGAAAAACAACCCTGACCGAAAAGCTGCTGCTTTATGGCGGAGCCATAAGGCTGGCAGGGGCGGTAAAGGCCAGAAAGGCAAACAAATATGCCGTTTCGGACTGGATGGAGATTGAAAAGCAGAGGGGTATATCTGTTACATCAAGCGTCCTTCAATTTGATTATAATAATTACCGCATCAATATCCTGGATACTCCAGGCCACCAGGATTTCAGCGAAGACACCTACAGGACCCTTGTGGCGGCAGACAGCGCCGTGATGCTCATCGACGGGGCAAAGGGCGTGGAGGAACAGACTATAAAGCTGTTTCACGTATGTAAAATGAGAGGAATACCTATATTCACCTTTGTGAACAAAATGGACAGGGCCAGCAAGGACCCCTTTGAATTGATGGAGGAAATTGAGCGGGTTCTTGGCATACATTCCTACCCCATGAACTGGCCTATAGGAATTGACGGTGACTTTAAGGGAGTGTACAACAGGAAACTGGCCCAAATTGAACTTTTTAACGGCGGAAACCATGGTCAGACGGCGGTAGCCTCAATTGCCGGTAAGGTTGAGGATCCCATGTTTGCCGATCTTCTCGGCGACCATTATCATAAAAGGCTGTGCGAGGAAATAGAACTTTTGGATATGGCAGGAGATGAGTTTGATAAAAAGAAAGTGCTGAAGGGCGAGCTTACCCCAATATTTTTTGGAAGCGCCATGACCAACTTCGGGGTTCAGCCTTTTCTTGAAGAGTTCCTGCAGCTGGCCCCCAGCCCCGGCGCAAGGATATCGTCGGCAGGTGAAGTTGACCCTGAGGATGAAAAGTTCACCGGTTTCGTGTTTAAAATCCAGGCCAACATGAACCCGACCCACAGGGACAGGATCGCCTTTATACGGATCTGCTCAGGCCGTTTTACCCGCGGCATGTCTGTGTTTCATGTGCGCGCCGGCAAAGAGGTAAGGCTGTCCCAGCCCCAGCAGTTCATGGCCCAGGAGCGCACAATAGTGGAGGAGGCATATGCAGGGGACATCATCGGGGTGTTCGACCCGGGCATATTCAATATAGGGGATACCTTGTGCGAAGGCAACAAGCAGCTCAGATTCGAAGGCATTCCCATCTTCCCCGCAGAACATTTTGCAAGGGTTACGCCCGCCGATTCAATGAAGCGCAAGCAGTTTGTGAAGGGTATCAGCCAGCTTTCGGAGGAGGGGGCGATACAGGTATTCAAACAGATTGACATAGGCATCGAGGCCCTTATAATAGGCGCTGTAGGTGTGTTGCAGTTTGAAGTTCTCGAATACAGGCTCAGGCAGGAGTACGGCGTGGATTTGAGAATCCAGCACCTGCCTTATAAACATGCCCGCTGGATCGACAGCGCCGATACAGACCCCAGGAAGCTGAACCTCACAAGCTCCACGATGATTGTCGAGGATAAGGAAGGTCGCTATGTGCTTCTGTTTGAGAACGACTGGTCAATTCGGTGGGCGGAGGAGCGCAATAAGGGCTTGAAGCTTCTGGATATAGCAAAGGTAGAGTTCTAACTAGGTAGGGTTCTGCACAGGTGGAGCGGTAAAGGGATACGCTGTCGGCACAGGGGGCTGCAGGCCCTTTACCTTATAAAGGCTGAAGGATCCCAAAACCCTCCAGCCTTGACTACCGACGGTGCAGACGCCGGTTGCAAGTCAGGACGCCAAAATCCCTTGTGTCCCCCTGTTAATTAAAGCGAGGCGGGGTAAGACAAAGGGGCTGTCGGTGCAGTACCTCTAAAGCGGGGAATTTACTGCCTCACTTAGGTTTTTAAGAAATCGTGGCGCCTTTTTAGGCAGACCCTTTATGGCCTGTCCATGAAAAATGATTTAATGAGCGCAAAATATTCCCTTATATAGCAGTTCGGAAGGACCGGCAAGGGTGTCGGGGCTGACAGGCCATAAGCTGCTATAAATCCGTTCCGTTTCGCAAGCATCCTGGCCCTGAACATGTGAAAATCGTTTGTAACTATCATAATCCTGCTTTCCCCGCTTCCGCCGTCCTTCATTATAATCTCCTTTGAAAAGCTGAAGTTTTCCATGGTGCTGGTAGATTTGCCTTCTTCCAGTATTCTGTCCTCCTCAACCCCATGCTCTACCAGGAACCTTTTCATCGCTTCGGCCTCAGTGATTTCTTCACCTATCCCTTTTCCCCCGGAAACAATGACCTTAACCTCCGGATTCTCCCTCAGGTATTCAAGGCCTTGGTACATACGGGCCTGCAAGGCTAAAGTCAGCTCCTCTCCCCTTAAACCCGCGCCCAATATCATCAGGTAATCCACATCCTGCTTCTCATCAGAAGCGCCTGAGGAAATGATAAGACCCTCGACTATTATAAATGAAAGGCTCCAAAGGGCTATGACTATAAACAGGGCTCTGCGCAAAAAGGCGTTTTTTATGAGCGGAGCATCAGTTTTAAAATAAAGTTTGGCCACACTGACAAATACAAGCAAAATCCCGATTAATCCGGGAAATAATATTCCAAAATCCGGTCCTGCATAAAATAACAAAACCAGCGTATCCAATATTCCTGCAACACCGAGCATTAAAAGAACGACCATCAGTTTTCTGCTTGAAAATACCTTTGACATTAAAACCCTCCATCTTCAGCCGCGCGTTTCGCTCAATTATTTATAGTTAGATGTATTATAACACAAAAAGTTCCCCCCAGAATCAAATTACCCAAATTGTAAACAAATAAAAAGGAGGCATATAATCCTCCTTAACATTAATACCGCTTTGTTAAGCGCCGACGGAAAACAGCTTCCTAAATGCGGTTTTTGCCGGCCTTTAAACAATACACCTTAAAGAAAAAGTGCAGCAAGGATTGCCCTGGAGGCATTTACCCACGCTGCATCTTTCCGGTGCTGTCAAAGAGCGCCCCGGAAGGCATTGCTTTTCAAAGCCGAATCGCAGTATTATTACATATCCCAAAATACAAGCTCTGATTATTCCCTACAGCCAAATCCGCCGAAGAATCCGGGGGAGCAGAAGAAGCAGAGCAGAATGATAACTATTATTATCCATATAAACTCGGAACCAAATCCAAAGCCCCTGTTATCCGACATACGGTTCACCCCCTTTCAGCCCACGCATTTTTACATGCAAGGTGAATACAGAATCAAATAATTTTCATCAGCATGCATGCTGTTTTCAATTTAACATGGCAAGCATAGGTTAACCTGGTAATATAATATTCACAAGCAGGAAATTGTGTGCCAGTATAAATTTTTATGTCAACTTAACCGATAAGGATGGGCTCCAAAGGCTGGAAATTCTCACTATGTAGTAGTTCTTGCTTGATTACAGATTCCATAGCCCCTTAAGACAATTTTAATTTTGACCGTCATGGATAAGTCATTTACAATAATTTAGCACCTTGTCGGTGAAAGATAAGGGTATGAACTAACATAAGCATAAGCGCCTTTCTTCCCATATTCTTCAGCTCTGGCAAAAGTTTGTCCGCTGAAAGCCGGAAAACAAAAAGCCCCATAACTTTTAAGTTATGAGGCTTTGGTGAGCCATCCGCGACTCGAACGCGGGACACCATGATTAAAAGTCATGTGCTCTGCCAACTGAGCTAATGGCCCATGCATTGGCTGGGATGGCAGGACTCGAACCTACGAATGCCAGAGTCAAAGTCTGGTGCCTTACCGACTTGGCTACATCCCAATGATTTAAAAGCGGGAAATCGGAGCTCAAGTCACGACTTCCCACTTTTCTTAATGGGGTGAATAGTGGGGCTCGAACCCACGACCTCCAGGGCCACAACCTGGCGCTCTAACCAACTGGGCTATATCCACCGTATAATGTCCATCAAGAGACACAAACTATTTTAAGGCAGATAAAGCGTTTTGTCAAGAGAATTTTCCTAAAAAGATTCCTCCTATAAATTGCAATATTAAATGCCGTGTTAAATTATGGTAATCCACTGCCTTTTAACAAGTTGAAGCCATTTCCTTTGCTGACTTATATCCGAATATTCTTCTTGGATAATCATTAATCCACT